>ENA-OXRK01000076-OXRK01000076.1-human-gut-metagenome-genome-assembly--contig:-NODE-76-length-72876-cov-17.9916_pt1 | contig 72876 bp, 64 predicted proteins | sample MGYA00249590_ERZ652579 | MGnify/ENA primary metagenome ERZ652579 (study PRJEB26925, sample SAMN05826952) | human gut metagenome | biome: ENVO:2100002; feature: ENVO:00000062; material: ENVO:00002003...
AAGGTGAACGTGAAGGTCGGCAACCAAACCGCCACCATCACCATCACCGTCAAGTAAACGGCAACCGCCGATATCCATAAAACATTTGAGCCTTGGAATTCAATATCACTCCAAGGCTCAAATCATATTCAAACGCTTCTATACGCATGAAAATACACACATCAAAATCAGCGGATTTAGCATAATCAGCTCAAAGCGTCGTGCAGATATCGCTTTGAGCGGCTGCGCATGATATCCAGTGCAATATCGGCATTGCAGAAATCGATGGTTTGTGAGGTATCAGTACAATCAACTTCGGAAAAATCAGTGATGATTCTGTCGGCGAATTGCACTTCCTGCAGGATTTGACCGCGTCTGGTGCCGAGTTCATGCTCTTTGGTACCTTCCGTATACACCCAGAACGGTTTATGGAAGTTGATGGAGAACAGCGTGCCATGATAGGAGTCCGTAACTACACCCTCCGCATATTTCACCAGCGAGAGGAATTCTTCCGGCCCTGCCTCGAGCACATTGACAAGCTCATCGCATTTCGGCACATTGCCCGCCTGCGGCGTCAGCACTGCGACAGGCAGGCCGACTCGACGAGACAGTTCACGCAGTTGCCTGAATACGCCGACAGCACGCTTGGGACGCAGCAGCGAATAAAACAGCAGATACTGTTCGGGCACGTGTTGCGACTTACGCAACGGTATGCGTTCCTCCCATTCGCCCGCGTTGAGCAACAGCGTCGGATCGCATACGTGTTCCACATATTTGCCGCTTACCTGCCGCAGTTTGCCGCATGCGGAACGTTCCCTCGCCGAAAGCGCGCTGAATTCCACCAACGCCGGTCCGATGCGCCGCAGCTCATCGTCGGTCATGGTGGCCGGCGACGAAGCATACGAGATTTTCCTGCAGTTCGCCCATTTCAGCAGGTACGGGTCCATGTACTTCCAGTCGACGCGTTCCAGCTCGTTGGAATGCTTGTTGATGATCTGGTCGCTGCCGCTCACGGCCACGTCGAATGCGTCAGCCAGCGAATTCAGCTCTTCCGGCTCCTGATAGCGTCGTTGGCCCACATGTATGTTCGTGCTGATGAACCGCTCGAAATTGCGCATGCGCTTCTTGCGCAGTCCCGCAACCGGCAGCATGGTTAAATCCGCGAGGGACGATTTGAGGCCCAGCCCACGCCAATATAAGCGTTCATAGTAGCGTTCGCCCTCAAGCGGCCGGTAGTCGATGACGGTAACGTCATGCCCCATGTCCGTGATGGTTGATTGCGTGGCATACGCCTGCAATACCGAACCATAATTATAGGCAGCATGATACGTGATTAGACCGATAATATTATGCTTCTCGTCCATATTTCCTCGTCGTTCAAGTAGTTATTTCTTTGTTTTCTCGCTATTGCAGAAGCACTCCGCTTTCTCATTGTTTTCCACTGAATTGCTTATGACGCACCCATGCGATCGCAGCGCTCACGTAATACCATCGATATTTCATCGAAAGCAACGCGATTTGTCGGGTCACAGGAAAACGACCTCCCCGATATCGATCAAGCGGCTGCCGAAAAACCGGCATGTTCACTACTTTTCCATAGTGATTCTTTCGTTCATGACGGTTCCATGGCGCTTCGGGATTGAACAGATCATTGATCATAATGATCGTCAGATGAAATAATGTGTAATCATCGAGCGTTCCATCAGATATTTCCCGAAATTGACGAATGGTATCGCGCATTGTTTCGATCGCAGATATTGTTCGCCGCACATAATCGTTGGAGAACGACCGCACCACCGAATCCGCATTGCGGCGGTATTCGTACACCATTTCATCCACATAGCCGATTCGATTCGCCGCCGCGACCGCACGGAACGCATATTCGGCGTCCTCTCCCAAACTCAAGGTTTCGTTGAATCCGTCGATCCCTTTGATCAGCGGCATGCTGTACAGCTTGCCCCAAACAAGCGCGATACCTCGCTGCGGTCGGAGCATATCCTCGCATAGGTCAAGACGCCTGCGTCCCTCGAACACCATGTCAGTTTCAGCATAATGGTGTTCTTCCACACTTGGAGATCCCTCGCCTTTGCCGCCCATAATGACGGCACCAGCGGCGTCGGGAACACCGTTCGCATCGGCATCGGCACCTGCAAGCACGTTGCGGTACGCCCCCATCACCACATCGCAGCGGTATCGCACCGCAAACGCAAGCATGCCGTCGACGGCATGCTTGGCGAGCACATCATCCGCATCGAGGAACATCGCCCACTGCCCCGTGGCCGCGCGCAATCCCGCGTTGCGAGCCGCGGAGACTCCGGCATGGGCGATCGTTTCCGTACGAATGCTGACCAATGGCGAATTCCAATTCGAGATCGGTGCCGTTTCGAATGCCGGCTTACCATCGAATACAATCACCGCTTCGATACGGAAGCCACTGCCCTGCTGCCGTTGCAGACTGTTCACGCAATCATGCAACGTTTGCAACGTGGCACGGTAGACGGGAATGATCACACTGATGGTATGGCTCATCGTCAGTTCAGCTCCCGTGTGATCACCGAAGCATCATACCGGAACGATACCGGCGATTCGATGCTTTCCGGGAAGTTGCCGATCGCCACGAACGCAATCAGCGTTTCGTAGTCGGGCACGCCCAACAGCTTGCGGATCTCATGCTCCTGCTTCTCACGCATCATGGTGTTGAGAGGGCAGGCGGCCAGCGACTCGCATTCCAATGCGGTCAGGAACGCCATGGCGAACAGGCCTCCGTCGATATACGGCTCGTTGCGTTCCTCAACGCTTACGAAACTGCGCACGTCCACGCTGATCAACGCCAGCACCGGAGGCGCATCGTACCCACGCCACCCGCCCTGCAACGCCAATGCCTGTTCGATGAATTTCGGATTGCTGATCAGCAGCACGCGATATGCCTGCCTATTGCATACCGATGGCGTTTTCATCGACATGCTTACGGCCTTACGCACCGTTCCCATATCAACAGGGGTTTTGGCATACTCGCGTACGCTGGAACGCCCTGCGAACAATGCTGCATAGTCGAGCGATGCGTTGTCGCGTTTGTCTGCGGCACGCACGGTTTTCACGCCCGCATTGCCCGCAACGTCGGCTTTTTCGGCTTGTTCGACGCTTTCGATATCCACCGAGGCCACTTCGTCGGCAAACCATACGCCCACAAACTCAGGAATCGGCTTCTCCAACGCCCGATGCTTGCGCACGTATGCACGAACCACCTGCCGTGCCGCGATATACGTCACATCGTCAACCGGATAGTCGCGTTCCCGCCATTCATCCATCACGGAACGCAACTCCCCGAACGCGGATCTGCCGAATCCCGCACGGAACCGTCTATGCGACAATCCTTTTTCAATACGATGAATGTAATACACCATAGTGCCGCGCAATTGCTCGGATTGCCCCACATTCCATTGCCCAGCACAGAATCTCAGGAACCGTTTGCGCTGCCCCGCATAGTACGAAGCCAATGTCATGTTCGCTTTGCATCCTTGCAATACGCGCCAGACGCGATGCGGAACGATGGTTTTGATTCGCTGCTTCACGCCCATGATTTCACCTTTCCTTGTTTTCTCGACGCAACGACGGCAATACCGCCTGCACCTTGGCCATGACTTCCCTTGTAAACCAGCCTTCACGCAGCTTCTGCCCCAATTGCGAAGCCCGTCGTACCATTCGCGCATACTCGCTTTGCGTCATGCCGTATTCCACGGCCATGGCCTCTTGCAACGATTCGACGGCAACGCCCACTCCCTGTTCGACTACGAATGGTGCGAGCGCCGCCTTGTTCCATATGATCACCGGCTTGTCGGCTGCAAGATACAGCGACAGCTTATGCGGATTGTTGACGGTCAGATATTTGCCGTAATAGCCGCCGCAGGTGTCGAGACTGTCGCCGTCCCAGATCAGACCAAATCGTCCTTCCAGTTTGTCTGGCAGTTCATCGGGTGCGACGATTCCGCGGTACCACGCCGTTTTGCCGTTCCGCCGGTCATATTTCGGCCCGTACAGATTGATGTCGGCTTTGGGGAATCGCTCGGCCAGCCGATACACGTATTCGGCTTTGCCATGGCTGAGATTTCCCGCGATATCGATGCCGTGACGCTGTTCCACGGGCACAGGATTCGCTTGCGGCAGCAGGTAATCAAAAATGCCGATCTCCACGATCGGCACGGTCGCGCCGTACTTGCGCAACACTTCGCTCATGCGCGGATTGTGGCTGATGAGCAGATCCGCTTCGGTCACCCATTGTTTGTCGAAATCGGTGTAGGAGTAGCCGCGTAGCGTTTCCAAATCATGAATCAGGAAAACAAACAACGCTCCGCGCGCTTTCATCCTACGCACGGAAGGCAAGGCGTACAGCGACACCTTATTGTACATGATGAGCGGAAATTGCACCAACACCACGTCCCCGCAGCGAACGGTTCGTTCCAGCCGATGCCAATCGGCAAGCGTACGCCCAACGCACACCAGCTTGTCGAAATACCCTTTGTTCTCGCCGGGACGCACTTCGAACGGCTGCCAGGATTGGCTTTCGAGCACCTGCCGAATGTCATCGCGCGCTTTGGATCCAGCGTGCGCATGATGCAGCGAACGTTCGCAGATCACGTAGTTCGTCATTGCCAACCTCCATTGTTTGCATATCGTCCGTCACTCGCATTGCTTGCGCCATGCGCGTTATTCTCATCATTCGTTTTCCGTACATGCAGTCGGTTGAATACCGGCTGAAGCATGGCCATAACGAATCGTTCGCGGCACAGCAGCAACGCGATGCCATATATCAGCGCGAACAGGAATCCGCCGAACATCAGCCACAGGAAGGCGTTCCATGTCTCGGCACCGCATATCGCGATCGCGCCCCGCGTAAGGCAGCCTGCCGCAATCGCACTGAGCAGAATACGCATCGGATCGATCGACGTGCGAATGCCAACCAAAAACCCGCGGCACACATATGAGCGCATCGCCAGCATCAACGCTTCGCACAATGAAATGCTGATGGCGGAACCGACCACGCCGAGCTGTGGAATCAGCAGCACGTTTGCGAGTACGGCCAAGGCAAATCCGATCGCGTTCACCATGGCCCATGTACGTTCCATTCCTTTGGAAATCATGACATTCGCAAGCACGATATTCATGGCCGAACACATCACCGCAATACCGACGAATCGTAGCGGAACCGCGGATTCCGCGAAGTCAGCGCCACCGAGCAATGCCACGATCGGGTCGGCAAGCAATATCAGCAGAGCAATGATCGCGGAGCCGAATACCATAACGAAATTCATGTTTTTCGCGATCAGTTCGCCTGCCTGCCGCTCTTTGCGCCGCGCCTGATAATACGAAAGGCGTGGCAGCATCACGTTGCCGACGGAATTGACGGCGGTGACGAGCACGGATTTGATTTTGGATACCAGCTGGTACAGGCCGACCATATCGGTGGCGCCAAGGAAGCCGAGCATCACAATGTCTACTTGAATATACATGCCGGATGAAATGGATGCGATGGTGAACCATAGCATCGGTTTGAAATGGCGGGAAATATTGAGATGTCCACAATTGCGGAAGTCCACGAACCTGCGTAGCCGCAGGAGATTGAGCACGTTGGATCCGTACCCGGCCACCACCACGATCAGGCCGTATATCGCGTAGTCGCCGCGCTGCCGTACAAAAGCGAACATGAGCACCAATGCCAGCAGTTTGAAACATACGCTACGCACGGTGATGTATTCGTATTGTTCCAACGCCTGATAGAACCATTCCACACCGAACGAGGAAAGCCAGATGGCCAGGCCGAAAAGCGCGAACAGCCCGAATTGCGCGTTCATTTTCGGTACGGTGAACAGGCACGCCAGGTAGACCGCGAACACCATGGTGGTGGAGCATGCCAGAATAACCAGCAATTCCAGCACCGTACGCGATAGTTCCGCGCGGTCGTCGCGTACGCGAGCGCAGACGCGCACTCCGTAGTAGGTAACGCCCAGGAGGGCCACCAGCGAAAAGTATGAGGCCACGGATTGAGCGAACGCCACATGCCCGGTGCCACCGGTGGAAAGCACGCGCGACACGTATGGCACGGTGATGAGCGGGAAGATCACTGACGACGTGGTGACGATCATGTTCATCAGCACGTTGAATTTCACGGATCGAATGCGCACGTCGGTTGGATGCTTGGCCGGCTTGCTGGACGGCTGCCCGACCGGCTTGGTCGGCTGACGTTCAGGCATAAAGCACCACCCGCTTGGCGAAGGCGCGTTTGCGTATGCGCACGGAGTTCACGAAGAATATCAGCACCACCCAAATAATGATGTTTCTGAGCATGATCTGGTTGAACATGGTTGACATCCAACGGTTGGAGAAAAAGCTGAACGCACAGCAATAGCCGATGGCACCGTACAGCATCATCGATATGGGAATGCCCGCCTTGCCGTATTGCAATGCGAAAACCGCGCTTTCATAGCAAAGCTGAGAAAGTGCGGCGATCAGCACGATGGCAAGCATCGCACCCGCGATGCCCCAGTCGAAAATGAATGCGTAATATGTGGTGAATACGTTGCCAAGACTGCGCTCGCCATACCGTTGGAAGGGTTGCCATTGCATCCAGTCAAGCACGGTTTTGCCGAATATCTGGGGGAACGAGGCCCGGGTGGAAGCCAATGTCATGTCTCCCCATTGCGTGGATTTGACCGCCAACGAAGGCGACATGGAGTTCGTGAGATACGCGTCTAGGTTTTTTATCGGCGCTCCAATGTAGATGGACAGGTATTCGTACATGGTCGAGTCGCCCGCCTTGCGTCCCATCAGCGACAGCAGTGGCTTGAACGAAGCCAATCCCACGAGCGCGATGGCCACGAATTTCAACACAGTGCGGAAGCCGAGCCGCATGCCTTTCCAACGGTTGTTCTGCCTGCGGAACAACGCCCAGTATGTCCATGCGGCAACGCCAAGCTGAATGAGGCTATTGCGTCCGCCGGAAATCAACGTCATCGGAACGGCCGCCAACACATTGATGACCGCAAGATAATCGTTGCGCAACGAACGGACCACCACGCTGCGCATGGCGAGAAACAGCCACGCATAGGCCATGGCGTTGGTCGCCAGATGCAGTAGCGAGGGAATTCCAGAGAGGGCCACGCCTTTGGTGCTGAATTTGTTGAGTTTGTCATACAAGCCGATGGCTTTGTCCAGAGAGCCGTCTCCCCCGTAGGGCAGTGTCAATGAGATTATCTGCCGTGACACGATCAGCAATGCCAAACCGGTGAACAGCAGGCCGCCAACGTACACCCACATCGGCAGAACGATATCTTGCGGCTCACCGTATTCCCGATGTGCTGTCCGATGTCCGACGCAGCTGCGGAAAAACACCTTCACACCGTAAGCCGTCAATGCGAATGCGAACGTGCCGAATCCAACCACGAAGCAGGTTTGCATCGACAGGTCGAAATCCCAGGTCCGGTAATTGGTGAGTCCATTGAATACCGCGAGCGTGAATCCGACCACGAATAGTATGGATGGTTCCGCGAAATCCCCGCGATATGCCACTATCAGCAGCACCAGCAATGCCAGCAATGTCAAGAACAGTATGGTCGAGGTCATCTCATCACCATGCCTAATGTGATGCGATTTCCGGATGCCGTCGCTTGTACAGCGCGTACATCATGCCGTACAGCGTCGGAGAGGTGGCCAGGAGTTTCCATTGCAGCAGTTGACTTTTCCCAATGATTCCCTTGCGTTCCACCATTGGCAGCAATTCGCGCAATTCCGTACGCGCATACCGTTCGAATTGCGCCCATTGCTTGCGTTGATGCGCGAGCATGATGCGATTGCAGGTACCGACAATGGATTCGAGATGCCCATATGCGGCATATGCTTCAACATGCGGATATTTGGTTCGCACCAAGTCGAGCATGGCTCCGGTGGATTGTGCGAATTTGTCGGTGATGCCATGCGACTGACTGTTTTCCGACATTCTGTAACGGTACAGCGGCGTGGAATCGTATACGATGCGATCCGCCTTGTCGAGCAGCTGGTAGGTGACCGGCGAATCTTCCGCGTAGACGGCGTCGAGCGGGTAGCGCAGGTTATCGAAGAGTTCTTTTTTGGCGAGTTTGTCCCACGCGGTCACATAAAAGTAGCCATGCTGATTCACATAGGCGAATGCTTCCTGCGAGGTCATGACGATTTTCTTGTCGGGAAAAGCGTTGCAGTAGGTGCTGCCGTCAGGGTTTTCCCGTTCGTACGAGATGATCGACAGGTCGGCGTCGGATTCCTGCAGATTGTGCAGCAACGTGCCGAACATATCGGGAAGCACGTAATCGTCGGAATCCACGAATCCGATGTATTCGCCTTTGGCAAGGTCGAGCCCGGTGTTGCGGGCCGCCGCCAAGCCAGCATTGCATTGGCGCACCGCACGAATGCGGTTGTCACGATTCGCCCAAGCATGGCACTGTTCGCCGGAGGAATCGGTGGATCCGTCGTCGACCAGTATGATTTCCAATCGTTCGTAGGTTTGCCCGATAAGACTTTCCACGCATTGGTCGAGATACCGTTCCACGTTGTAGACCGGCACTATCACGCTGATGAGGGGTTGGGTCGAAACTGCCATAAGACCTGTTTTCAGCAGCTTTTCACGTACTTTTTGCCTACGAATTTCGCCATAAGGAAACCGGCCCCCTTTTTAATCCAGTCCACTGGTTCGGGGCTGATGATAGGCATTTCGACGTACGGGTAATGGTTGGTTTCCAGCCATACATCGAAGAGGATTTCGCTGATGCGTCCGGGAAATCGCATTTCGAAGACGCTGTATGAGCTTGAATCGATATGCTTGGCCAGTTCTCCGATGATGGGAAACATCCACGAGCAGTATTCGTTGATGAGGTCTTTGCGCATCACGAACATGTTGAACAGGTGCGCCGAGGTTTTGTTCATTTGCGCGTCGAATGCGTCGAGGTAGTCGGAATTGGTTTGCGCGATAATGCTTCGTGTCGCATCGAGCTGGCCTTCCTGCATGGTGTGCTCGTAATGTGAATATACGGTTTCGATATAGTAGTTGCGTCGTTCCGGCACAATGATTTCGCACGTATCGAGCAGACGCGCATAGTCTTGTTTTCCTGCGATGCAGCTGAAGCGTTCGTTTTCGTCTCCGTGGCGTTTCGCACTGTCATTTTTGGCAAAATGACGGCGGTAGTGCACCAATCCCTGATAGTCGGCATCGCAGTTTTTCCACATCCAATACAGTCCGGTCAGTTCGGAATATTGTGCGTTCAACTGCGAAATATTATCGCCGGTGTTGTCGCACGTCATACCCAAATCGACGTTCGGATGCAACGCCTTACCGACCTGCAACGGCATATATACGCCGTCGATCGGCATACGGTACGCCTTATGCGTGGCCACGGCCACCGTGATGTCGGAGTCCGCCATCACTGTCATCCCTTCTATACCGGACGCGCACTACTGCCAAAGCACGCCCTTATACTTCACCCTCCCCCTTGTCTGGAGGGTACAGCATACGTTTTCATTTTATCTCAACAGTTCATCTAGATTTCACCAAACGTCAGACACTCCCGTTTTACAAACCCCATTTTTCAAGCTTTTTCAAGATTATTTTACAAATTATCATGTTTTGCAAGAGATTGCAGACGTTTGCATACACGACGTGAAAACGAACTGATTTAAAGCTTTAATCACACCCCACACACGCCATCCAACACCCCCGATATGGCAATTTCAGGATCGCCTCTTTCATAAATATTGAAAATCTCGTCACAACTGTTTCATTACTACTTCGGCGTTTCGCTGCCATCATGTTGGGATTACAAGAAAAAACGTTTGCAGATCATTGCAAACGATTATGAAAAACAGGGCGCACGACTCCAATATCACATATTGAAATCGCACGCCCCTGAGATCTACCGGTCAGACCGGTGGATGTATGGCTTTATGAAATCCGTTTGATTCCTTATTTGACGGTGATGGTGATGGTTGCGGTCTTGCCCGCGGCCTTCACATTCACCTTTGCGGTTCCCGTCTCGACGCCGTACACGACACCGGTTCCGGAAACCGCCACTGCCGCGCCGTCGCTCCACCACATGTCGGGATCACCCGTGGCGCCCTTCACGGAGAGGTTCGCGAGCTGGCCCTTCTGGATGGTGAGCTTGCCGTTCGAGACGCCGTCACCGGTGATTGCGAACGTTACCGGCACGGTGCCGTCCTCGTTCACGGTGTTCACATCCCAGGCCACGCCGACGGTCTTGGCCTTGTCGGCAGTGGTCTTGCGGTCGGTGGTCGGATCCCACGTGGTCTTGCCGTTCGCGTCGACCTTGATCAGGCGGAAGGTCATGGACTTGCCGGTCTTCACGTTCGCGGTGCCGGAGTAGACGCCGTCGGCTCCCGTGGCGGTCAGGCGGATGCCGGAGGCGCGGGTCCAGGTCTTGCCGTCCTGACCCCAGTCGCCTACCGCGTACAGGCTTTCGCCGCTCTTCAAGTCGGCGGCCGCGTTGATGGTCACGTCCACGCTTTGCGAAACCTGGCGCTCATCCCACTTGAGGGTGAGGGTCTTGGCCTTGTCGGCGGTGGCCTTGCGATCGGTGGACGGATCCCACGTGGTCTTGCCGTCAGCGGAAACCTTGATCAGGCGCATGGTCATGGACTGGCCCTTGGCCACGGTCGCGGTTCCGGTCAGTTCGCCGCCCACGGTAGTGAGCTCGACGCCACCGGCGCGGTTCCAGGTCTTGCCCTTGCCTTGGCCCCAGTCACCGACCACGTAGGCCCTCTCGCCGGACTTCAGGTCAACGCCGGTCGCCTTGAACGTGATCTGCACGTTCTTGTCGTCGTCAGGAGGCACCACCACGGTGCAATCCACGGCCTTCAACGAAGCAGACGAACCATCCCACGTTACGGTGCCGCCGTTGTAGTCGATGCCCGGCTGCCGGGAGCCCGGATACTGCTGGCTGCCACCGTCGTTGAAAATCACCTTCGCGCCGGACGCGAGCGAATCAGGCACCTCGTACTGGTAACCGGTCTGGTCGCAGTTGTCGGCAGCCACCATCTCGACGCCCGGCCAGGCCGCGTTGTTCTTCGCGGTCGCTCCGTCGCCGGTGTACACGTACGCGTACATCTTGCTCCAACCGGAAGGCTTGGTCGCATAGATGGTGTTCTTCGCCACCGGCGGTGTCGGAAGCGTGCCGGTCACCGTAACGGTGATCGAATCGCTCTGGGAACCGGACTTTGCGGTGATGGTCGTGGTACCGGCCTTCTTCGGCGTGACCGTACCGTTGGCGGAAACCGTGGCGACGGCCGTGTTGGAGGAGCTCCAGCTCACGGACGAACCAGCCGGATCGGTGGTGGCGGTCAGCTTTTTCGCAACGGCGCCATTGGAAAGATCAGTGGTGTAGCTGCCACCGTTGATCTTCACGCTGGTCACCGGAGTCGGATCTTCATGGCCACCGATGTTGGCCATGGCAACGGTGAACGTGTCTTCGTCGGACTTCTCGTAGGAGTTGTTGACCTGAGAGGAGGTGTCCGGCAGATCGGCATTGTCGTTCATCGCCATGTCATACGGCAGCGAATCCATTGCGGAAAGGCCGAAGGTGGCTGCCAGTTCAACGCCGAGACCGTACTTTTCGATATGGTCCGCGGTGGTGCCGAGTTCGCTCAGCGGAATGGCGATCTCGTAGTGATCGTCCATGCCTGCGGAGTTGTGGCCCAGATCGTTGAAGTTGACCCACTGTGCGGAGCCTTCCTTGTCGGCGCTCATGTCGCCGACCACTCGACCGTTGCTTTCACCCCAGCCGCCGTTGATGCCGATCACCTGGCTGCTCAGGATGCCGTTGCCGTAACCGAACTTGACGCCGGAAGCCTTGGTGTTGGTCTTGGCGTTGGCTGCCGGACCATATTCGGCGTTGGAATCAAGACCTGTAGCGTCGCCCTTGTAGATCCACGGACCGTTGGAACCGTTGGTGGAAATCGTCACGACCTTGTTGACGTTCTGCTCACCGCTCCACTTGATGCCGGAAGCCCACAGGGTTCCGCCGGTGGAAAGTCCGCCGTCCTTGCCCACTCGGGTGCTTTCGTCCTTCGTGTCGATGGCGATGTGGAACGGCAGATTCTGCGTCTGCCACAGGTGGCCTTGGCTGAGCGGATAATCGTCGCCGGTGTCGACCACGTCTTGCACGTTGGTCATTTCCCACATGAGGTACAGATTGTCGTCATCGTAGGCACCATACAGTGCATACAGATCGATCGGCACCTCATACATGGAATTCGGTCGGTAGACGCGCGGATCGTCGTTGGCTGCGCCCTGTGCGATCAGCATGGAGCTGTCCCAATCGGAGATGCTCGCGCCTTTTCCGGCATTGAAGCTGATGGTTTTCTTCACGCCGAAGCCGACTTTGTTCGTGCCATATCGCGAGGCGAGGTTCTGTTTAGCGACTTCCGTCTTGGTCACCGTGGTTTTTCCGGTGAGTTTGGATCCGTCTTCCGTGCTTGTGCCGGTCACGGTCACGGTTACGGACTCGCCCACGGAGATGGAGCTGCCCACGGTGATGACGTCACCGTTCTTGAAGGTGCCGGACTTGCCTTCGGAGGTCGTGTACTTGAGGTTTTCGGCCTTGCTTGCGCGCAGGGTCACGTCAACGCTGCTTCCGCTGAATGTTGCGGAAGACGGTTCCGCGGAAACGTACGGCTTGGCTTCGGCCTTCAGATAGTAGGCGCTGACCGCGTTGCCCTTGGCGGTGCCGGAGGTGATCTTGCCGCCGGAAACGGTGATGCTTCCGCCGTTGACTTCATCCGGATACACGCCGTCGTCAAGGTTGGTGCTCATGCCGACGAGGCTCTGGTCGCCGCCCATGTTGGCGATTACCACGCCATCGTTGGCGGTGCCGTCCTTGGTGAAGCGTTCGATCATCAGGCAGGACTTGTTGGCGTTGTTCTGATCGGAGCCGCAGTTCTGCAGATATTCGCTCTTGCCGTCCATGGCGTTACGGAAGTGGTTGACGGCCACGACCGACTTGTTCTTCCACATGTCGTCGCCCGCATCACCCAGCTGGGACTGCTCGGCGAATTGTGCATTGGTTCCGCCAGAGCCGACCGGACGGTTGAAGTACAGCGGTGCGCCGGCCTTGCGGGAGCCCACGATCGCCCAGCCGAATACGATCTGATCATTGGTCAGATACGTGGATTCCTTGTCGCCATTGGCATAGTTGTCATGCGACTCCACCCAAGTGACGAGCTGGTCTTCCTTGGCGCCGCCGGTATCGATGTTCTGCACCATCTTGGTGCTCAGATTGCCTGAGCTGATGGCCGCGCGCACGGACTTGCCATAGTTGGATGCGGTGTTGCCGCCGCCGTCGGAGGAATTGTTGGCGAACAGGTCCGCATAGGCCTTGTAGTCGAGGCCGGAATCGCCCTGCAGCACTTCACCGTACTGGAACTGCGAACCATTGTTCAAAATGGCGTTCCAATAGTTGGAGGTCTTGTTGTCGAACACTTCGGTCGGCAGTTCGACGTGCTTGGCGGCATCGAAGCGGAAGCCGTCAACGCCGTCCGCGACTGCGGTCTTCAGGAAGTCCTGCATGCGGTCGGCCACATACTGGTTCTGCGTGTTCAGGTCCCACAGGCCAAGCAGGTGGCACTGGGTCACATCGCGGCGGCTGGAATAGTTGATCTGGTCGCCGTCGTTACCGCCGCAGTTGGAACGGGAGTGGAAGTAGTCTTTGTTCTGCCAATCGGAGTCGATGGCGCTCCAGTCGGAGGTGAAGTGGTTGGCTACCACGTCTACGATTACGCGCACGCCGTACTTGTGTGCAGTGGCGGTCATTTCCTTCAGATCGTCTTCGCTGCCGACCACGAAGTTGCCGATGGAGGTGTTCGCCGGCTGGTACACGTAATACCAGTTTTCGGTGAACTTCTTGCCGTTGGCGGCGACTTCCTTGATTTTGCTCATCGGCTCGGTTTGCACGGAGGTGTAGCCGGCCGCGGCGATTTCAGGCATATGTTCGGTGATGGTTTTGAACGACCACATCCACGCATGCAGGATGGCGCCGTTCTTCATGCTCTCGGTCAGGCCGTACTGTTCGCGGGCCTGCTCGAACGTGGCATTGCCGACCGTATCCTGGTAGCTGTCACGGTCCGAGGCGAGTGCGGTGGAGGCCACGCCCATGCCGCCCAGCATGGTGGCGACGGCCGCGACTCCGGCGGCGGCTTTCTTCCACGTTTTGATGGTGCGGGCCTTGCGGGCCGCCTGCCTGCGCTCGACGCGGGTCATCGGTTCGGATGGACCCCCGTCTTGCGGGGGCTGTTGCTTAGTGAATACGTGCGCAATACCTGCGAACGTACGCGAACTTATTCGCACTTTGACCTCCTGCTTCCTTGCATCTTTCCTTTGAAAACGTTTGCTCCTTAGCGAACGTAATCCTTAAAATATCACAAATTTTTGGTGAAAAATGAGTGATTTTTAATGAAATCGACGATGAAAAATGATTGGTTTTTCTGCTTTTTTACAAACGCTTTCAGCAAGGTTGTCCCCCATCCTTCGACCCCCGATATACGACATGCCTCGAAACAGCCACATGCAAACGTTTCTGAAAATCGTTTCACCGCATGCACCCGTCAACAGCCTTTCCCCCGCTTCTTCACCCCTCTTCAGGGCAACGGGTACAATACGAAATCGTCGGAAAACACGAAGAAACACGGTAGGAAAGGACAGACCCGTGACCTTCAACCGCTACATCCTCTTCCGCATGGTCGTTGAATTTGTGGGAGCCATCGCCTGCGCCATCCAAATGTTCCAGCATCACACGTGGCCGGGCATCATCACCATGGGCGTGTTCGCGCTGGTGTGGGCCATAGGCGAGATCTGGCTGAGCACGGTGTATAACCGCGCGCACCCCCGCCGCGACGAGCTGTCCGACGAGCATCAGGCGACGGCCATCCGTTTCACGTTCTTCGTGCTTGTGGTGGCGCTGGTGGTGTTGGGCTTCGCGGGCATGATCGTCACACTGTTCAGGCATGCGCCGTTCACCGTTCCCGCCATGGCGTTGCCGACGTTGGGCATGCTGGCGCTGGCCATCGCCGACGCCCGCTACCTGTGGCTTGAGCATGAGGGCGGGAACACCGATGAAGACTAGTTTGAAGTTCAAGCGTATGGAACGCGGCTTGAAACAGGCCGATCTTGCCGACTTGGTGAACGTGCGCCGCGAAACGATCGGACGCCTCGAACAGGGGCAGTATTGCCCGTCGCTGCGCCTTGCCATGGACCTTGCGAAAGCGCTTGATACCACGGTCGAAGACCTGTTCAGTTTCGACGACGAAGAGTGACGCTTCGGCGTGTCGTTTTTGTAAATTCTTCCCAGAATGGCGATTTTCCAACGAAAAATCGCCATTTTTCATATTCAGGGGCATGTGCGAACGTCGTCACATGGTGTGACAACGCCGTCACATATGTGCGATTCACCTCACATCCCCCGAGAGCGCGGTTCTCAACGGGGGCGTATAGTCAAGGTCGTAGCGGGAAACCACTACGGAAAACCGCTGAAATGTACGTTTTATTTAGAGAGGAATCACGATTATGAAGAAGAAGATCGTCGCAATTCTCGCCACCATCGCCGCCGTGTTCGGCTTTGGCTTTGCCGCTAACACCGCTATGGCTTATGGCGCGACCGGCACCGTTTCCGGCAACGTCGCCACCTTCACGTTTACGGGACTGACTCCGGGCCAGCGCTACGTGGTGTCCTACGATGACACCACCGTCGAGAACGTCACCCTGACCGCCACCAAGTACTCCAACGTTAAAGAGGCACACGAGGACGGCACCCTGACCGCCACCTACACCTTCAAGTCTGGCTTTGCTGGCACCATCGCATCTTCCATCTACGCAGTCGATGGAGCAGGCAATCCGACCGGTGCCGCTCTCGCTTCCGCTTCCGTGACCGTCGCCGCTACCGGCGAAGGCACCGCCAAGAAGAACGAGACCGCTTCCACCGGTGCTGCTATCGCTCCGTACGTTGTGGCCGTCGTGCTGCTGGCTGCCGCTGGCATCTCCCTGGTTGCCGTTCGCAAGAGCTCTGCTCGCTGAACAATAACCAAGTAGATACACACCATATCTATGTTTCATGAAGGGGCTTGGGTTTTCCCAAGTCCCTTCATTTATTCGAAAACAAGCATCGTAAAACCGATTGTTTTCTTTTTTTCAGGAAGAGATCATGAAAGTCCTGTTTATCTGCACCGGTAATATCTGCCGCTCTCCTATGGGAGAACTGCTCCTCCCCCAATTCATGCCCGATCTTGAATCCGACAGTGCGGGCACACGCGGGCTCGTTTCGCACGAAATCGCACCGAACAGCAAAAGGCTGCTCGACCAGTATGGCATCGATTCCAGCAGCTTCCGCGCGAAACGAGTCACCCCGCAAATCGCGCAGGGCAGTGATCTCATCCTCTGCTTCGAACACGAGCAGCGCAAGGAAATCGCGGTGATTGCACCAACCGCGGCCCGCAAAACCTTCCTCATCAACGATTTCGCCAACATGTGCGTCTACTGCAAGGAACAGGGGTACATGGGGGGTAATACCCGGCAGGAAAAACTCGAATCGGTAATCGACAACGCAAGCATGATCCGACCGATGATCCCCGATACCAACAATGTGGAGGATCCGATCGGCAAGGACTTCGCCGTATATCAGGCAGCGTACAACGAAATCTGCAAGGCTTTGCAGACCATAGCAAGCGCCACTGCCTGAAAACGTTGAAATATCAACGGACCAAGCTAGAAAGGGTGCCCACCTCCCTCCATGGGGGTGCTCTTTGCTAGTATGGAACCTGATCAATATGATGTGACAAATGTCGAGGGGAAACATGGCTGCAGCAGAAAGCAACGTGCCAGCAACCAATCAGGTGGTCGTCGAATCCAATGATACGGAAGACGACGGCATCACCTTGATGGATTTGTTCCGTATAGTCCATAAGCATCTTCTGGTGGGCATCATCACGTTCGTGGTGGTTTTCGCAGCGGTGTGCGCATACACATTCCTGGCACCCCCGAAGTATTCCGCGACCGCGCAGGTGTTCGCCACCTACAGTGATTCGTCGGTGCAAGACAACAATATTTCCAACATCAACAGCGCCAGCACGTATATCACCAACCAGATTCAGTCGTATCCGACGCTGGCCACCACGGAATCCGTGCTGAAGCCGGTTATCGACGATCTTGGCCTCGACACCACCGTCGCGAATCTGGCCGGGCAGCTGACCGTCACGAACCCGACGAACACCGCGTTCGTGAACATCACCGCCGAAACGGGAGACGCGAAGCAGGCTTCCGACATTGCCAACAGCGTGGCGGAATCCCTGAGCAATGTGGTGGAGAAGTCGCTGTATGCCTCCGGCAAGGAGTCGCCGGTGAAGCTTTCCGTGGTGCAGCGCGCTGCGGAGCCGATCTCCCCCAGCTCCCCGAAGGTGGCATTGTACTTGGCCGTCGGCTTGGTGGCAGGCCTGATTCTCGGCGTGTTCGCTACCCTGATCCGCGATCTTATGGCAACCCGCGTGGAGGAAGCCAGCGATCTGCAAGACATTATCAACGCGCCGATCATGGGCCGCATCCCCACCGACGAAAGCCTGCAGAGCAACAAGCCGATCATCGTGTCGAACCCGGCCGGCCGTATCGCTGAGGAATTCCGCCGTATTCGCACCAACCTTTCCTTCACATCGAAGGTTGAAGGCAGCGATGCGCGCATGATCGTCATCTCCTCCGTCGGACCTTCCGAAGGTAAGACCACTGTTTCCGTGAACGTGGCGGCCGCCCTTGCCGAAAACGGCGCCAAAGTGCTGCTGATCGACGCCGATTTGCGTCACCCGTCCGTAGCCGAACGACTTAGCCTGGAAGGCGGCGCCGGCCTAACGCACGTGCTTTCCGGCCAGGCCACCGTGAAGGATGTGGTGCAGCGCTATTGGAAGCCGAACCTGCATATTCTGCCGGCTGGTCCGAAGCCGCCGAACGCTTCCATGCTGCTGAACTCGAAGACCATGACCGAATTGCTCGACGCGGCTTTGCAGACTTATGATTACGTGATCATCGACACTTCCCCGATGGTGGTGGCCAATGATGCCACTGTCTTCGGCTCGAAGAGCGACGGTATCGTGCTCGTTTCCGGTCGCGACGTGACCATGAAGCGCGATCTGAAAGACATCGCCGTGCAGCTTGACAACCTCAATGTGCCGGTGGTGGGCTTCGTATTCAACCTCGAAAAGGAACGCAAGTCTTCCACGAACGGCAATTACTACTATTACTACTATTACGACGAGGATGGCAAGAAGAGCAAGCACGCTCATAAGAACAGCCGCAAGAAGTCCAAGCACAACTAAGCTGCTGGGCTTCAGGGTTTCCGCCCTCTATCGCGAGTCGGAAACCAGTCTAAGTAACCGAAAAGGGGTTGCAGCAAATCGTTAAGATTCGCTGCAACCCCTTTTCCATGCCCAAATTTTTTGCCTTCAGCCGGCTGGCCCGCAACTTCGCATCAGCTGCGGAGGAGGATTTCCTCCAGGGCGCCGATCACCGCATCGGGCATGCCGGAGGTGACAAACAGCTCGTTGCTGAAACGGGGCGCGGTATCGAAGGTACGCAGAGCCCCGAGCGCACGCACTCCTTGCTCACGAATCGCCTGCATCGCATGCTCTTTGGAAATGTACGGCATTTGCGCATGCAAGAGCACGTCAAGCACGTCCTGTTCGACTGAATTCTCAGCAATCTGCAGTCCGTCTGCAATCGTAACGTTCAAGCATGCAGTAGACGGCACGTCGCGCACAACGACCGACAGACTCAACGTCTGCTGATCGTATGTAATTTCTGCAGTATTGCAAGCTTTACCGCCAATTTCGATACGAACGTTCTGCGTGTCTGGCTGTGCAACTCCACGGAACACAATCTCCCAGTTACGCTGTGCCGGAATGGCTTCAGCACAGCCTTCCACCGGACTGATGGTGAACTGCGTGGCATTGTCCGTATTCTTCCAGTCAAGGCTCATGCGCGTATCGGCAACATGAGTTTGGCCATCGCAAGACTCGGCAGATGCAGAACCGGAAGCAGCAGAAGCCACAGAACCATCGTCTTCCTTGAGTGTGAACGAACCGTTCGCACCGGGGAACACCAGCACCTGCAGGGACTCCGGATTGCCCAGATCATTCACCTTATTGCCCTCGCCAAGCTGCTGCAACGGCACGATACCGCCAGCCTTGGCAAACACCGGCATACGGTCGATCGCACGCCACACTTCCAAACGACGCCCGGACTCTCCTGCCGAAACGTAACGGCGACCATCGAAGAAGTCATACCATTCACCTTGCGGCAGCCATGCTTCCGTGCTACCCAGCTGCGCGGAATCGTCATTGTCAGAAACAATTGGTGCAACCAGCAGCTCAGTGCCGAAACGGAATTCATCCGGCACCTCGTACGCCTGCGGATTGTTCGGATCCGCCCAATACATCGGCTCCACCAATGGCATGCCCTCGAACGCGGCGCGATAGTTCATGGTGTACAGGTACGGCAGCATCATATGGCGCAGTCGCAGCGAACTCACCATGGAATCGCGCACTTCCGCAGAGAAATTCCACGGTTCCTTGCCCATGAACTGCGAATTGCTGGAATGCAGGCGATTGATCGGGCTGAACGTGCCAAGCTGATACCAGCGGGCTTCCAAATGTTCGTTGCGGTACCCACACATGTGACCGCCAATATCGTGACTCCACCATCCGTAGCCGATATTCGATGCGGTAGCAGTGAAATACGGCTGGAATTGCAAGGATTCCCACGTAACAATGGTGTCTCCCGAGAAGCCAACTGGGTAGCGGTGCGACCCCGGGCCGGCATACCGCGAGAAGGTAAGTGGCCAACGGTTATTGCGTTCCGCGCAACTCACGTTACGTTTGGATTGCTCGATATGCATTTCATGTTCATCGCGAGCGCCCGGCTCGGCGCACTTTTCGCATTCGCAGTTTTCCCCTGCGTTGCGTTCGGAAGAAGTCGCGCCGCGCCCGGAATCCAGGTAGTGCAAGTGGTTGAGCACCCACAGCGGGTCGAGTCCCGGCTGACGGGTCACACCGCCCTGCTGCCAGTCGAGCCACCAGAAGTCAACGCCTTCGGCTTCCATACGATGATGCATGTCGAAGTAGGCACTTACGAAATCCGGATTCGTCAGGTCGAATTCCACCGCCTCTTCGGTTGCGGGATCGATGCCGACGCGCTTGGCCACCGCCGCATAGTCGTCTTCGAACGCGCGCACGCCGTCTCGCGGATGCACGTTCAACGTGGTTTTCAGACCACGCTCGTGCAAGTCGTGTAAGAACGCCTCGTGATCGGGGAACAGCTGCTTGTTCCACGAATAGCCGGTCCAACCGGAACCGTATTTCGGATCGACATCGTCCACGCGATGCCAGTCCATGTCGATCACGGATGTGGTGAATGGAATGCCTTCGCGCTTGAACCGGTCCATGAGCTGCAGGTATTCGTCTTGCGTGTAGCGGTAGTAGCGGCTCCACCAGTTGCCGAGTGCGAAGCGCGGCAGCAGAGGCGTTGGTCCGGCTAGCTTGTAGAAGTCTTGCACCGCTTCGGTGTAGCGGCGGCCGTAGCCGAAGAAGTAGAAGTCGGTTTCCGCGTGATCGCGTGGCATAACCCAAGCCCCCAGCGGATTCGGTTTGCCGTTCACTTCGTATGCTTCCACGATCACGTTCGCGGCGGAATCGTCGAGCACCGCCCATCCGTCTCGCGAAATCACACCATCGTCCAGAGGAATTTCGCCGTTCGCCTCGTCGAGCGTGCGCGCGGTGCCTTTGAGATTATGCTTCGGTTCGTCGCCGTAATGCCACGTATTGAACTGGGTGTCGGCCACGCCCTTGACGACTACGCTCAAGCCTTCTTTGCTGAATGGCTTGCCATCGTACGTCACATACAGCGCGGGGGTGTCAACAATGAGCAGTCCGTCGCGATGCGTCACCGTGAATTGCGGGTCGGCGCCAAAATCGCGGTTGACCACCATTTGCGTGAGATTGTCCTCAAATTCGCCGGAATCAGACCATTCGAAACGGATCAGCGATTCCGTTAGAATGCCAATCCTCCAATGATCCCCTTGTAAAACCGACGATTCTCGCATTTTCGGACGTGCCTTGCGCACATAGTCGACGAATACCGTGCCGGTTGCGTTATCTAATGCGTTGTTTGCCATACTACTCCTGCCTTACTTGCCACTGCCCGTCGCAATACCTGCAATGAACTGCTTCTGGAAAATCATATACACAATGATCACTGGAACAATTGCCAACGAAGTCGCTGCGAACAATCCGCCGTAATCGGTGCCGTATTGTCCGTTGAAGGCCTTCAGACCGACAGCGAGCAGCTGCTTGTGTTCGTCAGTGATCATCAAGAATGGCCACAGGTAGTCTTCCCAATTCCACAGGAAGGTGAAGATGGCGAGCGCCGCGATGGTGTTATGGCTCATTGGCAGAATGATGCTATGGAAGATTCTGGTTTCGGATGCGCCATCGAGTTTTGCCGCTTCAATGAGTTCGTCAGAAATTCCCGAGATGGATTGGCGGAACAGGAAGATACCGAATGCGCTGATCATGCCAGGAAGCACGAGCGACGTGTAGGTGTCTTGCAGACCCCAGTTGGTGAACATTTCGTATTGCGGAATGATGGTCACTGCCCAAGGAATCATCATGGTGCTCATAACGATGCCGAAAAGCAGGTTGCGACCACGGAATCGCATTTTAGAGAACACGTAACCAAGCACCGCACTTGTGTAGATTGCAATACCGGTTTTCAGTACTGCTACGATCAGCGAGTTTGCGAACAATCGCAAGAAATTGAACTTTTCTTGGATGCTCACATAATTGTCAATCGTGGATGGCTTAGGGAATAATCCTCCGGTCACTTTGACGATTTCGCTATTTGGCGCGAATGATGAAATGAACATCCAAACAAATGGAACAATGGTGATGATGGCGGCGATGAAGAGCAGAATCGTAAGAATGATGCCGCCAATTTTACGTGATTTCATGCCAGTTCCTCCGAATCTCCAGAAACCTTGAACATGATGAGGGTGAGCACACCAGTGAACAGGAAGAGCACAACTGCCTGAGCTGACGCGACGCCGAAGTTGTATTTCTGGAATGCCTGATCAAAGATGAGATAGCTGATGGTGTAGGTTGACGTGCCCGGACCGCCTTCGGTCATGACGAGAATCTGCACGTATGCCTGCAGGTAGCTGATCAGTGACGTGATGACAATGAACAAGGTGGTTGATTTAAGCAACGGCAGGGTGATTTTGAAGAAAATCTGCACTGAGTTGGCACCGTCGATGGCGGCCGCCTCGTACACGTCTCGAGGAAGATTCATGAGACCGGCCAAATATAGAACGGTCGCGTAGCCAAAATCCTTCCAAATGGTCATGATGATGACTGCCGGCATGGCCCATTTGGTGTCGTGCAGCCAGTTGATGTCGAGTCCTGTGATTTTGTTTACCATGCCGAACTGCGGGTCGAACATCCACATCCACACGAAAGAGACTGCCACGAGCGGAGTGATGGTCGGCATGTAGAACAGACCTCGGAGGGTGTCTTTGCATTTGACGAGTTTGGCGCTGAGCAGCAGGGCCAAGCCGAGACCAAGCACAATGCGGAAGAGTGTGGAAACACCTGCGAATACCGCCGTGTTCCCCATGGAAGTCCAGAAAAGTTTGTCTGTGAGGATCTGTTTGAAGTTGTCGAGTCCGACCCAATCATAAGTGCCAATCAGAGGATTCCAGTTATGCAAACTGCCCGCGAAGGCTTTAAAAATTGGGTAGGCCAGGAAAATGGCGAAATAGACCACCAAGAAGACAACAGCCATGTTGCGTAGGGTGAAAATTCTCGATACCAGAGATTCACCATTTTTGTTTTTCATTGAATCTCGCCTCTCTGTGAGCCGATTCGACCGTTTTGTTACGCAATACAGAATGTCAGATCGAATCGAATAAGAAGATTGAACGTATCTCGTAGATAAAAAGGCAGTCGCGGCGCGGAAGAAGAATCGTACCGCGACTGCCCGGATTGGAAAAGGGATTGGAAAGGATATATCGGTATTACTTATGTTCGTCGAAGTAAGCGTACTTGCTTTCCATTGACGTGAAGTCAGAGCTCTTCATGTCGGTATCCATCTGACCCTGGGCCTCCTTGAGAGCCTTATCGATGGACATGCCGTTCTGGAAGACGTTCTGGAAAGCAGTGGTGCCGCTGGATTCAACGGTGGATGGTGCCGGTCCCGGCCAGATCAGTCGGTCTACGCGTGGCTGGATGGCGGCCATGACCGGCTTGGAGAGAATGTCCTTGTCGTTCTGCAGCGAGGTCTTGGCTGGGAAGGAGTTCAGTTCGGATACCGCTTCACGAATGTAATCATCGTTGGCGAGCAGGTACTTGATGAAGTCCTGGGCAACGGCCTGCTGTTCCTTGCTTTGGTTTTTGTTGACGCCCGGAGTAGATTCGCCGTTGTAACGGTCGTATGCAAACGGAGTGTCTTCGGAGAAAGTTGGGGTGGCGAACACACCGTAGTCAATATCTGGATACTTTTCTTTCAGCGTGCCTTCCATGTGGCCCCAAGCGTAGATCATCGCAGACTGGCCGTTACCGAAACTTTGGGTGTAATCGTTACCGAAGTCAACAGATCCGACCTTGTACTTGTCATACAAATCTTTGAGGAACTGCATGTTTTCTTTGGTCACATCGTTGTTGTAGTTGGCTTTCTTGCCATCTTCGCTGAAGAGCAGTTCACCCTTCTGATAGTTCAGACCTTGATAGATGGCGCTGTAGGCATCGCCGTTGAAGTTGAAGCCGGCCTGCGTCATCTTGCTGCCGTCGGTCTTGGTGAGCTTTTAGGCGACCTGGATGAATTCGTCCCATGTGGTCGGAATGTCGGCGTCAGTGAGGCCCGCTTCGCTCCACAATGTCTTGTTGTAGTAGATGTTGCCGGTGTTGATCACGGAGTCGATGTACTTGACTTTACCGTTCTCATCTTCATGTACGGATGCGGTGGAGTAGTCGGATTCCAGAGACTTGGTGTCGATATCGTAATCCGCTGCGTATGGACGAATCAACGCATCGTGAGAGTTGTGGATGTTGAAAACGGCCGGACCGTTTTTGCCTTTCAGAGCCAACGGCAGCTTGGTCCAATAATCATCCCATGAAACATTCACCGTTTTGATGGTGACGTTCGGATACGTCTTCGTGTAGGACTCAATCATCTTGTAGACAGGATCCGTGCCCTTGCTGCCCCAGCTCCAGTACTCGAGCTGGATTGGCTTGCCGTCGTTCACGAGATGATTGGGGTCGTAGGTGATGGTGTCGCCGATAACGTCAAGCCCTTTGTCGGCTTTCGTATCGGTTGTGCCGGACGCGGCATTGCTGTTCCCGCACGCAGCCAAGCCGACGATGCTCAGGGCCGCCACTGCCACTGCGATACCTTTGTTGATTTTCATATCTCTCCTTACGTCCTCGTAAGCCTTCATCCGCCCCTTGCGGACAAGCAATAGCATACGACAAGGGTTTCATATTGGCAATTCAAGGTTTTTTGGAATGTAAACGGTTTCATTTGAAACCCGTTTCATCTCACCGCTGTGAGCGTGCACACATTGTTTTTCATACGGCGTGTCGTATCGCAACCCTTTTCATTCATCTTTCAACTCTGTAGCCATGAGGACGGCAATGATGGTAGGCTGAAACAAACAGTGAAAAACTTTCGGAGGCACCATGAAAGCGAGCATCGGCGATGTGGCACTGAAGGCAGGCGTATCGAACGCTACAGTCTCACGCACTTTCGCACACCCTGAACAGGTGTCGGAAGCAACACGGTTGAAAGTGCAGGCCGCAGCCGATGCGTTGAATTTCAGCGTTTCCAGATCGGCAGGAATTCTTAAATCCGGTAGAACCTATCGCATAGCATTATTGGTCGGCAGCGGCGTCATCGAATGGTTCACCGCCGAAATCATTGCCGGACTTAACGATGTTTTGCGTGACGCCGGGTACGATCTGGTCATCTACCCCATCGAGGGGTCGGAAGCGCGTGACGCATTCTTCGAGGAACTTCCCGTACGCAGCAATGCGGATGCCGTATTCGTTTCCTCATTCGGCATCAGCCCCGACGAGGTCAAACGTCTCGGAACCGCAAAAATTCCGATTATCGGCATCAATACCACCAGCGAAGGATTCGATGCAACTGTCGGTATCAACGACAAAGAAGGCATCAAACTCATCGTTCGGCATCTCGCCAAGCTGGGACATCGTAACCTGCTGTATTTATATGAAAGCTTTTCCTCCACATTGGGATTCAGCTCATTTAACCGTATTTCCGGATTCCAAGAAGCCTGTGATGCAGTTGACGGACTGACCGCCCGCACACTGGCAGTGCAAAAAGGCGACAGCATTCTAGATGCGGCAATTTCCGAAATCATGGCGCAAGACAACCCACCCACCGCATTGTGTTTCCATCAGGACTCACAGGCAATTCCATTGTTCTTCCGCCTTCAACGCAGCGGCCTTTCCGTGCCTGGAGATATTTCCGTAACCGGATTTGACGACAGCACCTTCGCCAAAGAAGCTGAGCTAACCACCGTTCGACAGCGCCCATACGACATGGCCGTCGATGCGGCACAAAAGGCTCTGGCGCTCATCGAAGGACAACCCATCGAGGAACCATTCGAGACATTCCCCGTTCAGCTGCAAGTACGAAACTCAACCGCAAAACCACGCACCGCTCCCCTGCTGTAGGCCGCAGCGTGTACTCGCGTGAAATCACTTCGCGTAATACCCCACGCCAACCGGTCTATCTGCGTTATGTATGGCAGATTTTGCTTTTCGTACGGAAACATCTCGCTTATATATGGCACGTCGCCTGCGAAAACAGCCACTTCGGGGGTACGTTTTTGAGGTTTTCGCCGCATGTGTCTGCCATATGTAAGTGAGATGTCTCCGGTCAGGCCTCCGAATCTGCCATACATAGACGAGATGCGAGCCGCAGACAAGCCTCTTCGTCTTACCCCGGCGTTCAATGTGCTTTTCTTACGGCGTTCGATGTACTTTTCTTCACACGCATGTACGTTTAATCGCCTCAAGCACCGATGCGAATCAAACTCACCAATGTTCGCACCGTCAACGGCATACGCCAAGACAGCAACGCGACTTAACCCAAACCGCCAACATCAGTAGTTTGGTAGATACTCGCGCGCATAGCCGTCCACACCTCCATTGGACGAGAGGAAACGCGGAATAGAGTCATTGCCTTTTGTCGACCATCATGACGACGCGCGCAAACAGATAACGCTAAACTTGTCTCATGTTGATTATTTGCTTAACCTAGCGAAGCGACGAAGCAAGAGCAGGTGATATATGGTAACAATTTCTGACGTGGCGCACGCAGCCGGTGTTTCCAAGGCAACAGTCTCGTATGTACTATCGGGAGATCCTCGAATCACCCAAGCTACAACACTTAAGGTGCAACATGCGATTGACGAATTAGGCTATACGGTGAACCATGCAGCCCGCGCACTATCCGTAAGAAAAACCAAAACAATAGGTGTGGTCTCCCCCGCCTTTCACGGCAACTATCTGTCAGCCCTCTTTGGACTGTACGTGTACCTGCTATCCGAAGAAGCGACAAAGAGAGGATACGACACCCTACTCATTGGCGAGAACGACGGCTTCGAGGCAATGCATGAAGCATGGTCGTCAAAGAAAGTGGATGGGTTCATCCTGATGGACGTCAAAGATGAGGATCCACGAGTCAGCTATGCCGCAAAAGAGCACATTCCGACCGTTGCATTCGGCTCGCCAAAGAACTCACACGGTTTGGATACAGTGGATTCCGATTTCGCCAAGGCTGCATCATCAATCTTAAATTTCTTAGCCTCTGAAGGGCATAAAGAGGTGATTCTTATTCCATGGTCACACACAATATTTGATCAGGGTCTTGGCTACGCTTGGCGCTTTCTGGATTCAGCGATAGAGACCGCCAAACGTCTTGACCTGAAAATGCATGTCGAATATCCGAAAGACGACGATTCGGATCCTTCGCCCCTCATTGAGCATGCACTAGATACGCACACCAAAGCGACCGCTCTGATACTTCACAACGAGCCAGCAACAATCGTTGCCCCTCAGGTCTTGGCACGCAGGAACCTCCGAACACCGGATAACTTGCAGGTCGTAACCGTCTTCCCGAAACAGCTAGCAACATCAATGAAGATATCGTTCCCTGCAGTGCGTCCGGACATTACGCAACTATCAGAAGCCGCCGTGGGAACCCTTTTGCGTCGAATAAACAATCCGAAAGCCCCGACGGTCACCCGCTATCTTGATTATCCACTCACCCAAGAGCCCGAGTAACATCGCAGCTACGTAGATTACGCGCAGAAAACAACCACGAGATTCTACATTAGTTAAGTTCGTCGATTTGACTTTTCAAAGATCAGGGTTTATTATTTAACTTGTTTAACCGGTTCAACAGTTTGGGATTAAAACTTCCCAAACGCAATAAATTAATCATTCAGCGCATAGGTGCGCTGTTAATGAAAGGAAATACCAAATGATCGGTTCAAATATGAAGCGCGTAATAGCTTTAATCGCCGCAAGTGCCGCGGCAGTCAGTCTCGCCGCTTGCGGTAGCAACTCGAGTCAAGATTCCAAAACAATCGAATTCTGGGACCCATACCCTCAGAAGAACGATAGCAGCACATGGGCGAAATACGTTACCAATTGTGCTCCTGAGGGATATAACGTAAAACGCATCGGCTATGCGCAGTCAGACCTATTAAACAATCTCACAACAGCTGTCAAGGCCGGCAACGCACCCCAGATCGCCCTGATCGATAACCCAAAGATGCCTACCGCTGTCGACGCAGGACTTGTTACGGATATCGAGGCAGCGGGAGTCGACGTTTCAGGATTCGACAAGAATATCGAAGGTCCCGGCATCATCGACGGCGTACAATATGGGGTTTCTTACGGCACTAACGCATTGGGCTTGTATTACAACCCCGATGTCCTCAATAAGGCCGGCGTCGACCCAGAATCGATTACCGATTGGGATTCACTCAACAGTGCCATCGAAAAAGTAGTAAACGCAGGATATAAGGGCATCACGTTCTCCGGCATTTCCGGCGAAGAAGGAACATTCCAGTTCCTTCCCTGGTTCTGGGGAGCCGGCGGTCAATTGAAGGACGCTTCAGGTTCCAGCGCCGAGCAGGATGCGCTTGATCTGGTATCCGGCTGGGTCCAAAAAGGTTGGGCTCCGAAATCGGTCGCAACGGACAACCAATCTGCTGCGTGGGATCTATTCCTTGGCGGCGATTACGGCTTCTCTGAAAATGGTTCATGGCAGATGGAGTCAGCCACCGAGAAAGGCTACAAGATGATTTCCATTCCAGCCAAAGATGGCGGAGTAGCCCCGGTTCCAAGCGGTGGCGAGTTCATTACCATTCCAACCCAGAAAACCAAAGACAGTGACAAGATGAAGGCAACCGCGGAGGTCATTCAGTGCCTCATTGACGGAGATAATCTCAAGAAGACCAATGATGAGATGGTTTATCTTGCCGCCAAAAGTGACGTCCGCAAACAGCAGGTGGAAGAGAACAGTGCCTGGGCACCTTGGGTTGACGCCGTAGAAAATGCTGAAGGCCGTACCACTGACGTTGGTCTGGAATACGAAGACATTTCTGCACAGCTTTCTGAAGATCTACAGGCTGCCTTGAATAAGGGCTGATTCGCGGTCTCATATTTTTCTGGGGCATCTGCCCGCCATTCATTGCGATATTCAGACGCCCCATTCCATCTTTTCCATCAACAGGCAGGTGAACTATGTCTCAAACAATCACCGCAGATAAACCAAGGCGAATCAAGCCAACCACATTGGCCGCCATTGGTTTCGCGGCCCCGCTGATTATTTACATGCTTATCTTCTACGTTTGGCCTCTGATTCAGAATATTTCCATGAGTATGCACCGCTACACACGTCGCACTTTTGTGACCGGCGATGCCCCTTGGTCTGGATTCGATATCTATAAGGAAATATTAAGCAATCAACAGTTCTGGACTATTCTCGGACAGACTTTGATTTTCGTCTTCGCTTCTATCGTTTTCCAATACTCTATCGGCTTGGCATTGGCGGTTTTCTTCAATCAGAATTTCAAACTTTCCGCGGCTTTGCGCGGCGCATTCCTTGTACCATGGCTACTTCCGCCAATAATTTCCGGTACGATCTGGCAATGGATGATGGACGCCGACAGCGGTGTTATTAATAATTTCCTCAAACTATTTGGTTTGGACCCGGTTTGGTGGCTGCAAGCCGATCATTCCTTGTGGGCGGTTATCATTGCCAATATTTGGCTTGGTATTCCTTTCAACCTCGTAATTCTGTATTCGGGCTTGCAAAACATCAATGGCGACTTGTATGAAGCCGCCGCGTTGGATGGCTGCAATGCTTGGCAGCGCTTCTGGAAGATTACTTTCCCGTTGCTCAAGCCGGTATCGATGATCACGCTCCTGCTAGGTTTCGTCTACACGTTACGAACAGTAGACATCATCTGGATTATGACCAAGGGCACTGGATCTTCGAGAACCTTGGCAACTTGGGCTTATGAGATGGCTTTCGGAAAGGGCACATCAGCAACCATCCGGTATTCGGAAGCATCCGTTGTGGGCACGATTCTCATTGTCGTAGCACTGATTTTCGCTCTGATTTACCTGTGGGCCCAGCGGAATGAAGAGAAGAGGTAACTAAAATGAAACATCGTTCATCATGGTGGAAAACACTTATAGGCATCATTTTGACGCTGATTATGCTCTTCCCCGTATACTGGATGATCAACATATCATTCACGCAACGTCGCTCCATCCGTTCAGGTGATCTGTTCCCGAAAGATTTCACGCTCGACAATTATGCCTCTGCGTTAAGTTCACAGCTCCCCTACCTAGGAACGTCATTGCTAGTTGCCATAGGATGCGTGATCCTGACTCTAGCAATTGCATTACCTTCGTCATACGCCATTGTTTTCTTGGAGTTCAAAGGCTCAAAATCCATGAACTTCCTGTTGATTGTTGCTCAGATGATTCCTGCGGTCGTTATGTCTCTAGGCTTCTACCAGATCTACAATGACATCGGCCTTCTCGACAGTATTCCGGGACTTATCGTTGCCGACTCCACTTTGTCGGTACCGTTCGCGGTGATTCTGATGACGGGATTTATGTCTGGTATGCCACGCTCGCTGGTGGAGGCAGCGCAAATCGACGGAGCATCACAGTGGGGCGTTTTTACCAAAATCGTGATTCCACTCTCCCGTAATACCATTGTCACGACTTCGCTATTCGCTTTCCTCTGGGCATGGTCGGATTTCATGTTTGCTTCGACTCTCGATTCCGGTGGCGGCAAGATGAGGCCAATCACCATGGGTCTATATGACTTTATCGGTTCGCAAAACCAAGAATGGGGGCCAATGATGGCCACCGCAGTATTGGCCTCAGTACCAACAGCACTGTTGCTGATTTTCGCGCAGAAATACGTTGCCGCCGGCGTAACAGCCGGAGCAGTGAAAGACTAATCCAACCCTTAAATACATAATTAACAAGGACCAGCTATGAGTGAACTAACTTTTGCTATCGATGGAGATGCACTGTTGTGGACTGGGGACGGCGAATACCTTCGCATCGAACCATGGGGAAAGAATTCAGTCCGCGTCCGCGCCTCGAAAATGCATGAGATACAAGAACAAGAAGGAGCTCTGCTACCACAAAACAATCAGGCCTCAGACAGCCACAACTATGGTATCACCATTGACAAGCCCAATAGAACCGCCGAATTACGCAATGGCGATATTGTAGTTCAAGCGAAAGCATCCTGCGGCCTATACTCCGGATCAGGATATGAAGAGCCACGCTGTTTACTGAGCTTCTATAAGGCAGACGGCACACCACTCATTCAGGAAATACCATCTGGCGGATCACTAAATCTTCGAGCGCGATGGTTCAAACCGATCACCGGAGGCGACTATTCCATCGTCGCTTCCTTTACCACACCGGAAAATGAGAAACTATATGGTATGGGCGAGTACCAACAGAACATCCTCAATCTGAAAGGTTGCACTCTCGAACTCGCGCATCGCAATTCACAGGCATCTATTCCTTTCGTGGTTTCCAGCGCCGGATATGGCTTCCTGTGGAATAATCCGGCACTTGGAAACGTTACGTTCGGCAAGAACCGCACGGAATGGCGAGCTGAATCAGCCAAGCAGATTGACTACTGGATTACCACAGGCGATACACCTTCTTCGATAATGAAGCATTACGCCGACGCCACAGGGCACGCTCCTCACATGCCTGAATGGGGACTGGGATTCTGGCAGTGCAAGCTTAGATATTGGAATCAACGTCAGCTTCTAGACGTCGCCCATGGGTTTAAACAGCGTAATATTCCATTGGATCTCATCGTTGTAGATTTCTTCCACTGGCCGCATATGGGTGACTTCCGTTTTGAGAATGAATTCTGGCCAGATCCCAAAGCTATGGCGGACGATCTGCACAGCATGGGAGTGAAACTCATGGTATCTGTGTGGCCCCAGGTCGCGCTCGCCTCAGAGAATTATGTTGAGATGAAGTCAAAGAACCTTCTCGTGCGTGCAGATAAGGGTGAAGACGTCGGCATGATGTTCGAAGGTCCCAGCCAGTTCTATGACGCCACCAATCCAAAAGCTCGTGAATATGTTTGGGAGAAGTGCCGAACAAATTATGCCGAGCTTGGGGTTGATGCATTCTGGCTCGACGAAGCGGAACCTGAATACGGCACGTACGATTTCGACAATTATCGATATTACGCCGGCCCAAACCAGCAGGTGGCAAACATCTACCCAAGAGACTATAACAAAGGCTTCTACGAGGGGCAACAAACCATAGGAAGGGATGGTGACATCGTCAACCTCACCCGTTGCGCTTGGGCTGGTTCGCAACGCTATGGTTCTCTTGTTTGGTCTGGAGACGTTGGTTCGACCTTCGCCGACCTCCGTGCCCAGATTACCTGCGCCATTCACATGGGCATGGCCGGTATCCCTTGGTTCACCACCGATATGGGCGGTTTCCATGATGGGATAATTGATTCGGACAATTTCAAGGAGTTGTTGGCCCGCTGGTGTGCGTTCTCATGCTTCCTTCCGGTCATGCGCAACCATGGCGATCGTAGTCTGCATACGGCAACCGGCAAGGAGACCATCACTAATTCGGCCGGAGACCACCGTTCGCCAAGTGGTGCCGACAATGAGCCTTGGAGCTATGGCCCCGAGATGGAGCAAATCTTCCGAAAGTTCATTGCCATTCGCGAAAAAATGCGCCCTTACACTCGAGAACTGTTCGAATCAGCACATATCGATGGCCAGCCTTTGGTTCGCGGACTCTTCTACGAGTTCCCCCAAGACAAGTCGGTGTCTGATATCGCCGATGAATACATGTTCGGCCCTGATATCCTAGTGGCCCCCGTAGTTGAGGCCGGAGCTAGGTCGCGTGAGGTGACGCTTCCCGGAAACGCTAGCATCACATGGACGGATCTACGCACCGGCAAAGTGTATGAAGGTGGGCAGAAAATCACTGTCGACGCCGGAATAGACACGATTCCAGCCTTCGCGCGCGACGGCCACGACCATGGGCTGATCGGAATGCTATAAATTCCCACACAGGAAATGCGGGGCGTCCGTTTCCAAGGCGAACGCCCCACACTCTGCGCTTTTTCCCATTTCAACCGGTCTATCTGCGGTATGTATGGCAGATTTGTAGCGGGCTTTCGATCAAACAGATGTTGAGCAGTTTTACATGGCATTTATCAAAGATTTTGTTTTCTGCCGCTCCGTACTTAAGGAATTCAGCCAGAAAATACCGATCGCTTTTTGCAGCCGCATCAATTAAGTGACTGCAAAAATCCATTCAATACGTTGCTGCCAGCAACACCTCGGAAAGCAAAGTCAAAATTTGACCAACATATTCGGAGGCATCGCCAAGCAATGCAACCGTATTAAAACTTGGTTCGATTAAGGTTCGATAAATCTGCCTCGCCATTTCTGCTTATGACGAAGCAAAATACATCCTTCCCACATGGCTTTGCTGCTTTTTGTATCTTTTGTTGTTATCCGTTGCCACTTGTCGGCATCGGCACGGCATGTCAGTATCATGTGCGTATGCGACTTATTGGCAATATTCTGTGGCTGATTTTGGGCGGGCTGCTGCTTGCCACCAGTTGGGCGATTATCGGCCTGGTGCTGTGCGTCACCATCATCGGCATTCCATTGGGAGTGCAGGCGTTCAAGATGGCGGGTTTAACGCTGACCCCGTTCGGCAAAACCGTGGTGTATGGCGGCGGTGTGGGATCGGTGCTGGCCAATATCGTATGGTTTGTGTTGGCTGGCATATGGATGGCGATTGGCTACATACTTGCTGGCCTGCTGAACTGCGTCACCATCATTGGTATTCCGTTCGGCATTCAATCGTTCAAGATGGCCAAGCTGGCTTTGTGGCCGTTCGGTTCGCAAATTCGCAGCTTGTAAATTACTTCAGATCACTTCACCCAGCATAGACGGCCATCGACTGCCGTCTTGCATATAAGTATCGAGGAGCTGCGGTCCGAACAGGCCGCGACCACTGCGTCCTAAGCAACGAAACATATTTCATTCGCATATGGCAGCTCCAGAGCGGCAAGGCTCAAAAACCTGAACAGTCGAACATTACCTCCCCAAATGATTGCTGATGCCAACCGCGAATCCCACCGCAGCACTTCCATTCATGCCCAGGCCATTCAACAATCGTCCCGCATGCTTCGCACCGGCCCATACCGCGTTGATGATGTTACCGGAGCCATATCCGGTAAGCACCGTCCACGGATGGGCGAGCAGTCCGCATATCGGGTCAAGACTCTGGTAGATTCGCACGAAGAACGATCCGGGTGCCGGCCTGCATCAGCACAGAGCCAATCGCATACACAACGATGAGGTTGCGCAACCGCTTGGCATAGATACGGTCGCGCCCACGCATAAGCCACATAAGCGGCAGCAATACGCCGAACAGATGCATGCCGATATAGCTGGGCTCCGCGAACAGAAACTGCGGGCGACCACCGCCCCACACCGAGCTTTCATTGATGTACTGCCGGTACATGAGGTGCGCGAAATAGTCGGTCAACGGCTTGATATGCAGATGGATGGATAGCCATTGCACCACGCCCACGCCGAAGGAGAACCAGTAAGAAGCGATGAGAATCCGCAATGGCGTACGCCATGGAATGCGTTTGATGCCGAACGCAATGGCGATCGCGCCCAAAGTGGCGAGCACGCCCAATAATCCGGTGATGCTCATGAACGCGGCGTTGAGATGGATGCCGAATTTCAGCCATCCCGGGATGGACAGGATTATGCAGGCCACCGGCAGGAGGAACATTGGCAGGTACCGGTTGGCTGCGATGCGCAGTTGACGCCAATTGCATAGGCAGTACACGGCGAACAGCGCCGGACTGATTGGCGACCAGAACGGCGCGTACAGGCCGAGCGTGGTGCCGTCCACCGGAAGAAAAGCGATGGCCAGCAGCAGCCAAATGACGTTGCGTTCCTGCGTTGTCAGAAATCGCAGGAACGGCCGGTATTGTGGTCGGCCATGATGGTTGCCCGCGTCGATGGTGTCGTTGTGTACGCATGCTTGGTTCATGTGATTCTCCCTCCCCCCGTCAACCTTACTCGTTCATCATGATGTATGGATGCCACCCGTTGTTCATTTGTAAGCGCAACGCCTTCGTCAGGCTTGTAGGTCTGGCGGTTCGTCGGCGAACTGCTAGAATTGCAGGACCAACATGGGCGTTGCACTTACAAATTGAATCCGGACCCTTCGTCATATCGCTGTAACGTGCGACTTCGTGCGCCACTACCAATCACCCGCGATGGCGCGCAATGTCGCGCATAGCTGGAAGCCGCCCGCCTATACGTGTTTCGATTCGGTTACCGGTGGACGCGAGGCCGTTTACAAAGCATGCCTATCTTATGAATCACAAGTTTTCCTCGTTTTCCTTCACACCAAAACGCGGAGGCTTGGTGATGCGAGCGTGCCGGATACATTAACCGCGCTACACCGCAGAATCTTGCCGAGACAACCATAACCGTGCCATGCGCGGAACGTTGAATCTCGACTGATGCTTCGTTTCCACATGGCCTCTAGGGAAGGCAGGAAACGTGACTCACTACGATTTACTCATCAAGGATGCGGATATCTGCGTCATGGATAGCACCATGACACGCATTCCCCAAGGTTGGGTAGCCGTGAATGGCACCGATATCGCAGCAATCGGCCAAGGGACAACACCAGAGAACATCACCGCTTCGGATACCATCGACGCATCCGGTCAGGTACTATTCCCTGGTTTCATCGACACCCATACCCATATCTTCCAATCATTCCTCAAGGGATTGGGCGCAGACCATCGCCTCATCGAATGGCTCAACTTGTCCGCGCTCCCTTATGGACAGTTCATGACTCCGTACCAGCAGCGGCTCGCCGCACAGTTAACCTGCATGGAAGCTATCAAAAGCGGATGCACCACGCTCTGTGAATTCTTCTACACCAATCAGGACCCCGAGCTGGCAGACGGATGCATCGCCGGCATGGAAGACACCGGTATCCGCAGCATCTTCATCCGCACCTTCCAAGACTGCGGCAAGGATTACGGCATGCCGGCATGCTTCATCCAACCGGCCAGTCAGGCCATGGAGGAAGTAAGCCGTCTGCGCAAAACCTACGCCAATCGAGGTGACATGCTGTCTATCTGGACCGGCCCGGACGTGACCTGGTCCACCACCAAGGAAGGCTATCGCACGATGCTGGAGTATTGCAATGCCGAAAACGTGCGCTACGCCATGCATATCGACGAAACTGAAGTCGATGATGACATGTGCCAACGCAACTACGGGCAAGACATCGTGCCGATGCTTGACGAAATGGGTTTTCTGTCTGACAGAATGCTCGCCACACACTGCGTGAACCTTACGAATGATGAAATCCGCCGCTTTGCCGACAATGGCGTTTCCATCAGCTACAACCCAGTATCCAATATGTACCTCGGCTCGGGCGCGGCACCTATTCGAGAAGCGCTCGATGCCGGAGTGAACGTATCGGTCGGCACCGATGGCGCGGCCAGCAATAACACCACGGATTATCTGGAGAGCCTGAAATTCGCCGCGCTTATCCAAAAGGGATTCACCCGTGACGCAGCCCGCATCACCGCACCACAGACCTTGCAGATGGCGACCAACGGCGGCGCGAAGGCCGCAGGCATGGAAAATCGCCTCGGCAGCATCGAGGTAGGCAAGCGAGCCGACATGTTCCTGTTTGAACCGCGAAAGCTCAAATCCACGCCGATGCATGACCCTTACGCCACAATCATCTACTCCTCCTCCCAGGAAAACGTCTCCACTACCATAGTCAACGGCAAGATCGTCTACAGCAACGGCCAATTCTCCTGCGGTATCGAGGAGCGCGACTTGTCCGACAAAATCAACATCGAACTTGACAAACTGCGCAAGCAGGTTGCCGCACTATAAAGTCCATATATCAATATTTACAACCACACGAAAGCTGATAACTCGGCGTGAGCCTACCCTTTTTCGCCCCATCCGAGACTCACTCATCTCGAGACACCATACACGGCATCATCCAAATCAGCCTTCCCATCCATCAGAGAGGAACACATCATGAGCAAAGAAGAAGCCCCACAACTCGTCGCGGGAATCGACGACAAAATTCCGGTCGGCAAATCCATCGTTCTGGGATTGCAACACATTCTGTCTATGGATCTGTACATCATGCCGCTCATCCTCGGAGGAGCCATCGGATTGCAGGGAGGGAACCTGTCGTTCTTCCTGCAGATGAGCTTCTTCGCATGCGGCATCGCCACGCTCCTGCAAAGCGGCATGTTCATGAAGTACCCCATCGCGCAAGGTCCTTCATATGTTCCACTCGGCGCGCTATGCATGATTGGAGCGACCATGGGCATTCCAACCATGATCGGCAGCCTCATTCCGGGTGCGCTTATCGTCATCCTGCTCGGCGTGACCAAGCTATTCTCCAAGTTTATTCGCAAAGCGATTCCTCCGTTCATCGGCGGCATCATCATCCTTATCGTCGGTTTGACCCTGGTGCCGACTGCAGTTACCGGAGTGTTCAGCACTACTGGCAACTTGACCGTCAATGCAATAAGCGGTTCCGTCACCTTTGTGGTGCTGCTACTGTGCATGGTGCTGCAATATTGCCTGAAAAACAGCGGACTCCTGCACATGTGTTCAGTAATCATCGCGCTTGTTGTGGGCACACTGGTCGCCGTGACAATGGGCGGAGCCGATTTCAGCTCCGTTTCCAACGCGGCCTGGTTCGCGCTGCCGCAACCTTTCCACTTCGGCCTGCCACAATTTAATTTGAGCGCCTGCCTGCTGATGGTGGTCGTCTACCTATTCGTCATGCTTGATACAACCGGCACCTGGTTCACTGTCAAAGCCATCACCGGCGCTGACCTCAATGACCGACGCATCGATCGCGGCACCATCGGCGAGGGCCTAGGCTGCTTGGTCGGCGCATGCTTCGGCGGCACTCCGATGACCGGATATTCGTCCAACGCCGGTCTGATCGCTATCACCAAGGTCGCCAGCCGCAGGGCCATGATTGCGGGCGGCACGATTCTGGTAGTACTCGGTTTCTGCCCCAAGCTGATGGCCATCATCACCTCGCTGCCCACACCCGTAATCAACGGCGTATTTGCAATGGTCGCCATGACTTTGATTGCCAACGGCATCAAGATGGTTAAAGATACCGTGCTTGACGACCGCGCCACACTGATTCTTGGCGTCGCTGTGATGTGCGGCGCGAGCACGATGATTCTGCCTGATGACGTAGTATCCGCTGCACCGCAGTTCGTGCAGTTCTTCCTCTCCTCCGGCATTGCGGTCGGCGGCACGGCGGCGATTCTGCTGCAATTACTATTGCCGAAGACCGTTTCGCTGACGGGTACTGCTCCGAAGGCCGCATCGGCATCGACAGCAGCATCGGCTTCATCGGTCTCGAACAAGGAGCGTGTTCAACAAGTCGTGAATGCGTGATGCAAAGCGACCTAGACTAGAGATATGCTCACCCATTACAAGTCCATAACTATCATGCAGGCAGCCGTCACAGCAGCTGCCTGCATCCTTACGCTGTCAATGTCTCCGTACAGCATATACAAACGAAACCGACGGCACAGTAACCCCGGGTTCTATATAGAAGCGCAACACCTGTTCTATGGTTGGAAGTGTTCAAGTCCTAACTCAAGAAGGTGTTGCGCTTCTATTTAGAACCCGGGCATCCGCGACGGGCTGAGGGCGCATTGGAGCCCCGAGCAGATCGCCGGCAGGCTCAGGGCGGACTTCCCCGATAATAAGGGCATGCACGTATGCGCGGAGACGGTCTACCAGGCCTGGATTGGCTACAATGTGTTAGACAGTCCGATGAGGGACGAATGACATGAGATCGGAGGCCGACGATGGCCGGCCCGAAACATCCCCGCCGCTACGACGAGGCGTTCAAACGGCGGATCGTGCAGTCGTACGAGAACGGCAAGCCGCCGTCGCAGATCAGGGCCGGGTACGACATCGCGCGATCGGCCCCGCGGCGCTGGGTCCAGGGCATCCGCGACAGCGGCTCCACCCGGGCCGCGGACAACCGGACGTCCGGGTGGAACGAGCTGATCGAGCCGAGGAAACGCAACCGCCGGTTGGAGATGGAAGTGGATGTTTCAGAACAGGCGGCGCCGGTATTCGCACGAAGGCAGGCACGGTACGGTCCGACGCCGGCCGCTGCCCGATATCGGCGCAGCGCAGGATCCTGGGCGTTGCCAAGTCGACCTGCTGCTGGATGATCGGACACCCCGAGACCGAGCGCATCGACCCTTATGACAAGGACGTGGAGCGCGTGTAGCGCGACAGCGGCAGGGTGTACGGGGCCGGGAAGATCAAGCACGCCCTGGGGCAGGGGGCGTGGCGCTCTCCAGGCGCCGCATCAACCGGATCATGAAGGGGAACGGCATGGCCGGCTCCTATTCCAAGGCCGCCTACAGGCCACGCCCGGCCAGGCCGAACGACGACCCGGCTCCCAACATCCTCGCCCGCGAGTTCAATGGCTATGCGCCGCGCACCCATCTGGCCTCCGACCCGGCCTACGTGAGGGTCGGTGCCTCATGGTCGTACGTCTGCCTGCCCGGCGGCCTGGCCAACCGGCAGATCGCCGGCCATTCCGTGGAAGTCGGGCACGACACCGACCTCGTGCTGGCCGCGTTCGCCGCGCCGCGCTTCCCCCTGACGGACATCCAGGTGCTCCGCACGGACCGCGGCGGCGGGTTCGCCGGCGAAAGGATGGAGCGCATGCTCGCCGAGTTCGGTATCACGCGTTCCCTTTCCAGGCCCGGCAGCCCGTACGACAACGCGGTGGTGGAATCCACCGACCGTCTCATCAGGAAGGAACTCATGTACGACAACGTCTGCACGAGCGTGGAACGGCTGCGCTCGGACCTGAACAGGTACGTGTGGTGGTACGACCACCAGCGGCTCCACTCGACCCTCGATTACATGAGTCCCGTGGAGTTCACGCAACAAGGAAAGACCCTCCAGGAACAGTCCAACACACCGTTGCCAATCCACGCGCTCGTCGTGCCCTCTAATTTACACATGATGAAGAATTTAGGTAATACTTTGCTGTGTCGACCTCTATGCCGCCGTCTTTATTCCGGCAGACAAAGATGACGGTGCCGACGATGACGGTGGCAGCAAGGATGGCGAGTCTGGTTTCGCGGCGTTCCCTAGCTGCCATATCGGCATATCGGTTGGCTAGGACTTCGGCTTCGGCGGCGACGCCGCTGGCGGCGATGGCTGCGGATAATTATTCGTGATGTTTGGCAGTGGGTGTTGGTGCCAGATTTCCACCGCACCACAGCCTCCAAAAAATCAGATGAAGGTAGGCCAGAAGACCAATGACAATCGTTTGAATGTCCATCAGAATTGGTAAATAGTGCCTTTCTAGGTTTATAGATGTGCGGTAGGACGAGGGATAGGAGTTTCTATTGTGCCTTTATCACTATCTTTTTGCTGGAATACCAGCCCATGTTGTATTGACAGCATTAATGTTTTTGATGACTAATGTCTTGGCTCCTATACGAACATTATTAGCGATATGTATGTTACCTAAAACAGCGCAATCTATCATCAACTCAACATTATCCCCAATTGTGGGGCACATGTTATGAGCCTGTGCAATGACAACGCCACTAGATATGCTGCAATGTTTTCCAACTTTAGCATTAGGATTAATAATTATCCCCTGCGGATGCCAAATCACCAATCCTTCATCAAATACATTAATAGCAAATTCAGAACAAAACCTATCTTCTAGTCTTTTAAGCTGTAACTTGCGGCAATAATAAGCAACTTTATGATAGAAAGAGTTTGAGGAAAGGTTAAAATGATATTCACATAATCGTATTAAAGTTTTTATTCTATAAATAGGGTCAAAATGACGCAATATAATGTTTGGGTGAGGTGGCTGAGCTTCCCGGTCTGCATAGAGATATCTTTTGAGATCTTCCTTTGTGTGAATCATTTTTCCTATCCTTTTCAAAGGTGTTATATACGTATGCCGTTTCTATTTTTTGCTGCGTAGAGCGCAGCAATGAGATGATATAAGTTCAAACGAATTAAAAGCCATCGAATACGAGCAGGAAAAGATAGATTACTCATTTTTTTCAAATCTTTACGTACGCCGCTAGTGGACAACGCGCGATATATATTCGTGAAAGATATGCCTTGTATCACACATCCTCCAATAAAACGAAAAACAGATGCCACAAAAGAATCATCAGCATAATGCTGATGATTCTTTTGTGTGTTCTTTACCTTAATGATACGTTTCATTGCCATGAGAACAATATGAATATCGGCAAAATAAGAAAGTGACGCTTTTGCGCAAACCCCATTAGGATTAATAATGTAATAATAGACTTTATCTGATGACATATATACCGTCGAGACATGCTCAAGATACTTGAGTGCAAATTCAAGATCTTCGCCCATAGAAAGCATTGTATTAAATGTTAGACCATAAGCATCGATAATCGATTTCTTATAAATCTTATTCCACGGAGGATTAACACGTTGTTGCAATACCGTGTCGATATAATCGTCAAGAGGTATGAATCCCCTTTGAATGCCAAATAAACCATCAATGAAACCACTCTGATGCGTACCCTCAAACCAGTTCATTTGAATTAAATCTGCATCAGTATGCTCGCAAAGATAACAAATCCGTGCTACATATTCTGTAGATATGTCATCATCACTATCCACAAATAGTATGTAGTCTCCAGAAGCATGCTGTAAACCGAGGTTTCTAGCCGCGCTAACACCTTGGTTCTCTTGATGCAGAACAGTAAGACAACTATGTTTACTGGATAAAACTTGACATATGGTGTAGGTATCATCTTGAGATCCGTCATCAACGACGATTATCTCCATGCGGCCATAATCTTGTTTAATAAATTTATTGATTAAACTGGAAATAGAGCTCCCAGCATTATAAGCGGGAATTACGACACTGAACAAAGGGTTAGAAGTCATTTATTGTCCTCGTAATCACTAATGAAATTATGCGTTATGTCGCCCATGATGAAAGATACGTGAGGTCAACTTTTCAAAAAATTCATCATGAATTACTTTCAGATACACCATTGAGCCAGAAAGATATAGGAATCCACCTACTAGAATCTGGATAATTAACGTAATGATCGTATTGCCCATATAGGCACCAATCCAATATACAACAGCAAACATTATCATTCCAATTGGGAACAAGAAAAGAACTGGCTGTAAATATTGCGACATAGGAAATGATCGACGAACAAGTATTAGCTGTACAAAAAATACTGTAAATTCAGCAATAATTGTTCCAATCATTGCACCAATACCGGCGAATTTTGGAATAAGTATGATGTTTACTGCAAGGTTGGCAAGTGCACCGATAACTGAGGAAATTACATAAGGCTTATCTAATTTATTGGGAATTAAATACTGAGTACGAATGACATTTGCCCAAGTGACGAATATAAGACTAAAACCAAGGCCTGCGATTATCGGCGCACTGCCAACGAATTCGGAACCAAAATAGACTGGAGCAAGTACATTACATATTCCAGCTAATCCAAATGCAGCTCCAACTACCAGTAAGGTAAAGTACCTGACTGAGATTTTATTTAAATAGGAAATGCGATGCTCGTCACCTGTTCCCAACAAAACAGTGATGCGAGGCATCATTACAGTTCCAAATGCCGTAATGAGACTAGCTGGTATATTAATGATTTTTTCTGCATTATCAAACAAGCCAACTTGCGACATGGAAGACATTGCGCCAAGCATGACTTTATCTAATAGTTTATATATGCTATATGCAATTGCAGGAATGAAAAGCATCAGTACAGGTTTAATATTGGACTTAACCTGAGACCATGAAGGTTTACAGAAATCAGCGTACTTCCGAATACGGAGCCAAAGATATATTTGACTAAATAACATGCCGCATGACATAATCAGAGCGTATATCCAAAGGTCTTCGCGGGATCGAACAAAAATAAAGATTGCCACTACAGTAGCAATCTTTATAATTGCATTCCTAGTGACTGTTACTGCAAATTGTTCTAAGCCAAAGAAAAACCAAGTTATATCTAAGACATAAGATAAAACAATTATGCTTTCAATGTATGCAATTGTTTTATCTCCTGAAAACCAACAATAAATAAAAAGAAAATAAAGAAGCAAGGCAATAACTGTGGTGCATAACTGGATAATATAGGTATTACTGAAGGCTTCTGATACCTTTTGCCTATTATCTCGTACTAGGGCAACACTACGATTGCCATGGTTTGCTATTCCAAGCATGCCAAATAAGCCAAAATATGTAACAATGGAAAATATATAGGAATAAGTTCCTAGTCCATCTGCCCCAAGTACTCGTGATACGTATGGAGCGGTGATTAGCGGTAAAATAATAACGAGAATTTGGTAGGCAACATTGTATGCTAAATTCTTCTTTAGAGAGGACATGAGCTAAACTTCCTGTTGCTTCGTGACGAATTGAACAATCATATCAATGATTTTTTGATCAATATCTGAATCAAACTTCCGGGCAAATAACATCCCTGAAGAAATAAGTGCACCATAGTCTTTTTGTCTGAAGGTATATGGATTACCTCGTTGCCAATCGATGCAGTAACGAATCGAATCATAACTATCGCAATAATTTGGTGTATATATTCTGTTCTTAAAATACGAGTTGGCAACTATGGTTTGCAGCATAAATTCATCTCCGCAACGTGTGCGTTTGAATATATGCTCTACTTCCTTACGCTGAGAGACGACATATCGTGCGAGTTCATCAGTAATACTGAACCAATTGGCGCCTTTTTGATATTTGATGCCATAGCGGCGTCCACGGTCAACCCCTATTTGGAGCGTTAATATAAGACGATATAATGTTTTTTCAATAATATTTTTATGACGTCCGGAAAAGAATGCATATTTTGATACGCGTTCATAGGTTGAACGATCCAAGATATGTTTATCGAAATGAATGAATTCAGTACCCTGATGCTCATCAAAATAGTTATGTATGGCCTGTTGAGAAGCAAGAGGTAAATCGGCGCCAGATAATAGATGATAATAAGAGTAGGTCGATTCAGATGTTGCTGCTTCAAGAAGACGCAACTCACATTCGATTTGCGAAAAATCCCCCCAGCGAACATCTACACGATTGCGAAGAACTACTAACTTGGCATTCCTGACTTGCGCACTTAATTGATGCTTAATTCCATCAAAATCTTTATATTTTGCATCAATATGCAAGAAAATGTCATTGTTCTTGTAGTCCAAACATCGCATCAGCATCCTCAATTGCTCAGGATGCTGATGCGCCATAATCAAATATGCGTGTTGAGACATTAGTTCAATGAATCCACTACAGATTGAAGATACTCGAACGAATGAATTCGAAGTGGCTCTAATTTATCAGGCAGCTGCGTATAGTCTACCGGTTCAAACAAATCAAGAGCAGAAAGCTCAGCGATAGTACGGTATCGTGACATGAGACCAAGCTGTGTTAAGAATGAGCTCGCGCGATCATCGAGCGAGGACTCGCTATGCTTGCTGCGGATATACCAGAAGTTCTTTCGGTAAATTGTGCCAAAAGCAGTTCCGTGGAACGAACTTGTGACAAAGAGTTTTGCATGCTTGACCACATTCATATAAACGTCAGGTCCATAAGAGCGTATGAGTCTAATGTCGTTACGCCAGCACATTTTTAGAGTCCATTCTTTTGCTTCCATGAAATACACAGGCATTCCGGTCTTCTTAGAAATGGACTTCAGGAAATGTTGGACTTCTTCGGTGATGCTGAAACAGTAGTAGAAGATATAATCTCCACTAATAACAGGTGTATCACCAACGTCGACAAGTTGTTCCCATTCGCTTTCATTAAGAAGCATGGTGGGATCTAGGCAGATAGGTACTTCGACGCCAGTTGCTTCCTTGATCCATTTCTGTGCATTCTTTTCTCGAACAGAAATTTTGTCAAAATGTTCAAGATAGTTCTCATAACGTTTTGTATCGCCTTCAAGAATGAAAGGATTGTTAGCGCCGAAACTCACAGCATAGGCGAATTTGGGTCGGTCCTTAACGAACGAGAGGTAGTATGCATCATCCGCATCAATGCACTTGATATTCCAAACTTGATCACTTCCGGTTATGAAGGCTTTATACTTATCGGCGAGCGGCTTAAGTTCTTCAATTGAAGAATACGTATCAGAGGACATATGGAAGTATCGTTTTTTGAATGCTTCATAAGAGTCGTACTGGTGTTTCATTTGACTCATATTGGTGGACCAAATCAGGCTTTTAATTGCTTGTTTCCAGTTTTTAGGCTTTGGAACCGGTGCGTACATATTACGCTGGCCCTGGTTGGAAAAATCAATTAACTCAGTCTTTTGGTGGAAATGGTTTTCTAAAATGTGTTGAAGCGCCAAAGCCTGAAGCATAGAGCCATTATTGTGGGACGCATGGAAAGTCATCATACCGATGGTGTCTGCGTTCGTTGTCATATTGTCTCCTTAATTGATTTTGAAAAAATATTCGAATATTGATTATTGAAATATCCGCTAATAGCCACGAGAAGAATGAGAAGATAAACATAATTTTGCATGACTCCAGCCCAGAATAAAGTTGTTTCAAATAGGGCTGAGTATAGGCACATGATTGTTAATGAAATTGTATGCTTTCGCATTGCACGCAATTGAACATGTCTTAGTCCAATAAATAGGACCAATATCATTAAAATGTATAGAATAATTCCAATAAAACCAGTAGTAACAAGTACATAAACATAGCTGTTGTCAAGCCAATATGTTGGGTACGGGGTTAGATTCATGCCATAAATTTCATTGGAAGCTAATCCGAGTCCTATCATCGTACGTGTGCTTGAGAAGAACGTTGGTAATGCTACCTCAAACAATGTTTCTCTGTTGGATTGATTCAACAAATCTGTTAATGGAATATTGGAAGCTCCTGCCACAAAGAAAACAAACAAGAAAAGTAATAGAAGACATTCAAGAAGTAATTTAAAATAACGTCTATTGGGTGTTTCTTTCAGCGACATGAACCCATAGCAGATTGCGTACACGATCAAACTTGAAATCGCATTACGAGAGGCGCTTCCCAACAGCATGAGAACACTTATAAGAAGTACAATCACATTCAGGATATTATGCTTAAAAGGAATGAGATGTCGAGCTTTGAGAATCATCCAAATGATAATATGGCATGCGCAAAATGCTCCTAGAGCATTGTAATGGCTAAAACCATAATCTGCTCTTACTCGACTCGAATCACTGAATACTGTCAAAGGATTAAGTAAACCGAGATCAGTTATATGAGTAGCAAACTGGAAAAATAAAATAAAAGAAAATGTATAAAATGCTGTAAGCAACATTTTATCGAATAGTCGATATGCCACTGTTACAGAGACCGTTGAAAACACGATCATAAGAAAGAGCATTTGCCTGAGTAAGATACCGTTCGTGTATTGCGCTAACGGTGGATTAACAAAAATAGCACCAAATAATATTATATAAATAATCAGCAAGGCAGATAATGCCGTTGACCAATGCATAGTGCCGATTTTTTTAGTACTTATTTTTTTACTGACATAAAGACCTAACATAGATAAAGAATAAAAAGTCTGTACCGCAGTAGTATTAAGAGGAACGTAATTGAATTCAGTGGTAATGGAGGCTCGGCTAAGTAATATAAATGCAAATAATATCATGCATAGCTTTTCTTGCGTGATATGGAATCTAGATATCGTTGACATAGTCACCTCCTATTTAAATTATCAAGTTTTTTTATTCCTATTTAAAATAGATCAGATTTTATTGCGTATTTTATAAGTCATAAATATGACTTTATATAACGTTGCATTTATCAAAAATAAATGGAATTGGATACGTTTTGCTTTTGATATGTAGTTTGCCTGTGCAATGTACTGTTTTTGGTTTTGAATGATGGAAACACATTGCTTACGAAATGCTTCCGGACAAGGTACTTGATTCTTCAAGTATGAGTCATAAACGGTCAGCGCTGCAGATGCATATGCAGTATGTCCAATTACAGATAAGGACGGATAGTTTCGATCTATATAACGCATTTGCTTATATGCAGCTTCAAGGAAATCATGATTGATTTTCTTACTTTTAGTAATACTGTTTGTCCGCTGGTAGTAGTTGTAACAAGCGTCTGACACGAAGGCTACCTTTTGGGCACGATCAAAGATTTTGAACATGATAAAGAAATCTTCGCTAAGCTTGCCAACGGGGAAGCGTATGCCATCGAAAAGCTCAGATTTGTAGAGCTTGCTCCATGCACCCATATCGAACAGTCGATAAGTGTTCATCTCTGTGATTGCATCGGGAAAGTCAAATACTTGATCAGGCTCGATATTTGCCTTTGGAATGACTGTACCGTTATCGAATACATAATTAATACCGCATACAGCAAGAACGCAGTTATTCTTTTGGGCTGCATTAAGCAATTTCTCATACATGAATGGCTCAATGAAGTCATCGCTATCCACAAAGCCTAGGTATTCACCATGTGCTGCATCAATACCGGTATTGCGCGCTGCTGCAAGACCGGTATTCCTCTGATGAATTACCGTGATTCGTGGGTCTTTATTGGAGTAATCATCGCAAATGAGTTCAGATCCATCGGTTGACCCATCATCGACGACAATTATTTCGATGTTGGTGTATGTCTGTCGCAAAATACTATCTAGACATTTAGCAACATAGGGCTTTACGTTATAAACAGGCACAACAACACTGATAAGGGGAAGTGCTGTATTACTCATTGATCTTCTCCTTTGTAGGTGTTGAGTGTTTGTCGGGTGATGGCGTCCCAGTTGTAGCGGCCGGTGACGTATGCGGCTGCGTCCTTTCCGAACGCGGCGACCGTGTCTGGGTGGTCGAGGAGCTCCTGGAGCCTTGCCGCGAGGTCGTCCACGTCGCCCTCGCGGAACGTCACGCCGTGCATGACGCCGTCTTCGCCCCTGAGCACGTCGGCGCATTCGGGGATGTCGCTGGTCAGGCAGCAGTTCCCGTAGCTCAGCGCCTCGAGCAGGCTCATCGGCATGCCCTCCAGATCGCTGGGCAGCACGTACGCGTACGCGTTGGAATACAGTTCCGCCAGCTCCGCGCCCTGCGTGAACCCGGCAAGCACGATGCGCGGATCCGATCCAGCTGCCTTCCTGACCGACTCGTAGTATTCGGCGGAATCCGATGCGCCGCCAGCGATCACGAGCCTCTTGCCGGTGTCCAGGCGCTTGAACGCGTCGATGAGGTAATGCACGCCCTTCTCCGGAACGATGCGCCCCAGGAACAGCACGTAGGAGTCCTTCACCAGCCCCCACTTCTTCGCGATCAGGTCCGCAGCCACCGACTCCACCGGCTCGATGCCGTTCGGGATCAGACGCGTGGACCGGCCGTACGTCCGTTGGAAGTACTCCTGAACGCCGCGGCTCAGCACTATCACCTCGTCCGCGCACCTGGCCGCCGTCCGCTCGCCGAGCTTCAGGTACATGGAGGCGAATTTGCCCCACTTGGCACGCTGCCAGTCAAGACCGTGAATGGTCGCTACCGTGCGAATGCCCGCCCAATGCGCCAGACGCAGCATGACGCAGGGACCTTCGGCATGATAGTGAATCACGTCAGGCCTGGCCGCAATGGCTTTCAGTGTTGCGAAGAATGAGGAGGTCAGCGCCGCCAAACCTTTCGCTTCAAAAGTCGGCACTGGAACAACACGCACGCCGTTATATACAAAGGGCTTATTTGCGGAATGAACGTTTCCATCGAATTCGGCGCCCGCAACATTATGTCCCTTGCGATTGTATGCGATGACCTTATGCCCCTTTGCGGCCATACGCGTAGCTAGTTCATCTACAACGATCTCAATGCCGCCTTCACGCGAAGGAATGCGCTTATGGCCTATCATCGCGATATTAACCATCACCGGTCACCCCTTAGTTATTCAGAGTGCCGGAATCGTGCCACAAACGTTATGCAGGGCAGAGGATTGCACAGTCTGACCACTAACCAAACCGACGTAACGGCCGTTATCGGCTCTTTTTGCTCATTTAGGAACGCCCGGAAAACCGACTGAATCAGATTTCAAACACAGTTTTTAAGTCACGAGCAAGCAAAGCGTTCATGGAAAACCTGTGAAGAATACCCCCAAAGTAGGTGACGGGGGCTGGGTGTGTCTGAGGGGGATGCAAAAATCGACCTTGGCAGGTAGTGAACGGGATTGGGTAACTCCTGCGCGGTTTGGGTTGCTCTTGAGAGACACCAATTCGGGGTTCATTTAGAGGGAAAGGACGGGACTCGCATGCCGACCACAGGTCGATCGATTGCAAAAAGAGCCGATAACGGCCGTTATGTCGGGTTTGTCCCGGTTCGGGGACGGTAATTCAGTGCCGATTCGTGTAGCTCAGGTGGTCGGCAGGATGATGGGCGGTGGTGTTGAGGCCACCGTGATGAACCATTACCGCCATATCGACCGTTCCCAAGTGCAGTTCGATTTCATCGTGCAAACTGACTCCACGATGGTTCCCAAGGACGAGATCGAGTCCTTGGGAGGTCGAGTGTTCTACGTTCCTCCATACAGCAACCCAGTCAAGTACGTGAACGCCTGCCGGAAACTGTTCCAGCAGATTCACCCACGCATCGTGCACTCCCATATGAACGCGGTCAGCGTGTTCACGCTCATGGCCGCGAAACAGGCTGAAGTCCCGGTGCGGATCGCGCACAGCCATAGCACCTCGAATCCGAACGAGAAAGCCAAGACTCTGGTGAAGAACGTGCTCAGACCGTTCTCCAAGGTTTACCCAACACACTTGGCCGCATGTTCGGAATATGCCGCACGGTGGCTATTCGGCGATCAGGTCGTTGATGCGAAACAGGTCCATATCATTCACAACGCCATAGATATAGATAGGTTCACGTTCAATCCCCAATCGCGCGCGATTAAACGGGACGAACTCGGAATTGGCGATTCGCAGTTGCTCATAGGCCAAGTTGGCCGTATCTGCTTTCAGAAGAACCAGACCTTTATGATCAAGGTCTTTTCGGAGTTGTTGAAGAGTAATCCGAGTGCAGTGCTTGCAATAGTGGGAGATGGCGACGACTCTGAGTTACGTAAGGAAATGCACGACCTAAGAATCGAGCACAACGTAAAACTGCTTGGCGTCCATGATGATGTTGCGGATTATTACAGCGCATTTGATGTTCTTGCTTTCCCCTCAGCATATGAGGGCTTGGGGATGGCCAACATTGAGGCACAGGCCGCTGATCTTCCCGTTGTGTGCAGCGACAAAGTTCCCAAAGAGGCAGATTTAATTCCGTCATTGGTACGACGCATTTCACTTGATGCAGGTATCGAATCTTGGGTGTCAGCTTTCGATGTACATGAAAGCGATGCGTCGGGCCGTGTCTCGCATGCGCAAGAAATGGCTAAACGGGGATATGCGATTCACTTGAGCGCTGCGGAGCTAGCGCGTTGGTACAAAAAACTGTAAATCAAATTTCAAGTTAGGCATACAACAATGGAAAAACAAATTGCTGTCGTTGGACATAAGCCATTCGAAGTTCCGTCAGATTCAGCATATCTTGGAATTCAAGTAGGAAATGGTCCAGATATTCCTTCCCTGATTAGGGATAATACTGGTGACAATATAAGTTCAAAAAACGCTTCGTATTGCGAGCTTACCGCTCAATACTGGCTTTGGAAGAACAGCACGACCGACATCAAAGGCCTTGTACATTATCGAAGGATACTGGGATCTCCTAACGCTCATGCCGTTCCTTTTGAATCAATCGACACTCGTCGCGATAAAGCCGTGACGGGAGAGGAAATCGAGTCACTTCTAAAAAGCCATGATGTAATTCTTCCTAAATCCCATAATTATGTCTCAGAAACGGCGTTGGGACACTATGAACGCTCTCACATTTCAGGAGAAGGCTTTTCAATTATCAGAGAATACTTGGTAGCGAAATACCCTAAGTATGTTGACAATCTTGATATTGTTCTCAATAGTAAACAATCTCATTTGCTTAATATTTTAATTGCGAACAGTAATGTTTTTGATTCGTATTCAGAGTGGCTATTTGACGTACTGGGTGAAGTGGAATCAAAACTGGATATTAGTAATTATTCACCGGTTGAAAAAAGAGTCTTTGGCTATTTGAGCGAACTTTTGATTGACGTCTGGGTTAAGACAAATCATCTGTCCTACGCTGAGTTGCCAATGCTTTTCTTGGAACATCAGAATTTGCCAAAGCGTTATTTCATAAGCGGTCTCAAAAAACTCGGCATCGTTGATCCAGCTTCTCAGGAAAGAGCCAAGCTCAAGGAGCAAATGAATGGATAAGAATGAGGTGTTTTTAACTGTTGCTAAAGTCTTTAAGAGACTGCCTTTCCAGTCCCTTGGAAGATCGTTCAACACTCACAGACATTCATCTATCAGCACCGCAATTGAACCATTATGCGCTCAGGCTGCGCGTGAGATGAATGATTCCGGCGTGGACGTTCGGTTCGCAGAGGCCGTGAATGATGGGCCGATCTGGGTGTTCTGGTGGCAAGGACTTGAGTCAGCGCCGACTAGAGTGAAGGCGTGCGTGGACTCGATCAAACGCAACGCAGCCAATCGCGACGTCATCGTCATCACAAAAGACAATGTGAGCAAATATACGGATCTGCCGGATTATGCCTTCCGCAAGCTGGCTGAGGGAGAAATCACCCTCACGCATTTTTCGGACATCCTGCGGTTCAACCTTCTGAAGCTGCATGGCGGCCTGTGGATGGACGCGACGCTGTATGCCGTCAGACCGTTGAATTCGTCTCGTTATTCCGGCCCGTTCTTCACCTGCTGCGGCTATCCCGATCCGACGTTCTTCAATGTTTCTGACGGCCGGTGGACCGGCTTCTTCATCGGAGGCGTCCGAGAGGAGCCGCTGTTCGAGTTCATGGACAGGTTCTTCGCCCTGTATTGGGAGCGGAACGACAGTCTTGCCGATTATTTCCTGATCGACTACGCGTTGGATTACGCCTATCGCAACGGAATCGGCTCGCTGAGAACGTGGTGTGAGGGCGAGCGGGGGAAGGACAATCCGAAACTGTTCGACCTCGCTCCAGTGATTTGCGATTCCTTTGACTCCAATGTCTGGAAGCGCCTGACCGAACATACCGACGCGTTCAAGCTGTCTTGGAAGAAGCCATCCTCGTATCCGGAAGGTTCGTTCGGAGACCGACTCGTCAAGGAAATGTTTTTCGACAATACGGAAGGGAACGCATCATGAGGCGACTTGGCATAGTGATTCCCGCATACAACGTGGCGTTCCCGTTGAAGAGGCTGCTCCAACAGATCGAAGAACAGCTCACGGATGACGTTGCCGTCGTGGTAGTGGACGACGGTTCCGTCGACGACACGTTGCAGGTCGCGAAACAGTTCGAATCCGAAGCAGTCAGGGTTCTTCATAAGGAGAACGGCGGAGTGGGTTCGGCGCGCAACCTCGGCATAGAGGAATGCGACTCGGAATACATCTGGTTCGTTGACGCGGATGACGGAATCGCGCCTAACGCCATCGCCATCCTGCTGAAGGCCATCGGGAAAAGCGCGAGAGACTGTTACCTGTTCGGCTTTGACAAGCTCCGGGGCAAGTCCGCGGAGACCATCGTCAACAGCGAGACGAAAAGCTACGATACGTCCCGTGAGATGGCCGGGAATTTCGATCGTCTGTTCGGCGAGAATCTGCTGAATCCTTTGTGGAACAAGCTGTTCCGCAAGGAGATCATCGAACGTGAGGACCTCCGGTTCTCTTCCATCCCCTCCGGTGAGGACGCTGAGTTCGTGCTCCGGTTCCTTTCACACGCGCAAAGCATGGATGTGCTGACTGACGTGCTGTACCGTTATCGGCTGCTTTCGGATACGTCCTCCGCGCACAAATCGCATCCGGACTACATCGGCGACCATAGGCAGATGTTCAAGGCCCTGACGGATTACTGCAGCACGACGGGCTCGTCGGCCACTGCGGTCAAGGCACGCTGGGCGGCGGAAACCGCGATGGGATTCCGCTGGAACGTGTTCAACGGTCTCGAAGGCAAGGGGAAATACCGCCAATTCTCCAAGGAAGTGAAACTCCGACAGCCGGAGATGGAGACTCTGCTCGCATCCCTGGGCGATTGCCCGAGACAGGGCGGACTACGCGGTCTGATTGTGCGTTCGATTCCACTCTCGTATCTGTTCATCAAGACGCGTCTTTTCGTTGCCAACATTCAGGGGGGGGGCAAGGGAAATCATGAATAATCCTGGAGTTCTTCCCAAGGTTCTCGTGGCGACAATTCGTTTCGGCATGTGGGCAGAGCATATACGCCCGCGGATTCTTGGGCTTCCATTCAGACTGCTTCATCGTTTGGTCGAGCTGCTGTTCTGCAAGCTCCTGCTGAACTGTGATATCTCCGTGAAGGCGGAAATTGGACAAGGGCTGACCATTTACCATCCTTATGGAATCTTCGTGAATTCGGGTGCGAAGATCGGCCGTGATTTCACATGTCGCGCGTATACCACCATTGGCAACAAGGGAACCGATGACGAGAGGGACGGTTGTCCCACGATCGGTGACGGCGTGAACGTGGGCGTCGGTGCGAAGATTATCGGACCGATCATCGTCGGCAGCAATTGCTCCATAGGCGCGAACGCCGTCGTCACGCATTCCTTCGCCGACGGCAACGTCCTAGTCGGTATACCAGCCAAAGCGATTTAGAGGAGGAGTAGTGTTCGCTATTTGTTATATGGCATTGACGTTTGCCACCATTGCAATGCTCGCTTTGCTTCCGGCTGGGAAACGAAAGACCGTGCTGGTATTTTCCGCGTTTTTCTTCGGCCTTATCGGTTTTATGATGACGCCGCGTGCGAGCGTGTTCGTGGATACGGTTCGTTTTTTCGACACTCTTGATACAACTCGAAGCTTCGCTGTAACTGGTCTGGGAGACGCTTGGCACTATCTCATGGATGTATGTGGGTACAATAGCACGCCTGTTATTGGAATCATCATATTTCTGATTTCATTACAGCCGGAGAATGGATTTCTTACCCTTCTCGCGGCCACGGTGGACATTGGCGCGGGATTCTATCTTTGCTTCAAACAATCCAACAACGGAATGAACAAGAGGAGTCTCATCGCCGGTGTTATCTGTTTCCTGTGTCTTTTCAATTTCAACGCAGGGGTGAGCGGAATCAGAAATTATATGGCGGGATTTCTTGCCATATGCGTTGCTTATCATTTCTCAGACAGATTTAATATCCCATCGCTCCTGTTGTATCTGCCGTTGATTCTCATCCATCCGTTTGCGGCGATGATTCCTCTTTTGTATATCATGTCGACAGCCTACAAGAAGCATAACGTGGTATTTGCGCTCTGCTGTATTCCACTGCTTCTCCAGCATTATATTCAAGAATCGGTATTCTCCTTGTTCTTGAAGTTTTCCTCGATTCCCTTCTTTGCATCTCTTTCCTTCAAATCAACGCAATATTTTGGAGAGGGAGCATACATTGTTAGCGCATCTATTTTCTCAAGAGCCCGATCTTTGTTGTTATTCGTTTTTTATCTGTTCATTTTATTTTGCGTTTTAAAGAGAAAAACTAATTTATCGAGACACTACATCGGATTATCTATCATGATGTCATGTTTCGCAGCTGGGTCGCTGACTGACGAGCAGCTTTTCTCTCGAAGCGTCTCAATGCTGATGCTGATGTTGATTCCTTTTATCTGCGAACTCTTCTCCAAAGAAATTACGAAAGAGAATGTCTCTTTACCTATTGTCCTGGTGTGCCTCGGGACAATCGTTGTTTTCGCAGATAACTTGCGGGCAGGTGTTCGATTCCAGAACATAGTTTTTTCATGGGCGTCTCTTGTTCTCATCGTGGCAGCGTTCATTCTTTCGCTGGTTTTTATAGCAGCAAGGAAAATCAGAAGAAAGGACCAGAATGAGACACGCATTTCTTATTGAAGCCCATACGAATTGGAATCAAGTCAGAACTTAATTTCTTCACATCAAGTGATTCAATCGCACGGTAGCTAAAGAGTTACAACCAGCAAACATTATCAGCTAATAAGGGTCAAATATGGCAATCACGTCAACAATCATTACCATCAACGATCCGGAGAATTACGGGAACAGACTTCAGAACTACGCCCTGAAAACACTGCTTGAAGAGTACGGGCCGGTCTCCACGGCGTACTGCTCCGGATACAAGCCCATCCCCGCGGAGGTCGCGCGCGTTTACCATCCGGCGGTCGCATTTACCAAACGTCTGCTGGGAGGGATGAAAACCGGCTCATACGGAATCATGAGAAAGCACCATTCCCGTTGCGTGGAGTTCACGAGAAACCACGTGCCTGCGGACGGAGGATTCGTCGACGTTCCGTTCGGGACGCATCCCAAGAGCAAGACGTCCGACATCTACGTTCTTGGATCGGACCAAGTTTGGAATTGTGGTACCCGACCGACCGACAGCACGCTCAAATGCCTTTCCCTGTATCTGGGAGACGCCGTCCCATCGTCTTCGCAGGTCTTCTCCTATGCGGCGAGCATCGGCCTGTCGGAGATTGGCGACGGGAAAGCGCGCGCGACATTCGCCCGCTGCTTGCCTCGTCTGAAGGCCATTTCCGTCCGCGAATACCGTGCGGCTGAACTGGTTAAGGAAATGACAGGACTGGACGCGACGGTCGTGCTTGACCCCACGCTCATGTTGCCTGCCGACAGGTGGATGGAAATCACGGAAGGTTTTGTGTCGCCCGAAGACAGGTATGTGCTCACGTATTTCCTTGGATATCCAACCGACGAGCAGGAGCGCGACATCCAAGCGTACGCCAAGGCGCACGGCTGTTGCGTGAGACGTATGCTGGACCTGCGCGATAAGGAGACGTTTGTCGCAGGTCCCCAGGATTTCGTGGAACTGTTTTCCAAGGCCGAATACGTGTTCACCGACTCATACCACGCCTGCTGCTTCTCCATGTTGTTCCACAAGCAGTTCACGGTATTCAACCGAGCTGGCATGACGGGCAAGTCGAGCATGAACTCACGTATGGAAACCCTGTTCAGGCTGTTTGATCTAGAATCCATCATGATGGATTCGGGGCTTGCGCCCGACATCGATTACGAGAAGGTGGACAGGCTTTTAGCCCGACATCGTGAAGGCTCCAGAGCATGGCTTGACGAGACGATGAAGGGGCCCACCAAGTGAGGAGCCAACGCAAGGCGGGAGCACTGCTCGGCTATGCGAACATCCTCGCCAAAAACCTAGTGAATTTCATCTACGTGCCATTACTGCTACATTTCATTGGGCAGGCGGACTATGGCGTGTTCCAGATGACCAACTCCGTGGTGTTCGCGCTCACACTACTGAGCGCCGGATTCTACGGGTCGTACGTGCGTTTTTACATGCGCGAGAAGTCGCAGGGCAATGAGCTGGGCATCCGCCGGCTCAACGGCATGTTTCTGCTGGTTTACGTCGTGGTGGCGTTGCTGTGCCTGGTTGGCGGCATGGCGTTGACCGTCAATGTGCGGAGCTTCTTTTCCGGTGGTTTGACCGCCGACGAACTGGTCTTGGCCCGCGTGCTGATGGGCATCATGACCGTCAACGTCGCCATCCAGCTGCTGTCCACGCCGTTCGACTCCTACATCGTGTCGCACGAGAAATTCGTGTTCCAACAGTCCAGGCAGTTGCTCACCTCCATCGCGCAGCCGTTCCTGGCGGTGCTTCTGCTCTGGCTTGGCATGGGGGCGGTCGGCGTCGCCTGCGCGCAGCTGGCCATCACCAGCGTGCTGTTGCTGATGAACATCTGGTATTCCACACGCACGCTCGGCATGCGCTTCACTTTCAAAGGCTTGGAATGGTCGATGTTCAAGGCCATCGCGGTGTTCAGCTTTTGGATCTTCCTTAACCAGATCTTCGACCTAGTGAACAACAACGTGCCGAACTTCCTGTTGGGAGCCATGGCCAGTGCGACCGCGGTGGCGGTGTTCGCCATCGCATTGCAGATCAGGAACCTGTTCTTCTCCATGAGCACCACCATGTCCGGCGTGTTCACGCCCCTGATCAACCGGATCGTGGCCGAATCCGACGACAACACCGTGCTCACACGCTTGATGACGCGTGTGGGCCGATACCAGATGGTGCTGTTCTGGTATCTGTTCGGCGGCTTCATCGTGCTGGGACGATACTTCGTGCACCTTTGGGCTGGTGATGTCAACGCGGACGCTTACTGGCTTGTGCTGATTATGACTTTGCCGGTCATGGTCCCACTCACGCAGAACACCGGCATCGAAATTCAGCGTGCGAAGAATATGCACAAGATGCGCAGTTTAATCTACATCTTGACTTCGGTGATAGATTTGGTGATTTGTGTTATCTTCATCCCGACCATGGGCTACTGGGCCACTGCCATCGGTTACCTAGCCAGCATCGTGCTCGGCACTGGTCTGTTCATGAATTGGTATTACCACACCCGTATCGGTCTCGACATGGTCTACTTCTGGAAGAACATGCTGCCCACCATCGCTCTGGCTCTCATCGTGACGGCCGCCTGCCTGCTGGGAACGCATTTCCTGCCAGTGAATTCCATCCTCATGTTCCTCGTGTGGGGTGTTGTCTATTCCATCTTGTTTCTTTCCGGCGCGATGAGGGTGTCGCTGACCGGTGAGGAACGGGAGGAAATCATCGGTCGAATCAAGAGAAAGGTAATTCGATGAGCGACTCAAACGTCATGGAGAGGGTGATTTCCTCGCCAGACGCCGATGCCATAGGTGGTTCCGCAACCTATTGTGTTGGCTGCGGAACCTGCGCATTCCTGGATCCGGCGTTCACTATCGCCAAGAACAACGACGGCTGCTACCAAGCATTCATGCAGAGTAGGATTCAAAACCCTGCCAAGGTTGAGAGCGCATGCCCTTTCGCAAGCTCAGCCAACGAGGACGTTATCGGGAACGATCTGTTCGGCTCGCAGGCTGGCGTGCAGCACGACCAGTACCTGGGCTACTACCTGAACGCCTACGTGGGGTACGTGTCCGCGGATGGTTGGCGCTCCCGCGGCAGTTCCGGCGGCATGGTCAGCTGGCTTGCCTCGAAAATGCTGGAAGACGGACTGGTCGACGCCGTCGTGCACGTCAAAGACGGTCCCGATTCGGAGCATATGTACACCTACCAGGTCTCGCACTCGGTCGAGGAATTGAAGACCGGTGCCAAGTCCAAGTATTATCCCGTGGAAATGAGCGAGGTATTGGCTTACGTGCGAAAGCATGAAGGGCGTTACCTGTTCATCGGCATCCCCTGTTTCGTGAAGGCTGTTCGCTTGCTGCGTCGTCAGGATCCGGTGTTGAATGAGCGTATCCGCTACTGCATCGGCTTGGTGTGCGGGCATCTGAAATCCGATTTCTTTGCGAAAAGCGAGGCTTGGGAGTCGGGCGTTCCCTTGGAGGACATCGCCCGCGTGGACTTCCGGCATAAGACACCCGGAAGCCCCGCGTCCGATTACGCGGTGGAAGTGAAACGCGTCAGCGGTGGTGAGCCGGTGGTGAAGCGGACCGCGGAACTGTCCACCACCAACTGGGGTCTGGGCTACTTCAAATACAACGCGTGCGACTACTGCGACGACGTGCTCGCGGAAACCGCCGACGTGACCTTCGGTGACGCATGGATTCCCAAATACGTGAACGATGGCGAAGGCTGCAATGTGATCGTGGTGCGTAATCAGGACGTGCAGGATCTCATCGATGCACACCGAGACGAGCTTGTACTGCATGATTCCGATTCCGCCGAGGTGTATCAGTCCCAAGCGGGCGGTTTCCGTCACCGCAGGCAAGGACTGGCCTACCGTCTTCACGTGCATCAGGAACGTGGCGAATGGATTCCGACCAAGCGTGTGAAACCGTCGTTGGACGGAATCAGCGAACAGCGTCAAAAAACGTATGCCATACGCACTACGTTGAAGAACGAAAGTTTTGCAGCATATCGCGAGGCCGTTGCGACCAATGACTTCAACGTGTTCAAAAAGCACATGAAGCCTTTTGCGGATTCGTACCTGCAAGGCAGTACTTCTCTGAGAAGACGTGTTCTGCGTGGAGGTAAACAAATAGTCGAACGTTTGCTCCCCGCTTCGATAATGAATGGTGTCATGAAAATAATAGGGGGGCGAGTGTAACTAGCCGAAATTATTTAAGAACGAGCTCCTCCTATTCCGTTGCACGTTATTTACTCGCTGCTTAGACAGAATTGCGTAACAATAGGAGGAAGCTCATGCAGCCAAAGCAGATTATTAAGACCATCGTGCCAAAAACAATATGGAGAAAAACACGCACGATAAAAGACAAACTTGACTCCCATAAAGCCGAACGAATCCAGATTCGACGTTTTCTGAAATGGATTTCACTTGCCGAGTCCATCGATAGGCACGCGTCGAGACACGTCTCGCATTCGATATCCACAGGTTGGAGAAAGGACTGAGCCATGTTCAGTTCCGATGCGGATTCGGCAAGGGCGTTCTATCCGAAATCTCTGAACAAATGACACCGTTGGAGAAAGCAGATAGCAATTACGCCGTGAATCCGCTTTATCAGCAAGGTTTGTCCGCCCTACACGAGTATCAGCGACGTCACACTGAGCTCAATTACGATCTCACACAGGTTGAAGCAACCTTTCCTGACCATGTCTGGCGGTCTGCACAACGCATGACAGAAGACAACGAGACGGCCGGATCCTTTGTGATGGATTCATCCAGAAAGCGCAGGAACCTTTCTGTGGATTTCGTCCAGCTTGCGCAGAACAGGTATTCCGTACGCGAATACGCGAGCAAACCCGTCTCCCAAGACCTGCTCGACAAGGTTTATGAAGTGTCGATGAAAACTCCGTCCGTATGCAATCGTCATGCAACCCGCGTGTACCAGATTACCTATCCGGAGAAAATTGCAACAGCCTTGAAGATTCAAGGTGGATTTAATGGGTACGGCATGCCGCCTGTATTGCTGCTGATCACTTCGGATATTAGAGCGTTCATGAACAACGGCGAGCGCAACGAACCGTTCGTGGATGGCGGCTTGTTCTCCATGTCACTGCTGTATGCGTTGGAAGCGTACGGTCTTGCGACTTGCCCGTTGAACGCCATGTTCAGCCTCTCCCAGGATCGGCAGACACGTGCACTGCTGAACATTCCTGACTACGAGTTGCCCGTGATGTATATCGCAGTAGGAAACTTCCCAGAATCCGTACCGGTCTGCCGCTCGACGCGACGAGATCCGAAAACCATCGTCAAGAAAATCTGACACTATACCAAAAGGTTCCATACATGAGTGGGCGGTCTGATTCTAAATAATCGGTCGCCCACTTGCATTGGGTGAGGCGTTCACCGCGTCAACGAGCGAACACCAGACTTGGCGAGAAATATCCGAAGTCTACAGGTCCGTTGTGCCGATGCTCAAGGTCGTGGATTGCGATATGACGAAATTTGAACGAGCGCATGGTGCCGTGTACCAGATTCGCTACGACCGCATGTACGACCGTATCATCGACAATAGCAAGGTGCTTGCCGTGACAGGACTGAATCAGAGCGACTTGTCGGGATTGCAGGCGAGCATCACCAGAGAACTCGACGGTTATCTTGCGAAGAATCGTGATAAAGCCATGCATATGGGCTCTGATTTCGGCTGGAATGCGCGTTTCGACAAGCTAGTGGGAGGATTGCCGTCGTCCTCCACGGTTGCAAAGAACGGTATGGTGCCGATCTGCAAATATCTGGTAGCAGATTCCTGTAGCTTTGTTGCCCACCACTTAATATGATTTGAGGGGTCGGTTTCCTTTGTGGACCGGACCCTCCAATCATATTTCCAAGTGATTCTGAAATTCATGGTATTGAAAGATTGATAACATCCGAATTCTTGCGCCCTTTAGGTTTCTGCCTGAACTGCATATCCGTTTCGAAACGTCATCAGGAATTAACGCGCAACCTCGAACAGACGCCGTACCATTAGATGAAAGAATAATTTGAGCACCGGAGTTGAAATATGAATACGCTCTACTTGATCGGCAATGGTTTCGACATAGCCAGTGGTCTAAAATCCACGTATTCCAATTATTTCGATTCCGTGTTCAAAAAATATCCTGAGTACATGCCCACCCGTTCGGCGCTCTCTTCACTGGAACTCGAACTCAAAAAAGAGCTCGCTTCTAGACAGAAGCGGAAGCGTGCGATAACTTCCCAGATACCATCAGCTTGGTTCTTCATTTTTGCGTGGTACAAAGATAGCGCGCCTAAGGATGAACGCCAATGGAAGGACGTTGAAGAAATAATAGGGCAATTCATCCTCCCTACGAATTGTCAAGAACACGTTGACAGCAATTCATCGATTTCTATTGAAGATTTTCATGAGTTCGTGCAATCGAAGTTACAGCAGTCAAGCACAGAACACAGTACCGACCCCAAAGAAAGGGTTTTTGATTTACTGCGTCAATATTTCGAGGGAATAAATACATCGCAAATCAGAAACCAAGATGTCAATAAACTGCGTGATCTATTTAGAATAGAACTAGACAAACTCGAATCTGATTTCACGACTTATCTCAAAAAGAAAACTACCAGTAATCAGCAATATGCCGAAAGCTGCGAAAAGCTCCTGAATAAGATGATCGAAGTCAATCCCACCCACGAAGAAATACCTACGGTTCCCATAGGAACCGTAGGAGGTCCGATGTTATCTTTTTCCAGTGAAGCAAACAACCGTTATCTGCTCTCATTCAATTACACTGAACCATTCGTGTCAAAAGAAAGAAGCAAGTTATCGCATATTCATATGGCAAACCTTCATGGAACCATATCAAACGGGAACGCCATATTCGGAATTGATGACGTACATCTGCCTGCCAATTTAAGTAAGACCCAAAAAGATTGTATCCGTAGTTTCTTTAAAGATATTCGCTGCATCTTAAAAGAACCTAATACAAAATTAGATGAAGTTAAGAAAGAGATCACAAACAATGGCGCGATTAATGTAATAAAAGTTTTTGGCTGCTCACTAGGGGATGCAGACTACCATTATTTCAAGCACTATCTAGATGCTGCTGATATTATTGGCGGTAACTCGGAAATAGGCTTCTATTACACCGGTGGCAAAAAGAACTCTCCTGTACAAAACATATATAGCCTACTCGAAAGGTACAGTATAGACAGGGGTCTTTCAGATAATCTTTTCCAGTCATTACAAACCTCCAACAGGTTGACAATCGAGTCGCTCGACTGATTGAGAAGATAAACACCTCTCCCCCAAAAGAAGGACTGCAGATGAAACGTTGTGTTACAAAAATCCTTACGGCAATCATTCTTCTCATCATGTTTGCGAGCGCTATCGGCATGATCGCATATCCTCTTATGCTGCTATGCAAGGGTAATGCTCGTCTTATCATCACCGCATTGAGTCCCGCCACCTCAGGCGTGATTATTGTTGGGTGGATTTGCTCCACGCTTTTCCTGCACACAATTTTCCTTGCCATCCTGCGCTGTTTGAAGAACGAAACGCAGAAAAACGATTCAACAAAGTAGAACATCATGCTCTCCGAAAAACTTGCTACCAGCTTCTCTTCAGAACTGTCCCCCGATCGCCCGATCAACAATCTCGACGAAGACCAATTTCACAGAGATACTCTGGTAAGAAGACTCTCGGAGGCATTACTCAAAAGCGACGCCTCACAAGGCCTAGCCATAGGGTTCGACGCTCCCTGGGGCTACGGGAAAACCTCCAGAGAGAAAAAGACCAACGCATCATCGTATTCATCGACGACATCGACCGTCTCGCTGATGACGAAATATCCGCACTCTTCAGAGCAGTAAAATCCGTCGGCGATCTCCCCAACGTAATCTACGTACTCCTCTACGACCGTCACAAAGTCGCCGCCGCCTTAGCACGCGATCAAAACGACAATGGCGACAAATTCCTAAAGAAAATCGTTCAGGTTCCCATTAGAGTTCCGGAACCGTCGAAATTTACCATACGAGCAATGGTCGAGAATGGCCTCGCAAAACTAAAGAAATGCGACAATCGCAGCATACCTTCCGGCAGACGAGCACACGCCATTCTCAACAATTGCATTACGCCGCTCATCTCCTCCCCCAGAGAAGTTCACCTGTTGCTGAACAAAACAAACTTTTATTACGCCTCTATAGGCGATGAAGTTGAATTCTATGATTTGGCTGGAATCACAGGAATCGAATGCTTCTGCCCCAAGCTGTACAGCTGAATCCAAAATAATAGGATGCTTCTCTGCGACGACGCCCCACAACAAACGATTCTCCGCAACAACTCAGCAAGCCCGGATTTGAGAGTTAACGATCTGAAAGCACTCTTGAACACCACGAACTATTACGCGTCGCCATAATACTCTCCCAGCTTTTCGCAGAAGACGAAGAAACTCTTGCAAACACGCTTCGCAATCTTAAGCAATACGCTATGAAGCCTAGGAACCGTATGCGAGATACGGATGGAAGTGCAATCGTGCACGGGAATCGTAAGTCACGCTTGGATGCGAACTATGCTGCATTCAAAACGCGCAACGAAGCACAAACCGAATCAGATCATGTCGAAGAAGCTAGGCCTCGACCACATCTCGCTTATATATGGCAGATTCGGAGGTCTGACCGGAGGTATCTCGCTTATATATGGCAGACACATGTGGCGAAAATCCTAAAAACATACCCCCGAAGTGGCTGTTTTCGAACGAAAGGTGCCATATATAAGCGAGATATATCCGGACGAGAAGCAAAATCTGCCATATATAACGCAGATAGACGGTAGAAATGGGGATGGTGCTTAAGAGATGAAATCATGCGGATCTGGAATGCGGATCCATGCTCGCAGCGCACGCAAGCACCGCTCTTTTATCACGGTTCGCAAGGCGAGAGAAGGCGACCTTAGTGCGTTTCGGTAAAATGCAGCAATGGCTTTCAGTAGAACCAAACACATCCGAAGGTATTGCACAGAAAGGCGATGTCAGATCCGTAAACACTTAACGGGTCCCCTAAAAGCCAATCCTATTAAAAAGTCTTGTAAAATCTATGACATGACTGTAGGTGAAGAAGACACGACCGACCACCGTCCTGTTTATATTCTGGGCGCAGGATTCTCCAAGGCAATCTGCAATGAGATTCCACTACTGAACGCTCTTGGGCAGCAAGCACTGAACCTACTGCCCAAGGCTTCACGCGAAAGCATCCGAACAGTTCTGCGCTACCCGATCTTACTCCACATTAATGAAAAACTCTTTGCTCCGCGCAATACATCTTCCACCGAGTACAGCGAAACACTGCACATAATGCCTGCCGGTATATGCTGTCGACTCTTTTCGAGAGCCCTTTTTCTCATTCGTATCAACAATTTCCCCGCGTAAGCATTTTACCGCAGCAGCTTCTTCACCAGTATTGACAATTTGCCAACGTATACAATCGTCTGGGATGGTAGGACGTCTCAGCGCATGGTAGATAATCTCGCAGCCTTTGGGAATCGGTTGATCATTGTTATGAATAACATACTTTTGCCCATCCGCTGTTTTAGCCTCAGCCATTATCTGAATACCAAAGCCCTTCACTTTCACTGGCCAAGGAAGTTCATCACGCCAACCCACCGTCACAGCCTTTCCAACTGGCATATATACAGTCTCAGAAAGGGAGAAAGCTTGTTTGATAGAGCCAGAGGGAAAACGACCCCCAAGAATCTCTCTCCATGATTCGTCAGTGGAACCTTCCCCGTCAAGAAGCCCTATAGCTGATTGAACTTTAGCATCAAAATCCCTGAAATCATCGATGCAATAGCCCAAAGCGAGATTGTTCTCAGAAAGCGCCGGATCTCTGATTACGGGAACGCTCCCAGCTTCAATATCATCGGCATAACAGTCATGCATCGAGCGAAAAACACTCATAACAAGATCATCATAGGGAGCGCTTTCCTCCGGAAAATTGTCAGCAATCATCTTCTCAAGAGTGATCCCTTTCGGCCATCTCACTCCTTCGGGACAGTGCTCGCGCCGCCACCATTTTATGATTTTCACAACAGGCTTGTATTTCCCATCATGCTCACCATTAACCTCCGACGACCATTCCTTATGCCTTTTAGGATTAGTCCGTTTCCATTCGCCAGTTTCAGAATTTCCGATATAGTAAACCCCATCTTTAACGACAAGCGGAACGACATCAATGTCAAGATTCGAAAGTTGAATACCCACAGAATGAGTCTGAAGTCGTGCCGAAGAGTATTTATCACTCTCCAGAAGAACATCACGAAGTTCCCTAAGGACTTCTGCCGAATTTTCGGCAATCGTATAGTTCGTCTCCACGATGATGTCCACATCACGGTTCTCATCACCCTTTGCAGGTCTAATCGCAGTATGTTTCGCATATGATCCAGAAAGATAAGTGGTCAGATGATGTTTGGAATAAACTTCATGCGAAGAGAGATAGTCCCTCAGCGATTGCTGTGCTGAACTAATTTCTTTGACCGTCGAACCGCTTGGTTCAATATCCGACAGAAACTTCTTGAAATCTTCATTAATCGACATCCTGTATTCCTTCCAAACGAAATGATTCAAGAGCAACCGACGCATACTCCCTGATATCTATAGCCGCGACGGTACCAAGCTTGTACAGTTCATCGAGCAATAGGTAGAAGAAAGCCGACAAAGCCTCTCCAGCGCTCGACATCTCTATCGAGCCATCCGAACGCCTGAACCCTGTACCCGTATCTGCCATACATACCATGTTGACAGACGTGTATTCCGCAAGATATTCACGGATTCGTCCCTGCTCGATAGAAGACTTAGTCAGCAGCCCACCTATGATGTCAACAAGCTTCCGAGGAGGTACCTCCTCACCGGAGGCAATCATGCTGCGGCTAGTTCTGTGGAGTCTCCTCACACTTTCAATCTTGCCTTGCGCATACTCCAAATACCCCTTATTCGCTTGCTGCTTAACCTCAAAAACCGCATATACACTCTCAGCAGTTATGTAGCACTCACCATTGGGCGTCTCAAGAATAAGCGGCGAATGATGCCTGTCATAAATGATGACATCAATTTGCTCACTAACCTGTCCCCTGCTATCAAATACGAATCCCTTGGATACTGCATATCGACCAGGGAGGAAGGACCTGAGAAAGAAGATCCACGCATCCTCACTAAGATCCCCTTGCGACGTAGGATGGGGAAGATCAAGACCAAGCGAATGCCGTAAATACTCAGCCTTGAAATCCAAGATATCCTTGATGGTTGCGTTTTTATCCAATAATCCTCTTTCCACGTATGGGAGGCAAACCCTCAATCTTTGCCATGAAATATACCACGTGAAACCACTTGAGACAAGTTATGTCAATCTAAGACACATATCGTCTATATTTATGACTATAGTGGAGATATTATTACCTTTTGAAGCTTTACTGGAGCGTGGCGCATATGAAAAAGAAAGACGTTTTGGATCTCATTCGCTATCACACTGAGCACAACGACGCCGCTTTTCGCACCCAAGCATACAATATCGCCAAGGAATTCGCCGAATCCGGAGACACCCAACTATCCGAATACATCCTCGCGCTTATCTCAAACGCGAACACCCTCGTTCCACAATCCGCAAGCATGGAACTCGATTCCACATTTCTCACAAAGCGAACAGTTGTGCGAACATCACTCCCCTTGCCGGAACCCATCGCAAACGACATTCAAGGCGTGCTCAATGCCATCGGGCGCAACATCGGCATACATCGTTTCCTTTTCCACGGCCCCGCGGGCACAGGAAAAACCGAATCCGTGAAACAGATTTCCTCTCTCCTGCAACGAGAACTTTACGTAGTGGACTTCGCATCCATCATCGACAGCAGACTCGGCCAAACCGCCAAGAACATCACGAAACTCTTCAACGAAATCAATCAATTCCCCCAACCCGAGCAAATGGTTGTTCTATTCGACGAAATCGACGCCCTCGCATTAGACCGCATCGACTCCCGAGACGTACGTGAAATGGGTCGAGCAACATCCATGCTGCTCAGTCAAATGGACGAACTGTCAGAGCAAATCATGCTGTTCGCCACCACAAACCTGTACTCCAAATTCGACAAAGCCTTCATCCGCCGGTTCGACGCCACAATCGACTTCGGCAGATACACGAGCGAAGATCGCTCTGACATCGCCGTAAGCATCCTGAACGGATATTCGAAACAGTTCTCGTTCATCGGGAAAAATACGCGACTGTTCAAAAAAATCCTCGCCAACGCAGGCATACTCCCCTACCCAGGAGAAATGAAAAACATTATCCGCTCATCCATCGCTTTCAGTAAACCTGACGACGAAAACGACTACTTGCGGCGTTTATACACCGCCTTGGTACCCAATGGCTCTGAAACCATCCAAGACATACATGCACTGCATAATCAGAACTTCACCTTGCGTGAGATTGAAATCCTAACCGGAATATCCCGCAGCACCGTAGCTCGAGAAATCAAGGAAGCCAGCAATGAATAATACGCTCATACTCAAAGGCAAACTCCAGACTCGGCGAGCGCAACGCCCCGGCGCTCCAGCACTGCCAGTAGGCAAATCAGTCGATATGAACGATATGGAAGCGAAAATCGCAAGCCTTCAGACAGTACGTGATTACTGGAGAGAGCAACCGCCGATTATCAATCCTCTGGTTGAAGTGCACTACAGGCAGGTTGTGGCTAAAAGTAACAGGATCAAACAACTTCTTTCCGGTCATGGGAAGCGAGCTAATGATTCCATAGTTGGCGCGCGCTTTGAGCCAATCGAAAGCAAACTCAGCACTTATGACGGATCCGAACATGGTTCCAGCCAAATCGGTACGCGCATGCGTCACGTCATCACGCATTACGTGACCATGGACACTATCGATTCGACGCTTACTGACTTGGAAGCGTGCAAAACGATCCTGGAACATCATGGCGGTTCCATCAACGACGAACAACTTGCCACAATTACCAAAGCGGGTCTCGACAAAATCGACGAACGCGCAGGACTGAGCAAAACAACTTTCGCACAGCTCATTCGCGACATATATTTCGTTGACCATTTCGACGTGAGGTCCGTAATAAATAATCCGAAGTATCGCGCTTTGGTGACGCTATATGATACGGGGCGAGACGCCAGCCAAACAGTGTCACTGTTGAATTCCCTTGGCATCAATGTGATCTCAACCAGTCTGCTCGATCCGACAACCATCAACCTGTTGCCAGAACAGTACAGCAAGCTGGCTGAAACTGCGCCATATCTGATTGCCATGGCGCAAAAAAACATCTTGGATCTGAAAGTTGAGACAAGCACTAAGCAGAATCCGCAGGATGCACGAGACTCTCAAAACGAATACGGCCTTTCCGTTCCGCCACCGCATAACGAGCCGATTGTCGGCGTCATTGACACACGATTTGATGAAACCGCTTATTTTGCCGATTGGGTTGAGTATCACGATGATCTGATCGACCCGCAATTGGGGGTCGATCCGGAAGACTATGCGCATGGCACGGAAGTCGATTCCATCATTGTGGACGGCCCTGCCCTGAATCCTGCTCTGGAAGACGGTTGCGGCAGATTTCGCGTACGTCATTTTGCGGTCGCTAAAAATGGCAAAAATAGCTCTTTCAGCATTCTAAAATCCATACGGCACATCGTGGAAACGAATCAAGACATCACCGTATGGAACCTATGCCTCGGATCAACAGAGGAAGCACTCGAAAACACCATATCCCCCGAAGGCGCAATGCTGGATGAACTTCAAGAGAAATACAGCGTTATCTTCGTGGTGGCAGGGACGAATAAGACTTCTAAAGATTCCCCAGATACCCCCAAACGAATCGGCGCCCCGGCAGATTCCGTCAACGCTTTAGTGGTCAATGCGACTTCCATACTCAGAGAGCCCGCAAGCTATACCAGAGAGGGACCGGTATTACATTTCTTCCGGAAACCAGATATCTCCTACTTTGGCGGAGACAATTACGGCGAGATGGCTGTGTGGTCTCCAGGAGGAGTGGCGACCACACGAGGAACCTCCTTTGCCGCGCCTTGGATCACACGAAAACTAGCATATCTGGTCCACGTCATGCATCTTTCTCGTGAAGCAGCCAAAGCACTGATTATCGACGCAGCTTCCGGCTGGGAGCCAATTTCCGCGGACAATATCAAGCTTGGATATGGTATTGTCCCCACCCGAATTGAAGACATTCTGGAAACCCCTTCTAACGAAATACGATTCGTTTTGGAAGGAACCATCGACACTTTCGAAACATACAACTACAACATTCCCGTGCCAATGAAAGATGGAAAATACCCATACATGGCCAGAGCCACTCTTTGCTATTTTCCAAAATGCGATAAAAGGCAAGGCGTGGATTACACCGACACCGAGCTTGATTTCCACTTCGGACGCATGAAGACAAGCGGTATCGACTCACTCGACAACAACATACAAGGAGATCCTTTCGCTCGAACCTATGAAGATACGGCTCGGACAATGTATCGCAAATGGGACAATGTGAAACATGTCAGTGATATCGAAAAACGCAGCTTCCGACCGCGTGTTTCGCACGGAATTCCTTACTGGGGTTTCAAAATCCGCAAAACCGAACGCTTCGACCCTCCAGCAGACAAGAATGGCAACGTCGGAAAGAACGCAGGAGATGGTCTTCGTTTCGGCATTGTGGTGACGTTACGCGGCATGGACGGACGTAACCGTTTCGACGAATTCAAGATGCAATGCCAACTGCAAAGCGAACCCTGGATCGTGGAAGAAATCGACATGAACACTAACATCAAGATTTACCAGGAAGCCGACGCTGAAATCACGTTCGACGACGAAACTGAAAAGTGAACCAGTCGTCAGGCTGACCGTCCGGCAGTGTGAAACGTGACTTGTGCAGACACCCACAGCCCGCCCGCACAAGACGCGTTTTACACCTGCACAACTCGGATTTTGTCCGACTAACGTGACTTGCGCAGGCATGGTTTTAGTAGTAAAGAAGCACCCATTACGGCGTGTCGATTTGTCAAAAACGATTTCTTCATATAAATTATTCGTTTATATGTACGTGGAGAGACTCGACCGATTCTTATGAATGTGAAGCGGTCCTCCGAAAGTGGATAGTCGTTATGGCTATCCACTTTTTTCTTAGGGAGCGCAAACGATGCGATCGGCGTCAAACGTATCGGCAAGTAAAAACAGGACCGCCTTGAACGCTAAAGAACAGTGCGATCTTTTAGAAAGTCATGGTGTTGAATTCAAACTCTGTTCCAAGGCGGAAGCAGAATCTTTCCTACGAAACAATACTTATTTTTTCAAAATTAAAGCGTTTGACAAGAACTTCAAACGCGATCAACAAGGCAACTACAGCAAGCTAGATTTTGCCTATCTTAAAGATATATCAACTATCGATTTTAAACTTAGAATGCTGATTCTTCGCATGACAGGTGATATAGAACATGCGTTGCGCATTCGATTTAACAACTTAATTTCGCGAGTCCAAGAAGACGGATACCAAGTAATTGCCGACTACGAAAAAGATCAAAGCCTTTACTATGCCAAACAAGACAAACCATTTGTTCCAGAAAATGATTACAAAAAATCAGTTTATACGGAAGGAATGATTGATAAGTATCTGGATCAAAAACCAGTATGGCTATTCTGGGAGACCTGTACTCTGAACAGTCTCATACGTTGCTACAGTTCTTTTCTCGAACACCGCAAATTCTGCGATATGACGTATTCTTTGCTCTACGGAGTAAGGCTCTTACGCAACGCTGCCTCGCACCATAATTGTCTCCTTATTCCACCAGCAGCCACCATCAAAAAGACAATAGTCTTGGATAGTTTGATGCCTATTTTTCTCGCGACAGACGACCCGGCAAGGGGAAAAACTCTTGATCTTGCGCAATCAGATCCTTTGATACATGATCTTTCTTGTATTGTTCTATCTCATATCAATTTGGTCAAGAGCACTGGAATGAGGCAACATACAGAAGACCAAGCAGCCTCTGTGCTGAAAAGGATCGATGAACATGAGGCGTGGTACAAAGACCCGCAGAGCGGCTGCGGCTACCTCTTGGACCAATTTGCCGCCATCAAACTGTTGCTATCGGAATATATAGAATTCAACAAACAGTACGATTCCGGCAAACTGTCAGAAACGCAATTAAAACTGAAAACAGAGCCTACCCGAGAACCCGTACGCCATGGACGACGTCGTCCTTCAAAGAAAGCCCGGAACCAAGCCGCCAGTGTTTAGTCCATTGAAAACTTTGAGGTCGAGGAGCCGACCTTGAACCTCGCTTCCGATCATCGGATTGAAGAAATTCGGATCCGATGATCGGAGTGCGGTTTCATGTCTGCATTACTAGCGTTTTGCGTCTATACAGCTCAAGAAAAGGGCGGAAAATACTAGTTGTGCAGACGCGACGACCGCAGATGGACCGTTGCGCATGCGCAGATTGCGGAGGCGATCACCAGCAGCAGCGAGATGATAGAGAGCGCCTGCACTGCGGATCCGGAGCGAGGCATTTCCGGATTCTCTGGCTTTCCTGGATCACCGGGTTTGCCAGGTTTTTCTGGCTCTTCTGGCTCGGCGACGGCTTTGATGGTTACCGCCACTTGTGCGCTTATGTCATCGTGGTCGGAAGTGCGCAATTGCATACCTGCTCCCCCACTCGCATTGGCACTGCCACGCGAGGAAGCTCCATTCGGCATTCCGGAAGACCGGGCCACGTTTGCGTCCGTAAAGTCGTCATCCGACGTGTTGCGCACAGCGGTGATGGCGATGTTCTGGCCCACGGCTTCGAAGGCTTTCCTCTTCTCAACCGCTTGCATTGCGCGATCGATCTGATCGTTCAACGCCTGCAACTGGTCACTATCCACCACAAGACGATAGTCGGCGATGCCGTTCAGTTGTGTTCCTGTCAAGGTCAGTAGGTCGTCGGCACTCAGCTGCTGAAGGCCGCTCGCCGGATCCAATTCCACCGAAGTCTGCTTGCTGGAGATCGCCAGATCGCCGACATAGAACATTCCGTCACCCGTACCATCACCGCTAGTACCGCCTGGAATCAGCCCAAGCGAGTCAGCCAAGTACGGCGCAAGATTCGACAAGTCGGAGAACGAGCCACTCAACAAGGCGAGCGTGTTCAGTCCAGCTGGAATCATGCCCCGGTATTCGCCGCCGCGAACAGTCACATAGCCAAGATTTTTAGCGTCATCCAGCAGGTTGAATAGCGTCGGCGCGGTGAACGTTCCGCCCGAAAAACTGCCTTGCGCTGAAGTCTCATTCGTTTCGGCAAAACGCATCAGTGTCGCGTCTGAAGTGAACGTGCCACTTTCCACGCGCAATGTGCCACGGCAATCGACCGCAGGACGGCTTCCACCCGCAACCGTTCCCGGGCCGACAATGGTGAGCTGCATGTTCGCAGGCACAGTGATCGCAGCAAACCCAGCAGCTCCACCGGATCCATCGGCTTGCAGCACATGACCGTTCAAGTCAAACGTTACGTTTCGCACGCCTTTCGGAGGCATAATCGTAACGCTTTCCGTCACGTCGGCTAGCAATGTGACCGTCGTGTTCTTCAACGTTGTTCGACCGAATGCCTCCTGTACGCTCGCGTAGGTTGCGTTGCCCACTTGCGCGACCGCCTGAGATTCGGCGGCATCGGCAACCGTATCTGTAGAGAACAGCAGCGTTCCAAACAGCGACGCGATCGCAAAAACAGCGGTCAGCACCACCGAAACCAAATACTTGCCTTGTGTTCGCGGGCACACATTCACCCGCTTCTCATGACTACGCATGATTATTTCCTTTTATAGGTTCTATTGCATATTTCAATCCGCACCAAAGTGCGTGGGACCACCCTCAGCTGTGAGGGATGACGTTACAGAAATCATGGCGCCATGTTGCATCAATTATCTCACAATGCGCAAAGGAAAGCAAATTATATATTTTGAAAATCCAAATCTTATATGAGATATATCAAAAGACAATCTTTAGTTATAGTGGACCTCATCACATGAGTTAAAACTGTTTCATATAAGTATCACAATATTCCCTGTCTCTTATACACATCTCCGAG
>ENA-OXRK01000114-OXRK01000114.1-human-gut-metagenome-genome-assembly--contig:-NODE-114-length-49587-cov-14.6515_pt1 | contig 49587 bp, 42 predicted proteins | sample MGYA00249590_ERZ652579 | MGnify/ENA primary metagenome ERZ652579 (study PRJEB26925, sample SAMN05826952) | human gut metagenome | biome: ENVO:2100002; feature: ENVO:00000062; material: ENVO:00002003...
GCTGAACGTCCGGAATTCCGGCAGCTCAAAGAGGAACTCCGTACCGGCATCCGCATCTGGATCGACGAGAACGGCGTTCCCGGCTACCGCAGCCCAGCGCGCAAGGAGCATCCGCCCGTCCCATACTCCAGACAACCGCGATACCGAAAACGCAACAAGCGTAAATAGTTCATTCATTTAATTTCCTAATCACATCATGAAAAAGATTCTTTTTGCTGCGACCGCCCTGGTCGCCGCCCTGTTCGCCTCGTGCGACAAAGCACCCGAAATCATGAACCCCCTGCAGCCCGGCACAGCCGACGGTGCGCGGGTTACGATCACCCTGTCCGGAGCTGATGCAGAGACCCGCGCCTTCTTCGATAATACGGCCACGGCCGAAGCGTGGGAGAAGTCGCTCTCCTCGCTCTCGGTCTTCGCCTTCGACAACGGCGGCGGTCTTATCGTCCGCCGGGACTTCACCTCGGCGGAACTCGCTTCCAAATCGGCGACCTTTGCGCTTCCCAAGTCCACGGCCGGCACCGAGTGCTCGTTCTACGCCGTAGCCAATTACGACGCCTCGTCGGCCAAGACTAAGGCGGCCCTTACGGCTCTTGTCGAGAATTCCGCCGCCGACTATAACGGCACCTTCGCCGAAGTGTCCACCGCGGCCAAACGTTCGGGCGGCTTCGTGATGTCGGGCTCCGTGACCAAGACCGTCGGAGCCGTTAACACCACGACTTCTGTAGGCATCACACTCAAACGTACCGTGGCCAAAGTGGCCGTTCAGACGACGGTCGATCCTTCGTTCGCAAATAAGTATTCCGGGACGCTTACGATCAACTCCGTGAAACTCTCCAAAGCTGCCTCGCAGTCGCTCGTCGTGGCCGGGACACCGATGCCCGGAGCGATGACCTTCAGCCACACGCAGACGCCCGCCGCAACTTCGGGAAAATACAATGCGCTGTTCTACTGTTTCGAAAACGGAGCTTTGGCCGTGGGAAACCGCGTTCTGCTGGAAATCAACGCCACATATGATTCGGATGGCAGCGCCTCGACCCCTGACGACCGCTCGGAGGTGACCTATTCGGTGGAACTGACGGGTAAGGCTACAGGAGAAATCCTGCGTAACGGATATTACCGCATCGCCGCCAATATCACGGGTCTCGTAGGTCAGGATTGCGCCGTGACGGTCACCGTCGCCGACTGGGAGACGCCCGTAACGCAGAATGTCGAACTGGGAGCATAATCCGAATTGTTGCACCGGGTTCCGCTTTGTCTTTCGGGCGGAACCCTTTTTTATTGACAAACGATGAAACGATTTCTTTATAGCTTATTGCTTCCGCTGAGCATTCTGTGCAGCTGCATCTATGAGGATGAGGCGGATTGCTGCCGCCCGACGGGAGTTCGGGTCGAAATGGCGGTTCGTCCCGATCCTATGATGACCGTAACCCGCTCTGCGGATGAATACGCCATCCGGGATCTGAACTTTTATCTTTACAACGATAACGGTAGTGTTGTCCTGCACCGTTATCAGACCTCTGCGACGCTGCGCTTCGAGTGTCTTCCCGGCAACTACCTAATGCGCATTGCCGCCAATATGGGACGCGACTTGGGTGAAAATCCGGCATCGGAAGATTTCACTGTGTCGCATGCCGACGAGTACGATGTGCTTCCGATGTCCTATGAAGGCGATGTTGCGATAATCCCTTCGGCAGGCGGTGTGCTGACGCTTCCTACCGTTGAAGTACAACGTTGCGTAGCGAAGATTTCCTACAATATCTCCATCAAACCTGCGGATATCGAGCTTCGCTCCGTGCAGCTTCTTTCCGTACCGCGTTCGGTATCTCTGTTTGATATGGCGGCCATACCGTCGGACAGTCCCGACGACTATACGGACTGCCCGGAAACCGCACTCTCTGGGCAGCAGGCCACGGGTAACTGCTATCTGTTACCAAACATGCAGGGCATGGTAGCTTCGATTACCGACCAGCGGCAGAAGAACCCGGAGAATGCCCCCGCGAATGCCTCGTATCTTCTGATCCGTGCTGTGCGGGGAGCGAAAGTGCTGGCCTACTACATTTATCTGGGCGGTAACAACACCTCGGATTTCAATGTCCGGGCCAATGTCCATTACCGGCTCAATATCTCGATTTTAGGCGATAAGGAGGTGGACACCCGCATCTCCTCCTATACGCTGCGCGTCCGGGATGATTTCGACGATTACAACTACGGAGGCTACTGCCTTTTAGATGGCACGCGCTACCTCTATATCGATGTGGACAGCCCAGACGGCACGGCCCCGACACGTGGACGGCTGGAAGTCCTTTCGGGCGATCTGGATTGCTTTACGTTCAATTACGGAGACAAGGGCGCCGTCCATGATTTCGATCTGTACGAATCCTCCGACGAGAACACCTACGAAATGGAGTATTACACACCGGCTTACACGGCCGACAATTCGCTCCTCTCTTACCGTATCACACTGACCGACGCTCTCGGCTTCACACAGAGCTACGACTTTACGCACCGCATGGCCAACGCCGCCATCATTCATACCGACGACGGAGGAAGCGTCCGGGTCGAGGGTGCGCTTCATGTCGAAACAGAATCCGAAGGTTCGGGAGAACGAACCGTGGCGCTCTGCATGGAAAACTGCACGCTCACAGCCGTTCCCGACGCAGGCTATACGTTCGACGGCTGGTACTCCGATGCGGGGTACGATCATCTGCTTTCGAACGAGGAGATCTATGAGTACGTTCCACTCGGACCGCTTCGGCATATCTATCCCGTATTCATGCCCGGCGAAATGCAGCTCGACGCGCTCAATACCGCCAACTGTTACATCGCGCCGGAGCTTTTACACGACTATTCGTTCGATGCCACGGTGCAGGGCAACGGCTGCGCGACGCTCAACATCACGCCGCAGCGGCTTTCGGGAGCCTATGCACGGTTGATCTGGGAAACCGGAACGCAGGCCAACAGCGTGATCTCCTCGCTGAACTATGACGGCAGCCGCATCCACTTTCGCACCGGGACGCAGCAGGGAAACGCCCTTATCGGCCTGTTCAACGCCGGGGGTGAGTGCGTTTGGTCGTGGCACATCTGGGTTGCAAACTACGATCCGGAGTCGTCGTCGCAGAAATACAGCTCCGGAGACATCTTCATGGACCGGAATCTGGGGGCCGTCGGAACCGACTATACGAAAGTCACGGCCTGTGGACTCTACTACCAGTGGGGCCGCAAGGACCCGTTCCCGTATCCGGCCTCGTTTACGAACAATGCCAGACCCGCCTCATTCATCTATCACGACAACTACGCATACGGAACGATCCGTCCCGAAGATTATGACGCACGGGAGGTGATGAGCGTGGAATGGGCGACACAGCATCCCACGACCTTTATCCATAAGGCCGACTACGAAGTTGACGAGCCCGAAGAGGATGTTTTGGACTGGCTCTTCCGGAGCCATCACAACCTTTGGGGTAACACCACCGAACAGGGATACGACGTGAGCAAGGTCTGCCGTAAGACGATCTACGATCCCTGTCCTCCCGGATGGCGGGTTCCCGATGCCTGCGACTTCGAAGGGATCGCCATGTCGCAAACACAGCTTCCGTACTGCGTGAATATCGTATACAGCGGGACGAAAACAGTGCGCTATCCCGCGGGTGGGACGTTCGACGGCGACAGCTACTCCGGTGCCGGGACATACGGACAGGTCTATACCAATACGCCTTACTTCTGGAACTTCGACTACGGAGCGTCGTTCTTCGACGGCATATCCTGCACCTCGATCTATCTGGCAGGAACACGCCGCACAACGAGCGAACTGCGCTGTCAGGCCAATCCCGTGCGATGTATCAAAGAATAACGAATCGTGTTCCAATGAAAAAGCCAAAAATCATTCTGGTCGTGCTGCTGACCGCGGCTTTGTGGGGAGCACCCCACAGGGCTTCAGCACAAATCTTCACCATGAGGACCAACGCCCTTGCGGTGTGCAGCGCGACGCTGAACGTCGGGGCCGAAACGGCCCTGACGGACAACTGGTCACTGGAGTTGTCCGGCTACTGGAATCCGGTGAAAACCGCATCCCTTTCGATGAACTTCCACGCTGTGCAGCTCGGCGGCCGCTACTGGTTCTACGAATCCTTCGTCGGGCATTTTATCGGTCAGCACTTCACCTATGTCGGCTACGACCTCGGAAGCCGCACAAAACGCTATAAAGGTCATGCCTACGGTTTTGGTGTCAGCTACGGATATGCGTGGATGCTCTCGAAACGATGGAATATCGCTCTGGAAGCTGGTGTCGGGCTGTTCCATACCGAAGACATACGCCGCGACCCGACCGTCTCGGATTGGGAGGATGAATACATCTACCATTACCGACGCTGGACGCTGGCGCCCTCCAAAATGGAATTGTCGTTTTCCTATATTTTCTAACCATTATGAGCATACGGAAAATTATATCGGCAGGAATCCTCACCGGCGTATTGTATGCGATGTTCGGCTGCTCAGTGGCCGGGCGGCTGGAGCGACATCGGATGACAGCCTCGCTCTCGCAGCTTACCCACGCCGAACGGCAGCAGCGGCAGCAGGACTACCGCCCGCAGGTCGTGAAGTTGCAGCGTGACAGCAATACGTTCTATCTCGCCCCGGTCGATACGCTTGCCGACGGTGAGCGCGTGATGGCGCTTCAGATCGAGCAGGTGACGGTCACCTCACGCATGCGGTCGATTCCCGAACGCAACGGGCGTGTCGTAATGGATTTCATCGTAACGCTGCCCAAGCAGTTGTTGGGCCGCAGCCGCAGCGTCGTAATCACACCGATACTTCACAAACCCGACGAATCCGTGCCGCTCGAAGATCTGGTGATCCGCGGCGGCCGCTTCTCGCTCCTGCAAGAACGCGACTACTGGCAGTACGAAACCTATGTCGAGCGATTCCGACCCGACACCGCGGGGCGTGAGGCGGCTTTCAACCGTTTCGTGAAGTTTCCTTATCCCGAGGACGTGCGGCTCGATTCGCTGGTCGAAGGGCGGAATACTGTCACGTACTATTACTCGCAGGAGGTGAAAACGGATGAGACCTCGAAAAAGATGCTTGTTACCCTTCAGGGGCAGGTCTTGGCCGTGGACGACAGCGCCTACCGTCTGCCGCCGTCGGATACATTGAGCTACGTCATATCCTCGATGCTCTCCTTTGTCGATACCATGCCGCGTTACCGTATCAAGGTCATCGACAAGTTCGTGACCGTCGAAGACCGCAACTACATTCAGTTCCTCGTGGGCGATACCCGCGTGGTCGATACATTGGGCGATAACCGACGGCAGCTGGACAAGATCACCGGCCTGATGCGGCAGATCGTCGAACAAGAGGAGTTTTTCGTCGATACCATCACGCTGACGGCAGCATCGTCTCCGGAGGGCGATTACCGCTTCAACGAACGACTTTCGCAAGGAAGGGCCGCGGCACTCAAACGCTACCTCGTCCGTCGATACGGCAAAAGCATCGACACGATGCTCACCGTGCGGTGGGTGGCCGAGGACTGGCCGGAACTGACACACCGCATCCGTACAGACCAGGAAATCGTAAACCGCGAGGCCGTTCTGGAACTGATCGCTGCGGAGAAGAATCCCGACCGCAGGGAGCAGTCCATCCGGCAGCGGTTCCCGGAAGACTACATCTATATCCGTTCGGTGATCTATCCGCAGCTGCGGGCCGTGAATTTCCGCTACAACCTGCGCCGCAAGGGGATGGTAAAGGATACGATTCACACTACGGAGCTGGATACGACCTATGCCCGCGGTGTGGAGCTGTTGCGGAAACGCAAATACGCCAAAGCCTTGTACATGCTCAACGACTACAACGACCGCAATACGGTTGTGGCCCATCTGTCGCTGGATCACAACGAGCGGGCATTGGAGCTGTTGGCCGCGATGCCCAAGGATGCCGTGACGGAGTACCTGCGGGCCATCGCCTGCTCGCGGCTGGGACGCAAGGCGGAGGGCCGGGAGCATTTCCTCGAAGCATGCCGCTTGGACGGGCGTATGGAGTATCGGGGCAATCTCGATCCAGAGATTGCCGAACTTTTGAAGAGGTAGAGATGGGACTGTCCGACTTTTATAGCCCGGAACCGTTGTTTTCGCAGATAAACGGAGAACTGCCTGCGACGTATCGGAATACGATCGTCTGCGGGGACTGCTGCGACGTGCTCCGGCGGTTTCCCGACAACTGTGTGGACCTGATCGTCACCTCGCCGCCATACAATTTCGGGCTGGAATACGATCGTTGCTGCGATACGCTGTCGTGGCAGCGATATTTCACCCTGTTGAAGGATGTACTGAACGAATGTATCCGCGTGCTGAAATGGAGCGGACGCTTGGCGCTCAACATCCAGCCGTTATTTTCCGGGCAGCTCCCGACGCATCACGTCCTCTCGCATTACCTGCTCTCGGAAGGGATGATATGGAAAGCCGAGATACTCTGGGACAAGCGCAATTACAACTGCCGCGATTGCACATGGGGAAGCTGGCGGAGCCCGTCGAGTCCCTATCTGAAATACACATGGGAATTCGTAGAGGTCTTCTGCAAGGGAACGCTCCGAAAGCCCGGCAAGCAGACCGAGGCGGATATATCGGCCGAAGAGTTCAAAAGCTGGACCTCGGCGCACTGGAAGATTTCGCCCGAGTACAGAATGAAACGCTTCGGGCATCCTGCGATGTTTCCAGAGGAGCTGGTCGAACGGCTCTTGAAACTGTTCTCCTACCGGGGAGATATCGTTCTCGATCCGTTCAACGGTGCAGGAACGACGACCTTCGTGGCTCGGCAACTCGGCAGAACCTATCTGGGCATAGACCTTTCCAAGAAGTATTGCAGAACGGCGACGCAGCGACTTACAATGATTTAATAATTATCATCTAAATTGAAGCATAATGAAAAAACAGAAAATCAGATACGCGATCGTGTATTGCATCCTTACTTTGATTTGGGGCATACTCATAACTTTGCTTTTCATGGGATGCAACATCTACGAAAAGGAAACCGTGGAGATTATCCGATGCCCGGTAATCGAAGCCGACACCATCGAGATACCAAATTGGAAACCAATCGAATAATACGGAAAAAGCGGCAGCAATTTTATAAATTGCTGTCGCATGGTTTATGGCTGTCCATTGACCGGTGTGAGGGGTTGACAATAGGACTTGTTCACAACCCGGTCCCGCATCTTCTGCATGGAGTTGAAGTTGCGCGAAATATTCTGAACAAGCTCGATATAGTTATCGGCTCGCGCTCTATCCTCGTCTATCCACTCGTAATAGTAAGGTTTTATCGACACACAGTTTTTATGCTCGAATAAGGTGTTGAGTAATGTGCGATCCGAATTGCCGCAGGAGTGCCCCATGATGTATATTTGGTACGGTGAGGAGTCGATAAACTGAAGTAACCGACGGTAGTTGTCCGTTTCCAGATAACGGATAGATCTGATATTCTTCAGATAGCTGTTATCGTTCAAATTCGATATTATCTTGTAATCCTCATCCATTTCATCCCCATAACCGAAAATAACGGGATTCTTATCGTTATCCAACTCTCCGTGAATATGGTTTATTTTGAAGTCGGAGTCTTTGGTAATATATAAGTCTGCAGTTCGTGTATAATTGAAATTCAGGAACAATATTTGGTCGGGAAGAAGATAATAATCCGGAATATCGGTTGGCGTAGTTTCAACATTGGTTATATGATTTGATAATAAATTATTTGTTACTTTTTTATAATACTCTATATCGGATTCCATATCTCTAAATGAATATCCGTATTTGCGGGAAAAAATGCATCTTTCAGCATTCTCCTTATTTTCCGCTTTTTCCCACCTCTCATTCAAAAATTGCAAAAAAGCGTCTTTACCTTCATTGGATATATCTCTGGCATTGAAAGGTTCGTAGATAGTTGTACGAATACAACCCTTTATCAATTCCGGTTTGATTTGATTTTCTAATACGAATTTCAAATAACCGGTTAAATATCCTTTTATTAAATCCAACTCCTCGTTGAGTTGAACCGGATCGGTATATTCGCATTTATCTTGTTTGAAAATTTTCTTCAGCCATGAATAATATTCACTCTCAATATCTACCCAGTTTTTTAATTCAATAGACTGATTTATTGCCTCGAAAAACCGACTTTCATATTTTAGAGGCAGGCTATTGAAGAAATTATTATACTCTTCAATTTGCTGTTGCTGCTGCCAGCCGCGTTGGAATCGGAACATCGAATTATCCAAAATCCAGCTAAAATGTTCCAGTTTTTTGATATCGTCCGGATTATCTATTTCAACACAGCATAATCCGCCTGTCTGGTCACTTGTATCTTCCAATAATCTGCGTCTTTGAAAAATCCAATATCCTTGAATAAAGTCTTTGTAACTTGTCGGCAGCCCATGCGCTAAATCGAACCCGTTTCCGATCAATATAATTCTGTTCATCATCTGTTTGTTATTTAGAAGTAGTGCATAACAAAGATAATTATTTATCCCGCTGTGAACAAAGGTCTGAAAGTAACTCTTTCTCCGCAGCCCTCCCGTCCAGCAAGATAGCCGCCCTAAACGACACGTCAAGGCAACGCCTTGTCTTTGTCGCTTACGGCGGCTATTCGTTTCTTGCTGTCCGGACGCTCCGGGCAGTCTAAAATATTATTTCTTATGAAACTACTCACAAAAGAAATTATCTCGAAATTCGAGAAACATCCCCTCGGTTCACAGGATGGGAAAGGAATTGACGCGGAAGTTCTCGTCAAATATTTCAATCCCTGCGGTACAGGGACATGGCTCATTACCGAAGCCGATCGCGAAGGCGACGACTGGCGCCTTTTCGGTTATTGTCACATCCACGAATGGGAGTGGGGCTATCTGATGCTCTCCGAGCTGAAATCCCTTCGTCTGCCGTTCGGACTTACCATCGAACGCGATATTTACTCAGACAAGAAATACGTCCGGGAATTTCTGTCGCAGGCTGAATGCTTGCAGTATCCTCGGAATTTTGTGGGGCCTTGCCATTAACAAAATCGTTACAAAATAGATTGTTATAAAATATGGCCACATTTGAAGAGAAAGCCGAACAACTGAAGAAAGAGCTGGAAGAGGCTGCTAACGGCAATCGGCGTCGGCGTCTGTCCCACGAATACGAACTTATCCTGCGTCTGTTGCGCATCATCCGGGGAGAAGTCTTTACGCTCGACGACATCAATAAATGCCGCATGGAGATCATGCGGCAATATCCCGTATACGAACGTCCTATAACGACCGAATCGGGAATCCTGCTAGCTGCGGAGGCCATTCGCAAATCTTTCGGAAAGAAATACTATCTGCCACTTTACAAATATCCGATCCTCATCGATTTCGGAACACCCGACGGACGGATTTGCGTGGTCCATCCGAGCAACTTTATCAGCTATAGAACCCCAACGGAAAGGGTTGTATAACAAGTCCCCGAAATTGCAAATCACCCCTGTCAGAACTTGTTCTGGCGGGGGTGAAATCGTAAAATCCGGACTTGTCAGACAGCCCCTTTTTATAGGCGCATCAGCGTTGCGCTTTCATAAAGTGTTGTTCCAGCAGTTTATAAAGAGACGACTGCGGGTAGAGAATCTTTCCGCCAAGAGTAGTAAAAGGGATTTGGCGGTTGTCCCGGTAATTCTGCAAGGAGCGTTTTGAAATACTGAAGATGCTGCAAATCTCCTCACTGGTCAGGTACAGTTCATTTCTGATGGTCGGGCGGTGCGTGTCGATCAGTATATCGACGGTGCGGATGGCTTTGACGATATCGCGGCGCAGCTCCTTGAATGCGGCGCTGTCGCGGGTGATGATCTCTTCGGGCATGCTACAGGCTTTTAATCAGATTTTTTTCCAAGAGCTGTCGGATGTCGTCGTCACGGAACAACACCTTATTTCCCAAAGCCGTATAAGGGATAATACCGGCAGAGCGGTAGTATTGCAAGGCCCGTTTGGTGATGCTCAAAGCCTTGCAGACCTCCTCGGCCGTAAGCCATCGGACGGATGTCGGTTTGACGGAGAGAGAATGGAGCGCAGCTACTCGCTCTAGAAGACGTTGAAGGTGCGCCAGCAACTCTTTATAGGCGCTCGTTTCCATAAGGACGCAATCCATAATGCTGAGGGTTTAGGTGATTTTTGCGTTAAGGATGTGCAAGATAATTCAAGCCTTCAGAAAACGATTCCTATGTCCGTTCCAGACCGTTCCAGTCCGCTCAAATGAAAAAATGATCCACGGTGACGTTGATTACCCATAAATCGACAAATAGGGTGATAAAATCCTATTTGCTTTTTTATCAGATATTTCGTATATTTGTATAGAGTTGTTTGACAGGATGAATCCAGATGTAAGTTTATTCGAAACTTGCGTTTCTAAATCATGACCTCATAAAAAAACAACACCGTAACTTATTCAGTTACAGCGTTGTTTTATAAATCCTCGGAACCCTATTGGAATATTCGGGATTTTCTTTCTGTTGATTTTTCCGAAGTCGAACCGATTGTTAGGCAGATGAAGATAGGCTCCTTCAATATTATGGGGAAGCGAGTCATATAAAGGGACATTTGTCGCCTGAATTTCAACACTACGGGGATTATTTGTGCTTGTGCAACAAGTACAACTACAGATTAGTAGAATAAAACAAATGCATTTTTTCATAATAAAAACCGGAAAAATGGAAAATTTGCAATAAGTGACGCTCGGTATATTAAAATGTTGATAACAAAAGTATGGATATATTAATTGGATTATCACGCATAAATTAATCGAAGTTGATACTAACTTAATGTTTTAAATTTTGACTTAGTATATTAACTATTTAATATGTAGCGATTTGAACCGTTTGTTTTTGCGCGGGTGCAGCACGGGATGTTCGAGTTGAGGGTGGGGATGACCGTAATATTTCCATACATTTGCATAACCTAAATTTCGTTTGTTATGAGATTTCTGCTTTTCTTGAATTTTCTCTTCTCCGTTTGTTTTCTTTCCGCTTGCATGTCCCGTCGTTGTGCAGAGGTAATCGAGGCGCTTGAGCTTGCCGGGCGGAACCGCTCGGAATTGGAACGTGTACTTGACCATTATGCAGCGTGTGAGGCGGATAGTCTGAAGTTGCGGGCGGCAGAATTCCTGATTGCCAATATGCCCGGACATCAATGCATATATGGTCCGGAAGTCGATTCGTTCTTTTGTGAGATTGATTCGCTGCTGGATTGTGAAGTCAGTGACTCTTATCCGATTGTGGTGGGATTAAACGAAATTGCGGATAGGCATGCTCCACTGGAATCCGTCATACGTAACGATATCGAAGTTATTACGGCGGATTACCTGATTCATCACATCGACCGGGCGTTCCGCCTGTGGGAAAGTCCATGGGCGGACTACCTGACCTTCGACCGGTTTTGTGCGTGGTTGCTGCCTTATAAGGTTGCGGAATTTCAACCGCTCGACTATTGGTGCGACTCGCTGGGCTGCCGCTTTTCCGAACGGCTTCGAACAGCCCCGCAGAATGATGAGAACAGCTATTCCCCTTATTACAGGACTTTGCAAATCCTGCCCGAAGTGCGGGCGGGTGTCGGACCTAACATACCGCTGAACTATGCCGAATACAAAGGTTACAGGCTTTTTGCCGCTGCGGCTTTTTACAGAATGCCTTTCGGAGACTGTTTCGATTATTCGACGCTCTCCGTCGCCGTATTGCGAAGTCATGGTATCCCCTCGGTATTTGACTATTTACCCCAATGGGGACGGGGATTTCTGCGGCATGCATGGTTCGGTTTTATGAATGACAACGGAGTTTTTATGGCTTCGGAGTGGGGGTTGGATTCCGATCCCGGAACTCCCTTTCATCCGTGGCGCCCGATTCCGAAGATTTATCGGTATAGTTATGCGCCTGTTCCGGCGCGTTCGGATTATCTCCGTAATTCTAAATATCCGCTAGACGGATTTTCTCCTTTCGAAGAGGATGTGACCGACTGGTATATGTCTACCTCCGATCCGAATGTCCCCTTGTTCCGAACCGACCTTTCGGATGATTACCTTTATATAGCCGCATTTAACAACTACCGTTGGAATCCGATTGATGTCGGTCGTCGCAACGGGCGGAAAGGGGTGTTTTCGAAAATGGGCCGCCGAAACGCCTATTTGGTTTTCGGCCATGATGGGAGCGGGCTGGTTCCGGTCTCCCATCCTTTTACGATTGATGCCGGCGGACGCATTTGCTGCCGGAATGCCGATACCACATGCAGAGAGCGTATCCGTGTAACCCGTAAGATGTTGCTGAACGAACATGTCGCACGCATGGAACATCGTATTGTCGGTGCCCGGATCGAAGCCTCCGACTATCCCGACTTCCGGATTGCAGAGGTTTTGTATAGTATCGACAGCGTTGTTTTTCCCGATATGATTCCCGTTCGGGCCTCGAAAAAATATCGCTACTGGCGACTGTATTCTGCCGACGGTTCTCACGGGAGCATTTCCGAATTGCAGTTCTTTATGCCGGGCAGCGATGTTCCGGCGACCGGACGGCCGATCGGAACGCATGGACTTCCGCCGCAGCGGGGGCTGGATAAAGTTTTCGATGGAGATTGGCTTACGTCCTATGATCACCCTGACGCGGACGGCAACTGGTATGGCATGGCTTTCGACAAACCTGTAGTTATAGATCGGGTCCGCTGCGTGCCCCGTACGGACGATAATCTGATTCATGCAGGGGATACTTACGAGTTGAAGTATTGGGACGGAATAAAGTGGGCTTCATTGGGCTGTCAGGTCGCATGCGAAAGATACCTGTTGTTCGACAATGTTCCCGCAAATGCGCTGCTCTGGCTCAGCAATCTCACCCGTGGTTACGACGAACGGATATTTACGTATGAAAATGACCGGCAGGTTTGGTGGTAATACCTGAACCTCGGATGCTAAGTGGTGGACGGCGGGTGCAAATTGAGGTTTTGAGTTCAAGTCTCGGACCCGCTACGGAAAAAAGCGACCGCAACATTTGTCGCGGTCGTTTTTTGTTTTTGCACTGTTTGTTTCCGTCCTCAGCTGTGCCGCCGGGCCAGCTCTTTTTCGAGGTCGGCGACCGAGCAGCCGGTCGCTTCGAGCAGCACTAGCAGGTGGTATACGAGGTCCGACGCTTCGTAAATCATCGCCTCGCGGTTGCCCGCCACGGCTTCGATCACGGTTTCGACGGCCTCTTCGCCGACTTTCTGCGCGATTTTGTTCACGCCGCGGTCGAACAGCCTGCTGGTGTACGATCCTTCGGGCATCTCGGCGTGCCGGCCCCGAATCACGCTCTGGAGGTAGCGGATGAAGCCTTCGGTTTCGGGCGCGGCCCCCGCGAAGCAGCTCTTGGCGCCTGTGTGGCAGGTCGGGCCGTGGGGGATGACGCGGATCAGAAGCGTGTCGTCGTCGCAGTCGGCCGTGACCGAAACGATGTCGAGATAGTTGCCGCTGGTCTCGCCTTTGGTCCAGAGGCAGCCGCGCGTGCGGCTGTAGAAGGTGACGCGGCCTTCGGCGAGACTTTTTTCGTAGGCTTCGCGGTTCATGTAGCCGAGCATCAGCACCTGCAGGGTGCGGTCGTCCTGTATGACGGCGGGAATCAGCCCGTCGGCCTGTTTTGCGGAGTCGAGTTCCGCAAAGGGTTTTGCTTTGATTTTCATGGCGTTTATAATCTTACGTTGATATTTTGTCGGTGCAGTTCCCGTTTTAGCGCGGGAATCGGAATTTCGTTGTAGTGGAAGATGCTGGCCGCCAGCGCCGCGTCGGCCCTGCCGAGCGCCAGCACGTCGGCGATATGCCGCACCGAGCCTGCCCCGCCCGAAGCGATGACCGGAATGGGCAGCTCGGCCAGCCGTGCGAACGTTTCGCAGGGGTAGCCGTCGCGGGTGCCGTCGTGGTCCATCGACGTGAAGAGAATCTCGCCCGCGCCGCGACGCCATACTTCGTGCGCCCATGCGAAGAGTTCGCGCTCGGTGAGCCGCTTGCCGCCGTGGGTCGTGACGCGCCATATGCCGTCGATCTTTTTGGCGTCGATGGCCGCGACGACGAACTGCGAACCGTATTTCGACGCGATGGCGTCGATCAGCCCCGGATCGCGTACGGCGGCGCTGTTCACCGTGACCTTGTCGGCTCCCGCGTCGAGCAGACGTCCTGCATCCGTGACCGACGCGATGCCGCCGCCTACGGTGAATGGAATGTCGATGCGCGCCGCGATGCGCGATACCAGCCCGGTGAAGGTGCCGCGCCCCTCCTCCGTGGCGCTGATGTCGAGATACACCAGCTCGTCGGCCCCTTCGGCGGCGTATTTCGCGCCGAGTTCCACCGGGTCGCCGACGTTTTTCAGCTCCGCGAAGTTGATCCCTTTGACCGTCTGCCCCTCGCGGATGTCGAGACAGGGAATTATGCGTTTTGCAAGCATCGCTTCAGTTCTTCGAGTGTGATACGTCCTTCGTAGAGGGCTTTGCCGACGATGACGCTGCGCAGGCCTGCGCCGTCGAGCGCCTCGATGTCGGCCATCGAGCCGATGCCGCCGCTTACGGTGATCTCCACGCCGGGAAACTCTCCCTGAAGCGCGGCGTAAAACTCCGCAGATGCGCCGCAGAGCATGCCGTCGCGGGCGATGTCGGTGCAGATTACCTGCGCGAGTCCCTGCGGTGCGAACTGCGCGATCAGCTCCTGAGCCGAGAGTTCGGACGCTTCCGTCCAGCCCTGAACGGCTGCTTTGCCGTCGCGTATGTCGGCTCCGAGAATCAGCTTTCCCGGCCCGAATTCCGCGAGCCATCCGGCGAAAAGCTCCGGCCGGCGTACGGCGACGCTTCCGCAGATGGCGCGGCGTGCGCCCGCGTCGAATACGCTGCGGAGCGCCTCGGTGCTTTTGATGCCGCCGCCGTACTGCACTTCGAGCGCGGTTTTCGACGCTATGCGCTCCAGCACGGCGAGGTTGCGGGGCTGCGCGGCCTTGGCGCCGTCGAGATCGACCATGTGCAGGCGGCGTATGCCCGTCTCTTCGAAGCGGAGCGCCGCTTCGAGCGGGTCGCTGTAATAGGTCGTCCGGCGGCCGTAGTCGCCCTGCGTCAGCCGCACGCATGCGCCGCCGATAATGTCCGTTGCGGGTATGATTTCTATTTTCATCGTGTTACGGTTTTAAAAAGTTGCGCAAGATCCTTTCGCCCGCCGAACCGCTCTTTTCGGGGTGGAACTGCGTGCCGAAAAAGTTGCCGCGGCCCAGCGCGGCGCTGAACTCCCCGCCGTAATCGGTGCGGGCGATCGTCGCTTCGCAGACCTCCGCCGCATACGAGTGGACGTAATAGACATAGGTCTCTTCGCCGATTCCTTCGAACAGCGCTCCGCGCAGGCTGCCGACGGTGTTCCAGCCCACATGGGGAATCTTCAGCCCGCTTTCCGCGGGTTTCAGCCGCCTGACGTGCGCCGGGAAAATCCCCAGACAGCGGGCGTCTCCCTCCTCGCTGTCGAGACACAACAGCTGCATGCCGATGCAGATGCCCAGTACGGGCTGCGTCAGGGTGGGGATGACCAGATCGAGTCCCCGCTCGCGCAGTTTGGCCATTGCCGACGAAGCTTCGCCCACGCCGGGCAGCAGCACCCTGTCGGCGCCGCGCAGGAGCGCGGGATCGGCCGTGATTGTGAATTCGGCCCCGATGCGCCGCATGGCGTCGGCGACCGACCGCAGGTTGCCCGTGTCGTAATCTACTATCGCCGTCATAATACTCCTTTGCTGCTGGGTATGTCGTATCCGAATCCGCTGCGGGCCACGGCCATGCGCAGGGCGCGGGCGAAGGCCTTGAAGATCGCCTCGGCCTTGTGGTGGTCGTTGTCGCCTTTGGCCGCAATCTGCAGGTTGCAGCGCGCGGCGCAGCAGAGCGAGTGGAAGAAGTGGCGGAACATCTCCGTCGGGACGTCTCCGACCCGCTCGCGGCGGAATTCGGCGTCCCACTCGAAGTCGATGCGCCCCCCGAAGTCGAGCAGCACCAGCGCGCGGCAGTCGTCCATCGGCAGGGCGAATCCGTAGCGGCCTATTCCGGCCTTGGAGCCTAAAGCCCGGTCGATGGCTTCGCCCAGCACGATCGCCACGTCCTCCATCGTGTGGTGTTCGTCGATGTCCAGATCGCCGCGGGCCTCCACTTCGAGCGCCACGCCGCCGTGGTGGGCGATCTGCGCCAGCATGTGGTCCAGAAAACGCAGTCCGGTCGAAATCCCGTCGCCGCAGTTTCTATTGTTGCCGTTCCTTCCGTCACTGCTGCTGTCGTTGATCCTGCTGTTACAGTTTCTGCTGTTGTCATTCCCGTCGTCGCGGTTTCTATTGTCGACGTTCCTTTCGTCACTGTTACTGCTGTTGCCGTTCCAGACATCGTTGTTCCAGCCGTCTGCCGGATTTTTCGCTTCGGCCCGGTTGCCTTCCGGTCCGTTGTCTGCGTCCGGATCAACCGGGTTTTTCGTATCCGCGCCGTTCTCCGGAGCGCCGCCGGTTCCGGCGGCCGGACGGTCTGCCGAAACGCCGCCGAACCCTTTGCCGTCGAGGTCGAGCCGGACGGTGATCCGCGTTTCGCGGGTCTCGCGCGTTACGACCACCCGCCGTTCGCCGCGGCGGATGTACTCGGCGATCTCGGCCCACGAATCGCTGATCAGCACGCAGGCCTCTTCCGCTCCGGCTTCGCGCAGCATCCGGCGGCCCGCCGTCTCCTGCGCGAACAGAATTCCCCGCGCTCCGAGATTGCGGGCCAGCAGGATGTCGGTCGCGCGGTCGCCGACGACGTAACTCGCCGCGAGGTCGTACCCGCCGCCGGTGTAGCGGCCGAACATTCCCGTGCGGGGCTTGCGCGTCGGGGCGCCGTCGCTTTCGAACGTGCGGTCTATCAGCATGTCGTCGAACAGCACGCCTTCGCCCGCCAGCGTGCGGAGCATCTTCTCCTGCGGAATCCTGAAATCCTCCTCAGGAAAGGAGTCGGTTCCCAGTCCGTCCTGATTGGTGGCCATCACCAGCTCGAAATCGAGTCCCCGGAGGACTTTGAGCGCCGAAATGGCTCCGGGCACGAATTCCAGCTTGGCGAGGCTGTCCACCTGCATATCCACGGGCGGCTCGACGATCAGCGTGCCGTCGCGGTCTATGAACAGTGCTTTTTTGAGTGCTTTTTTCATGGTCTGAAGTTTTTGACGGTTTCCAGCATGCGCCCGTTTTCGGCGGGAGTCCCCACGGTGATGCGCAGGCAGCCCTCGCATCCCGCGATCCGCGTACGGTTGCGGACGATCACCCCTGCGGCGATCAGTTCGCCGTAGAGCCGGTCGGGATCGGCGGTCTTCACCAGCAGGAAGTTGGCCTGCGACGGGTAGACCTGCTCGATGCAGCCGCATCCGGCGAGCGCCGTCGCCAGCCGTCCGCGTTCTTCGCGGATTTGCGCGACCTGCGCCGCAATGTTCCGGCGCAGACACTCGGCCGCGGTCTGCTGGGTGAGCGTATTGATATTGTAGGGATACTTGACCTGCCCGAACAGCGCGGCGATCTGCTCCGACGCGAAAGCCAGTCCGAGCCGCAGTCCCGCCATGCCCCAAGCTTTGGAGAGGGTTTGCAGTACGATCAGGTTGGGAAATTCGTCGATCCGCGGCAGGAATCCCCGCCCTTCGGCGAAGTCGATGTAGGCTTCGTCGAGCACCACCACGCCGTCGAAGCGGCGCAGCAGCTCTTCGATCTCCCGGTCGGGGAATGCGTTTCCCGTGGGGTTGTTGGGCGAGCAGAGCCACAGCAGTTTGGTGCGCCCGTCGGCCGCCGCCAGCAGCGCTTCGACCGGAAGCGAGAAATCGGCTCCCAGCGGCACTTCGCGCAGTTCGACGTCGTTGGTCTGCGCCGCCACGCGGTACATGCCGTAGGTCGGTGCGATCGAAACGGCGTTGTCGCGGCCCGGCTCGCAGAAGATCCTGAACGCGAGGTCTATGGCTTCGTCGCTGCCGTTGCCGAGGAATATTTGTCCGCTCCGCACGCCCTTCAGCGCGGCCAGCTGCGCCTTCAGCTCCCGCTGGTGCGGGTCGGGGTAGCGGTTCACGCCGTTGTCGTAGGGGCTTTCGTTGGCGTCGAGCCAGACGCCGATCCCGCCGCCCGCATATTCGTCGCGGGCCGTGGAGTAGGGTTGCAGCGCCAGAATGTTGGGCCGCACGAGCTGCGCCAGCGGTTTCATCGCGCACCTCCTTCCGTCCGGATGCGCACGGCGTTGGCGTGTGCGTCCAGCCCTTCGGCCTCGGCCATGGCCGTAATCGTCGGCGCGAGGGCTTCGAGTCCGCCGCGCGTCAGTTCCTGATAGGTTATCTTGCGCATGAAGCTCTCCGTGTTCACGCCGCTGTAGGCCCGCGCCCAGCCGCCCGTGGGCAGCGTGTGATTGGTTCCCGAAGCATAGTCGCCCGCGCTTTCGGGCGAGTAGCCGCCGATAAATACGCTCCCCGCGGCCGTGATCCGCGCCGCGGCGTCCCATGCGTCCCGCATGGCGACAATCAGGTGTTCGGGGGCGTAGGCGTCGGCGAACGCGATCTGCTCGTCCGGGTCGCTGAAAACCACGATCCGGCTGCTGGCCAGCGAATTGCCGATCGCCTCGCGGCGGCTGAGCCGCGCGGCCTGCTCCCCAACGGACGCTATTGCCCGCCGTGCGAACTCTTCGCTGCGGCAGACCAGCACGGCCTGACTGTCATCACCGTGTTCGGCCTGCGACAGCAGGTCGGCGGCGGCGAATTCGGGCCGCGCGTCTTCGTCGGCCAGCACCAGCACCTCCGAAGGCCCCGCGGGCAGGTCCACGGCGACGTCGGCTGCGCCGGCCAGCTGTTTGGCCTTGGTGACGTAGCGGTTGCCGGGACCGAAGATCTTGTCGACGCGCGGAATGCTCTCCGTTCCGTAAGCCATGGCCGCCACGGCCTGCGCCCCGCCGAGGGCGAAGACGCGGTCCACGCCGCAGAGGTCGGCCGCATAGAGAATTTCGGGTGCGATCCGCCCGTCGCGGCCGCACGGCGTGCAGAGTATCACCTCGCGGCATCCGGCGATCCGGGCCGGCAGGGCGAGCATCAGCACCGTCGAGAAGAGCGGGGCTTTGCCGCCGGGGATATACAGCCCCGCGCGGCCGATCGCCACGGCGCGCTGTACGCACCTGACGCCCGGCATCGTTTCGACCTCGACCTGCGCCGGGAGCTGCGCCCGGTGGAAGGCTTCGATGTTGGCCTTCGCCTGCTCCAGCGCGGCTTTCAACTGCGGCGATACGGCCTTCGCGGCTTCCGCACGCCGTTCGCGCGTCACTTCGAACGTTTCGGGGAGGTATCCTTCGATGCGGCGGACGATCCGGCGCAGGGCTGCGTCGCCGTCCGTGCGCACCTCGGCGAGGATCGCGGCGACGCGCTCCCCGATCTCCTCCTCCTGCCGCGTACAGCGGGCCGTCAGCGCGGGCCATTCGCTGCGCGGGGGATTTACATAGATTTTCGGCATTTCCATTTTTCGGGTCGTTTTTAGGGGTCAGCGGATCATGTTTTCGAGCGTCAGCACCAGAATTCCTTCCGCACCGAGGGCCTTGAGCCGTTCGATGCGCTCCCACAACTGCGATTCGCAGATCACGGCGTGTATTGAGCACCATCCCTCCTGCGCCAGCGGCAGGACGGTCGGACTGCGCATGCCCGGCAGGATCGTGATCGCTTCGTCGAGCTTCTCCTGCGGGAGGTTCATCAGCACGTACTTCATGCCGCGGCTTTCGAGTATCGAGTTGAAGCGAAACGTGAGCTGGGCCGTTTCACGGCGCTTCTGCTCATCGAGTTCCGGATTCGCGATCAGCACCGCTTCCGAGTAGAACACCTTTTCCACCTCGACCAGCCCGTTCGAGATCAGCGTGCCGCCCGACGATACGATGTCGAATATCGCGTCGGACATTCCCACGGCGGGGGCGATTTCGACCGACCCTTCGATGGTGTGGATTTCGGCGTCGATGCCCTTCTCGGCGAAGAACCGCGCGAGGATGTTGGGGTAGGAGGTCGCCACGCGTTTGCCGCGGAAGTAGTCCAGCCCGTTGTAGTCCGCCGTCCGGTCCACGGCCAGCGAGATGCGGCAGCTGCCGAATCCGAGGTCCATGGTCCGTTCGACCGGGAAATTCTTCTCCGCGACCTCGTTCAGCCCCACGATCCCCAGATCGGCGACGCCCATGGCCACGGCCTGCGGAATGTCGTCGTCGCGCAGGTAGAGCACCTCCATCGGGAATCCGTCGGCGCGGGAGATGAGTTTGCGCTTGCTTTCGGCGACGCCGATGCCTGCTTCCGAGAGCAGGCCGATGCTCTGCTCGTTGAGTCGGCCTTTGGCCTGAATTGCTATTCTCAGCATGTTTGTTTGTTGTTTTTCAGACACCCGCCTGCGGAACGGACATGAAAAAAGCCCATCCGCAGGGGATGAGCTTCGTTATGATATATAATCCTTATTTACATATGCACATCGATCTTACCCCTTCGGAAAGTGGTTGTGATGATGATGGATATGGTTGAATATTGTCATTTGCAATGTCGTTGGGGCAAATGTATGTATTTTTGGATGAAAAATCAAAATTTCTGCCGAAAAGTTTTCGATAATCTTCCGCCGGCGCCGCCGCAAACCCTCTTTCCTTCCGGGATGCAGTCGTTTGTTTGTTTTGATTTCCAGTCGTTTGCGTCGTTTTTAGACTTGCCGCTCCTTTCCGCTCCGCGCGCCTGCGATTTTCCGCCGGACGGAGACGAACGACCGCTTCGGGGCGGCTCCGGGGAGTCGAAGGCGGGGGAGTCCGGTTCGGAATCTGGATTTTATGCTTATCTTTGGGGGCTGCCGGTGGCAGTCTTTGTAAAATATTGTTGTAATGGAATCCGAAAAGAAACGTATCGAATATACCAACGGCGAGATCGTCGTGGTCTGGCAGCCGCATCTCTGCATCCATTCGGGCGTCTGCGTCCGCATGCTTCCCGAAGTTTACAACCCGCGGGAGCGGCCGTGGGTGAAACTGGAAAACGCCGCGACCGACCGGATCGTCGCGCAGGTCGAAAAATGCCCTTCGGGAGCGTTGTCCTATCGTAAGGCGTGACGCCCGCTCATCCCGTTGAAAAGCCGCCCATGGATGCTGAATTCGTCGATCTGACGGCCGAAAACCTTGCCGACGAGCATTTGTGCTGCATTATCCGCACGAAAAAGGCCCATCCGGGCGTAGAGGCGAAGCGGCGGTGGCTTTCCGACCGGCTCCGCGAGGGGCACGTCTTCCGGAAGCTGAATGCGAAGGGCGTGGTCTTTATCGAATACGCGCCTCTCGAAACGGCATGGGTGCCCGTGACCGGCGACAACTATTATTATATCTATTGTTTGTGGGTTGCGGGTCCTTACAAAGGCAAGGGCTATGCAAAGGCGTTGATGGAACATTGTCTGGCCGATGCGCGGACGCATGGAAAATCGGGCGTCTGCATGCTCGGTGCGGAAAAGCAGAAAGCGTGGCTTTCGGACCAGTCTTTTGCCCGGAAATTCGGCTTCGAGGTCGTCGATACGACCGACAACGGCTACGAGCTGCTGGCGCTCTCCTTCGACGGAACCACTCCGCAATTCGCGCACAATGCGAAAAAACAGCGTATCGAAAGTCAGGCGCTGAACGTTTATTACGATATGCAGTGCCCCTTTGTCCCCGGCAATCTGGAAATGATAAGACAACACTGCGAAGCGCACGGTGTCCCGGCTGATTTCATCGAGGTGGATACGCTCCGCAAGGCCAAGGAGCTGCCCTGCGTATTCAATAACTGGGGCGTATTCTACAAGGGAAGATTCGAAACGGTGAATCTGCTGGACGCCGCAGCCTTGGAACGGATCCTGAAAAAGTGATTCCCGCCGGGACTGTCTCCCTATATCGGCCCTCCCCTCGAAAAAATCTCCGAACCCTTCGCCGTTCCGGATGCTTCATCCCGCCCGTCCCCGCATTATTCTGCTTTTTTTGCCCGCTTTTTCGGGACTCTTTTCGTATATTTGTAATTCGAATCTGAACTTACGCTTATGACATCCGCCGCCGTTATCGCTACCGTTCTGGGCTACATAGCCGTCCTCTTCGCCGTAGCATGGGTCTCCGGCCGCCGCGCCGACAACGCTGGGTTTTTCTCCGGCAACCGCCGCACGCCGTGGTACATGGCCGCTTTCGCCATGATCGGCGCCGCCATGTCGGGCGTGACGTTCATCTCCGTTCCCGGCTCGGTCGCCGTAGACGGCTTTTCCTACATGCAGATGGTCGCGGGCTTCACGGTCGGACAGCTGATCGTCGCTTTCGTGCTGATTCCCACGTTCTACCGCCTGAAGGTGGTGTCGCTCTACGAATACCTCGACGACCGCTTCGGCGTGCGGTCGCACCGTACCGGGGCGTGGTTTTTCTTCGTCTCGAAGATGCTGGGGGCGGCCCTGCGCATCTATGTGGTCTGCGCCGTGATGCAGTTGCTGGTCTTCAGTCATTACGGACTTCCGTTCTGGCTCAATGCGGCGGTCACGATGCTCTTCGTATGGCTCTACACCCAGCAGGGCGGCGTCAAGTCGCTGATCTGGACCGATACGCTCAAGACGGTGTGTCTGGTCGGAAGTCTCGTGCTGTCAATCGTCTTCATCATGCAGGCGCTGGGCATGTCCCTGCCCGAAATGACCCGCGAGGTCGCCGCGTCGCCCTATTCGAAGATGTTTTTCTTCGACGACCCGGCTTCGGACCGCTATTTCTGGAAGATGTTTGCGGCGGGCATCGTGCTGCTGATCGCCATGACGGGACTCGATCAGGACATGATGCAGCGCAACCTGAGCTGCGCCACGCCGCGCGACTCGCAGAAAAATATCGTCCTCACGGCCGTCAGCCAGATTTTCGTGATCTTCCTGTTCCTCGTGCTGGGCGTGCTGCTCTACATCTACATGGACCGCAGCGGACTGGCGATGCCCGAAAAGGGCGATCAGGTCTTTTCGCAGGTCGCGGTCAACGGCGGGCTGCCGGTGTTCGTTGGCATACTGTTCGTTATAGGACTTATCTCAAGCACCTATTCAGCCGCAGGATCGGCCCTTACGGCCCTCACGACTTCGTTTACGGTCGATATTCTCGACGGCACGAAACGTTACGGCGAACGACGCCTGACCCGCCTGCGGCGCATCGTCCATGTGGCGATGGCCCTCGGCATGGCGCTGGTGATCCTCGCCTTCGAATACCTTGCCGACGACAGCGTCATCAATCTGGTCTACAAGGTCGCCAGCTACACCTACGGCCCGATTTTGGGTATGTTCGCTTTCGGTATCTTCACGCGTCTCAGGGTGCGCGACGGCTGGATGCCCCTTGTGGCGCTCGCCGCTCCGCTGCTGAGCGCCCTGCTGCAATACTGGGCGTATGAGACGTGGGGCTACCGGATCGGTTTCGAACTGTTGATTTACAATGCCGCATTTACGATGGCCGGCATGTTTTTACTGGTCAAACGACATGAAAAATAAACTGTTGTATATTCTCCTGCTGCTCGGTCTTTGCGGGCAGGAGGTCTCGGCCGCCGGAATCGACGGCCCTGCGCGCCGCGAAATCGGACGCACGCTGACGCGCATCGTCGCCCGCGAAGTGTCGGGCGGCTATGTCCGCATCGAGGGGGTGGACGCCTCGCGCAAGCGGGTGCGGATCTACACCTCGGTCGGCCTTTCGTACTATCCGTTCCGCGAAGAGAACCTGCGCGCCATGCGCGACTCGGTGCGCCTGCTCCTGCCGCCGGAGTTCCGCAAGGCGGCCATCGAACTTTACTCCGACAAGCGGGAGGTCGGCGAACTGATTCCGATGGCCTGCCGAACCGGGGCGGAATACCGGAAACTTTTGCGCAAGAAGAAGATCGTACCCTTTACCAACCGCTCCGAGCGGCCGCTGGTGACCCGTTCTTCGGCGCCCGTGGTGCCGTCGCAGGGACTCGCCGGGCGGCATATCGCCTTGTGGCAGAGTCACGGCCGCTATTTCGACCAGCCCCAGAACCGCTGGAAGTGGCAGCGTTCGCAGTTGTGGCAGACCTGCGAGGACCTCTATACCCAGAGTTACGTGCTGCCGTATCTGGTTCCGATGCTCGAAAATGCCGGGGCCTGCGTGATGCTGCCCCGCGAACGCGACGTGCAGAAGTACGAGATACTGGCGGACAACGATGCCGCCGGGCAGTACCGCGAGGAGGAGGGACCTGAGAAATGGCAGCCGGGCGGCATGGGCTTCGCGCATGTGCAGCAGGTCTACACGACGGGACAGAATCCCTTCCGAGACGGCACGACGCGCCGCGTGAGATCGGTGACCGGCGGGGCGGAGAGCCGCGCCGTGTGGACGGCCGACATTCCCGAACGGGGCGAATACGCCGTTTACGTGAGCTACGATTCGACTCCGCAAAACGCTGACGACGCGCAGTATACGGTGCATCACCTCGGAGGGGACAGCAGCTTCGCCGTAAACCAGACCATGGGCGGCGGAACGTGGATCTACCTCGGCCGCTTTCTGCTCGACGCCGGTCCGCAGGAGGTCGTGACGCTCACCAACCGCTCGCGTCAGGCGGGCCGCATCGTCTCGGCCGACGCCGTGAAGATCGGCGGCGGTTACGGCAACATAGCCCGCACGGTGTGCGATTCGCTGCGCCGGCCCGGCATGGTATGCCATCTGGAGACGAGCGGCTATCCCCGCTTCTGCGAGGGCGCCCGCTACTGGCTCCAGTGGGCCGGATTCGACGAAAAGGTCTACTCCCCGAAGGAGAACCGGGACGATTACAAGGACGACTACATGTCGCGCGCCCATTGGGTCAATGCCCTGACGGGCGGTTCGGAGCGGATGCCCGACAGCGCCGGACTGCGCATTCCGGTCGATATGGCGCTGGCGTTCCACTCCGATGCGGGCGTGCGGCTCAATGACGACATCATCGGCACGCTGGGCATCTTCTATACGCGCGAGAACAGGGGCAAGTTCGAAGGGGGCGCCGACCGCTACCGTTCGCGCGACCTCACGGATATCGTCATGACCCAGATCGTCGAAGATATCCGCAGCACGTACGAACCGGCATGGAGCCGCCGCGGGCTTTGGAACCGCGCCTATTACGAAGCGCGCGTGCCGGGGGTGCCGACCATGCTGCTCGAACTGCTGTCACACCAGAATTTCGCCGACATGCGCTACGGTAGCGATCCGCGTTTCAAGTTCCTCGTGAGCCGTGCCGTCTATAAGGGTATCCTGCGCTATATCAGCTCGCAATACGGATTACCTTACGTAGTGCAGCCGCTGCCCGTGGAGTCGCTCGCCGTGCAGTTCGCCGAAGGTGGCAAGGCGGCGGTCACTTGGTCGCCCGTGATGGATTCGCTCGAAACGACCGCGGCTCCGACGGGGTATGTGGTCTATACGCGCATCGACGACGGCGGCTTCGACAACGGCCGTTACGTCGATAACCCCTGCCTGCTGACCGCGCAGGAGCCGGGGCGCATCTACAGCTACAAGGTGACGGCCGTGAACGAGGGCGGCGAGAGTTTTCCGAGCGAGACCGTCGCCGCATGCCGCATGCCCGACGAGAAGGGGACGGTGCTGATCGTCAACGGCTTCGACCGCGTCAGCGCGCCGCTGAGCGTGCGCGCCGATTCGCTGGCGGGGTTCTATACCGACATCGACGGCGGCGTGCCCGACCGGCAGGATATTTCGTTCATCGGCGCGCAGCACGTATTCGACATGCAGATGGCCAAATGCGAGGTGGACAGCATCGCTTTGGGTGCCTGCGCCTGCGATTACGAAACGGAGGTGATCGGCGGCAACACGTTCGACTATCCCGCCCTGCACGGACGTTCGGTCGCAGGGGCCGGATATTCGTTCTGCTCGGCGTCGGTGCGCGCCGTCGAGCGCGGCGAGGTGTCGCCCGACGGTTATTCCGCCGTCGATCTCATTCTGGGCGAACAGCGTTCGACGACCATCGGACGCGGGGTGACGGGCTATGCCTTCAAAACCTTCTCCCCGGAGTTGCAGGCCGTTCTGCGCCGGTATATGGCCGGCGGCGGTGCGCTCTTCGTGTCGGGAAGCTATGTGGCGACCGACCTCTGGACGGGTGAGAACACCTCGGACGACGACCGCAGGTTCGCCGAGGAGGTGCTGCACTATACTTACGACGGCGGCCGGGCGGCGCAGCGCGGGCGGGTGCGGGTCGTGACTTCGCATCCCGGATTTTCGCGCGACGAGTACCGTTATGTCAATGAATACCGTCCGGACCGCTACCGGGTCGAGTCGCCCGACGCCCTGCGGCCCGCCGGGGCGGGAGCCTTCTCGGTGATGCGTTACGTCGAAAACGGCCGCACGGCGGGCGTGGCCAGCGAAGCGGGCGGAACGTTCGTCATGGGATTTCCGTTCGAGTCCATCGAGAGCGACGTGCAGCGCGACCGGCTGATGCGCGACGTGCTGGACTTCCTGCTGAAGCAAAAGGATAGATGATTTGTGTATTTATTTAAAAATAGTAATTTTATGTCACTCGAACAACAGATTTCGAAAGGGATCATGGAGGCCATGAAGGCCAAGGATACCGTGCGTCTGGGCGCACTGCGCAATGCCAAGAAATACATTATCGAAGCTAAGACGGCGGGACCGGAAATCACCGAACTGCCCGACGCCGACGTGCTGAAGATCATCTCCAAGCTGGCCAAGCAGGGGACCGACTCCGCGGCGATCTTCACCGAGCAGAACCGTCCGGACTTGGCCGCCGAAGAGCTGGCGCAGGTGGCCGTATTTCAGGAATTCCTGCCCAAGCAGCTCACCGCCGAGGAGCTTGCCGCCGAGGTCAAGGCCGTGATTGCCGAGGTCGGCGCGACGTCGATGAAGGAGATGGGCAAGGTGATGGGCGTCGCTTCGAAGAGGCTCGCAGGCCGTGCCGACGGCAAGGATATCTCGGCCAAGGTCAAGGAGTTGTTGGCGTAGGGGCGGCGGATGAGACGGTTGCTGCTGGTCGTTTGCTGGCTTGCCGCGGCGCAGACGGTCTGCGCCCGCAAACCCGCCGTGCGCTTCGACCTGCCTTACACGCTCGAACGGGGCAAGTATGTCGTGACGGTCGAGACCGCTGCGGGACCGCGCCGCTTCGCCTTCGACACGGGGGCTTCGCAGACCTGCATCAGCGAACGGCTCAGCCGCGAACTGGGACTCGCGGCGTCTGGCCGGGGGACGTCGGGCGATTTCGAAGGCCATCGTCATGCGATCACCTATGTCCGGGTGCCGTATCTCCGGATGGGCGAGGCGACCTACTCCGACCGGCAGGTGATCGTGCTGCCCGACAGCTCCTATATCTTCCGCTGTCTGGGCTTCGACGGCATTGCGGGCAGCGATCTGCTGCGCGGCTTCGTCGTGCGGATGCCCAATGCCGACTCGACGATCACGCTGGCGGGCGACCTGCGCCAGCTCGGCGGGTTCCGCTGTCGGGGCGGTGCGCGGATTCACTTTGCGGGAAACGCTCCTGTAATCGCCGCCCGTGTGGGCAGCGGCAAGTCCCGGATGAAAACCTACATGAAATTCGATACCGGCTCCGGGGCCTTGTTCGACTGCCGTTACGACGAGTGCCGGGCGATGATCGAAAAGGGGATTTTGCAGGAGGTGCGCCGCACGGAGGGACATTCCGGCAATCTGGGGTGGACCAACCGCTCGGTCGTCGGTGAAGCCGTGCGGGGTGTGATTCCCGAATTCGTACTGGCCGGAAATACGCTTGCCGGGATGCCCCTCGAAGTGACCCACGGCGGACACAGCAAGCTCGGATGCGGAGTTTTCCGCTGGGGAACGGTCGTGATCGACTATCCCGGCCGCCGTTTCTGGCTGCTGCCGCATGCCGAACAGCCCGGACCGCCCGATGTGTCGGTAAGCGGCGTCACCGTCGCGCTGGACGGAGGACGGCTGGTCGTGGGGCAGGTCTGGGACGAGACGCTTGCGGATAGGGTGGCTCCGGGCGACCGGATCGTATTTCTCGGAACGGTGGATGTGTCGCGGGTCGATCCCTGCGCCGTAATCCGGGGTGAGATCCGCGGCGACAAACCCCAGATGACGGTCGAACGCAAGGACGGTACCCGTGTGACGGTTCCGGTAAAAAGGATGAAATAAATGCACGTATTGGAATATCTGCACCGCAATGTCAAGACGGTCGCCATGCCCTCGGCCATGGTGGCGGGCGCCTTGCTGTGCCGTCCGGTGACGGCGCTCGAAGCGTGGACGCACCAGATGATTACGCCCTCGCTGATCTTTCTGATGCTCTTCGTCACCTTTTGCCGGGTGAAACCCAGCCAGATGAAGCCGTCGATGCTGCACGTGTGGCTGTTGCTGTTTCAGGTCGTGGTGAGCGCGGCGCTTTATTTCGCGTTGCTGCCGCTCGATGCGATCGTGGCGCAGGGTGCGATGATCTGTGTGCTGGCACCCGTGGCGATGGCCGCGGTGGTGATTGCGGGCATGCTGGGGGCCAACGTTCCGACGATGGCGACCTACAGCCTGCTGTGCAATATGGCGATCGCGTTGATAGCGCCCGTCGTGCTTTCGCTGGCCGGAGCCGGGGCCTGCTCTTTCACGCAGATACTGGCCCGCATCGCGCCGCTGCTGATCATGCCTTTCGCGGCGGCGCAGTTCTGCCGTTTTCTGCTGCCGAAGACCGCGAAATGGATCGGCGACCACAGCCAGATTTCGTTCTACATGTGGCTGGCGTCGCTGGTCGTGATTATCGGCCGCACGACGGCATTCATCATCGACCTGCACGATGCGTCGCTCTCGGTCGAGCTGTGGCTGGCGTTCGCCGCGCTGGCGATCTGTCTGGTGCAGTTCAAGGTGGGCCGCATGCTCGGCCGCCGTTACGGGGACGCGCCGGCGGGCGGGCAGTCGCTCGGCCAGAAGAACACGGTGCTGGCCGTATGGATGGCGCAGTCGTTCCTCGACCCCATCTCCTCGATCGCCCCGACGGCTTATATCGTGTGGCAGAACTTCGTCAATTCCTATCAGATTTACCGCCACGATCAGCGGAAGTCGGATTGAGCACCTTCGGTGCCGGGCTTTTCTTCCGCCTGCAATCGTCACGAAAAATAGGACAGCCGCGATTTCGGGTCGCGGCTGTCTTGTGTGTATGCGAGGCTGTTTCCGGACGAGGGTTATTTCCGGAAGATGAAATAGACGGCCAGAATCAGGCAGAGAAATCCGGCGAGGTGGTTCCAGCGCAGGGTGTCGGATTTCATGAAGACCAATGCGAAGAGCGTGAATACGGAAAGCGATACGACCTCTTGTATCACTTTAAGTTCCCAGATGGAGAACGGGCCTCCGAACTGCGCGGAGCCGATGCGGTTGGCGGGGACCTGAAAGCAGTATTCGAACAGGGCGATGCCCCAGCTCAGCAGGACGATCGCCAGCATGCCGAAGCGTTCGAGCTTCGATTTGAATGCGATATGTCCGTACCATGCGAGCGTCATGAAGGCGTTCGATATGACGAGCAGAACGACGGTGGAGATTCCTTTGAACATATATGCGTCCGGGTTAAAAATCCCGCAAATGTATCAAAAATTTCCGTACGATATCCGCTTCAGGGAAATATTTGCGTCGGCCGGCCGAATCCCGAATCCGGGAGGAGCAGAGGAAAGGTGATGCTGAAGAGGTTGCAAAGGGGGCGCGAGGGGCAGGATGCGGGGCGTTTCCTTGGGTCGGGCTTCTGAGAGGGGGCAGCCGAGCCGCATGATCCGCCGAAGGGGCGCCGGACAAAAAATCCCGACCGTACTGAGGTCGGTCGGGAATTGCGGCGGCCTTTTGCGGGGCCGTGCGCTTATTTCAGCAATGTTTCGAGGTCGGTGATGTCGCGGAAGTCGCCGATGATGACGTCGGCGTCGGTTTCGGCGGCCAGCATTTGGCGGGAGTGCGTGGACGCCAGCGCGACGATGCGGCCCGCGCCGGCCCGCCGTGCCGACTCGATGCCCGCCTTGGCGTCTTCGAAGACGACGCATTCGGCCGGTGCGAGTCCGAGTGCGGCCGCCGCCGTCAGGTAGATTTCCGGATCGGGTTTGCAGCGCGTCACCATGTCGCCGTTGATTTTGGCGTCGAAAAAGGATTCGATGTCGCACTTCTCAAGCACGAAATCGACATTGGCCCTGCACCCCGACGAACCTACGGCGCAGCGTATGCCCGCATCGCGGAGTTTGTCGAGAAGGGCGACCAGTCCCGGCATGGGTTCGATTTCGGGAGCGTAGATTTCGCGGTAGATGGCCTCCTTCTCGTCGCCAAGCGCCGCAGTTCCCTTCTCGCGGATCACCTCTTCGGGCATGATGAGCCGCATGATGTCGTCGTTGCCCCTGCCGAAAGCCCCTCCCAGTTTCTCCTTCCAGCCGCGCACGCCGTAGCGGTCGCAGAAGATTTCGAACGCCCGGATGTGGACCGGCGAATTGGCCACGAGCGTACCGTCCATGTCGAATATGGCGCCTTTTATCATATGATTCCGTATTTTAAGCCCCAAAGGTAGTCAAAATCTTCGACACAAGGAACCCTATGTCAGAATTTGAGGTGCATGCTCAGGTTTACGGCGAAGTTCTGCACGTCCTGTCCCGGTTTGGGATCGCGGTGGGTGAGACGCCAGATGCAGTCCACGCGCAGCAGGCGGAAGATATTTTCGACGCCGAAGCCCATTTCGACGTAAGGGTCCGAGACCGACGTCATGCCGCGGGGGAAGAGCAGCGGAGCCTGCGTGTCGGGCAGACTGCCGTCGTTCTCCTTCGAGAGCGTGCCCCACACGCCCTTGCAGACCAGCACTTCGCGCCACTTGAGTTTCCTAACGAGCGGAATGCGGCCCAGCAGGATGCCGTTGAAGTGGTGTTCGAAGAAGAGCGCCACCCATGCGTCCGATGCGAATTCGTAGAAATTCATGCACGAGAAGGCATTGGGATCGTAGAAATAGGTGCCGTTGCCTTCGTGGAGCTTGAGCAGCGGATAGGGGACCTTGCCGAAGATTTTGCCGCCCTGCAGCGTGATGTTGGAATAGCCCAGCGGCGGCAGTTCGGGTTTGTAGTGGATGCCCCCTTCGAGCCGGTAGTATTCGTAGCTGTCGTTCAGTATGGCGGGAACGCCGGCCGTGAATCCGAGCGTCAGGACGGGGTAGACCGTGCCCATGTACTGCTTGTCGAAGGGCAGGCGGTAGATGCTCTCGTTCTTCGAAATACGCATCCCGACGTGCAGCGCGGCGTCCGATACGGAGTTTACGATCCGGCCGTCGGGACGCACCAGCGGCACGTAGCGGTTGCCGAAGATCTTCTGGATGCGGGCACCGAGGAAATTGCTGGTGCCGTGGCTCCATTCGTGTTCGTAGCCGATCTCGCCGCGGTTGACCATCGAAAGCCGGGAGTCGCCGCGCGAGAGCAGCGAGCTGAGGATGTTGCTCTCCGTGAGCGCGTTCTGTCCCGCGCCGAGCTGCATCACGTCGTGCCGGCCCGAAACGGTGAGCTTGCGCGTCAGGCGGCGGTTGAAGGCCAGTTCGACGCTGCCGCCGCCCTTGAACATGCCGTCGCGCGTGCCGTAGGCCGCATATCCGGAGAGACGTATGCGTTTGCTGACGGCCGTGGTCGTGCGGAATCCCGGCTGCATGCGGAACCCTTCGAGTTTGTTGAAGCTGGCCAGTTTGTAATAGGGGCCGATGCCGATGTATTTGGTGTTCCAGTAACCGACGATCACGGTGTTGATGAGCGTGTAGATGTTGCGGTAGAGCGGCACGTTCTGCACCGAATCGACCATCGAGTAGATGCCCTTCTCCTTCTCGCTCAGCCGGTAGGGGCGCACTTGTTCCCAGAAGGCTTCGTCCGTGCGGCTGACTCCCTCTTCGTCGCCGATGACGACGTTGTTGTCCATGCGCGCGACTTCGTCGGGAATGGGAACCCCGACGCGCACGTCGGAGTAGACCACTTCGCGCGTGCCGATGAACGAGGTCAGCTTCGACGAGTCGCCCGTGGCGATCGAAAATTCGGCTGACACCCGGTCGCGGTGGCGGAACCACGTGCTGTCGGCGACGATGCGGTTGTCGTTTTCGAGCCGCAGGTGCTTGATCCAGTTTACATTGACGCCCTTAGGCATGCGCGCCGAGGCCGACTGCAGGGCGTACGACGCCGAGTCGATATTGACTTCGCCGTCGAGTACGGGCGTGGCGAGCCGCTTGGGATGGAAGCGGATTTTGTAGGTTTTGCGCCCCTCCACCTGCATGCTGTCCACCAGAAAATAGTCGTAGAAGGCCAGACCCGAATCGGAGAGCGGACTGGCGAAGCGGACGTTGAAGATGTCGATGTAATTGGCGTAGAAATTGACGTTGCCGTGCATCTGGCCCGTGAACTGGGCGATGGCGAAGCTGTCTTCGACGCCCGACACGCGGCTGGCGCGGATGATTTCGCGCGAAACGGCGGGGTTGCGCCTGCTGTGGTAATAGTCGGCCGTAGCTTCGGAGATCATGGCCGGCAGGTAGGCCTGTCCGGTGAGCGCCGAGGTGTCGATGTAGTCGAAGACGAACCCGAAATTGCGTTGCAGCCGCTTGCTGCGGAACCGGGGCTTGATATTCGTCAGGTCGAGCTGCATCTTGGTATAGGTGGCGCAGGTGTAGCTGTCGTACAGGTCGGGATCGTTCTGGGGCTTGCGGCGGATGACGCCCCGCAGGATCGGATGCGCCGGGTTGTCGCCGGGGGTGATGACGACGCTGCCGATGCCGAACTCCACGGCTTCGAGGGCGAAGTCGATCTGGTTGAAGCCGCCCTGCACGAGCGGCTTGGTCTGCGAGGCGTAGCCGACCATCGTGGCCTGCACGCGGCTCACCGTGTCGCGGGTTTCGAGCGTGTAGATGCCCGCCTCGTCGGTGGTGATGCCCGTCGTGGTGCCGGGAAAGACGACGCTCACGAACTGCATCGGCGTGCCGTCGGCGGCGTCGGTGACGCGCCCGCGGACACGGGTGCTCTGCGCCGGCAGGACGGTGGGGAGGACCAGAACCGCGATGAGAAAGGCGAGCGGTTTGTATGTGATTTTTCGGCGAAACATCTGACAAATGTAGCTAAAATGCGACAATCCGGGTAAAATAAACTACCTTTGCGCAACTTAAGCCGAAAAATCGAACATCAATAGCTGAGATGGCACACGGAAAAGTCGAAAAGACGAATGCGGCGCGGCTGCTCGACCGTGCGAAGATAAATTACGAGCTTGTTCCCTACGAGGTGGACGAAGAGCATCTGGCGGCGACGCACGTCGCCGAACAGCTGGGCGAGGAGATCGCCACGGTTTTCAAGACCCTCGTGCTGAAAGGCGACCGGACGGGATACTTCGTCTGCGTGGTGCCGGGGAATCACGAGGTCGATCTCAAGGCCGCGGCCCGCGTGTCGGGCAACAAGAAGGCCGATCTGATTCCGATGAAGGAGCTGCTGCCCGTGACGGGTTATATCCGCGGCGGCTGTTCGCCGGTCGGCATGAAAAAGCGCTTCCCGACTTATATCCACTCTTCGGCCGGGGAGCATCCGTTCATCTATATCAGCGCCGGCGTCCGGGGCCTGCAACTGAAAATCACCCCGGCGGAGCTGATAGCATTCGTCGGGGCGACCGTGGCTGAGATCAGCCGGGAAGGGTAGGCGGAGGATGCTTATGAAACGTCTCCCGGACCGCTCAATTCGTTATATACGGCAGCGAGTCGTTTAACGATCGAGGTCCAGTTATACGGAGTTAATTCATATACGCGCCGCTGGGGATGCTGAAGCCTGCTATTCATTTTTTCGGCCAACTCTTTGTCATCGCCTTTGCCGAAATAGTCGTCCGCAGGCAGATCAACCAGATGGGTTGCCGGGATATCGCTGACCAATACATCGAGACCGTAACTCATGGCTTCCAACAATACCAGCGGGAATCCTTCATTGTATGAAGGCAATACGTATAATCCGGCGTATGTATACAGTTGGTTGAGTTTTTCTCCGTATACATAACCTGTGAAGACGATTTTTTTCTGCGGCAATACGGATTTCAGATCATTCAGATAGGCGGACTCCGTTTCGACGCCGCCTGCAATGACGAGTTTATAATCCGTATTCAGCCGTGCAAACGCTCTCGTCAGGCAATCGAATCCCTTTTCCGGGGTAATACGGCCAACGCTCAATACGTATTTTCCCGGAGTCAGACCCAATTCTTGGATATAATCCTGTCGTGTCGCGGGAAGACTGTCGGGGATTCCGTTCGGAATGTAATGTGATTTACGTTTGATTCGGGCATCGTATTTTTCCATTTGGAATTTATTGACGAAGATGATCGCATCGGACATTCGCAAAGCTATCTTTTCACTCCATTTCAATAGTGTCCGAGCAGCCCGGCCCCATTTTTTATGTTCGTAATTCGGACTGTGGTAAGTAAGTACGATTTTTAAGCCGCATAACCGCAAGACCGGAGAGAACAGGGCGGGGCCTATATTATGGATATGTACGATGTCGGGTCGGCAGAGAATTGTACGGCAGGTTGCCAGAAATGAATGATATACAGCCTCGAACCCCTTTATTCTCGTAGACGGAAGGTCTGTGAATGTAATGTTCGGGTACGACGGAGTATCGCGGACATAGGGTTTTCTTCTGAAAACGACGAACCGATATTCTGCGGGGAATCTCGGATATAAAGATTCGCAGTGTTTTTCTACGCCGCCCTGAATCATAGGGAATCCTCTGGTCCCAAATACGCAGATTTTCATATTTTTACCAGCAAATACCCTTGCCTTTTGCTATGCGTAGCTTATTTTTCAGTATCCACATAATCGGTTTCCACGGTCTGCGTACCATGTCGTGTCGTTCGGTAACGATGAAGGCGCAGTTGCTGCTGCATGTCCTGACTTTTTCCGCCACCTCTTTGGCCTTGTCCGATTTCATGATATTTTCGAACGAATCGTCTTTGATATTGCCGATAATCCACTCTTCCGAAGACCCGTTGCAGGGTGAAACGTTACCCCACGGATCGATGAAGAAAAAGTCGTTCAGTGCACCGCAAGGAGGTCTGTAGCCGGGCTCGTCACCCCGCAACCGGCGGTGAATGCTGCGGTTGAAATAGGCGCGGCCGTAATCTTTCAGTTTGTTTTTGATTCCCCGGCGTTTGGATGTCAGCAGGGCTTTGACGAATTTCTCATGTTCCAGCAGGGCTTCGCTGCTTGTCAGTTTGTTGTCGTCCTTATGGAAATACCATGAGTTGTGGACCACGGAGTTGCCCAATTCGACATCCAGAGCGACACATAAGTCGTACAGATAAATCAGATCTTTGTAATTGTCGGGGGAAATGACCACTGAGAATCCGATATTTTTGCATTTCGTCTTTTTCAGTTCGAGCATCGTTCGCAATGCGTGGTCGAATCCGTTGACGGTTCCACGTTTGGAGTCATTGAGTTTGGGCAGGCCTTCGAGACTGACGCGAATCAGTATGTTCGGATATTTATTGGCCAGTGCGACGATCGTTTCGGTGTTGTATCCGTTCGTGCTCAATTCCAGTAGGGATGCCTTGGGATATAATACCCGGAATATGTCGTCGATATCTTTGCGGATAGTCGATTCGCCTCCGGTAATGTTGATTCGGAGTCCGGCCGGGAGTTTTTCATAATAGTGGTAATCTATTTCCTCTTCCGGCTTGGTTTGGTGTTGCCAAATATTGCACATATTGCATTTGGCATTACAACGGAATGTCGTAATAAGACTACCTTGTACTACAGTTTTCATTATAAAATGTTTTAAATAGTATTGTTTTTATTGTATCGTTACTGATTTTGTATTGCTGATTTCAATCCGGATAGAAAGCGAAGAATCCGGACTGTTAACGACTAAAATGAAATATATTGCTTTGGCAATGTCTAAGGAAACTGAACGATTCTTGTCGGTTCCATTGCGAAGTCTGTGCGTGCGGCTGCTTTCTTTTAGAGGGATGTATAGATCTCCGTGAGCTTTTCGTAATATCTCTCCGATGAATATCTTTCCCGCGCTTCGAGTGCTATCTGTTCGTAATCGAAAAAGGAGCTGAACATCTCTTCGATTTTGCATCTCAGGGACTCCGCATCTTTCGGGATGAATAACTTTCCCGTCTTGCCTTCGTCGATCAATTCTGGAATGCCGCCTATGCGGCTTCCGAGTACGGGCGTACCCAAACATTGGGCCTCTATTATGGACAGCGGGTTGTTTTCGTACCACTCCGAAGGAACGACGCAAAAACGTGCCTTACCGGCTATTTCTTTGATTTCGGGCCAGCGTTTGTAGCCCAGAAGTTCAATGCCGCTTCCGGCCACGGCGTCTCGCAGCGTCTCTTCGAGCGGACCACTGCCGATTATTTTTAATTTATAGGGGAGTTGCTTTGCCGCATGGATCAGGGTTTGAATGCCTTTTTCATATCCCAGACGGCCGACATAACAGTAATAATCCTCCTTGTCGTAATTCTCTTTTCGGGTCCTGTCCGTATCGGTGAAATTGCAGAGCCTGTTGATTTTGGTTCTGTCGAAACCGCCCTGAATCATTTTATCCGCCATAAACCGGCTGGGGCAGATAAATGCGTCGGTAACTGTTTCAAGACGAGTGCGGGACCATTTTTTTGCTTCTCTATATGCCAGAAAACTTGCCAGAGCGGAGTTTTTCATGCATTTGTGATCCCGGACCTTTTGTTTGTCTGTGAAGCACTCTTCGCAGATTTGTTGTCCGTTGCGCAAGCAGTCATAGCGCGGACAAAGCAGTTTGTAATCATGCAGGGTCCATACCACCTTGACGCCTTGCTTATGAGCGATTTCGGCAATAACGGGGGAGAGTTGGGTGTGAATGTTGTTGAGGTGAAGAATATCCGGCCGGAAATCCTTTAGCAGCCGAATAAATTTCGTTTTGACTTCTTTGGTGCCGAACGGACGCAGCAGGGCTTCGAACATACCCGGACCGGGTGTAAATCTGACTTCACTTGGGAAATATTTATTCCACGGCGTTTCTAAATTTTCCGGATGCTGCATGGAAAAGATGGCTACATCGTGCCCTTTCTGTTTCAAGAGTTCCTCCAGATTGATCGTACAGACACAATCTCCGCCCCGGGGATAATAGAATTTATTGGACAGTATGATTTTCATTATTTCATAGGTTATTTTGCAGGAGCATTTCCGGTCTTTATGGAAGGCGTTGTGATAAAGAATCTAGAACAATCGGAGAGCTTGTTTTATGTTATACGGATTATCGGACAATGTTTGCAAACAAAGGCTTGTCAGTATCCGCAAGGCATAAGCGGCAATACAGATTATTGAAAATATTACGATTGTGTTCAGTGGAAATACAGCGTTGAATTTATCGGTTATGAGATCGAACTGTACGATATATATTTCCAGTGTCAGGGACGAAAGATATAAAACGGAATTATGAATTATTTTCAATGAATTTTTTTGGGGGATGCTGATGTGTGACACCGCTTTGAATAGATAGTAGAGAAATCCAATCAGAGGAAGCAGTCCGGCAATCTGCATGTAATAGTATTTCCCGCCATATCCTTTTCCGAGAAATAATAGGATGAAATAGAGTCCGAATGATACTGTCGCCAACACCCAATCTGTTTTCAAACTGCGGCATTTTACTGCGGACGCTCTATCTTTTATTATCGCGCCAAAGACGAAAATGGCGAAATTATATACATAATGGAAGTGTGTGTGAAAAACACTTTCCCCCCCCCCTCGGCGTTTGGAAGAAAAAATAGACTGAGGAAATGACAAGAGAAAGTATAAATAGCTGATTCAAATTGATATTTCGTTTGACTGCCGGATAAATAATCGCATAATATATCAGGATACATTGGACAAACCAATAATCATCTGCGAGAATTAATGCTTTCCATGTTATGGCTTTTCCGAAAATGATCGATGCGCATATGCACCAGACAAATACGGTCGGTAAAATTCGTTTTATTTTATGTTTATACCAATTCCATCGCGAATACTTTCGATGGATAGATACCCCGATACGAAGAAAAACAATGCGTTCCCATGTACGCCTAATGTTGCCAAAGATGGCAGAATGTCCTGATAAAGGGGCCTGAAGTGGGAGTTCGTTATGAAAATGATGGCAATGCCCTTGAGTAAATCGATTGCGTAATTTCGGGATGACATAGGTATCATGCTTTTTGACTGATTTGTCCGTATATCCGGTTAAAACACGCTATGCGGTTGCTCCACATGAATTTTTCGGAGCATTTCAGGACGCCTTCCGACAGAATTGCAATGCGTTCGGGATTCATTATACAGGATTCTATTTCTGCGGCTATGGCCATTGTAACCTGTTCGTAAGTGTGTATCGGAATCTTTATTCCGCATTTTTCGCATATGACTCCGCTCATGCCGCAATGGTCCAGCGATAAGGTGGGAACTCCATTGGCCATAGCCTCCCATAATACCGTCGTGGTAGCTTCGCCCAGCGATGTGATGATATGCAGATGCGAATGAGCGAAAATCTCCTGAACTTGCGTCCGGGGTATTTTTCCATGCCATACGATTCGAGAAGCGATGCCGTAATTTTGGGCGGTCTCTTCCATTTTGGAGCGCAGGCGGCCTGCGCCTGCGACATGCAATTCCCAATTTGTCCGGCGGATTGTTTTCAAGGCATCCAATAAGATAATCAGCGCTTTCCGTTCGCAGAGTTCTCCGGCCCAGATTAGTCTTAGTGGTTCGGAATTTGATTTGCTAACCGGGGTTCGGGCGAGCATCGAAGTAATACCGTTTTCAGGCAGATATATGCTTTCGGTTTGATAATATTTTTGCAGATTTCTTTTTGTATTCGGCGTCGCGGCAAAAATGAAATCGCTTTGGCTGACCGCACGTCTTACGCGCGGCGAGAAAACGAACATTGCATTATGGATAACAAGGCGTACGATTGCATTTATCTTTCCTTTCGGGGACAGCGCTTTAAATAATGCTGCCGGGCGGTTTTCTACGCCCTGCATGGGGCCCCATACATAAGGACGCGGCAGTTTCCACAAAAAGCCGGGTTCCTTAAAACCGATCGGATTTAGGAAATGGATTATATCTACATTTTCCTGTGCAAGAAGCTTGGCGGCAGCAGTGGCAGCCCGCTTATGCCATTTGCGGTAATTCAGGTTGTATTTTATATCGTCTATAAACCCGTGGCCGGTTATTTCCGTGTAGGCAATGTTTTGAAACCGTACATGAGGCATCGTATTGGTGCGGAGGTAGAGTTCTATTTCATCCTTCCCTTTGCCATAGAGTACTATCAGCCGGTTTGTGTGTTGCATATTCGCCACATAGTTCCAACTGACCGAAGCTTCCGAACCCCGGTACGGCGAGATGTCGTATGTCACCAACAGAATCGTTCTCATTTGTTTCGGTATATTTCCAGAAAAGTACGGGCGATGTGTGTATTGGTTAAATTATCCCGATATGCGATGCAATTTTGCACGAAGACCGGATTTTCATCGATGATTTTCTTCAAATCGTATTCATTCCAATGATCTTTTACGATGCCCAGCCTATTGGCTCGGATATATCCGGCTGAGGCCGGCTGTGTGTTGGTGAGGATCGGCGTTCCGGAAACGACGGCTTCGGGAATGGAAACCATGTTCAGATCCTGACGGGTATTTACGAGAAAGCAATAAGATGTTTTTATATACTGATTCAATTCCGTTTGCGGAAGGAACCCCAGAAACTCCACCTTTTCGCGCACTCCCAACTCTGCCGCCAGACTTTCGAGCATGGGGCGTTGATCGCCTCTGCCGGCGATCAACAGACGAATATCTTCATAGCCCTCCATCTGTGTGAATGCGGAAAAGACTCGGATTATGCCGTTTATGTTTTTCCGGGCGATCAATTGGGATGAACTGATGATCGTCCGTGTTTTTTCGCTGCTGAAGGTAAACTTATCGACGTTTATCCCGTGGTCCAATACCGTATCCGTAACATTGTGCAGGTAGGATTTGGTGAAATCGCAGGCGCGCTTCGATCTGGGAATAATCTGACGGACTTTTCTCAGGAACAGCGGGGCGATCATTCGGTACCAGATTTTTGACGGCAGCTGATGGAATTTTTTTTGGTGTGCGGTTTGCTCCTGCCATATCAGTGTTTTGCGGGGGCATAGTATCGCGGCAAACAGCGATTGGAAAGAGAATACTTCGCTGGATATGACCAGATCGAAGTTCGCTTGCTCTCTTTTTATGAATCGGTATAATTCCGATGAAAAGGGTAGTATGCTGGGAGCGAAGATGCGGGGGATGTCGGAAGAAAAGAATCTTACCGTGAAATCATAGGTTTCGGGACTCTGGGGTTTGTATTCTTCAGAAGCGGCGAGAGTGACGGTATGTCCCGTGTTGACGAATCCCAGACACATGCCGTATATCATCGTGTCTTTGATTGAAGATACGACCGGTATGGTATTGTTGTCTGCTGTATAAAGTATTTGATTCAGTATCAGGATACGCATAGCTTATCGTTTTATCCGTCCGTAATACTTGACGAAAATTTCCTTGGGCGTTTTTTTCGTCAGAAGGGCCGCCGCAACATTGCGGTTCGCTTTTGATATTATACTTGCATTATCGCCGGAAGTCTTGCTCTTCAGCCGGTATTTCAGACTTCTCAGCGAGGCCATTATGCAGGTGAAACAGGTTAAAAGGATGTATGATACGGAGGATGACCCGGCCAGAAACCGGATCGTGCCTTTTTCGCCTGCGGGCATCGTTGCCGTTTGGATCTGCGATATGTGTTTTCCGCCGCTGGCTCCTTCGAAATGGATCACTTCGGCCGAGGCGTTTACATAACAGAAATAACCGAGTTTGTTGAGGACGGTCGATAGTGCTATATCCTCCGGACAGAAGAAATAATATTCATCGAAAAATCCTAACTGTTCGAATAACTGCGTTTTGATCATGAATGCGGCTCCGGAGATATTGTAGGTTTTGAAAATGCCGGTTTGGTTCGTGTAGGGACTCTTGCCTGTTTTTTCGTGCCACAAGCCTAATTGGGACATAATGTAGGTCTTCCAGTTTATTTCCGGCCGGCCGCAGTATTGAAGCGAACGGTCTGCGTATAATAGTTGTGGGCTTACGACGGCTGTTTCCTGAGGAAGCCGGTCGAAAGAGGTTGCAAGACTGGTTATTACATCCGATTCTATTTTCGTGTCGTCATTCAACACAAAACAGTATTTCCCGGCAGCTTTCCGCAGGGCCAGATTGTTGTTGGCAGAGAATCCGCGGATCTCATTGCTTTCGATGATTTGCACCCATGGATAATTTTGCACAAGGCGTTGCAGGTTGTCCGGAGAGAACAGATATGCGACGACAAAGACCTCATAAGAGGTTGAGGTGTGTGTGCGGATACTTTCCAGACATCCGCTTAACATCTCATAATTGTTCATGCTGACTATAATGACTGAAACTTCCATTGTTTCGTCTGTTTATGCGTGGTTGGCTGCGATCTATTTTATAGATCAGAATATATACCAGATAGAAAAGATAGAGATGCATGCCCGGTGTTGACGATGCGGTCGAGGCTGCAATGAAGGCCAGCGGGAGAAAGAACAGGCATTTCCCCCTCGACCGCCAGCCGAGCCGGCACAGGGTGAAGATAAAAATGCAGTAGGTGATTATCCCCAATATGCCTCGTTCGACCATAATCCACAGCCAGATGCTTTCCATACCAAGAAGCCGGCCTACCAGTATCCGGTCGTGGTAATACAGCGTCGCTTTCTGCCCCAATCCCCATAGGGGACTTTTCGACATGAGAATATAGGCGGCTTCGAATTGATCCAGACGCATTTCTATGCTGCTGCCTCGTATTTCGGTTTTCTCCGGGGCTATAACCGACAAGATCAATTTTTCGATAAAATCCGTGTACGGCATCAGGATGATTATACCGATTGCTGCGATTGCCAGTAGGCGTACGGACTGTTTGTTTTTCAGATTTATCAGCGGCAGAATGGCTATGGCTAAAAATACCAGCGGCGTTCGGCTGTTGGATAGCAAGGAGGCTATGAATGCCATAATTCCGATCAGCAGCATCGTTTGCAGTTGGAACTTGCTGAAATATGCTTTGTAATATACGTATCCGTACAGACAAAGGCAAAATATCAATCCGAAATTGATGCTTCCGCCAATCGGATGCAGGAAGAACGATTGAATGCGGCTGCCTCGTTCGTCATCCAGATACTGCCAGTCGGTTGCTCTGGGACCTGCAAGATCTATTTCATAATCCATCACCGGGTTGAACCCTAAGAATAGTTCGACAAATGCGTATATGCAGATTAATAAAAAGGCTCCTAACAGGAGATTGACGATTTTTATGATATCTTCTTTCCCCGAAATTAATTTCCAGCACAGGTATACGCAGATGAAATCGCAGAAAAAGATGGATAGTAACGAAGGAAAGGTATTCTGGATTCCGGCTATTGAAATAACACTCGATACTACGTAGGATAACAATACCCAAATGAACGCTTTGTTGAATGGCAGAGGAACTGTTGTAATTATCCGGCTGTATCTTTTTCGTTTAACCACATATAACAGGGCAAAGAAAATCGACATAAAGACTTCCAGCGTCAATAACGGAACGCCCGGAAGGTTTATCAGGTTTATATTGTTGTTCAGAAATAATCTGAATGCCAGAAAAAGGAAGAAAGCCTGCTTGTAATTCTTAAAAGAATATAGAACCAGCAGTGCGGCAATAAGTAAAAACGGATTCATACAGCGGCTATTTTATAATTCGGGCCGGAATCCCTACTGCAATAGAGTATGGGGGGACATCTTTTGTAACCACGGCATTCGCGCCGATGATGGCTCCGTCGCCGACTGTAACGCCTGCCAGAATAGCTGCTTTCTCCCCGATCCACACATTGTCTCCGATGACGACTTTTCCTTTGGAATAAATGGGCCGGGCGTTAGGTGTGATGGCCCGGATTGTTTTATCATTGGGGTCGCCATGCGAATTATCCGAAATGAGTATGCTTTTTCCCGTACGAACGTTTTTTCCGATCCGTATCGAATTGACTGCAGTGATATGCATATCGGAACCGAACATGCAACCGTTTCCGATCGATATCTTTACCGAGGTCTTGTATTGCGGCGTTTCGTGGGCTGTGATAGCAGAATTGCGCCCTATAATGCAATGTTCTCCGATTTCAATGTATTTCCGTCCATTGACTAAATACAATCCCGGTTCTATCTTGGTATGAAGCCCGATTTTCCGGAAATTGCATGCGATCCATGCTGTATACAGCCATGCGTAATACCGGCTGAACCTTTGTGAAAGGGAATACGGCCATACATGGTGAATTAGGTGCCCGAATGCACGTATGAATTTATAAATCATCTCTTATTCCGTGAGTTTGAATTTTTTTTCAAATATCCGTATAGAGTTTCCTGACCTCCTGCCGTTTCATGAAAAGATACCCGGTAATTCAGTTTGAAGAGTGTCGTTTTCTGCTGTATGCGATTGAATGTTTCCGCGTTATACGGTTTGTTCATATCGAAAATCAATTGATGCAGATATGGGGACGTACAAAGTGTTTTGTCTACGCTTTGTCGGAAAGAACCGTTTCTTCTGTAGACCAGATCGAAAATGTAATCGATCAAAAAATAGTCGATCATTTTGCCGTGTTCCCGAATGTATGCAAGAAATATCGTTTTTATAATGCCGAATGCCGGATTATTGGGTGCCGATGCGAGAAAGAATGTAGCCCATCTGTATTCGGATATGGTCGTGTGGCCGCCGTCTGCAATTTTTATCGAGTGGAAATAGTCCGAGGTGTCAACCCGCACCGGGGCCGTAAGCAATAACGTGCTATCCATCCAAATGCCCCCCCCCTTGAATAACAGGCAAATGCGTAATATGTCGGAAAAATGGGTGTATGAAAGTTCTCCGCGATTCAATCGGTCGTAGACGTAATCGGGCAAGGTGATGTAGGACGCGATATTGTCTTTGGTCAATAGACGGACAGGCCGGTCGTGGGTATTTGCGATAATGCTGTTATAACAAATTTTTACTACTTCGGGCATTGCGGCTTCTCCCTGATACCAGAAGACCCATACCGGCCCTTTTTCCTGCGTCTGTTCTAACGGGGGAAATGTCGCCGGAACGAAATCTCCATAGTGTTTGTCCATCCATCGGCGGATTGAATCCATTTTCCGGATTTCAAAAAAACGACACTCCCTGAAATGGAAGCAGAAAAAATCCCGGATCAGCTGGATGAATAACGATCCGATTGTATCTGTTCGCAAAAATGAACGTAATCGTATGATATTGACGAGTTTGGATCCGTATAAACGAATTATGTGATACATGTCGGCCTTTATTTATTGTATCCGGGCGACGGTAGCCGGGATGTATGGTGCTGCGATAGGATTGTCCGGTATATCTCGGTCAATGTGTTTTTGATAGTATCCGGATTATGGCGTGCCCCGGCTGTCTGCCGTTCATTGTCACTCAGACGGTTCATCAATTCGGTGTTACGGCTTAATTTGATGATTTCCATAGCTAAGGTGTGGGGTTCGTTCGAGGGAACTAAAATACCCGTTTCCTTATTTTTGACGAGTGAGGGGATGCCGCCTACATAGGTCGTAATGACCGGAATGCCGATTATTTGGGCTTCGCATATTGAATTCGGGGAGTTGTCCATATAGGACGTATGTATATAAATATCTGCTTCCGCGAGTTGAACAGCGAGATTTTCGGCCGATAATGTTCCGAGAAATTTTATATTTACCGTTTCATGGCTGATGCCTTCATTGTTCTCGAAAAACGGAAAAAGTTCGGTGGGACCGGCAATATGCCATTCGAAGTCGATATGAGTGTGTTCTTTGAGCAGGCGTGCTGTCTTTAATAAGAGATCCATTCCTTTGACCATACTGCACGAGCCGACGCTGAGCAGCCGAAGTTTCTTCCTCCTTTGCAGGGACCATGTTTTTTCAGGGGCGAGAAAAATCGGACGCAATGCTTCGTTGCAGTGATAATATTGCGAGTCGGGGGCGTACAGACGTGTAATATTGTAATCCCATTCCGTTCGTCCCATAACATAACGGCAATGTTTTAGAATCTCTATTTCGCGCGCTGTCTGATAGTTGTCGTTTTTATTCCACACCAACCATTTTTTCAGGAGTACGATCGGACTGAAATGCGAATTTCTCCATTGGGTGAAGAAGTTGTAGCCCGGAGGAAATGCTGCATTCGCATAGGGAGGCAGGCTTCCCTGCATATGGATGACGACCGGGATATTTGTGTATTTTTCGACAAGTCCGAAACACCATTCCGAACCGAAAACATGGATGATGTCCGGTTGAAAATCCTCGATAATCTTCAGGCAATGTGCAAGAATTGCCTTGTCTTTTGCGGCGACGTATGTTTTTTGTCGTAGTCCGGCATTGACGTTAATCGGATAATAACATACGTCGTCTATTTCCTTTTTGAATATTCGATCGGAATGTTCGAAAGCGATTCCCAAACGAATATCGGGTGCAGAGCGGATTATCTGTTCCAAGGATGCTATCCAGCCGCCTCCGTTGTGTCCTTTGTTGAGTGTTTCGTAAAGGGATGGCGTTACGGCAAACCAAAGTACTTTCATATTGTCGCTGTTTTGTCTGGTTGGACATTCCGGGTCAGATAGCGTTTGCTGAACCCGATTTTTTCGGACAGCAGTCCGTCTATGCGATCCCAGTCGGGGGCTGGCAGTACGGCTGCCAACCGGTTTTGTTCCGGATTGAATCTGTTTATTAGCCCCAGCCCGTTCAGAAAGTCCTGCATGCGGGAGTGGTTCTTTCTTCCCCGTAGGGGATATGTCAGGAACGGTTTGTGAAAAATGACGGAAAAAGCCGTTGCATGAAACGAATTCGAAAGGACGAATTCCGCATTTTTGATCCAAGCAAGGAATTCCAGCGGTCCGGCATCCGAAATATTCCGATCCGCATAAGTCAATGGTGCGAAGTCGTTCAGCGAATATATCCTGACGCCGAGTCGTCGGGCTGTTTGCTGTGCATGTTCTCTGATGGTCGGGTCGTTTGTGAAATCGTATACGAGAACGTATTTTTCCTGCGGCGTTACGCTGGCCGAAAATTCTTCCCAGCGTTGCCTGTCCAGCAGAAAGACCGGGTCTTCCACCTGTTCCGCTTTTTTACCGGCGGCAAGATGCGCGACTATTTTTACGCCGGTCCGTTCCCGCACCGATATTGCATCGAAACGCCGGAGGTTTTCCGTGACAAAATCCCTGTATGCCGAATCTATTTCCGATACTGCGAAACTTGCCGCATAGGAGATGCGGCGTGTATTTTTATTTCCGAAATCGAGATAGAAAGCGGCATCTTTTCCGTTTTCGCACGACGTGTTCCAAATTTGATCGCTTCCGGCAATATATAAATCCGCCGCCGGCGGGACGCTCCTTAGCCCTTGGACCGAGGTGTAGGTTTTCTTCGAGAGTGTCAGGTATTTCCGTTTGAATTCATCGAATTTATGCTTCCGGCCGATCGTGGCGTATATTTTTCGGTTTTTCAGCAAGAAGTAAAGGCATTGTATCCAGATGAAATCTTTGTAGGGAAACAGTCTCGATTCTGCGGGGATATGACGCCAATTGTACCGACCGGTCAGATAATATGGTTTGTAGTCGATGATTTCGGCGTCGTGGCCCTGTTCCAGCAGATACTGCTGCAGTGCGTATGCCTGCAGGCTGGCGCCGTAATTATAGACGTCATGACAGGTGATCGTGGCTATTTTCATTTTGTCATGCGTTTTATCAGTTTCTGTATTGCCGCTATCGGATGACGGGCGTGATTTGCTATCCGCGTTAATTGTTCACGACGGGTTACGTAGCGCTCTATTTGCCTGAGCGAAATTTTCGGGTTTCGAAGCAGCGACATGATGTGTTCATAATTGCCGGGTTGCCGGGCGTTCTCCCGCATTTGTCCCTCCGCTGCCGTTTCGAATGGAATCTCCGATATATGGCAGCCTTGCAATATTTCGACGATATTTTGGCCTCGGTCCGTGAACGGGATCAATGCACTGACCCCCTGTTCGTCGTGCTGGTAGCGTGAACCCCAGAGGTCGCCGACCCGCAAGTCTGCGGCTGAGTTGTCGAGTTTATATTTGCACCGTTTGTAACACGAGGAATTTAGACAGAGGTCATTTAGAAATACTTTCAAAAATATATCACCATCTGATAATGACGAAAAGCAGTGCTTTGTTCCGGCTGATGTCGTGTACTTATAACTTATTGCATAGGAATCGTGCCAGCCCCGCCGTTTGCTTCGCCATTTGATGTCGGTGAGTTTTGCGTTTTCGCCGATTGTGCGCAGGTATTTTCGCCATAGGAGCATTGAAGGGACGCCGTGGCAAAAGAAATCTATAAGGATAAAATTCGGTTCAGCTTTGGTTCGTCGAATATAACGTCGGAAAGATGCGATTTGACACGGGGTTCCGATTACCACGTGTTTGCTGCGAATATCTATTTCCGCGAACCCGTCGACAGTGTTGCTCTGAAGATATTTGCTGCCTGAGGAAGCTTTGAGTTCTTCCTCGTTGCGGGCGATATAGTGTTCTGGAATTTGTTTCGCATAATTATAGCGTACTCCGCATATCTTATAGCCGCGTTGCAGCATCTGCCGGCCGATTTCGAAGGCTATTCCCCCGGAGGACGAGTCCATGCGAATTTCATTGTCTAAACTCCATGCGGCGTAACTCACTGGTCGACGGCCGGCAGTCTCGTCTTTTGAAATAAAGGCGCATACTTCGATGCAGGCGGAACATTTTATACATTGGTCTGCCGGCTCGATGCGCGGTTCGTAAAATCCATTCTGATTCAGCCTCAAAGTGATGATTTGTTTCGGGCAGGCCTTGGCGCAAACGCCGCATCCGAAACAAGCATGTATATCCGTAATGTTGATCATGTCTTTATACAGAACATTTCTGTTTGATTCTGGCTATTATCTTTTTCTGGACGAAAATTCTTTCCTGAAACGACAAGCCCACGTAGTAGATGACGATCAGAGTCGTGACTGCACACACACCCGAAACCACAAATAACCGTAGGATGCCTGCGTTCATCAGGCGGGTTACTATCATGGGGCAAATCGCGGCGAGAACAGCAACAGAACAGACGTTCAGCAGAACTTGGGTGAAGAACGATTTCATGGATATCTCTACCTGCCGGTGCAGAAACCAGAGCCGGGCGAACAGGCATCCCAAAGAGAGGCAAATGGCGACGTATATTGTCGTTTCAGGCGCATGTCCCCGGTCCAATAACAAGTAGGAGATCGGGAAGTTGAGTATCTGGATAGTTCCGACGACAAGCTGGTAATTCCGGATGTTTCCGGTTGCTTGTAAGGCCGTGATTTGTGTGCCGGAGAGGGCCTCGCACATGGCGAATATCAAAACCAATCGAACGAATACCGCAGTATATTCGGGAACGTTCTTCAGCCATAATGTCAGAATGGTATTCGTTTCGATTATGATGGGCAGTGATAACAGCAACAGCAGGTAGAATGAAAAACGGGCGCCGTTCCTTATCAGCGCAAGCATGTATGGATAGTCGCCCGAAGCATAGCTTTTGGTGATTTGCGGGTTGATTGCGGTCATGAAATTGGCAGCGAATCCGTTTACGGCGATATTTACCTGAAATGCAATTGCGCGCGCGGCATTGATGACCGGACCGCAAAACAGATTTATTACGATATTGACACCCTGATCCCGCAATACGCCGGCAAGAGACCCGATGAAGTTCCATCCTGCAAATCCCGTCATCTCTTTCAAAAGGGTTTTGTCGAACGTAAAATGGTATGTGCACTCCTTGAAATTTCGTTTGCAGTAAAAACCGTATGTGATTCGGATAATGCAGGCTACGGCTAATAACAGGATGCCGTATAATTTCAGTTTGTCGAATGCGAAAATGGTGAGTATATAAACGATTAGCAGCTTGAGTACGACTTCGATGATGCTGATATAGGCAAAAGCCTGCATGCGTTCGTGAGCGATAATCGCCGCATTGTACGGGATGCTGACCAGATTTACCATGAATGTGAGTATGGAGCACTGAAGCACCCAATTGGCCGCTCCGATACGGCTTTCGGGCAGATTCATTTTTTCATTCAGGAACCAGATGCCACCAATTTCCGCCAATATGAAAATCAAGACTGCCAATCCTATCTGGATCGTTACTGATGATGAAAATACCGATTTGAGTTTTTCGATATTGCCCTGTCCCAGTTCGAATGTTATATATCTGCTTATAGCCGCAGATAATCCGCCGGAAATAACGGAGAACATTGCGACCACTCCGCCGATGACATTGTAGATGCCGAAATCTTCGACCCCCAGTGTATTCAGTACTACACGGCTGGTATACAAACTTACGGCCATCATAAATATCATCCGCAAATACAACAGAAGCGTATTTTTCGCAATGCGTTTGTTATTTTCCGATGATGTTTGTGCTGTCATTCCGGGTCTTCGATTATCACTTGCAGGGGTTGTCTTTCAACCGGATGGTTGGATGCCGTCTAATTTTTATACATGCTTTGGTAGTATTTTTCATACTCTCCTGAAGTAATGTCGTCCATCCATTTTTGGTTCTGGAGGTACCAGCGGACGGTCTTTT
>ENA-OXRK01000205-OXRK01000205.1-human-gut-metagenome-genome-assembly--contig:-NODE-205-length-32161-cov-15.7337_pt1 | contig 32161 bp, 36 predicted proteins | sample MGYA00249590_ERZ652579 | MGnify/ENA primary metagenome ERZ652579 (study PRJEB26925, sample SAMN05826952) | human gut metagenome | biome: ENVO:2100002; feature: ENVO:00000062; material: ENVO:00002003...
TTACTACGCGTCTCGTGGGCTCGGAGATGTGTATAAGAGACAGGAATGGTTGCTTGCGGCTGGGCTGGGAGGTGTGGCTGGGGTACAGCCGATCGCAAACCATGTACGGCCGATAAGAGAAAGGCCGACCCTCTTTCGTAGGGCCGGCCTGATGTGTGTTGTAGAACTGTCAGCGTCGATAAATCATAATGTCCGTGTATCTGGAATTGTAATTCAACTGCGCTCCCATTTCTTTCCGCACTGCGTTAAGGAATGGATTCGCATTGACCTTTGCCTCGGAGATCCACTCGCATAGTTCAATGATCGAGGATTTGTTGGAGGTGAAATAGAAGTAGGATGTACTCGAAAGCAGGGTCAGCACGTCGAGATAGTCGGATAGCCGCCACCGGCATTTATATACCCCTACCTCGGTCGATAGGTAGGGTGGATCGACAAGGAATACGACACCGGGGATATCCTTGTATTGATTGAACAATTCCCGATAATCGGCGTGAACAACCTCGATCCCGTCGAGATATCCTTCACAGGTGTAGTCTGATGCCCGCAGGTTATTATATAACCCAGCATTTTGAAGTTCCGTATAGTCTGTCACGTATTTGGATGAGAACAGCAGCGAAGACGAAAGTGTTATATAATCGACATAGCCGGTCTTTTCGGCCGACCGTACTGTGTCGAGTATCGTTGTTCGCATTTGAGGCGTCAGTCTCTTGGCCGTAGGGTAATCACCTACGATCGAACGGATATCATGGAGTAGTGCGTTTGTGCGTTTGATGTTCTCCAGACGTACATGGTAGTCGTCGAAGTCGTTGTAGATAACGCGGGCATCAGGTCGCTCCCGTTTGGTGACATGCGAGAGTAGGCCGCTGCCGCCGAAGAGATCCACGAATACCGTAGCGTGATCGAACTCCCGGAGTGCCTTGCGGAATTCGCGGATAAAGCGTTTCTTTTGGCCCATGAACGGCAGAGGGGCCGATGTGTAGTTTTTCATAGCTGAGTGAATTTTCAAGCCGCGAAGATCGCATGCAGAATTCATCCCGCAGCCGAAAATGCTGGGATCACACTGAAATATCCGTACAGTCCTTTTCAAACCGGGCGATGATCAGGTATACTTGCCGTTCGCACACTCCGTATTTTTCAGCCAGAACGGCCGCTATGTAGGTCATTTTACCCCCCCCCTCGCGGAGCTTACGATAGTCTTCATAAAGATCAATGTATTTGCAATCGTCCAGTCGGATACCGACGGACGATAGGCGTCGCAGGAGTTCGCGGTTGAACGATATAACCTCATAAAGTTTCATTGCACTCTGTTTTTTATTACCTTTGTCGTCTCACCTGCATACTGAAAGCAAATGCGTCATAAACGCGACAGAAGACTATCCAGCCCTCGGTCGTGCGTTTGTGGCGCATACTTGCGTAAGTATGTAGGTGAGATGACTACTTGCGGCCGGGGGCTTTATTTGTACCCCCGAAACAGTTTGCAGGTTTGAATATAATGGCTACCTTTGCCATTGCATAGGATTGAGAAATGAGAATTTCTCTATTCCGGCGGAGGCGGAGACGTCTCCGCTTTTTTTATCCGAAAGTCGGTTCGTAGATAATATCGCTCCTCGGTGATCCTTTGACGATTTGGATCAACGGCGGCGTCATCATCAGGTACTTGAAAGAGTCAGACGGGTTGGTAGACCGCATCGGCAGCTCGGCGACCGGGAGATGCTCCGACCGTTTATCTTTACAGATTTTACCTTTCGAGACCCGTGTCCGAGCATTTTCGAGCGAAGCCTTGAGCGGTTTGCACTGGTAAGCATCGATGAGCACCTGCGGCAGATATTTATTGTGTCCGGCCAGCAATTCCTGCATGAAGATGTACTCGTCGCCCTGCCCGATATTCCCTTGGCCTATGGACATCAACTGTACACTCCAACCCGTAGGATGCTCGTTGCTGTCGAATTCGATCGCGTGTTTGAGCTGCGACGCGGTGTCGGCACCCATTTTCCGGTAGTTGTTGCCTGCGCGATCGTAATACAGCATCACGTATTTGTTCCTGTGGTGCGCGAAATAGGTGACGAATTTGTCTGCCAATTGTCGAATCGACTCTGGGGAAAGGGTATAAATAAACTTCAATACGCGCAGTATCCTCGGTTCTTCTTGGGCGACACACATCGAACACATATTACCGAAGTCCACGCCGAGCGATAGCGTCCGCTGTGGATTGCAATATCGCAAGACTCGGCTGTCCTCTTGCTCCAGCAGTCCGAATCGCTCGTATGCTTCTTCATCGATTCCATCGTAGTAAAAGTGCCGTTCTCCGAGGTTGGCATAAAATCGCTCTCCGCCCTCCAGAGTCGGTTTCATCGAAAGAATCGCGGCCTTATAGTCGCTGAACTGCTCGGCGAAGGCATCGTCGAACCACTCGGCAGTCAGGATATCGACGTTGATATAGCTCGATGCAAGCATAAAGAAGGTCGCGGTTTCCGGAAGTCGGCGCAGCTCTACCCAGCGGCTCCGCCAAAGACGTGCCGTGCGTAGTTTGTTTTTGTACTCACGTTCGGCTTCCGGTGTCCGGGTTCGTTGCCATTCCAATTTTGCGGCGACATATTCATGAAGGGCTTGATTGTATACCAACCCAGCCTGCATGACCAGTGTCAGCCGCTCGGTATTCATTGCCGAGGCTCCTTTCAGTATCCAGTCATATTCCCCGATGTGGGATACATCGGGCATATCCGTGGTGAAGGAGTAGCCACGGTAAAACGGAGAGTTTCCATATTGCACGCTGTACCCGCGGACGGCTTTCATCAGGTTGGCGATCTTCTCTTCTTTGAAATACTTTACCTCGTCTCCAAACACATAGACATACGAGCTGCCGGCCAGTGTCGAAGGTCGATCGAGGGAGCCGAATCGGATATTTGTACCGGTATGAAAAATGATTGTACGCTTGTAGGATACGAGACGGTTGAATGGCTTCCAGAAATGCGGTTTGAGCCATGTGGGCAGGTGTTCTTTCTCTTTTTCCGTGTATGTCGGCGGTTCCTTTTCGATTACGTAGTGGACGCCTTCATGCAGTCCTTTGCGTTCGAGGCCCTCAAGCACACCGGGCAGGATATTAGAGGTGAGGTTCGAGAAGGTATCGGCCACCCATACCAAAGGGGCACCCGGCATGTCGAAGATAATCTCCGCGAGTCGTTCGGCTTGAAAGTCCGTCGTCTTGGCCGAGCCGCGGCCCAAGACAGCGCGGAGCTTTCGCGGCATCAGCAACGATGCTACTTGGGCGTACAGGTTCTGATATTGTACGTCGATGCAGGGGCTGTCCCCGGCGTTAATTCTCTTCCTGTGCGACATTGATAATTTCGATAAAATCCACATCTTCGATCCCCGCTTCCATGCGCAGACGTTTTTTTACGGCATCCGGTGCCAGTACGGAATCGATCTGGCGCGATAGCGCGTCTCTGTTTGCCGGCGGGAGGCTGACATCCGAAGAGTCGAGGGATAGAAGACGAATCGGTTTGATATATTGTGAGGATGGGAGTTGTTCCGGGTCGGGTTGATCGAGACGGAGGATTTTTGCGGCCTTTGCCCGCATGTCTGCCGCCACGGCATAGTCGGCGGCACAGGTCGCTCTTTGGGCGACGATGCTCGACCATGCTTCGAGGTCGTCGGCGTATTTTTGCCGAAGCGCCTCTTTCGTTACGCGCCGGTTCGAGTAGAAGAGATTCACGGCTTCGTCATAAATATCGACGGCACGTGCATAGGAGAGTTTGAAGGGCGGCTTTGTCAGGAACTTGATGACATTTCGGCGGTCATGTTGTTTGGAGAGGGAGAATACGAGATTCAACAAGTCGATATATAACTGTTCCTTTGGCGAGAGATCGTCTTCGCAACCTTTGTCGATGTAGTCCATGATGCGCTGGTAGGATTGCTCGTCGGTGAATCCTCCGAACACATCCAGCTTCGTCATTTCAAACGAACGGTCTCGTTGTACTTTGTAGAGTTGTGTCGTCGCCGGAATGTTTCCGCCGAGAGCCTCATCCATGAGCCTTATTTCGAGTAGTGCGCGTTTCTGCAAGAGACCACGGGCTATCAGCACGGCAACGCGGCTGTTCGGGTCGTTGTACTCCTGCGTAAACTGCTCGACGTTCGCGTTGATGCTGCGGGCGATATCTTCCGGCGGCCAGCCGAGCGCACCGAGATCGACCAACCTCTGCTCCTCTTCAGGCGCGAGGTTTTCACCGATGCTCTTATGGTCGGATAGTTCGTTCATATTCTTCGATCATTTTATTGACGGCTGCAAGCTCGCGTTCTTTCGCCTTCAGACGGTTTCTTCGCTCGATATCCAGATGGGGCTTGCTGCCGCGGGTTATCTCGTGTTTGATCCGCCAGATGCTTCCTTTGAGATTCTTCTGTCTGGCGACAAGGGCAACAGGCCCCATTTTACGCAGGGTCGCCAGTTCCTGCATCTCCCTGAAGATCGAGTGCCGGCCGAGCAGCGCATGATGCTCGGCGTAGTATGTGAATTCGTAGAGAATTTTTCGATTTTCGGAAAAAGATTTTATAAGATTTTCGGCCGTCGCAAAACATTCGTCCAGTGTGGTACAATCGAATAGCCGCCGGTGCGCATCTACGTAATCTCGATAGGCTGTAATTTTGTCGGCTGCCAGAATTTTCAATTCGGGCGGACAATCCGGTTCAGAGAGAAACGCCCATTGCTCCCGGAAGGCCGGGCGGGAGCTGGGCGGGGGCGTCGTGAGCGGAGAAGTCCCCGCTGTCTTGCACAGCGTGTCGATAAGCAACGATTTGTACCGATCGGGACGCGCTGTTACGAGCTGGGCGAGATGCTCGTTCTTGGCGTAAAGAGAGAGGAGCCGAAGCCCTGCTTGGACTTCGGCTCCGGACTCTAACCACTTTTGAACGGCATCTCGCATTACGACCGGATTTTGGTGAGCAAGGGGGATACCGCATTCCAGCCTTCGGCAGATGCTGCAATGAACTTACGCTGACAGAGTCCGGCGATCACGACGTTCTCGCAGGGATTGCTCCGCAGGACGAGTGTAACGAAGTTGCCGAAATCGTGCGAAACTTCCGTAGCACGGACACCGCGGCGATACTCTTTTGCATAATCCGCGACGAGGGTTTCGTTGTCGGCATCCTCTTGCATCGTTCCGCAAAGTTCGACCAGAGCCACTTTGTTCAGGAGCATCGGCAGACGTTCTGCGTAGTGTCGGGAACCGTCTTTGCGAACGTATACCTTGAGTTGTGCCAGATCTGCAAAATCCACCGGAGCGACCGGAGCGCAGTTGGCCGGGACAAACACGAATTCGTCGGGGATAGAGGCATCCGCAATCAGAGCGGGGAATTGCTTTGCGAAGGGGGCATCATCAACGAATACAAGCGTACAGTGTCCGGGAGCCGCCTTCTGCCACAGAGCCTGCAACAGGTCTTTCGTGCCGGGGTAGGCCGCGATAACGATAACGGAATCGTCAGCCGGTACTCCTTCAGCATCCGAAGAGGCCGGTGCGGGGGCGGCATCCTTTTCCGGAAGGGGCGAAAGAGGTGCCGGTTCCGGAATGGGGGTTTCTTCTGGAGTGTTCCTATCGGGGCTTACGACTCCCGCATCTGCGGCTCGTTTTTCAACTTCGGCCGTAGGTGTGGCCGAAACAGCCGGAGCGCCTTTGGCCCCGGTCTGTCTTGCGGTGTTATTATTTCCCATACTATGCCCCCTCTTCCTCTGTCGGTGCCGATGTAGCCTCGTCGGCGAGTTCCGGCATCTTGCCTTTGTAGATGCTTGCCCCGATCAGGTCTCGCTGCTCCTGCTTGAACGTGAGCTTCCGCTTGCGGGCATCCTTGTTGTTGGTGTACTCCGTCGTCAGGAAGAGCGGATTGCACTTCGAACCGCGATATTCCGCCGTATTGCCGTTGGCGCAATCACGGTTCAATGCGATGAACCCACGGTTGCGTGCGTACTCAGTGAAACCGGCAATCTCGGCCGAATCGCCCGGATGCTCGAAGGCGATGCCGACTTTGACGCCGCGGGCGTCGGGATCTCCTTCAGACTCTTCGGTACATTCGATCGTACTCGGCGTAGCGTAGATGCCGATTGCTTTCTTTTCTGCGATCAGTTCCAGATCGCTTTTCATGACGATGTCTCCGATTTCCCGCGTCGGTTCCGCAGCGACGAATTCGACAGGGACGAGGATTATTGTCGGGTTTTTGGGACGAGGGCAGCCTGCGCCCTCGTCCGTTTTCAGAATTGATACAGGGTTATACATGATAATCGGTGTTAAGGTTTGATACTATGCGCCCTCGTGGGTGTCTTCCACTTCAGCGGCAGCGTTGGTCTTTTTCCAGAAGTCGGTCGAGCCGTCATCCGAGATTGCGGCCTGCGGGTCGTAGTCGGCCGGAACGGAAGCGAAGAGCATTTCGCCGAACGCGAAGCCGACACCGAGCCAAAATTCGCCGTAGTAGCGGACTTCGTAATCGACCTTCTGGATGTCGGTGATCACCTGCGGCTGGTTCAGGTTCTGCAGCATGATGAAGTTCGACTTCGGCGTGCAGAAGATGATCGGCGAGCCGTACAGGCAGTCGAGTACCTGAAGCGAGAAGTTCGTGAAATCGACACGGTCTTTGCCAAAATCGGGATTCTCCGTGCCGCTGCCGGCTCCCCACTTGTCTTTGTAACCTCGTTTGTATTTCACGTAGAGATCGGCAGACAGGAAGATATTCATCTTCAGGGACTGATACTTCGCCAGAATCTTGTGGGCGAAGTCATCGATGTACTCGACGACTTCGGCATCTGTTGCTGTGCGCAGATCCTTTGCGTTCGGGTAGAAATTGATACCCTTATCGCCCGACTTGGCCGCTTCGACGAGCAGCGTTTCGATGCCGTTCATCGACTCTTCCGGCTTGCCGGCATCGGTCGGGTTCTCCTTGGCCTTGTACTTGCCTTTGCCGATCATCTTCATCTCGATGTCCTGAAGGATCGACGGCAGCAGAATCTTCTGCACGATGTAGCGTGTGATCGGCATCTGATCGGGGGACAGACGCTCGTTGTAGAGCGACAGCAGCCACGAGTTGGCGACGTCGGCCGGGACGATCGCAAAGTTGATCTTGTGCCGGTAATTCTGGATTTTGATGGCAGTGAACCGTGCATCGCCAGACGGAGTCCACTTGGCCGAGAACTCCTGTACGACGGACGTATAGTCCGAGCGGACGGCTTTGTAGGTTTCGATCGCACGCTTCGGCGTCATGAACTTCGCCGAGGTGAACCCCCGGTAGATGTCCTGCATGAGTTCCAGACTGTTCCCCTGCGACGAATAGGTGCCCAGCTCCTTTTTCAAATCATCCACGTCAATCGTGGCTGCGGAGAAAGTCGGAAGCTGGCCCGTGGCCAGAGCTTCGAGTGCGAGGCGATTGTGGGATGCCTTCGCGTCGATCGTGAAGGTACGGCCTTCGCTTCTCCCGAATACTTCTGTTGCGGCAGGCTTATCTTCGCGGGCTTTGGCGAGTTTCTCCTTCTCCTGCTGTAAGATCGTCATCTGGGCAGACATCGACGCGATTTTTTCTTCTGCTTTTGCCAGTTCCTGCCGTAACTTGTCTTTGTCGTCGCCGCCGGAGCGACCGATGGCATCGAGGAAGTTCAGCAAAAGCTGTTCTTGCTGTGCGTCGTCATTTGCATCGCTGGCGGCGTATGCGTCGTAGTGCTGCAAGGCTTCCGGGCCAAATTTCTGTTCGAGAATCTTACGCTGATCAGCAGAGAGTACCTCATGCCCTTCTGCATCACGCGAAAGATTTTCCACCCCGACAGTTCGGGCGAAGATTTTCGAAATAAAGTTCCAGTTCAATTTCATGTTCGATATAATTATGAGTGAATACTTGCGCGGATAAAGGCGTGATCGACGCATTCCTGTAAAGTGGCGATGCCGTCGGCAAGGCCGTTTTCGATAGCCTTGTCTGCGAAGAAAGTCGCGCCGGTCAGTACTCCCGGCGCGTCGGCCCGGAGGGCTTGCCGGCCCGCTTTGACGTCGGCATGGAACGCGGCGACCAAATGAGACAGGCGCATGCGGATCAGCGTGTACTCTCCGGTGAGTGCTTGGCGGTATGCGAGGTTTTTGTCGGATGACTCTTCCGCGTATATCTCGTGAACCTTTTGTCCGGACTTCTCCAATGCCTCTCGGTCATCGATGAAATATGTATATGCGCCGATTGACCCTACTTCCGATGTGATGGCGTTGTCGCAATAGACTGCGTCGCATTGTGCGGCGATCCAATAAGCTGCTGACGCGCAAAAATCGGCATGTGCGAGCAGAGGCTTCCCTGTGGCTTTGAATTTGCGGATCGCATCCAACATCAAGGGAACAGCCGTCGAATTCCCGCCGCCGGAGTCAATGTCGAGAACGCAGGCAACGACGTTTGTGTCAGCCGCAGCAGCGAGAAGGGCCTGTGCATATGTGGCAGTTCCGATCGTTCCGCAGGAGTCGTATTTGGTAATCGTGCCGGATATTGGGATCACAGCAACGCAGGGGTCGCCGCTTCTGGCGGCATTCGCGGAAACGGCGCGGGCATCTACATCGTAAAGCATGATGTCGAATTCTCGCTCGGCAGCTTGGAGTAGAATGTCCTGCTGCTGAAGCAGCGAAATGGCCGTTGGTATGAGAGTGGAAATATCGTGAACGAGCCAACGACCGCGGCGCAGTTCGAGGGCCAGCTTGACGTTGTTCTCCGGGGTGATCAGGCGTTTCATTTCTTTTTTATGCAAATCTACTTGGTCGCAGGCCGCATAAAAAGGACGGCATTACCCCTTTACCGCTTCGATTGATGTCTGGTATTTGCAGGTGGCAACGAGGGTTTCTTCCTCGGTCAGTGTTAGCAGGGCCGGGATGTCCTTGCTGCCGAAAACAAGGGAGCCGCCGCGCCATTTGACGCGGACGATTGCAGGCTCATGCAGGAAAGCATCGTCAGAACGGAGTGTTGCTGTCAGAGTAATCGTCAGGAGTTCTCCTGCATCTTCACGGGTCGTTGCCGTTTTGAGATTGCCGAACGGACTGATCAAGGGAACCCGCCGAAACTCGGCGGCAGGGCATGCCGCCGGTTTTAAGGCGATAGAGGTGATAATTTTAAGCATATTATTAGTGAATTTGTAGAAATAATTACGATTTTCGGTTAAACTTTTTTCGGCTCATCGACGAGCGATTCGATGTAGTATGCACGGCGGGTCAGTTTCCGCTTCAAGGCTTCCAGCTCCTTCAGTTCCCGACGATAGGCCCGCTTGTGGAGGGATTCAAAGTATTCAGCCGAGAACAATTTACGGGAGAGGATGAACGCTTCGATAATCTCCTCTTTGCGTTGGCGGAGGGCTTTACGGCGCTGCACGAACTCCCAAAAGTCGAGTTCAAAGTAGGCGCGCAGGGAGATATTGAGCTGCTTGGTCGCTTGGGCCGAAAGGTAGATGAACTTATTTTGAAAGTTCTGGGTGGCCTCGTTGATAGGCAGTATAAAAGTCACTGCAAATTTTCCGCAGGCTTCTTTGGGCGGGAGGCTTGCAGCTTGAGTGTGCCCGATGATCAGTTTCCCGAAGCAATTTCGGGCTGTCACGATATAAGCGCCGGAGGTGTCCCGCTCGAAGAGATAGGCGAGATAATCCATGTGTATTCGGTCATCTACATCGAAGGTGAGTCTCATTTCCATATTCGTTTGTCAATTCCGGTTTTTAAGGTTCGTACATACATAGGATCGAGCCTGATCAGAGAATCGTCTTTTATGTCGATAAAGCAGCAACGGTTTCCGAAATCGTCTATCCAGTCGAACAGCCCGTCGTTACACATGGACTGCACGATTTCAATGAACTCTTCGGGATTGCCTGCGATAGCCGCAATCTGCTGCCAGCGGTAAGGTGGCAGGCGTGAGAGCTGCGCTACCAATAAACGAAGGTACCTCAAGAACTCTTCGTCGGAAAGGTCATAGTATGTTTTCATAAAAAGGATACCTATTTTGGGCAACTACACGAACTACAATAAACTACATGTTGAAAATCAGATGTTTACAAAACTACAAAAGTAGCTTTTCATAGTGATTGTAGTTTTTAGAGTTTGAAAGTGAATAAAATGTAGTTTTATGTAGTTTTTTTGTTGTTAAAGTAGTTATATTTATTTCGTTGATTATTAGCGTTGTAGTTCGTGTAGTTCATGTAGTTGGCATTTTTTCAATCCGTGGCGGTACTTGCGGCGAATACCTGCCAACTTGCGAAACGCCGGACTCCGGCGGTAATGCTCGACGGTTTCGATGATCCTGTTGATTTCAATACATGACGCAGCGGCAGCTTGGGCCGCGGCTGTCATAGACGAGGAGCAGGCCGCAAATGCATGGCCTGCTCTTGAAAGGGAACCCGATATGTCATATAGGTCATTCATACGGATCGCATTTTACGGCATGATTGCTGACGGCAAGCCCCTCGCCGATTAATCCCCGGTAATCGATCAGAAGCGAGTCGAGGTAGTCATAAAGTCGGTGATATGAATAGATAGGGTAGTGTTCGCCGTTCAAATAGCATGCGGAAAAATCCCCGGTTTCCGGCAGATACATCAACTTGATCGCTGGAATGTGCAACGGGCCGAGCCGATAGGCGACACCGATTTCCTTATCGAAGGCGACCTGATCCGGAGAACACTTGAATACGATCGCCGCACACCCAACCAATGGAACGAGTCGATGTCCCCCATGGGTGATCTCGTTACGAACATCATCACCCGGCCGAAGGATCGGTAACTGCTGGCCGATGATTGAGAAGCCGGTTTTGTCTCTTTTCTGCACTTCCATCTTCAATCCAAATGCCGAATATCGACTGATGTAGTTTGTGAGCATTTCTTTCATGATCAAATAATTTTATGCCTTGAGGCGGTTATTTGTGGGCGACCGGGGACTCGAACCCCTAATTTCCGAATGTTCTTCTTATACCAATTTTCCCATTTTATAAGATGCCTGTCGTCGCCCCACTGGTTTTACATTTTCATTGGCACACTCCTTTCTTTTTTCACTTTTCATAAATTCTTCGCTTAGTCCTTATTCGTGAATCTTCCGCCAGCCGATGATCTTATCATCTATCGGAGAACCACACCACGAATCCACCCAGTTCCCATCGTTATCAATATGCCCCAAATCATACGGTATGATAGAGCTTGGATTCCGCTTTACAAGCACAACCCGTCCCGGTTCGGGTGGTTCTTTCGGGTCGTGCCAGCGCGTCAGTAGTTCGTGTTCGCATTTGGCCCCAGAAATGTAGCTTTCGCGGGCAATCTCACACTCGTTTTTTCGGCGACCGTTATCGTCAAGTATTTCATAATTAGCAGCGAAATCTCCGCCTCTTTCCTCAATCTGTTTCATTCACTGTTAGTTAATCAATTATATATTACCAAAACCTACTCCGCCACTTTTGGCGAAAGCAATAGCCCATGCTTCGGCCGTGGTCTTTGGGAAGTCCTGCGAGAAGTGAATGTAACCATCACTCCCTACTTCGAATTTGCAATAACATTTGGCGCACCACTTCCCAATGTTAGACGTACTCACTTCCCAACCACACCAAGGGCACCGAACTATCTCCAGTACGCTGCCATTTCCGGGTACCTTTCGGCATCGGCTATGCTTCCTGCACTTCATCTTCCTTGTTCAGTTTCCGGATAAAATTCCTTCGGTGGTACTCGTAATCCGGTTCGAACTCTCCGTCCTCGCCGTTTTCGAACCACATATCGTCGAATGCACCGATTGCTTTCGCCCGCATCCGCTCCTCGGCCTCCTGCTCGGCAAGTTCGACGGCAGTATAGGCCGTGGAAGCATCGATCATGCGATCTCCGTTATTCATCTGTATTGCATCATTGTCAATGAATGACTTTGCTTTTTCGCTTTTCATAATTTTTGTTGTTTTATTTCGTTTGTTGTGTATATTACGCCGCAAACCGCTGCGGCACGATGTTCAACTCGTAAAGTTTCGCCACCAGCGCCTCGCAGAGAACCCGTGCCATGTTCACTTCGACGGCGTTGCCGATAAATTTTTTCTGCTCTTCCTGCGTGCCGATCAGTACGTAGTTCTCCGGGAAGCCCATGATCCGCTTCAGTTCCGGGATACGAAGCATCCGCATCCGGATGTCCACCAGTCCGTACAGCGCCATGAACTCCTTTATCTGCACCAGCATCGGCGTATCTTCCGGGTAAATCTCGTAAACCAACGTTTCGTCCTCCAGCCTGATGAACGAGGGCAGCTCCTCGCCGTCCGCTTCGGCCGTCACCAGCCGCGGCGGCCGCTTGTCCATGCGGGCGATCAGCGTGAAACACGGCCGATCGGTAGCGGCACCCGCCGAGGCGAACTGCGGGTTCATCAGGTATTGCCATTTGCGGTTGGCCGTCACGGTCTGGGCCGGAGCATCGAGCGAACTGCCGACGTTGCTGAAGTTGGTGTTCATGATCCACGGCGTGACGAGCCGCTGCTTCGGGTTCGTCATGACGGCCGGAGCCGGGCCGTCCGTCCCCGCCGTCTGGCCGCCGCCGGAATAGTAGTTGGCGAAGAACGGACGCACCAGTTGAAAACGGTCTTTCGTCGTAACCGTCGGTGACGGCCGCTCGATCGACGAGTTGAACCCGTTGCCGTAGTAGGCCGAGACGAAGGCGTGGTGATCGCGGCAGGTGATCGCGCCCGCGGGCGCATCGACGGCAGTGCATTTCCCCTCCGGAGATCCGCCGAAGTGCTTGCAGAGGTAGTACACCTTTGCCACACCGAGACGGTTCTGCGTCGCCACGGTCGGGCACGGTTCGTCGATGCCGGGTGCAACATACTTCCCGGACTGGTTCATCGAGTTGTATTTGACGAGGAACGCTTCGCGCCCGCCGGCGACGAACTTCACCAGCCCCGCGTGGATGCGGGCAAGCGATGCCTCCACGAGCGGCCGCTTCCGGTCGAAGATCGACTCGCCCTCGTCCTCAAGGTCGAGGACTTCCCGCACTGGCCGCCACTTGCGAAGCTGCTGGCCGAACAGGTCGCCCTGTGCCGGGTTCTTGGTGTGAGTCGGTTTCGGAAAGACGATCGGAAGGCCGCGGCGGGCGAAGATCCCGAAGAACCGCCGGCGGGAAGTGTACGCCCCGAAGTCGGCGGCGTTCAGGATACGGTGGCCGAAGTCGTACCCGTAGCCTCGCACGTTGTCGATCCATTTCCGGTACAGTCGCCCGGCATCCCTGCTGACGGGCTTGCCCCTCTCGTCCAAATCGCCCCACGACATGAACTCCTCGACGTTCTCGATCTGGATGTAATCGGGGTTCAGCGCCTCGATGTAGCGGAACAGGTGTTCGGCCAGCGTGCGGCTGTCGGCGTCGCGCGGAAGGCCGCCTTTGGCCCGCGAGAAGTTCGTACACTCCAGCGAGGCCCAGAGGACGACGAAGGCATCCGGATACTGGCGGCGCATCCGGGCCGCATGGGCCGCGAGCGGCCCCAACTCCAGCGTACGGATGTCCTCCGTGTAGTGTAGCGCGTCGGGGTGGTTGGCAGCGTGCGAAGCGATAGCATTCGCATCGTGGTTGACGCAGGCGATCACCTTGGCGCAAGGATCTCCGGCATGCCGCGCAAAGTGTACCCCGGTCGAGGTGCCGCCCGCACCGCAGAAAAGGTCGATGTATATAACTTTGATTGCCATTTTAGAATAGTTCGGGATGTTCGTCTGGTAGCTGCACGCCCATCCGCCGAAGGGCATAGCGTAGCGTGTAGCCGTTGTTGGTGTAGTTCATTGCCATTTGGTAGAGTTTCGGATGTAGAGTGTACAGTATGTGAAAGCGCCTCCCCCCCCCTCCGAGGTGTGCGCCGAACCCGCAGAATACGCAGCCGGTTCGGGTAATGCCCGGTATGTCGTAAATCGGGCAATAGGGTATGTCGAATCTGTGAATGTAGTCCCGGCAGTCCGCGGCAGTCCAGATCGACAGCGGGGCGCTGTGAACCTTGCGGGGATTATCCGAAAAGACGTTGCACCCGCCGCGACGGACATACATGGTTTGCCGCAGTTTGCTTTCGTCGGCCATCGTGCCGACCATCCCAAGGCTCTGTGTTTGGGCGTTGAATTTGCGGAAAGGCCGCTTTTTCAGTATTTCGCAACACTTTTCCGAGGTCATATAAGGCTCACTTATCAGGTAGCGCCATTTTTCTGAGAGTACGCCGGCCCGGCGTACTCCGTCGCCGTAGAGCCTATATGTCCGTAATTTGTCGCTGTTGGTCGTCCGAATATTTCGGACAGCTTGCGCCTGCTCTTTGCTTACAAGAGGAAACCCATATCGGGCCATGACCTCGCGTGGGGGCATGGCCGGGTGGATGATCTCGATGTTATCCGTATGCCGCACGAACCGGACGATTTCCGGGTATTCGTTACCTGTTGAGCAGAACACGCCCTTCATGTTAGGATCGACGAACCGGCGAGCCAAGTCGAGCAGGACGGTTGAGTTTAGTCCGCCGGAAAATGATACGTAGGGCGTGCGGTCGTGCTCTTTGCAGTAGGCAACGAACGTTTCCATGGCGTAGCATGTGTGGTCGATCTTTTGATTGAGCGGCCACGCCTGACGAGTGCGAAGGTCAGATAGAGTAAGCGGTTTCATGTAAAAATAAATTTTGATTTCGAACCGGTATTTCATAGTTGCACCAAATACACTCCTGCATGAGCGTACCGCTGCCATTGACGATGTTAGAGCGGATGTTGTTACGTTTCATCGGGAATTTGATTTTATGCCAATCATCATAGAGATAATCCATAAGCAGGCAATCATATCCACTGACCATTGCGAATCCTTTTATTTGATGAAGTTTCCAAGCCAGCCGTTCGTGATCTGCATCCGTAAAGTCGAACAGGTAGTCTCCACCCTTATGTTTACTCCCGCGGCTTTCCAAAGGATATGGTGGGTCGCAATAAAAAAATGCCTCCGGAAAGTCGAGCTTGTCGATTGCGGCAGAGAAGTCGCTGTTGATGATCTGGAAGTTGCGGCGGATTTCCTGCGCTACTTCATGAAGTTTCTCAACTCCGTTTTTCCATCGGCTGACTGTCTCTCCTCCCTGTGCGTTCACTTGTTGTTTGGACATGTGCCACCCTTTATTTTGTCGTTGCACACCCAGTCCGAAGAACGACTGCCGCACACGGACATAGAACCGTCGAGCGCGTTCAAGGTCTGTGATTCCTTCAGCCCCCCCCCAGCATTTCCGGTATTCGAGTTCAGAGCATGGAGTCAGTTCTAACATCCGGATGAGTTCATCTTCATGTTCGCGGAGCTGCTCGAAGAAGTTGGTTATTTCGCCGTTTATTTCGTTGGCTGTCCGAATGACATTGCCTCGGTAGTTCAATGATACGACCATCGATCCCGCGAAGAGATCGACGAGGTGAGTGAACTTCGGTGGAAAATTCTCGTAGAGATATTCTATAAAAGAAAACTTGCCACCGAAGTAGTTGAAGGCTATCTTTTTGCTATTGTTGCCGCTCATTGTTTTGGAAGGTTGTAGTGCCGACGTTCGGCGGCTGTTAATTCTGTCGTAAATTCAAAACCGTAGACCCACACATAGGGATTTTTCTTCCATGTCCCCTCCCAGTATGTCAAATCGATAAGCGAAGCATAGGCATCGCGCCAGCTTTTACCTAAAACTGTTTCGAGGGCAGTACATTGAATGTTTGGAAGGCCAAAATTGCATTCCAGAGCGTCGGAAAATATTCCTTCCTTTTTGCAACCTTCATCCGTAATATCCTGTAACCGTTCGCCATGCCGGGCTGTTATCCGAAGGAAGTAGCGGGCCATCCGCGCCGACATGGATTGCTTATTTCGCCAGAATCCGGGTTTGTCGAGACATTCCCCATATCCGAGGTTCATCAGGGCTTGAATATCTACAGGGTCATATTTGTAGAATACTCTGTCGGGATCAATGTCGTCGACATACGGTTCTTTGATGTAGATAACTTCGCCGACTTTGTATCGGGGACGAACGAGACGACGGCGGGCCAGAAGGTCTGCGCGACTGCCATCTGGAAGGATGAAATCGCCGCGAGGATTGAGCAAATAATCGTCCGGCTGCGGGTCTGTCAGCCGACGTGTTTCCGTCTTGTGCCGCGCAACGACTTGGCGCTGCAATTCTTCGAGAAAACTGATGCTTTTCATAATTTTGATTCTTCGAGGTCGTATTCGTATTCAGTTTCCGTGTGTCCCAGACGTGTGTAATGAACCGGAATAGTGGGGTCGGGTGTGCGAGTAAAAAACTCTGATGGTGTAATGTTCTGGAATTTTAACGCTTCTACATGATCAGCATCGTTTACGAAGATGTTGTAAGCGATATTCTCAGCTAAATTCAGATAAGGCCAATGTTTTTCATCTACTTTCGTGGAATAGTAGGTTCCGGAAGGTTCCGTGTGAAGATCGAAGATGTGCTTTGACCATGCTTTGATAAATTCTTCGTTGATTGTAGTATCGTCGATTTCGATTTCGAACTCTTGCTCGGTACGTATTGTAAGGCGTATTTTTTTCATTTCTTTTGTCTGTTAAAATGTTCGATGATTTCGTCTTTGGTAGCTTTGTGGGACAGTTGCTTCGGTGCTACTGCTGCCATCCATTTAGCCCGGATGTCGCTGGCCCGCGGTATCAGAACCTTGAACCATTCACCGGCCATAATCAGCCGCTCCCCGGTTTGGGTTTGTATGGTATCTTTCAGCCTTTCGAAGCGGATGACGGCGTGAGCGACGAACCATTGCTCGCGGTCGTGGTCACTGTTCATGGCCGCCAGTGCCTTGAACATTTCGATATTCTCGCCACAGTCGTAGAAGTCGTGCCCGAACCATTCTCTGGCACTCTCATCCAGTTCCATCCATAAGGCGGCGTTCTCGTCGGTATCGGCCACGAGGAAACAATGTTTGCTGTCTCGTCCTCCGCGGATTCTCCAGCCGATACCGTTCATCCATTTTTGAAGTTCGATTTGCTGCTGCTCGTCCCGAACGAGTATCATACACGAGGTCTGAAAATTCATTGTCTACCTCCTTTCTTCGCAAGTTGCTCCAGTAGTTCATCCACTTGATCCAGCGCGGCGGTCGCCGGAGCTGGAGAGCCTTTTTCGATGAACACCGGTAAAAGATGAACGGCAGCCCATGCACGGAAAGCCTCGCTGTTTGAGGTTCCGGTGTGAGACCACGGCCCGGCAGGCGCATCATCGCGGAGCATCTGTCCGTCACCCGTTAGCAACCAGAGTTTGTCCACCTGCGGAAATTTGGAAACGATGCGTTTGGCTACATCGAGCGAGATTCCATTGTTTCCCTTTTTAATCTGGTAAAGGTTTTCACCGCGGGGCAAGCCGATGTGTCGGGCAAATGCATTCACCGTCAGCTTTGATTGCTGGATGACCATTTCGATTCGCTGCCAATCGGTCAGGATTTCGTTCTTTGCCTGATTCTGTTTTGATTTGTTGTTTTGCATAGGATTGAATATTAGATGATTAAAATGATAGTTGCGTAGGGGTGAAAGGTTCCGGTTCATCCGGTTCGTCCGGGTTTTCTGTGTAACTCCGTGAGGTGTCGAGGTCGATGCCGTAATTCTCGCAGATCATTTTGTAGTCGAAGAGCATTGCCGTTGTTGTTCGCCCTGTGGCTGCGTCTCCGGCCGGGACGAATCCTGTCGGGTTCTGGATGACTTTGAAACGCTCGGCCTTTTTTGTGCCGAGGAATTCCCGGCTATGTTCCAGATAGTATTTCAGCGAGTCACGGGGTATCTTTTTGCTTTCGGAATCTCGGCTTTCCTTGGCGTATAGCTGCGATATACGGAGGAATGATACGGATAGGTAGCGTGCCCCTTCCGGCAGCTCCAGTGGCGTTTTTGATTCTTTGATCGGAATTCCCTTTTTCGTGGACGCTTTGATGTGGTAGTCCACGCCGATCCATATTTTTCCGGATGATGCAAGGATATCGACCGTTTCCCAGAATCCGGCGAGTTCGTTGTTTTCGTTGGTCTTGAGATTCTGCGTTTCGCACATTCTTGTAACCATTGGGAGTATTTCGGTGTATGTGAAGGGCAGGTGAAGCAGATGCTCGATGCTGCGGAAAGCCGCGGTGATCGACACCCAGTTCCTGAAGGTGCGATCCTCGATGATTTTGCCTACGAATGCCACGGAGAAGTCGGCGGCGGTTTCGTCGTACATGTGGCGGTAATTGCTGCGGAACTGATTGCGGTGCTTGAGCAGCCCCCCGGTTAGGTGGGTCAGGCCGCGCTTTTCGATCAGCTTGAGTTCGTTGTACCTCCTTTTCTCGTCATCGGAAAAGGTCGTCTTGGAGAAGGTGAGAAATACCAGTCGGGAAAAAAGAGCGATGTCTGCTGTCGGCATTTCTTGCCCGCTCAGTATCACGCCGCAATCCACGGCCGTAGTTTCCCGCTTTTTATCGTTGTCCATGTTCATGCGGGAGCGGCCGGCACCGTCCCATAAGCCCTTCAGGAATTCCCGTTTCTCGATGTCGAGCGTGTTTTTGTACTCGTCGATGTGGACGATCGCATTAGACACCTCGGCCACGGCCTCGGCAAGCGCCGCTTTCGTCGTATTGTTGATGTTCGGCGCTATATAGGACGGGATAAAAAACGATGTCAGCGAATGGGCGAGTTCGGATTTCCCCGAACCTTTGGGGCCGAAGAGGTTCAGAATCGGGAATGATGTCGTGACATTCACGACGAGATCCCGGAAGAGCGACGCGATCAGGAAGCAGAGTCCGACCTTCGCATTATCGCCGAACACCTCGATGAGTCGTGTCGCGTAGTCGTTGAGCGTTATGTCATTGGTAATCGCATAGACGAAGCGCCGCTGAAATTGGTAGCTTTGCGGGTCGTCTGCCGTATCTTTGGAACATCCCGGCAAATAGAAAAGCTGCCCGCGGACGTTCACCAAGCCGAAATCATTGGCTTTGACGAAGTGCCCTTCATCCATTGCGCCGTTTCCCCATGCGTATATTTGGTGCCGTTTCTGCCAGCCGAGCTGTTTGATTTCGTCGGCCGAGGGAGTCCCGTCGAACAGGTATTTTTTGAGTTTGGTCAGTTCGCCCTGTCCGGCTTCCCAGATGTAGTTGCCTTTCGATTCCGTACGGATGCGGAAGTCGGCAAACGATACGAGCGAACGCTGATCGAGTTTGATGACTGCTTCCTCTCCTTTGTCGTTCCGCATCCGGAACAGACGCCGGGCGTTCTGGTCGTCTTTGACATGGACGATCGGTTCGAGGATGAAGTTCGACCAGCGGACATCGGCATTTCCTCGTCCGGCACCGTAATAACTATTGTGTGAGATATAGAACCCGTATTCCGAAATCATGTCCTCGGAATAGCTTTCTTCCTTTTTTCGCTGCGCTCGTTCTCGTTCGAGTTGGATTTTTTGTAGCTCTGCCGTCCATATCTTGCGGTTCTTATACTCGCGGGCGAACATGTCCAGATACATGTTGACCGTGCTTTCGTCGCGGCATAGGGCCAAGAGCTGACAAACTTCGGATATGACGGAGATCTGCTCGGTCTGGGAGTTCTTGCCCTCCATTTTGTGGGCGCATAGCCACGGGATAAAGTCTGTTGTGGAATTGCTCAACAATTCTTCGTACCCCTTTGAATATTGCCGGAAATAATCGTCAGGGTCTTTGTAGTTGTCTTTGATTTCCATGACCCGCACGGCCAGCCCTGCGCGGAGCATGGTTTCGGCGTTTTTGACAACGGCCTTCTGCCCGGCATCATCCATGTCTCCAATGATGATTACGGTGTCGGCGACCTTCTTTATGAGTTCGATCTGCTTTGGTGTGAGGGCAGTGCCGAGCGGGGCGACTGTGTTGTCTACACCGATCTGGTGCATGCGGATAGCGTCGGGATTCCCCTCGACGAGATTCATTGTGCGGACGGCTGCAGCCTGACGTGCCGATTCGAAATATGCGAACAGATGCTCTCCTTTTTTGTAGACTGCCGTGTCGCCCGTGTTGATGTATTTCGGGAGCTTTTTGGGGTTCTCCTTGTCCATAAGACGACCGGAGAAGCCGACGATGTTTCCTGTCCGGTCGCGTATGGTGAACATCAGCCGCCCGCGGAAAGTATCGTACAGGGAGCCGTCGCGTTCGCTTCGGCGGACGAGGTCTGCATCGAGCAGTAGTTGATCCTTGTACCCTTTTTGGGTGGCGTATTCGCGGAATCCGCCTTTGTACGGGGCGAAGCCGATCAGCATATTGTCGATTGTCTCCTCTTTGAACCCTCGCTCCTTTGTTGCGTATTTCTGGGCAGGGAGTGATTGCTTGTAACTTTCCCGAAAGTATTCGAGGGCGACCTGATTGATTTCGAAAATGCGAGAGCGACGGAACCGGGCCTCTTTTTGCTCTGGAGTCAGCTCCTCGGCCTTGTATTCGATATTGAGTTTTTTTGCCAAATACTCCACCGCTTCAGGGAACGTCATGTTGTAGAGCATCATCACGAAAGAAATGGCATTACCTTTCGCGCTGCATCCGAAGCAGGTGAAGATTCCCTTTACCGGGGACACTTTGAACGAAGGTGTCTTTTCCTTGTGAAAGGGACAGCAGCATTCGTAATTGACGCCGGCCCTCTTCAGACTTACTCCTTCGCCCCCGATTATAGAGACGATGTCTTTGGATAGTATTTGGTCTATGACGTATTCTGGTATCATTTGCGCGGTGTTTCTGGCGGGACTTTCCCCCTTTGGGAAATCCCCCCCCCGATTTGGTTATAAAGATTCGATGTGTTCGACGATTATGCCGGCTCTATCGTACTGTTGCTGGAAATCTTCTTTGATTCGCAGGCGTTTTTCCTCTTGTATGCCTTCATACAGACCGCAGTGGTACATTGTGAGCGCGCGGCGTATCGTTTCTAACAGCTCTTTGTCGAGATCCATTATGGCGTAGTGTTCCCGGTTATCTTTATCGCAATACATGGCTACCAGAGTTTGAGGATGAGCACTACGGCGACGATTGTGTTCAGGATAAAACAGATGAGGGTGGGGATCAGTCCTTGCCGGTCATCTGCACGGGCTTGCAACAGTGATTTTGCAATGTAGAGCAGAATGAGGAAGTCGAGAAGACCCGTTATACAGGCGAGGATAATGAATATGATTGTTTGCATGGTTTTTTCGTTTAGAATGTTACGTTGATTTGGTACTTCTCGGCGATGAATTTTGCCAACGCCTCGCGCTTGGACAGCGGGATTTGCCGGGCGCCGCACCCATAGGCGTTGAAAGTCGAGGTCGCAACAAAGAGCATCTTTGCGCCTACTGTCCGGAGTTCTTCCCGACTGTGGATGTCCAGCCCCCGCCAGAACTCGATGAATGTCTTGGTTTGTTCCATATATTTTTTAAATTTTTGATTCGGTGGAAAAAGAGGGCGGCGAAAATCTAATCGCCAGATTAAAAGTTGGCCGCCCTCTGCGTCCGGTGCTATCTCACGACAGGATGCGGACACGGTCAGGACTCCGATGCCCTATAGTCAGGGACAGACTTTCGGCGGCCGATGTTATACGCCGCATCTTTTCGATGTCTGTCCCGTTGTAGATGCCCAACAGGCGGTTGCCGATCATCAGGCGGCTCTCCTCCGTGTCGAGGTTCACGACCAGCCTCACGTTGTTGGGGTAGCTCTGAACCATCTTGGTTTCCTTCCCCCGCAGGTAGCGGGTTTCACATTGCGGCATACTGTACGCCGGGGTTGCAGTTGATTTGCTGTTTTGCATAGGATTGTGTGTAAATGGTTGAAAATTTCTCTACATTTGTTATTGACATTGTAATTTACATTTGCAAATATATGTATAATTTGAGGTAATCTCAAAATAAAATTGATAAAATTTCAATTTTGTAACGATTATCTCACATGATCAGCAAGTTAAAAATGGTAAATTGCAGATATATGAATGTGGTCAAAAATATACGAGAGATTAGACTTCAAAAGTCTATAAGTCAGTCTGCTATTGCAGATGAACTTGGGGTAGATGTGGCTGTGATAAGCAATATTGAAAAGGGAAAACGAGAACTTCGGGTTAGTGAACTTGAGAAAATCGCAAAGGTTTTGAGGATGTCTGTGATTGATATATTGACATATCCTAAAATATTTGTTGAATCTACTTCAAATACTTTAGAGCCTGTCGAAGCAATCCTTCAAATTCGCTTGCAAAAAGATAAAAAGGATCAGGTCTTAAAACTTGTGTTTGGAGAAAATAACCTTGAAATATTAAATCGATAAAAATGAATGAGCAACATTTTATGTTGACAGTTTATTCAAATTTTTATAAAGGATATTCTGTTCATGCTGAGTCTGATTTCACAATTACTCGTTTGTATCTTACTCTGGGAGTAGATACACATCCTCGTTTATTTTTGGATGAAATTTCAAATAACGAAATTGCAAATAAGATAGATACGGGGGAGTGGGAAGAATATCTGAAAAATTTGATAACTATCGATGTAGAAAAAGAATTCAATATTGTAAATAGGTCTTATCCTGCGGATTAATTTAAATTTGTTCCGGGACAGATTCGGGACAAAAATACTGTCGAGTGACCCCCGACCAAAATGTAAAGTATTGATATTCATGGCCACAAAAAAGCGGGAAAAGGATACTTCAAATCCTCCTCCCGCTACCAAAGGGGCTAAACAGCAATGTTTGGCCCCTAATTTTATGCTCTGTAAAGTAGTTAAGTATCTTATAATCAGTGAATAATTAAAATTGCTATATTTTAAAATATTTTAGTAATTAACCAAAGTCGGGGCATTTTAGGGGTTCTTTGGAATACCGGGCAAAATCTGAAAATCTCGGTATTCCAGACTTGTAATGAAAAGTATTCCAGCAGGTTATAAAACAATCTGCTGACTATGGTTGAAATATTACGAATCACTTACTATCTCTATGAATTTAAGCGTACAAAGCAAGGAGTGGTACCTATCTATTGCAAGCTGACTACTGACGGGATTAACCGTCAGCAATTCTCTACCCGGTTGTATATCAGACCTGAAATTTGGGACAAAGACGCTCAATGTGTCCGTGGAACCTCGGAAGATGCCGTATTGATTAACCGTCGGTTACAGGACATCACCGTCGAGCTGAAAAGCATCGAGCGTAAATTATACGAAGCAGATGGAAATGTTTCACTCGATGAAATTTATTCTCTTTATAAGAATAAGACTGCCAATGAGCATACATTGTGTGGAATTTTCCGGGAACGTATAAAGCGGATGGAATCTCTCGTAGGCAAAGAATATTCACCTTCTACGTTGCAAAAATTCCGAGAGGTATTCGCCCACGTGGAGCGATATATCCAGAATTTATATAAGAGTACGGACATTCCGATACGCCGTGTGGATTATTTTTTCGTAAAGCAGTTCGAGGACACCCTATTATCTCAAGGACTGAAAGCGATTACTATAAATAAAATCATGCAGCGGCTGCGTCAGATGGTCGTATATGCGTTCAAGTGTAACTATATCCAACAAGACCCATTTGTTGAATATAGACCTTTAAAAGAGCGAAAACGGCTGGTATTCCTTACGCAGGAAGAATTGAAATTGTTGGAAGATTATCATTTTGCCCAACAACGGTTGGAAGAGGTGAAGAATATCTATCTTTTCTCCGTCTATACTGGATTGGCTTATCATGAAGCGCAAGCCCTGCAACCGAAACATATTGTCAAGGGTTTCGATGGGCGAAACTGGATTAATCTGGTACGTCAGAAAACAGACCGGGAGATTGCTGTTCCACTGCTTCCTCAGGCCGAAAAATTAATAATTTGGTTTGAAAGGTTTTGTAAGGTAAATGAGTATGTGCAACCGCGCATCTCTAATCAAAAGGTCAATTCCTATTTACGGGAAATAGCGGAGGTTGTGGGTATCGACAAAAAACTGACCCACCATACAGCCCGTAAAACCTTTGCAACGACGATTTTGCTCTATAACGATGTGCCTATTGAAGTTGTGAGCAAATTACTTGGTCACTCCGATATATCTGTCACTCAACGTTCCTATGCTCAAGTGATGAATCGCAATATCAGCAACCATATCGGACGACTGGAGAAAAAGCTTAGCCGGTAAATTTTATTCGGAGAATTCTTTGTAAATTCATTATAAAAAAAGTCGGTAGTGAGAGTACCGACATTTACTAACCTAAAATAAAATGTATTATGGAGAATTTGGATTTATGGGAGAAAGGTGTTGAAAAATTGAGTGATGACCGCTATCATATATCGCATCAAGTAGAAGAAGATGGGTATATTATTGATGAATATAATCAAGGAATTGCAGTGGAGGATCCGGGGATTGTTTATGAAATTGTATACAATAAAGAGGACAAATTCCGTATAGATGCTATCCGTTTGACTTTACCTCGGAACAACATGAAATTATCCGAGGTATTCCTTAATTTGCCGTATGGTGTTATTAAGAAAAATATTCCGGGTATAGGGGCGACATCATTGGCACTCACTTCGCAAAGAAATGTGATAATCGTAGTCCCGACGAAAGCATTGGCTTATAGTAAATACAAAACAGGTTTCAATGCAGATAAAACCAAGAATGATTATTTGTATGTTGGTAGTGAGATTGAAGATAGCGGGAAAATTACGGATGAAAGAATTATTAAATATATTGACGATATTAATAATGAAGACGAGAGTGCAATACTTAAGAATCATGGTTTACTGAGTAAATATTGCAAAATTATCGTAGTTGCAGATAGTTTACCCCGTGTGATGAAATATACAAATCGGGACTGTCGAGCATGGTATTTGGTGGTGGATGAAATTGATAGTTATCAGACGGATGGTGTATTTCGCCCTGCAATGGAAACGGTAATCGATTATTATTTTACATTTCCGAGAGAGTTTAGGTGTCTGGTATCTGCTACAGTTAGACCTTTCTCTAATCCAAAATTAAAGGATGAGCCTGTTATTGAATTGCAGTATAAGGAGATAAAAAAACGTGATGTAGTTTTAATACATACTGATAATATTCATATGCAGGTATGTCTGCAGATTCAATCTTTACTGCATTCGTTTCCAGAAGATAAAATACTTATTGCTTATAACTCCATTGATTCCATATTAAAAGTTATCGCATTATTACCAAAGGAGATTCAGGGACAGTGTGCTGTTGCTTGCGGAGCAGATAGTATACCCAAAGTTGAAGAGAAATATATTTCTTTAGGAGATGGTGTACTGAGGAAGAATATAACTTTTATTACATGTTCATATTTTGTCGGGGTAGATATAACGGAACGCTTCCATTTGATATCTGTTTCAGATATTAGGCAGATATATAGTATTCTATCTGTTGATAAATTGTACCAAATATCTGGCCGATGCCGCCATAAAGAGGGTGTAAAAAGCGAAACTATAATCTATAATTCATTAGGTGTAGATATCCCAAAAGATTATACTAAGTATATAATCGATAAGGGAGTGGAATTGAGTATGGATATTTGTCAGTTGTCCAATGTCGTGGATAGTTTGCGAGAAAAACATCCTAAGCTATTGACAGAAAGGTTTTTGCAGTTAAAAGAGGATATTGTAGAACGAAGTAAACAATCCTATTACGGAAGTAAACCGATAGAGATTGTGCGGCTAGATAAAGACAACCGATTAGTTCCGGCATATTTTAATATAGATGCAATTTCGGAGTTTGTTAATTTGAGAAAATTTGTATATAGTAATCCCGAAATGCTAATAAGAATTTTGGAAGATTCATGTAATATAGTTGATTATGATTTCAAGACTATTCCGACTTCTGATAGACAAACAAAGGTAGAAACTGAGATCGATAAAATGATTGAGCATAATAATGCACAATCAATTCTTGAAGTGATTGGAAAATTGCAGGAACTTCGGGCTGCAAATAATCTATCAGATAGTTCTATTGAACGTTTGCGGCGAGAACGTCATCGAGAAGACTATTGGTTCATTGACCGATTTAAGGAACTTTATAAATATGTTCCTTCCGATATATTGATGAATAAACTGCAAGAATACACTAATGCCAAAGCCTATAAAGGATTTATGCGAAGTGTAAAGTATCTCTCCTTACCAAAAGATAATTTGTTTAAATTAGCAATTAAGGATGCTTTTACATTAAATGAGAATTATACCTCTGATGTTATATTAAAAAAATTGAATAATCTTTTTGGAAAGTTTGATATTCCCAAATTGGATTCTACTGTAACTGCTGTTCAAGAGTTAAACCGTTTTTGTACAACTGTCCGTTCAAAAGGGACTGATGGGAATTATTATACTATTAGAGCACATCGACCTGCATCATTAGATTTTGAACCATTATCATTGATTGTAGCTGATGATATTCCGTATAGGAAGCTATTCACGTATTAAAATTACTCACTTACTTATAGTTTATATAACAAGTAAGTGAGTATGCGGATTTCATTCGCTAAAGGCTTGTCATTAATGGCAGGCCTTTCATTTATGGGGTACTTGAATCAAGTAAAACAGTAATCCCCAACGTAGGATAATCATATATATAATTCAATCTTGATTTTCAGAAACTTTTAACCGAAATTTACATCTGCAACAACCTAAAAAAGAGGCATACACCTGCTTGTGATTTCAAATATTTTGTAACTTTGCAAAGCTACTTCGGTAGCAACATATTTGAACACAGAAAGTGTTTAGTTTATTCTCGCTGGTGAACCTAGGAAATTCATTGAGACAAGGGAATGAGCTGACCTCTTCCACATTGTATATAACTGTCATTCTAGCAGATTATATAGGTGTGGGGTTGTTGCTTATTTATTGTCACGGCTATTCCTAGGGCCTACCAGCTAAAATAAGTCTAACAGCTCCACGCTTTCTTTTTATAATCACCCGAATCGGAGTTGGGCGGGGAAAGGTCTGTAATATGGTTCAGCACACATATGAGGTTGATGGCATCAAGCTTGACCAAACCAATCAAGAGTTTTTTGATTACGCTCGGTTAGTTCTGGAAAACACGCCACGACAAGTGGTATATCTGACAGGAAAGGCAGGAACTGGCAAAACGACTTTTCTAAAATATATTATCAACAGGCTCAAGTATCAGAACAATGAATCCGAGACTAAGCAATCTTATATCATATTGGCCCCGACAGGCGTTGCAGCAGTAAACGCACATGGACAAACAATACACTCATTTTTCAAACTACCACTTGGTGTTTTTCTACCTCAAGATGAACATTATAATGACAAGAATATAAGAGAAATATTTAAGTACACTCGACCGAAAATCGAACTAATCCAAGACCTTTCATTCTTAATTATTGATGAAATCTCGATGGTGCGATGTGATATTTTGGACATAATCGATAAAATATTAAGAGTTTACAGGGGTAATACCCTGCCTTTTGGGGGTGTTAAGGTATTATTGGTCGGAGATGCTTTTCAACTATCTCCTATTGCGTCCAATCTAATTCTAGATAAGGATACTAATAGTTATATCACAATAAGGCAACTTCTACGACGACAAGGCTATGAATCTGAATATTTCTTTGATTCTAAGGCATATATAGACAGCAAGCCATACCCACTGGAATTAACTAAGCCATACCGACAAACAGAGTTAGAGTTTATCAACATATTAAATAAGGCAAGGGTTAAGAACCTAGGTTCTGAGGATATAGCACTCCTCAATAAAAGATGTTGTGAGCCAACAGAATTAGCCCAAGAAGATCTGATTTACTTAGCTCCTACGAATGAATTTGTAGACGCTCACAATCAAAACCGATACAATGCTCTAGATGGTGAAGAGAGAGAGTATTGCGCTCAAATAGAAGGTGATTTTCCTAGTTCTTTATATCCTGTAGAGAAGTTGATAAAGCTCAAAATCGGAGTCCAAGTAATGATTAGGAAAAATCATATTAATAAAGATAATCCATCTGTAACATATTATAACGGTACGATTGGTAAAGTAGTCGGTCTTAATGATGACTCTATCATTATCAGAGGTAGAAATCCACTAACCAATGAAGATACATCGTACGAAATCGAGCGTGCAGAGTGGAAGAACATAGAATACACATGGAATCAGAATGAAAAGAAAATGGAAGAGAAAACCCTTGGGGTTTTCACCCAATTCCCAATTAAAATTGCTTGGGCAATAACCATCCATAAAAGTCAGGGCTTAACATTCGACCATGTAAAATTATCTCTGACGAGGTGCTTTGCTCCTGGACAAGCATATGTTGCTCTGAGTAGATGCCGACAGCTAAATGGTATATTTCTCGATCAGCAGATTGGAGCCCATATTTTTAAGGTAGACCCCAGAGTTACAAAAGAAATGAAAGCTGTAATCGGTTTAGACAAAGTGAAGAACGAGCTTATCAATATGGATGCCAATAAATTATATGCTTTAGCACGCAAAGCCTTGATGGAGAATCAACCGGATGAAATATTGACGCACTACAATGAAGCTCGCAGGTATCGGGATGATTATGATACCAAAGATTTTAATAAATATATCGGACACATTGTTCAACTGCTACATGGGTATAAAGGTCATCGTGACAAATTACTGGCAGAAAGATCTGAACTACTACAAATCAAGGAGCAACTCAACGCATATAGAGTTATATATACAGCTATTAATGAGCGATATAACAATATCAAAGCGGAGTTAGAGCGATTACAATCCACTTGTGACATACAACGTGATGTTATAGCAACCCAAAATAAGACAAATGAAGAACTGAATGTACTTCTTGCAAATACAAAAACAGCTGCAACTGTAGAAAAAGCAGTCCTATCGTCAAAAATAGACGGATATAAGGAGATAATTATAAGAAACGAGGTACTCTTAGAGAATAAACAAAAAGAGATTACGACTCTCTCTGAGCAGAATAGCAAAATAACAGGAGAGAAGGAGTGGTTGGCACAAGAATTTGAGAAAACAACAAAAGAACTAGAGCGCGTCTGCCAAATTAAATGGTGGCAGAAACTCTTCGGGAAGAAATAAAATATGTTGACACCTCGCTTCTACTGTCTCTCCTGTGGCTATACGGATTGCTGTGTAGGCCATCGTTGGGAAGATGAAACGCCATTAGCCAAATTTACATCCTTTACTTGTAAAGATTGTAAACGCTTATGCGATAATCGTTATCTGAAAGGTCAGCCCAATACTTCGATATATGCTTCAACGGGGCAGATATATTGGGAATATATCTCCGATGAACCTTTCTGCATGTGGTGCGGGTCAAAGAATGTCGAGGAGTGGAGCAAAGATAATCCGGTGTGTCCTCAATGTGGGGGAGTGATGAAGAAATTATAATTACAACAAGTAATGAAAAATATCTTAAATCGTTTATTCAAAAGACAAACTAATACTAATGATGATTTGGTAAATAAATTGGATTTTAATCAATATTTATCCAATGAATTCAAGTTCCAACATCAAAATTCTAAATGTCAGTTACGGGCTAATCCCAATGACAAAGTTACATTAGGTATTTTATTAAATCGGATTTTTGATATAGGCCCAAACGAGGTTTCTGACTTGTATATCATAGCAGATAATTTGTCAGAAAAGAAAGGCTGGCTGATTATGGATCAAAATATTATCTGGAATTTTGATTTATGTGACGCTATTCTTTTTAAAAATGAGTCCGGGGAAATTCAATATAGGTATGGTGAAAATGTCGTACTGTCGATTGCTTATAGAAAGCATATGGATAGCGATGAAGATCAATCTATTGGTCGGACAAAAAATAATATTATTATCCATTTAAGAGGATGTGGTGGTGGAAAAGATACATGGTTTATTCGGGCATCCATAATGATTCCGGCCTTTACTTTAGAGGATGATAAAACGTATATAAGAACGCAGAATCAACCTCAAACATTCACCATATTATTAGCTTATGACAATACAGATTCAGCTCAACGTATTGCTGAATATCATACAGTGTATAATAATGCAATAAAGAAGATTAAAGCGGGAGAACCATTAGAAGAGCCCGAATCATGGATTCAAGGTTTATTCATACCAAATGTAGGTCACGACCTTTATTGGGGCAATAAAGTATTACAAGAAAAACGCTATTGGGATGCAATTGTGTATTTCGAAAATGTATATTATAGTTTGAAAGAACTTTGGTTCAAGAGTGAGTTGCCCGATGATGCTCAGGTTGCATTTTATGATAGTTGTTATTCAATTGGGTGGTGTTATGCTGAGTTAAAGTTATATGAACGAGCTTTATTTTATCTGGAAATATGCCTATCACGTGGGAATGTCGCAGATAAAGTCGAATATATCAATTGTTTAGTGCAAAGTAAGGATATTAGAGCAATGTGGTTTATTCTTCGTGAATTGCAACGATTGTCGCAATTGAAAGAGAATGAGTTCACAGGTGAAATCATATCTTATTATCATTTCTTATATAGGAGACGGGGCTATGTGCTGATTGATATGGGAAAATTAGATGAGGCTGAGACTGAATTTACAAAAATGTTAGAAGACGAGGTTAATAAGGAATTTGCTCAAAGAGAGTTGGAATATATTAAACAATTGAGAGCGTCTACCCAATCTTAATTTATACTCACTTACTTTGTAATAGATATATAAAGTAAGTGAGTGTAATAAATGCGTTAATGTTATCTAAACTTATAAAATACACGTTAGCTGCTGTATCTGTATTATTTGGTGTGATGTTGCTATTAAACACATGCTTAATAATTGGAATAAGTGTGCCAACGCTACCTTGTGCCAAGAAACAAATAGAGTGTTTATTTGACATTCATTTACCCGCATATAAAGAAGATTCGGTTTGGCGTCGAGAATCATTTACACATGACATTTCGGAGTATCAAGAGTTCCAATTTGATTCCATGAATCAACGAGAATGGATGATGTTTTTGGATAATATCAAGTCAAGGATAGGTGATACGACAATGATGGATATTACAGTCCATAAGTATTCAAAGTCTTCTCCTCGTATAGATGGCTTTAATGGCGGCTACGGATTCTCTCTTTATAAAGATTATGAGGAAGCTTCGCTTGTAATTGATACGATGCTATATAGAGGTTATTTTGAATATAAATCTTATTGAATCCAATGAAAGGTTATTTACCCATACTTATTACACTGTTGATGTTTGGATGTGGAAGAAGGCCCAACACCGTTCGAATTTCTTATTTACAGAATGATACTTTAACAGAAGAACCAGAGATATTAATATCTGCTGATAGACAAAAGGATAGTATAGTGTATATTCCTTATGATTCAATTTTTGCTAATCTTTATAATTCGCAGATGTGGAATTGCAAAGAGAAGCCGACCGAAGCTTTTAGGATAATAGATTCATTGAAGCTGGATTGGTATTCATTGAATCTTTTGATGAAAGATAGACTATATCCACAAGCCAAGGTATTATACATTACCTTGCCTGATAGTACAACATTTAATGTGATTCAAAAACCTCGTCATAATGATATTCATTATATTGATACAATGTTAATGTTGAGTTATTGTGGTAGTTATGATATCATTCCCGCTTTTCAGAGAGAATTGGAAAAATATTTATCGTTACCCATTACGTTTAAGAAAACATTACCTATGTTTGCAAACAGTCAAGGGAATAATTCAGAAGGAGGTTTAATAGATAGGTCAACTAACGGCATATATGTTTTATATACACTTAATAAAAAATATAAGATATATAGTTACGATGATAATACAGGAGGTACTGGACGTAATTATCGAACCTATATACAATACCAATCAGCTGGAAAAACATGCTATAAATTATTTCCTCCAGACCAAGAAGAAAGTAAGCAAATTCAAAAAATATGGGAATTTTCACACCATAATACAACCTATTATGTATTATTAAGTTTTGCTAGGCTTTATTCTCGCAGTTGGATTGAATGCTTGGAAATTGTGACCATAAAAAATGGTGCTCCTGTGTATCATATGGAGTTTTTTCCTCATGGACTTCAGAAAAAACTATATGCAAATATTCCAAGAGAAGAATTGAGCACATTTTATAAAGAAAACAATCGACAAGGATTAGAGTTCCCAAATGGAGATTGTTGGTTAAATATTAATGTTGATTTTAATCCAAAGACATTGGAAGTATTTTATAATGAAGTAAAATACCCAGAATTAGGTGATAGAAAATCTTTCAGATTATTATCTGTCTCTTATACACATCTGACGCTGCCGAC
>ENA-OXRK01000207-OXRK01000207.1-human-gut-metagenome-genome-assembly--contig:-NODE-207-length-31480-cov-11.4163_pt1 | contig 31480 bp, 19 predicted proteins | sample MGYA00249590_ERZ652579 | MGnify/ENA primary metagenome ERZ652579 (study PRJEB26925, sample SAMN05826952) | human gut metagenome | biome: ENVO:2100002; feature: ENVO:00000062; material: ENVO:00002003...
TTCATAATTTATTTTTTTATATTTTTTCGGATTTCATCGAAATTTTCTATGCAATAAAAATAATCCTCCTAAAATCAGAATGATTCCTCCTATGAATGAAAGCTCATCTGTCCGTCCACCTGTCTTTGGAAGATCCAATATAGAATCATTCGTAACATTGTACGTCAGATGATAGAAGTAATAATCATTTCCCTGTTTGATTGCTTTACTTGTATCCACATTCTGTTTATCCACCTCTGCCTGTGACATCGTCATTGGCAGTGTAACGATGATTGGTTCTTTTAACAGATTCTTTCCAACCGCTGTCTTTGTCTCTGTGATCGTATAAGTATCAGGAAGCAGTCCATCAAAAGTGACTTCTCCAGCAGAATCTGTTTTGGCCTTCGCTACTTCTGCTCCATCAGATGATGTGATCACAAATTCGATATCTCTTAATGATTTCCCCTTAGAATCTTTCTTGATAAGTTTTACAGATCCTTGGATCATCTGATTCATAAACTTCGCTCCACCTGTCAATTGTGCTTTAGCTGTCGTTCCAGTTGGTCCAATATCGAACGTCACAGTTTCTTTCTCCTGATCGATCGTTGCATTGCTGCTGTTGCTCTTAATATTGAGTAATTTGAAATACTTGATCATACCTCCTTCATTACACGTATAAGTGCCATATTCCAGATCATCAAACGTCACAGACAGTTCGATCAGATCTCCCGGATGATCTTTCATCTGTTTTTCAACCTCTGCCTTTGTGAATTTGACTTTCTTCTCATAACTGTGTTTCTTTCCATAGACATCGGTTCCAGTCAGTGTAAATATAAAAGTCGGATCCCCAACATCCATATTCAGATTACCTGGTTCCAATGCTTTTGTGATCGTAATGCTTCCTTTCGGCCCTGTACGGTCATGTGTGTTTGTGATTACTGTAAGATCCTGATCATTTTCATCCGTATCATAGGTTGGTCTGTATCCGATCTCAGATTCTCCCGTGATCAATCCTTCTTCGACTTCTTTCCATGTATAATTGACTTTTTTACCATTGACTTTCACAGGAAGTACCTTACTGGACGCTTTCCAGTTATTCTTCGCACTGAGCATCAATGTTTCTTCCACTTTACCATCAGCCAACAGATTAACTAAGACAGACTTTGGGCGTATGCCATCTTTATTCCCATGATCATTCCATACCTTTTTAACCTTTTTCTTCGTCGTATCTGGTGTATGCGTATTCGTGATCATGATATTCTTCGTTGTTGTACCATCATCATCTATTGTCTCATTTGTCTCGTAAGTATCGACATATCCTGTTTTTGCATTACCTGTCAGCTTATCATAGACTTCTTCTTTCACTTCATACTCAAATGGTTCGCCAGCTTTGTCATACTTATCGAGGCAATGGTATGTTACATCATCTGACCAGTTATTTGTTTCGTCTAATGTAATAACATTCTTGTATTTCTCACCATTTCGATATAATTGAGCTTTGATCGATATCGGCCTCAGATCATCTCCATTGTCACCATCTTCCCAAACTTTTTGTACATTGATATCGACATATTCTGGATTTTCATGGAAGTTCGTAAACAAAATTACATACATCGCATCATTCCAGTGTGTACTCGTCAAAGTATAACCTTCAGGAACATCTTCACGAAACTCCCACTTTTCACGATCATCCTTCTTGATATCCGTAAACATTGTCCAGTTATTATCTTTTGTCAGTGTATACACCTTTACTTCTTTTGTTGTCTTATGTGTTGCCTTGATCGTAACAACATCTGGACGGATCTTTGCTGCATTGTCATGATCATCCCATATCTTCTTCAATGCAATATAATCCAGTTTCTGGTTGACTAAAGTATCTGAATCATGCACATATGTTGTTGTATCATTATCCGTATTATTCTCGGCTTTTACATCATGAATAAGATTTTCTTTCGTATCATTGATCACTTTACCCTTAAATGTTAATGTCTTGTCCGATTTCTCATATCCATCTGGTGCGTAGATTTCTTCTACCTCATACATATCACTGTCTGTTCCATCCTTTGCATAGATATCGGTCGGCAATCCAATAAATTCCAGATATTCAAACTGATCATCCTGTGATGTAGTGGTGGCGATCGTATCACCCTTCTTAAAGATATTTTCTCCTTTGCTATTAACGATATCTGTTTTCGCTTTTAAGGCAAATATGGCTCCCGCCAGCTTGTTTCCGTCTTGATCGGTCTTGATCAGATGGATGCCGTATTTTTGCAGAGTATCATTAGATTTGACATGAATACTTGCTTTCTTTGCAACCTTTAAGGCAATATCTTCCTCTTCTGGATCCAGAACCTCTACCGTAGTCTTGATTGTTTTCTCTGGCAGATCTTTATACGATCCTTGGTTGTTAAAACTGATATTAATCTCGTATTTTCCTGATTTTTCTGCATATGTCGGTGTAAATGCTACATCTTTATCCGTCACTTCCACGTCTTCTGCTCCATCGTCATCATAAAGGATTCTCCAGCTAAAGTCCTCTGCCTTGAATTTATCACCTTTTAAGAACCTGTTCTTTGGCATGGCAACGATCTTTAACGGATGTTCCTCGATAAACTTATCTTCTTCGATCTTTAATATCTGATCCATGACATATGTTGTCTTAAGAACTGGATTTCCATAGAACATCTGGCTGACATCTTCTACATTGGAGGTGTTGAAAGATGAAAGATCGAGTGTTTTGATGGAATCCATGGCATAAAACATCTGACTCATATCCACGACTGCGGATGTATCAATATTTTTAAAATTGATCTCTGTGAGATTCCTGCAATTTTTAAACATTTTAGATGATATTGCATTCATGTAGATGACCTGTCCGGCTCTTTGACTTGAGATATAACAATCTCCATCATCGTTCCAAAGCACAATACTGCCATCTTTATTCTGAGAAACATCCGTTGTCACAGCTCCTTCTGGTGCACTCTTCCACGTGAAAGTCACAGATTCCGCATCCTTGATCTTCTGGTTCAATTTTTCGCCTTTTTCCAACACATAAATACCTGTACTTACATTATTGTCTTCATTTCCAAACGGATCTTCCTTGTCTGGTACTTTATCATCATCACGAATATCATTGATACTTCCTGCAGTTGTATCCCATGTCAGTTCTACTTCATGTTTTTCCTGATCTTTGATATAGCCTGTCGGAGACTTGATCTCTTTTATGTAATACTTTCCTAAATAGAAGTTAGTTGTTTCTTTTCCATCCATATCCTTTCTTGTAAAATGGATCTCCTTCTCTTTTGTCGTTGTCTTTTGATCGATCAGTTCGTCCTTCTTCCAGACGAGCGTTCCGTCATCTTTCTTGATATTCTCATCCGCATACAGCCCATAGACTGCTCCTACGATCTGATCGTTGTCATAGATAAAACTCTGAGAATCCTTGTCATAATCTGTTAAGATATCTCCCGTCTTACTGAACGTAATTTCTCCATAGACTGGCGTATCCATCTGGTCAAACCTGCAGCTTCCATTTCCAGCGTTATCGTACGTGATCTTGATGCTTGTGGATTCCCCGCTTAACTCAAAAGATTTTTCTTCTGCGTCATCCATGTTGTAGCCTGCTGGCGCAGCAGTTTCCTTGATCGTATATTTTCCATATGGAAGATAGCACTCTGCAGTTCCATCTCCACTCGTTCCTGTAGTCAAAGTTGCCACAATATCCTGATCTTCATCATAGATTTCATAGACTGCATCATTTAACAGCTTCTTTGTCTCTGATGAACGTTTGACTAGTTCGATCCTGATCTTATTTTCATCATCTTTATACGGACCAAACGTGACTGTCTTATGGACATCAGACTTGATCAAAACCACATCTTCATCTTCCATCATTTCATGCTTTGGATCACCCTTGATCTGATACAATGTATAAACACCGATCGCTAACGAGATTGAAGTTGCTTCTCCTTTTTCATCAGTTATCAGAGTATCGACCACTTCTCCATGCGGATCAATGATCTGAAATTCCGCCCCAGATTCCGGTACATACTTATCTTTATTTACGGACATTTGCTTTTTGATCGAAATCTTTGCGGATTTTGTATAATCGTCTTTTAAAACGAATTCATACACTTTGACTTCATCCTCGATCGATGCTTTCATTTCTGTGGAATACTGCGGTAGCGCAAGGTCATAGCCTTCGACACCTCTGGTCTGCACGACTATAAACCCTGTCTTCTTTACGAAATCTTTTAGGAGCATCGCTGCCTTTCCTTCGGAATCTGTGACTAATGTTCCAAGAATCGCATCTCTATTATCTTTTTTCAGTTTTTTAATGTAATGAAGCCTGTCCTGTGACGTTGCCAATGTCTGATCCTTGAAATCTTTCACCATAGATTCATCCAGTACAACAAACTCAGCCCCTGGTTCTGGTTTAGACTTTCCATTCTTGACCATCGTTTTTCTGACCCGGATCTTGTTTCCATTATAATAATTATCCAGCTCAAATTTTTTAAATTTCTTATCGCCATCTTTGATCGTTACATCAAAATCATCAGCAATCTTATAATTATCACTTCCTTTTGTCTGATGAACCGTGTAGATGCCAGGATCTAACTTTCCAGATTGAGCTGCACCATTTTCATCCGTGATCAATGTTTCTATGACTTTCTTTGTCGACTGATCGATGATCTGGAATTCTGCCTTATATTCTTCTTTTTTTGTATAAGTTCCAGTTTCCTTATCACTGATCCTTGTAACCTTTGTCAACATGATCCCTGCATGCTGCTTTGGATCGTTTGATTCAACCTTATAGATCATTTTAGATCCATCAATGCTTACCCATTTGTCCGGTACCATATCATATCCATCGGTCGTTTTCGTCTGATGAATACGGTAAGCTCCATAAGGAAGTAAATCTGTTTCTGCGATCCCTTTGTCATTCGTTGTGATCGTCTGTTTTAAGTTATTCTTGGAATCATAAACCTCAAAAACTGCCTGTGCTTCTGGAACATTTTCCTCGCCAAACGTCTTTACAACTTGTATTGTTCCTTCATATTGCTGTTCCTTCAGATACTGGGATGTATTTTTATTGACCGTGACTGATATATCATTACTAGATAACTTATATCCCAACGGAGCATACTTCTCATGTAAACGGTAATATCCCGGATACAGATCTGTCACTTTTGCATAACCATCCGCATCAGTTACCATCTGTGTCACAAGTGTTCCTGCTTTATAGACAACACTCTTGTTATCGGAACCTGTAATATCATGGTCAGCATATAGCTCATAGACAGCATTCTGCAAGTTTGCTTCAACTCCTAGATCCCCTCGTTTATTCTTTACAGTTCCCTGTTTAAAGATTTCCAGATCACTCTTTTGAAATTCATTGGTATAGTTAAATGTGAATGATCTGACTCCACCCTGTTCCACTTTGCTCTGATCTGTCTGATCTGGGATCAGGTGTCCGAATGGGGATTTTGTTTCCCTGACCATCCAAGTGTGGACCGAGGCACTCTTTAAGGCTGAAATCTTCTGCTCTGCAAGTTTTTGTGCTTCCTGCATTGCCACAGCATATGCTTTTGCCGAAGAATCGTACCAGCCATTATCTGTCGCTTCTTTTTGCTGACTTTTTGAAAGATCGTTCCAATTCTTTACATAAGTCTTTTTCGTTGATGTCACACTATAACTTACCGTTCTTTGAACAGTATAAGAAGCTTCTCCATTGTCATCGGTTGTTACACTTCCTTGATAATTCCCATCCATATAGATCTGAAATACTGCTCCAGAAAGCCCTGCTCTTGTTTCCGCATCTTTCTTTTTGATCTTGATCCTTACATTATCTGGGCTGGTTCCTGACTTTGTTGCACTCGTTTTCGCTTTTTCAATATCTGGAGGTGTATGACGAAATCCGAACAAAACCTGATGGGAATCCAGTTTCTTCTTTTTCACACATTTCTTCACTGTATAATAATAGATCGTTCCTTCTGGATCCTGATCACTGATCATTTTACAGAACTTTTTTGCATCTTTCTGCGAATAACCCCTGTCCACATTTTTTCCTGCCTGATAAACGGTATTTTGCTTATTCGCTCCATGTCCACATGCCCAGATGTATGCCTGACACAATGACAGATCTTTTGTATTCTTGGCGCTTGACCTGAAATACCAGTTTAATGCTTTTGCAATTCCCTTTTTTTCATAAGTTGCTGCATTGATCGTCTTGTATTTTAAGGTATCTCCAGAACACATGGTCTTTCCAGAGTTTAAGCAAAACACTCTGTGTCCGTCAGCTGTCATACTCCACAGACCTTCTGATGCAGGACGATCGATCTCTGAAATCTTATTATTTGATAATGCCTGGCTCATCACCAGTTTGGCTTCTCCTGTGAAAGCCTTGACGTCTCTATTCTTCAGGAACAGTGATTCTCCTGAACCACTCAGATACATTGTCATGATCATCAGGAGGGTAAGAATACTTACCGATATCTTTTTACAGATCGTCTTCATTTGTTTCAAACTTTCTTCCTCCTTTTTTACTTGTAACGGTTTGTGAAATATCCTGGCTGTCCTTCCTTGTCGATCCTTCCATATTCAGAATCTACGTGGTCTCTCGAAAATCCAGTTCCATTCTGCCCTTCCAGTTCGATCGAGCCATTAAACATGCCGTCATCATGAATAATGTTGTGTGTGTCGAATGATCCATCTGTTTTCTTCCAGACAGCATACAATTCACAAGTCTGTCCAGCATCGCAGAGAGTATTGACTGCCTGTCTGTCGGTATATTTTACTTTGATCGCATTCGGATCTTCACTCCACCCAAGGAAGGTATATCCCGGCCGTTCAAATGTATTTGCTGGCAGGATATCATCCTGTCCATATTTTAATTCCACAGTCTTTTTGCTGCCTGATGCACCATTTCCATCAAATGTTACTTCATAAGAGTTCTTGGACCAGACAGCATAAAGTGTCATACCCTCCGTGTTACTCCATGTGATCGTCTCTCCTGGAGAATACCGTGCTCTCACCGCATGTTTATCTGTATTCCATCCAACAAAGGCATAGCCTTTTTTCGTGTATCCATTCTCAGCAAAGCTGTAATTTTGATCGTACGTGGCTGTCCCATCATTCACATGTCCAGAATCTTCTCCATTTCCATCATAGTTTACAGTGTATGTATTCGCCGTCCACTGGGCTGTCTCTGTATAATTACCACATACCAGCCAGCCTGTATTGGACATCCATTTTGTTCCTTCATCCAGCCATCCTTCCAAGGTATAACCTCTTCTTGATACCGTTGGAAACGAAAAATAATCTCCATCCGTAAAATTCCATGTTACATCTGCACCATCTCCACCATTTCCGTTGTAATAAATGCTACGGCTTGGCTTTTCCAGATTCAGATTTATAGAACACCAGTCATAAGTTTTCCATCCATCTCTGTCAGCGGAAGCCACTCCGACCAATCCAGTACTGACATGGATATTTACTGATTTCCAATGTTCTTGAGTATCATGATAGGAATTTTCCCAAAATCCATCATTTCCTCCGCAATAAAGCGTTATATCCTTGCTCGGGTCTGAAAATACTGGTTTATCCACCGTTACCCATTCCCAGGATCGATGCTGTTCATGGGCCGGTAACAGATACCAGACTTTGATCGTTAAAAGTGTATAGTTGTTATTACTGTTCTTCTCTGAATATATCGTCTGTTTATTCACTGTAAGCTTATAATCTCCGCCTCCACCGGAATACGTCGTTACCGTATATGGATGTCTGGAATTATTAAATGTCCCACCGCTGACATTTTTATTTTTTTCATATTCATCACTATGAATATACATTGTCAGACTATCGCTTTTCCCATTTGGTCCATTGATGTTCACTGTTAAATGTCCATCTTTAAAATGTTTGTTTCCTCCTGTATTATATGATTGATAAGCATGTGCCTTCTTCATCTGATACCATGCCAGAACGGAAACAAATGAAACCATGACCACTAATACCACTATGATCTTTCGTTTTCTTTCCAGGATCTTTTTTGCATTCTTCATCACATCCTCCTCTCCATCTATTTTTATCTATCTTCCTTTTGTTTCCTAATCTTCTGTCCATGATTCCTCATACAGTACACCACATACCGGTATCTTCCATGTCCTCGGTACGGATGACAGGTTAAAAGTGTGACCATATCTTTCCCTTTTTGAATCAGAATCTTGTCCATATCATATGGATCGATCACTTTAATCTTTGTAACCCGGTAATCCAGTCTTTCCCATGGATTTCTAATGATCACCTGATCGCCTATTTTTAACTGTTCGATGTCCCGAAAATACGGAATTACCCGATATCCCCGATGTGCAGCGATCACGCAGTTGCTGTCTTTTTGTCCTACTGGCAGGGATGTCTGTCCCATGATCGCTGCTCCTTTTCTCATATTTTCCATCGTCGCTCCCAGATATAATGGAAGTTTCTGTTTCATCTTCGATATCTTAATGTAACCGAAGGTATTCTTTTCGTTTCTTAAGACAATCGGTGCACTGCGGTAACTGAATACATCCTTTAGTCCTGCTTGTTTTTCTTTGAATATCTTCCTGTTATAGCGGACTGCTTTTTGATACAGTAGATCATCCTGTTTTCTTTTACTTCTCCTCTGCGTCAGTTCTTTCACTGTCTGATCGGACTGTTTTTGTTTCAGATATGATATGATCTCCGGATAAAGCAGTAACGTGATCCCTATCACCAGAAAAAAGATTCCAACAATATTTATGATCTTTTGTTTCACCCATATCTCCTTTCTCCGCTTTTTCTTTTCATCTTTTCATATACTTTTCTGGCTGCGATCAATACACAAATGATCAATAGTCCTGCAAAGATGGCCCGTTTGTAAACTTCCATCCATTGCGAATGATGATTTCTTGCTCTTATCTCTTCCTCTTTTGCATGATAAGCTGTGCGAACTCCTCGGACTAATAAACGCTTGTCATTAACTCCATAGGGTGTGCAAGTAACCAATGTTACATGATCTTTTCCTTCCATGATCTGAAGTTCCTTTGTATCTTGTGGTTCCACGACTGTGATCTGATCCACACGGTAAGCAAGCTTTTTATCCAATACATGTATAAAAAAGAAATCTCCCTTTTTCATCTCTGTCAGATCTGTAAAGATTTTTGCAGAACTAAGCCCAGTATGTCCAGTCAGCACCGCATGGGTATCTTTTCCTCCAATCGGAAAGGAAGATGCAGCCAGATGTCCGATCCCATGTTCCAAAACTGTCCCACTTGTCCCATGATAGATCGGCAGATTAATTGAAATGCAAGGAATCTTTAAATATCCCATGATCGATGATCCATCAATATTTAATATTCTGTTATAATGAACCGTCTCTCCATCTAAGCGTTTTTCCTTAAACGGATCAGTCAACTGTATTGAAGATTGCAGCAATTCCCCATTATACTGTTTCGCTTCATCCATTACTTTTTTTATGATCGCCTGATCCATTCCGGCTGCCTTTTCCTGATAACTTTCCACTGTCGAACCTGCACTCCTTTCAAACAGATAATTGCTTGTAAATGGATAAAACAACAGCAAAAAACCTGTCAGAACGATCAGAATCGGTATGATCTTTTGTTTCATTTTATCTTTGTGATCGTCTTCTGTTTTTGTTCAAGATCAAGATCCCACATCCAGCAACAACAACCCCTGCAATGATCAGAAGATAGTTTCCTGCCCCACCTGTCATTGGCAGCATGAACTGCTTCTGATTTGTGATCTGCATATTGATATATGCATTTCCAGAATCATCGTGTTTTGTCATCATTGCCTTTGTCTCATCCACAGTCGCACTCGCTGCTGTAGTCTGAACCGTCACATCATTCTTTAATACCGCACCATTAGGAACTCCATCATTTGCTGTGGAATCTGCATCAGACTTACTCTGGATTCCTGTGATGTTTGCTTCGGTTGGTGTGATATCTGCTTTTGTCTCTTTGACCTTAACGATCACTTCTTTCTTTAACAGGGAGTATCCTGCATCAGAGTGTGTTTCTGTAAATCCATATTCATCTCCTTCGATCCCATTGATCACAAGTTTTCCATCAGAAGACGGACTAAACTGAGTCGCATCAGCTTCTTTTGCAGACTTTCCTGTTACCTGATAAACACCTGCTCTATCTGCTCTTGCTACCAGATAGTAATTATCTGTCTTATTTTTTACAACGAATTTAACCTTTGTTGCATCTCCCTTGCTGTCAGAAAATTTCTTTGTCAGATCATATCCGTAAGAGTATATGATACATTTGTCTTTTAAAATATCATAATAATTCGTATTTGTTCTCTTCCACGTAAGGGATACATCGTTTGGATTTCCTTTATCACCAAGAATAACGCTGTCATCTGTATTTACCTTAGCTGTATAGTATACAACAATATATTTATCAGAATATTTCTTATTCAACTCCTTAAGTCCTGCTTTTGTCATCTCGATCTTCATTGCAGGATCGTCTCCAGATTTTCCGTATGTTGCTGCAAACTTTGGATCCGTGTCGGAACTCTTCCATACAGCCAATGCACCACTCTTCTCAACATTGTTCACATTTGTTCTGTCCGCTGCATCCTTAGTTTCATAGATTGCGATCACGGCATCTTTCCCATATGTCATTCCATTTGCCATTGTATCGTTAAATGTATAAGTTGACAGGTAGGTTGTTGATGATGTGATATGTGGCAATTTTGAAATGAACTGATAATCCAGTCTTTCTGCTTTAGATGCTGTCACGGTACTCTGATATTTATATTCATTTCTTGCAGAAGTAAAATCTGCCAGTCTGTCTGTATTGGCAGTTGTTACATTGTCCTGATCTGGATTATTGCGTACTCTTTTGTCAAGTGTTGGATTTCCAGTTTCATTCTTTGGATAACAGATCACATCATAGAACCAGTCATCTCCCTTAGAATCCGTGGATGGCAACTGTACAAACCATGGATTTGTTGTGTAAGTTACATTTTCTGGTGCCTTTGTCTCAACGATCAGGCAAAGACCCAGTGGCAATTTGTCTTTACTTGTCACACCATTAGCATTAGTCTCATCCATGGCTGTCCCATTCTTTCCCATGTAATCTTCTAATTTATCTTTCGTTACCGTATTATCTTCTAATGCCTTGGCAAGTTTCTCATTGATCTGCTGGCTTGTAAAATATGTCTTACTTCCTTCTGTTTTAGCTGCATCAGAAGATGTCAAACCCAAAATCTGCTGTATTGTGGTTGGAAGTTCATAGATCATCTGAATCTTTCCATTCTCACTCTGCTGTTCAACATCTCCAACTCGCAGGTAACTAAATTCCACACCTTTGATCGCATATTTTTCCAAGGCTGCTTCCGCAGCAGCGTCCTGTTTTCCTGTTGGTGTAAACTGACTGGTATTAACACCGGCCTGTTTTGCTGCTGTCATGTCATATTTGTGGATCGTTATGGATCCGGTTTTGCTTGTATCGACCACATCTGTTGATGCCGCTTTGATATTAACGATAGGTGCAAGCATCATTGCTGCAGATAATACAGCAATCGTTATTTTTTTGATCATATTTTGAATCTTCATTTTTCTTTTCTCCTATTTTTTAGAATAGAAAAAGCACAGAAATCATTGATCATACTCAATGATTCTGTGCTTTTCTTTATGTGATATATATATTATTTATATATTAAATTTGTTTTGTCAGGTGCGATCATGATCGTATTCCAAAAAGAATCCTTGACTGCCTCTGTCTGAATCTCATCTACTACTGTATCAAGGTCGACATCACTTGTTAGCTTCTTGCTCGCATCCATTACGGAAACTTTATCATTGATTCCTAAGGATGTGATCGTAACAAACTGTTCTTCACTAACTAGTGTTCCTTTCTTTAGTGGAACCGCTAACTGATAATTCTTCTGCAATACTGACTTGATCTCATTATACATTGCTTTAAATTCTTTGCTTCTGTATTTCTTCTCAACCTTCAGCTGCTTTGCCTTCTTATCAGCCTTCGCAGATATCTTTTGATCAGAATAAATCTCCCAGCATGGACCTCCTGCTGATGCTGACTTCGTCTGTGCGATCACTTCTTTTAGTGGATATTTGTACTGTGTACGCTGTCTGCTTCCAACATCTGCAACCGTTACCTGATCATTATCATCGATCGCAACCAATACGATAAAATGACCTTTCTTCGTAAAATATCCTGGTCCCATCAGTGCTACTACTGGATGCTTCTTCTTCAATGCATCTCTAACCTTGCTGACATCACTTCCAAGTCCATGACATTCCAGTTTATACTGTTGTGCCAATGCTGGGACCATCTCATGACTTGCTCCAGCACTACTGTAATAGCCATTCTTATATGCCCATACTGTTGTATCAACTGGAGTTACCCATTTATTCGTCAGCGAACTGATACAAACTGCCATAGCGCTTGGTCCGCATCCACTGCTTTTGATCTGATATCCATTGTCATTCCATGCTGCATCTGCCTGATTAAAATAAATAAATCCCTGTATCGTCTCTTTCTTATCTTTCATCTCAAGACTATGGTCATTATATACTTTTGGAATGATAGATTTCTTGTCTTTCTTCTTGTTTTTTTTGTCTTTTTTGTCTTTCTTCTTGTCTTGATCAGACTTTGTCTTTTGTTTCTTTGTATGTGTTGCTGCTGTATGTTTCTTTGTATGTGTTGCTGCAGCCGTTGTATGCGTCGTTGCCGCTGTATGCGTATGCGTTGTTGCTTCCGTTGTCGGCTTTGCCTGAGTCGTCTGTGTTGTTGTCTCTGTCGTTGCTTCACTTTCTGTCGTCTGGGCAGAAGAATCTGTCTTGGTCTCAGTCTGTTCACTGCTTATTTGCTCTCTTGTGACTGGCTGATCTGCTCTGACCACAGACACTGATCCAAGCATCAAAAACGTATACAGAGCTACTACAGCTACTGTTTTACGTGTTTTTCTCATCTTTCATTGTTCCCCCTAACTATTTAAACATACTTATTATACCACTTTGGATACCCTCGTCAATAAAAATGAATGGTCATGATCCATGTTCACATTTTTTTCACATCTTATGCTTCAAAGACTAATTTTTCAATTGCATATGCAACACCATCTTCATTATTTGTCTTTGTCACAAAGTCTGCGATCTCTTTCAGATCAGGTTGTCCATTTTCCATAACAACACCGGTTCCTACAGCTTTGATCATCATCGTATCATTTCCTGCATCTCCACATGCCATCACTTCATCCATAGATAGTCCAATTTGCTCTGCCAGATGTAAAAGTCCATCTCCTTTATCACATCCAATCTGATTTATTTCAATGTTATTTTTCAGAGAACTTGATACACTCGCAATATTTTTCTCGATTAATTCTTGTCTTGCAGTTTCCCGCTCTTCCATATCATCAAAAAATACATTGATCTTCTCAATTCCCAGCGGATGCTCTTCAATGTACTTTCGCAGATCATCCAGCGGCAGTCTTGTATCTCTCACAAGTTTTAATACATGATCTGATACACCATACTCTGCAAGATGGTCAAAATAGCATCGTTCCATATACCCTTGCCCATTCTGATAAATATCACGTGTACAATGATATTTTTCCAAAATATCAAACAACGAAAATACCGTTTCTTTTGGTAGATGATTTGTATATATGATCTTATCTTCTTTCTGATCATAAACAGTTGCCCCGTTACAGCAAACAGCATATCGAACGCCTGGCATATCTCTTAAAAATTCTGGAATTGCTTTAAAAATACGTCCTGTTGCTGGAACTATATAAACACCCCTTCTGATCGCTTCTTTTAGAACTTCTTCTGTGTGTTTTGAAATCTGTTTCTCGCTGTCTAAGAGTGTATTATCTAAATCCATCGCTACTAATTTTATCTTACTCATGCTATTCCTCCACAAAAAAATAATTTTGAATGTTGATCTGAAGACTTTTATATCCCTGATACTCATTGATCACTGGATAATATGTACATGTGATATACTTTGCTGTTCCCATTTTCTCTCGAAATTCATCTTCATCCTCAAAAATCATGCCATCAATCCTAGTTCCCTGACTACTCTTTAATGCTAATTTTATCACATTTTTATTTTTTCCAAAAACATTCACACGTTCCACTTTTAACTTTCTGTGTGCAAATAATGGTTTTTTATTTTCTTTTCCAAATGGCTCTAAAACAGATAACTGATGGATCAGATCCATGGTAATATAATCAACTGGCATATCAATATCAATCTGTACTTTCTTTGCAAAATCTTTTTTCTCAAGGGTACAGTTCTCGTTGATCTTTTTGCGGAATTCCTGTAATTTTTCTTTTTCCAAAGAACATCCTGCTGCCATTGGATGTCCCCCAAACTTTGTGAACACCTCTTTGACTTTCATCATCTCTTCAAACATGGAATATCCTTCGATGGAACGTCCAGAACCTTTGATTCCTTCTTTTGCATCTGTTAAGACAAATGCTGGATGATTTAAGCGGTCCTTGATCCTTCCTGCTATGATACCTGCAATACTTTCATGACATTCTGGAAGATATAATACAAGCACTTTATCTCCTTTTGCTTCATATTCGAACGCCTGTCCCAGTGCCTCTTTTACACCATTTTCTGTCATGGTTTTCCGAAGATCATTCAGTTCTTTTAATTCTTCTGCTGTCTGTTTTGCCTTCTCTTCATCTTCTTCCAGAAATAGATTCAATGCTTTTTCGGCAGATTCCAAACGTCCGCTCGCATTGATACATGGTCCAACAATAAATCCTAGTGCATAAGACTGTATCTGTTTATCCATCAGATCATGCACATTCAGCAATGCTTTCAACCCGATATTTTGTGTATCTTTGATTCGGCGTAATCCTTCTTTGACAAAGATTCTGTTTTCTCCTGTCAGATCTACCACATCACAAACAGTCGCGATCGCAAGCATGGATAACAACTCTTCCAATTGGCTTTCATCTTCTTCCATTGCCTGATAGAATGCCCTCATAAACTGAAAAGCCACTCCTGCTCCACAAAGTAACGGATACGGATAATTGCATGCTTCCTGCTTTGGATTGATCACTACATCTGCTGGTGGAAGAACCTCTTTTCTCACTCCTGCCTCATCGGTATCAAATGGCACATCATGATGATCCGTAATGATCATTGTCAGTCCATGTTCTTTGCCGTATGCAACTGCATCTGCTGCTGCAATCCCATTATCACAGGTAAGGATCGTATCAATCTGGTCCTCCACTGCTTTTTCAATGATATTTTCATTAATTCCATAGCCGTCTTTCATGCGGTCTGGAATCTGAAAATCAATCTTTCCACCAAGATCATGAATCGCTTTCCACAAAATATAATTTGAGACAACTCCATCTACATCATAATCTGAAATAATACGGATCGTTTTCCCCTCTTGTACCTTTTGCTTCAAAATCTCAACTCCTTCTTTGACGCCTTTCATCAAAAAAGGATCTGAAATATCTGAAAGTTCTCCATACAGATACTGCTGTATTTGTTCATCCCCAACCACATCCCTGTTGCGGATCAGCCGTGCGATCACTGGATCTATGTTAAATTTTTCTCCAATCTGATTAAAATCAGCCTTTTTCTTATACAGATACCACTGTTCCATCATCTTACTCCATTTTTCATAAAAAAGAGCATCCAGTATTTACTGAATACTCTTTTTGAATGTTTTATTTTCTTTTCTTTTTCTTCTTTTTCTTGCGGTTTGGATTTGCTGTGATCTTCTCTGGCTGTGCCTGACTGGCTGCCTGATTTTCTTTGACTGCATCTGATCCAATTCGCGTCTTCATCATATACCAAAGTGGTCCAGTTAAGAATACAGAAGAGAATGCTCCTCCGATGACACCAACCATCAATGCTAATGCAAATTCTCTTAGGGAGGATACTCCGCAGATGAATAACGCTAACACCATAACAAATGTTGTCAAACTTGTATTGATCGTACGAACCAATGTACTTGAAATACTCTGATTCACAAGCGCTTTGATATCATCTCTTGTCCGAATCGTCTGAAGTTTCAGATTCTCACGGATACGGTCAAAGATAACGATCGTTGAGTTGATAGAATATCCAATGATCGTTAACATACATGCGATAAATGTTCCACCAACAGATAATCTTCCAACAGAATATGCTGCAAATACGACCAATACGTCATTGATCAATGCGATGATCGCACTGGATCCAAACTTCACATCTTTGAATCGGATCGCAATGTAGATCAGCATACAGATCGCTGAGATCACAACGGAAATAAATGCATCTCTTTGCATTTCATTACTGATCGTTGAACTGATATTCTCTGTTGTTACAGATTTTACTTTATAATCTTTCTTTAATGTATTTTCGATCTGTTTTCTCTGGCTCAGATTCAATTCTACACTTTTTACAACCATCTGATTGTTTGCTTTTACTTTCTGACTCTGAACAGAGGTTGACTTGCTGACTTTCTCGTAAGCTTTCACAACCTGTTTTTCTAAAGAATCATTGACTTTCTGGTCATCCTTGAATGTGATCGTAGATGCTGTACCACCTGAGAATTCCAGATCATAATTCAAGATTGATCCAATCTTGCTTCGATTCATTGGAAGTGCAGCAAGTCCGATCAAAATAATCACACCTGCAACTGCAACGTATTTCTTACCTGTACGGACAAAATCTCTTGTTTTGATCGTTCTTGGTTTTCCATACCATTTCTTGTCGCGAAGTCCAAAATGATATGCCGCATATACAAGGAATCGGCTGATCACAAGTGCTGTAAACATAGAGATCAATACACTCATTCCAAGTGTCTGAGCAAATCCTTTGACCGTTCCTGATCCTTTAAACCATAAAACTAATACTGCGATCAATGTTGTAACGTTACCATCGATGATCGCTGATGCTGCCTTTCCGAATCCAGATTTGATCGCTGCTCCTGTACTCTTTCCTGCCCCGATCTCTTCCTGAATTCTGGCATAAATAATAACGTTTGCATCAACTGCCATACCGATACCGAGGATGATACCTGCAAGTCCCGGCAATGTCAGTGTCGCATTAAATCCATTCAGTGCTAATAACATCATCAGCATATAGATCGCAAGTGCCACACACGCAATCATACCAGGCACTGCATAAAATGCGATCATGATCAAGCATACCAGTACAAATCCGATGACTCCTGCTTTGACCGTTGTCTGGATCGCATTCACTCCTAATTTCGCAGATACTACGTTAGAACGTAATTCGTTTAATTTCACTGGTAAGGAACCGATTCGAATTGATGAAGCTAAATTCTCTGCTGCTTCATAACTTTCCATACCATCGATCGTACATTCTCCTTTTGTGATCGCTTCCTGTACATTTGGGGCACTGATCACCTGATTATCATAGATAATATAAATTGGTTTTCCAATATTGGCTTTTGTAGCTTTCGCAAATGCCTTTGTTCCCTTAGCATCAAATTCAAGTGCAACTAAATATTCTTTCTTACCAGTTGTCTGATTCTGATTAGTTACAGCTTTAGCTTTCTTAACATTTTGACCTGTCAATACAGTATCTAATGTTGTCTGTGTCGTTGTTTTTCCATTCTTCTTTACTTTTACCTGTTTCTGGACAGCAAAAGAAAGTGTTCCTGGTTTACCAAGCTCATCTAAAATCTTGTTTGCATCTGTTACTCCAGGAATCTCGATATTGATACGATCTTTTCCTTCCTGATAAACTTCTGCTTCTGTACTGTACCCTTCTACACGCTTCTGAAGTTTGTATACAGTATCTTTCATATCACTATCAGATACATTCTTGCCATCTACTTCATATGTAATACTAACTCCACCTGCAAGGTCTAATCCAAGTTCGATATTGCTTGCTCGACCGATCTTCTTCTTTGTGATTCCCTTGGTTGTGATAAATGCTCCAAATACACACAAAGCGATCAGTAAAATGAGCCCTGCAATATACTTGCCACTGCTATTACGCTTCTTCATTCTCCGTCTCCCCTTCTAATGCCAATGCTGCCTTTACCATTAATGCACATTCTACCCTCTTGCGCTCTAATTTACATCCGATTTCATAAGTTCCATCGATCGTACCGTTAAAGTTATAAGAGTTTGCACTGCATCCACCACTGCAATAGAATCTTGCAAAACATTTTTTACATTCTTCTTTGGAGTATACATTACATGCCTTGAATTCTTTGACGATCTCATCTTTCTTGACTCCTTCGTAAACATTACCCATTAAGAAGTCTTCTTCTCCTACAAACTGATGGCATGGATATAAATCTCCCCATGGAGTCACTGCAAGATATTCTGTTCCTGAACCACATCCGGATAAACGTTTTGCAACACATGGCCCTCCTGTTAAGTCAATCATAAAGTGGAAGAAGGTAAATCCTTTTCCTTCCTTCTCTCTTTTGATCATCTCTTTTGCAAGAAGATCATATTCATCCATCAGAATTGGAAGATCCTCTTCTGTGATCGCATAATCTGCTGTATCCGGTGCCACAACAGGTTCTACAGAAATCTGTTCGAATCCTGCATCTGCTAAATGCATAACATCTTTTGAGAAATCTAAGTTATGATGTGTAAAAGTTCCTCTTACATAATATTTCTGCTGGTTTCTGCTATCTGCAAATTTCTTGAATTTGTCGATAACAAAATCATAGCTTCCTTTTCCATTACGGAATGGTCTCATGTAATCGTGAACTTCTTTTCTTCCATCCACACTTAATACAACGTTATCCATCTCTTTATTGGCAAATTCCATGATATCATCGTTTAGTAATACACCATTTGTTGTCAATGTAAAACGGAACTTCTTATCATGTGTTTCTTCCAAAGAACGTCCATATGCAACGATTTCTTTCACTACATCAAAGTTCATCAAAGGCTCTCCACCAAAGAAATCAACTTCCAGATTTCTACGGTTTCCTGAATTCTCTACAAGAAAATCTAATGCTTTCTTACCGACTTCAGCACTCATTAATGCACGTCTTCCCTTGTATTCTCCTTCTTCTGCGAAACAGTATCGGCAGGCAAGGTTACAATCATGTGCAATATGAAGACAAAGTGCCTTTACAACTGTTGGTCTATCTTTGAATCCACAAATGTATTCTTCATAACAGTCTTCTGTAAATAATACACCTGCATCTTTTAATTCTGTAACTTCTCCATAAGATTCTTTGACATCTTTCTCATCCCAGGATGATAATTCTTTGATGATCTCTTCTAATGTATGATCCTCATATAAAGCAATCACCTCATATGTCAGGTCATCAACCACATGGACAGATCCACTTGCTACATCAAGGACCATGTTATATCCATTATTTTTATACTGGTGAACCATTGTTTCTTTCTCCCTTTATCTGTTATTTTCTTTCATCGAAAAAATGAGGCGGCCCACAAGGAACGCCTCAAGCACAAAGTCTTTGTTCGATTTGACTATTTGCTGTGTTCGCAGGTCTGGTTACCTACTGTACAAGATGTTTTACATGCTGACTGGCAAGATGTCTGGCATTCACCACATCCACCTTTTTTCACTGTGTTCTGTAATGTTTTATTTGTCAGAGTTTTAATATGTTTCATCTTATCGTCCTCCTGATTCTCATAAAATAACTTGCTATATTGTATCATATTCATTTTCAAATAGCAAGCATTCCACCTAAAGTTCCTCCTGCAATACATAAGAAACATGCTGTGATCCTTTCTGTGGAAAACAGAACGATATTTTTTTGAAAAATCCATGAGATCAAAGTCAAGATCATAAAGTATAACATTCCTGCTGCAAATCCCCATAAAAACTTCTTTTTTCCGATCTTACTTCCGATCAGCATGCCAGCAAAAACAGATGCAAGAATATATGTAAATGTGACCCCAAGATTCGCGATCTTCATTCCTGCATTGCTTTGATAGATGATAAATGCAAGAAGACACAATAAAATTCCTGTGGCAATGTAGGCAAATACCAGACTTTGTATCATATAGAGTCCCTTTTTCCCCATGTCCATAACAATTGCTCCTTTTTCTATTTAATCTATGACTGGTATTTTGAATCTATGCCTTTTTGTGATAAACTGACATTAAAAATACGAAAGGAGTTTTCCTATGATCGATCTTCATATACATTCTACTTGTTCCGATGGAACTTTTACACCAAAACAGATTGTTCAAAAAGTGATAGCAAAAGGATTATATGGATTTTCTCTGACAGATCATGATACTGTCGATGGAATTCCGGAAATTCTTGCTATGAATCTTCCAGATGATCTGAAATTCATTCCTGGAATTGAAATTTCATGTGATGCACTTCATCGTGAGATTCATGTATTAGGATACGGAATCAACTATAAGGATCAGCAGTTAAATCAAACGCTCAACATGCTCCGTGACAAACGGTTTCAGAGAAATCTTGATATGATCGAACTCTTTCAAAAAGACGGTTATCCGATCACGCTTGAAAAACTGCAAAATGGTGATCCTCATACTGTGATCACACGAGCTCACTTTGCAAGAACTTTAATCGCAGAAGGCATTTGTTCTTCCATGGATCAGGCTTTTTCCAAATATCTTGGTGAAAAGTGTAAATATTATGTTCCAAAACCATTTTTTGATCCAAAAGATTGCTTAAGATTAATCCTTGATGCTGGCGGAATTCCGGTTCTTGCACATCCATTTTTATATAAATTCTCAAATGAAGATACCAAACATCTCATTCATGATCTGAAAGAAGAAGGGCTCGCAGGAATCGAAGTTTATCATTCTTCCCATCATATCGGCCAGATCACAAAACTTCGCCAATGGCAGAAAGAATATGATCTTCTTGCAACTGGAGGATCAGACTTCCATGGAACGAATAAACCAGATATTGAAATCGGAACCGGACGCGGACCGTTATTTGTCCCAGATCATTTGATTGATGATCTGATGAATTAATATTAAGAAACAAAAAAAGAATCTGAAATACAGATACTATTCTCTGTCTCAGATTCTTTTCTTTTGATCAAATATTCATCTTATTCTTCAGATGATGATGCGTTCGCTTTTTCCATTGCCTGGATTGCTGATTTCTCCATTGGGATACGGCAATGTTTGTCGTTACCAAATTCAACAATGATCGTTGTTTCATCAACTTTATCTACAACAACTCCGTAAAATCCGCTTGTTGTCAACACGCTATCTCCAACTTCCAGAGTTTCCATCATCTGTTTTAATTCTTCTTCTTTTTTCTTCTGTGGTCTGATCGTTAAAAAGTACATTAATCCAAAACAAACAACCAACATCAGAATTGTCATTGTAACCTGATCCATTTTCTTCCTCCATCTTTCTAATAAGATTACTGGTTCATCATGCCATCGATCTTACGTTTCTTGTATTCCTTATAATTGCCTTCTTCGATTGCCTGACGAATCTCACTCATCATTGTATTATAAAAATACAAGTTATGCAAGACACATAATCTCATTCCTAGCATTTCTTTTGCTTTTAAAAGATGTCGGATATAGGCTCTGCTGTAACTTCTACAGGCTGGGCACTGGCATCCTTCTTCGATCGGACGATGGTCCAGTTCGTATTTTTTATTGAACATATTAAGTTTTCCCTGATTCGTATATACATGTCCATGACGGCCATTTCTTGTTGGATATACACAATCAAAGAAATCAACTCCACGGTCAACTGCTTCTAAAATATTCACCGGTGTTCCAACCCCCATCAGGTAAGTTGGTTTATCTTCTGGCAGATATGGCACTGTCTTTTCAAGGATATTGTACATCTCTTCATGTGTTTCTCCAACCGCAAGTCCACCTAATGCATATCCATCTAGATCCATCTTGGAAATCTCTTTGGCGTGTTCGATTCGGATATCTTCAAATGTTCCACCCTGATTGATCCCAAATAACATCTGATGTGGATTGACTGTATCTTCCAGAGAATTTAAGCGGTCCATCTCTTTTTTGCATCGTCTCAACCATCTTGTTGTACGATCAACAGAATTCTGCATATATTCTCTTGTTGCAGGATGTGGCGGACATTCGTCAAATGCCATCGCGATCGTTGATCCTAAGTTTGACTGGATCTGCATACTTTCTTCTGGTCCCATGAAAATCTTTCTTCCATCAATATGAGAAGCAAAAGAAACGCCTTCTTCTTTGATCTTACGAAGCTTCGCCAATGAAAACACCTGAAATCCGCCAGAATCTGTAAGGATTGGGCGGTCCCAGTGCATAAACTTATGCAGCCCTCCAAATTCCTTGATCAGCTTATCTCCTGTTCTTACATGCAGATGATATGTATTAGATAACTCCACCTGTGTTCCAATATCTTTGAGATCATCTGTACTGACTGCACCTTTGATCGCTGCCACAGTCCCGACATTCATAAATACCGGTGTTTCGATCACACCATGGACCGTTGTTAAACGGCCTCTTTTTGCTCTTCCGTCTTTTTTGATTAATTCATACATTCTTATTCACCATAAATTTTCTTAATATTATCCATTGTTGCACCAAGATTCTTTAAAACTCCATCAAGAATCGTAACAGCTGCCATTGATTCTACCACAACTACAGCTCTTGGCACGATCATTGGATCATGACGGCCATGAATTTCAATCTCTACATTATCAAGATCACGATTGACTGTCTTCTGTGTCTGTGCGATCGATGGTGTCGGTTTGATGGCTGCACGGAATACGATCGCACTTCCATCACTCATTCCTCCAAGAACTCCTCCAGAATGATTTGTCTCTTTTTCTACCTTCCCATCAACACAGATAAAATCATCATTATTCTCTGACCCTCGCAGGTTGGCAGCCTCAAATCCATCTCCGATCTCGAAGCCTTTTACTGATCCAATGGACATAATGGCTTTCGAAAGTTCTGCATCCAGTTTATCAAAAACGGTTTCCCCGATTCCAACTGGCATTCCTGTGATCTGACATTCAATGATACCACCGATGGAATCCATCTCTTTGATCATCTGGTCTGCTTTCTCCTGTACAAGTTTTGCTGCCTCTTTATCTGGCATGTTAAATGGATTGTTATTCATCTCCGCAAAGTCAAAATGATCCTTAGATACTTCAATTCCGGCGATCGCTTTTGCATAAGCTTTGATCTCAATTCCCAGTTCTTTCAAAACTTTCGCTGCTACAGCTCCTGCTGCTACACGTCCGATCGTCTCTCGTCCAGAAGATCTGCCGCCACCGCGGTAATCTCTGAATCCATATTTCATGTCAAATGTAAAATCTGCATGTCCTGGACGGTAAATATCTTTGATATTGCTGTAATCTTTAGACCTCTGATCCTTGTTATATACAACCATGGAGATCGGAGTCCCTGTTGTTCTTCCTTCGAAGATACCAGAAAGAATCTCAACCTGATCTCCTTCTTTTCTCTGTGTTGTATACTTTGACTGCCCTGGTTTTCTGCGGTCCAGATATTTCTGAACATCTTCTCTCTCAAGAGGTAATCCAGCCGGACATCCATCTACCACGACACCTACGCCTGCACCATGAGTTTCCCCCCATGTTGTAATTCGAAAATTTGTGCCAAAACCTGATCCTGCCATATATGTTCCTTCCTATAATTTGATATTTGCAAGTAAGTCACCAAGACTTGTTCCAGCTGCATCTTCTGTGTATTCCACACCAGTTTCTTCTGCTTTCTTAGCTGCTTCTTTATCATCTTCTAATGCTTTGATACTTAAACTTACTTTTCCATTTGCGACTTTAATGATCTTAACTGTAACAGCATCTCCTTCTTTCACAACTTCTTCTGGAGATTTTACTCTCTTCTGGCTTAACTGTGAAATATGAACTAATCCACTGATTCCATCACCGATATCAACAAATGCTCCATATGGCATGATATTTTCAACTGTACCTTCTACAACTGTACCAACTTTTAATTCATTGATCTTATTCTCGCGTTCTTTTCTTTCTTTTTCCTTCTCAACAGCTTTTGCAGATAAGACAAGTCTCTGTTCTTCTGGTTCTACTGTGATGATCTTTGCTTCCACATCTTTCTGTAACCATACGTTCAGATCTTCTACATATTTTGTTGATAATAAAGATGCTGGAATAAATCCACGGATTCCTTCGACATAAACGATAACTCCACCATTTACAACACCGCCAACTGTCAATGCCAGAACATCACCATCTTCTTTCATCTGCTCTAAACGGTTCCATACTGCGTCTTCATTTGTTGATGCTTTATTTAAAGATTCTTCTAACTGTGCTTCGAAATCTTCTCTTGTTTCTTTTACTTCTTCTGCCATAATATCCATTCCTCCATTTGATTGAACTATATACGTAACCTTTATTATAACATAGAATGAAAAAGATTCAAGAATGCCTGGATTTCCTATAACTACAAAACATTTTTACAGATACGAAAATGCTTGTTCCTATGAGAAATAAAATCCATAAATTTGGATGTTTTTGTTTTTTTTCATCTTTTTTTGATGGTATTTTATCTTGTTTTACCACAATTTGTTTCACTGCTTTTGGAAGGACTTTTGTGATCTTAAATGTGATCCTTTGATCAGTTTTATTTCCTGCCTGATCCACTGCTTTCAGATGAAGAACATGCTTTCCAGGAGCCAATTCTTTCCATGTGATCTTATGATGTTCCAGTTTTTGTTCTTTTCCATCCAAAATAACCTTCTCCCACTGATCTGTTTTATTTTCCAAAAGGATGCCGATCTGTTTTCCATATTCACATTCAGATTTCTGATCAAGCCCTTCTATTTTGATCACCGGTTTTTGTGTGTCATAAAAAAACTGTATTTCTTCACTTGTTTTTTCATTTCCGGCACTGTCTTTTACATGCAGACTGACACTGCATTTCCCATTTTCTGTGATAGGATCTTTTATATAAACTTTATCTTCTTTCCATTGATATTCCTTTTTTTGCCCATTCACAAGAAATGCCATTACCTGCACTGGTTCCAGACTTTCAATGCGAAATCCTGGCTTCAGATTTTTTGTTGATATCTGTTTTTCCTTTAAATCCTCCTGCAGAAAATGAATCTGTATGCCTTTTTGATTGACAGTAAATTTTCTGCTGCACCTATTTTGATTTCCTGCAAGATCTTCAGTTTTCACATCAATGGTATAATATCCATCCTTTTTGATCATAACGGAATTCATCTTCTTTCCGTTAAGATAAATATATGTCTTATCTGGATTCAGATTTTGATCTTTCACATCTACTTGAATTTTTACAGGCTTTGAATATGATCTTCCATTGTCAATTCCTTGAATTTTAATCCTTGGTTTTTGTGTATCAATGATAAACGACTTTTCCTGTATGATCATCTTATTTCCTGCCAGATCTTCTGCCTGAACAGACAATGTCTGTTTTCCGTCCTTTAAAAATATAACTTCTGTTTCATAATGATCACCTTCCAACTTCCATGGCTTTACCTGTTTCCCCGATGTTCTTAAGATCATATTTCCCTTTTTCAGATTTTCATCCTTAACTATGATCTGAGCTTTCTGGTATTTTAAAATTTCTGATCTTGGATTTTGATAGCGAACAAAAATCTCTGGATTATCTGTATCCACAAAACAAGTCGTTTGGTAGAGTTGTTCTGATCGATTTCCAGATTCATCTTTCGTATAGATGTCAAGCTGATATCTTCCATCCTTCCTGATCCTAGGAATCTGATCTATTCCTGTCAGTATCTCTTTTGTCTTCAAATCTGTAAGCTGCGCATAAAGATGCACCTGTGGTCCTTCTTTTTCCTTCAGATCATATGAGAAAACAGGAATTTTCGAATACCATCCACCAATAGGTTCCTGATCACATTGGATCTTTGCAAGTTCTGGTTTTTGTTTCCATACTCTCACTGGAATCTGACTGATCACTCCTTCTCTTCCAGCCTTCGAAACTGCCCTGATATAAACAAGATCATCAAAATCTTTGCTGATCTCTAACTTGTTATTTTTCATCTGCTTCCATTCATCTTGTCCTATTTTATATTCATAAAATTGAATATCAGAAACTGCTTTGGCTCCATAAGCTTCCAATACCACATTCTTTTTGCTCCATGCTCCTGGAGTATACGCTCCCGCTGTGATCTTGGCTGTTGTTGGATTATTTAATTCGACCATAACCTGCCTTATTTCTTCATATCCATTTTTATGAACAATATGAACCTTATAAATCCCTTCTTCCTGAAAACTGATCTGTGTACTTTGTTCGTAATCCCAGATCGGATTTATTTTCTGTTGATTCACGAAAACTGTAATATCCTTTGGTGCTGTCCCATTTTTTAGAAATATTTCCATCACTGTACTGCTTCGAAATGCAGGATCATTTCCTTCTCCTTCCAGAGTAATGTCCCAAGGGATTTCCCAATCTCCCTTCGTATCGACCGGTAAAACCATAAAAAGAAGAAGTACTGTGATTCCCATGATGATATATATCTTATATTTTCTGATCATAACCCAAGTTTCCTCCTCAATTCCTCTGCTCTTTTGCTTATCATTCCTGTCCGTTTTCTACCTTCCCTATAGACCCTTTGTGCCTGTGTCATTTTATTGTTCCTGCATAAATAAATACTATACTCCACATAGGCATCCATAACTTTTGGATATTTCTTTAGAAATCGTTCAAACTCCCTGCTGATATCTGGCTGTTTTGATTCCAGATAAACAAGCTTTCTTTCATACAATTTCCATGCAGGATCTCCTTTAAGATTTTCTTTGAAAACCCGGTCTGTTTCCTCTAAAAACTTTCTATCATCTCCTTTTTCTGCTTCTCTTTCATATAAATTGATCCGGTCTGCTTCCACTAATTTCTGATATTCTTCCTTTTGTGGATATTTTTGTATCTGTTCTAACATTTTTTCTGCTTCTTTCCATACATTCTCTGACAGTTTTGCTGTATTTACTGTATAAAAATGAAGATAAAAATATGCCGACCAGAAATCATGCACATCGGTCTGACAATCCTGTACGATCTTCATAAGTTTTTCCGCACTTATATCATTTCTCCTGTCATCTAAAACATCTAAAAGCACCAAATACGATGACACATTCTTTTTCATCCCTCTACATCTTTCAAGATACACTCGTGCCAATTGTGTATTCTTTTGTATCTGATCCGTTCCATAAAAATAAGCCATTGCCTTTTTTATCTCTCTTTGAGACTTTTTCTGTACAATGACTTCTTTCTCTCTTTTCTCTTCCCTCTGTATCTGATTCCAGAGATTCTGGATACAAAAAACAGCAATCACCACCATGAACCCTTTCTTCATACGACAGATTCTCAATATTCTCTCAAAATCTGCCTGAATCTGCCTTATGTTGTGATATCTTTTTGCATCGTCATCGATCAGACATTTTTCTATGATCTTTTGGACAGCATCTGTTGCTTTCAATAAAGATTCCATTGTTTTTCCTAAACTATATATATCAAAATAAATGTCTGCTCTTTCTTCTGTCTTTGCCTGTTTTTTTGATGCATAGTTTTTGGTTCCATATCCACTTAATTTTTCTCCCGCAAACAATGCCGCTCCAAAATCGATCAAGTATATATTTCCAGATCGATCAAGCATGATATTTTCCGGTTTCAGATCCATATGAATGATTCCTTGTTCATGAATCTTATTCAGCACTTTGCAGATCTTGATCATCCACAATAAACTTTTCTTTTTATAAAGTTTTCCACAGACTCTGCCATATCGTTTTAACGAATTTCCAAGAATATATTCCATCACCAGAAAAAGTTCCTTTTCCTTTCCTGCAAAAAATAATTCCGGCACACCTTTGGTATGTTTTAATTTTTGCAAGATCACCCTCTCCCTATCCCACTGTTTTTGATCCTTCACGATCTTCACAGCAACCTCTTTTCCGGTCTTTTGATCCAGTGCAAGAAAAACTTTACCCATTCCGCCTTCTCCAAGTATTTTTCTGACTTGATAACGTTGGTGATAAATCTTTCCTATTTCTTGTTCGGAACTTTGACGATCACACAGGACAGATTGTCTAATTCTCCTCTTCTTTTTACTTTCTGAAAACATTTCTGCACCCATTCTTTGATCTGTTCTTTTGATTCCTCTACCTGATAGATTTCTTCTTCCTCAAGCAGCCCATAAAATCCATCAGTACATAATAAAAACTCCATTCCTGGATTTAATCTGCCTTTGTAACAATCAATCCGGATATCTTTTGTCACACCTACACACTGGATCAAAATATGTCTTCTCGGATCTTTTTTTGCCTGTTCTTTTGTGAGATGTCCAGCACGCAGTTCCAACTCTGCCAGAGTGTGATCTGTCGTTACAAATTTACGGTCCCTGTCAAACCAGTAAGTTCTCGAATCACCGACATTTAAGACAAAAAATTCATGTTCTTCAACAAACAATAAGGTTAATGTGCTTCCCATGGATTTTGTTTCTTCCATCCGACGACTCATTAACAAAAGATTCTGGTTGATCCTGCGGATCAGATCGATCAGATTCTGCTCGATCATATCAATTCCCATAGTTTCTAATCCATCAAACAACGTTTCGTCAAACCATTGTTTTAATACTTCCACGATATAATGACTGGCAATCTCTCCTTTTTTCAAACCTCCCATGCCGTCACAGACGACTGCGAGCAGATAAAGCTTTCCGTTCTTTTCCTTCTGACGCAACAGATAAGCATCCTGATTGGATGGTCTCCCATTCCCAATATCTGTCATTCCAATTGTATCTATCATAAATTCCTCCTAAATGGAAAAAAGCTCATAAAGATAAATCTTTACAAGCTTCTTTCACTGTTTTGTTGTATTTGTTAATAGTTTATTCCTCGATATCTTCGATATCTTCTTCCGCCGCTTCGTCGTCTCCTCCGTCAATCTCCTGCTTCAGGATTTCGATATCTCCACGAAGCTTCTCAATCAGATTAAACAGGTCAATATACTCTGCCTGTGGGTAATCCATATGTTCTTCAAAATACTTCTCTCCCACCTGACGGTACAGATCATTTAAATCTCTCTTGGCGACTCTTAGATCATTGTGTCTTTTTGCGGAATCTGCGACTTCTTTAGCTTTCTGCGCCGCTGCTTTCCCTGTGGTCTGAATCGTTTCTTCCAGACGTCCGAAAAAATCTTTTGCCATATACGTCACTCCCAACATTTTTCTTTCATTGTACCTTATCCTCAGTGTTTCGTAAAGGCTTTGTCCCTAGAATTACTAGTGTTTTTTCTTCTTTTTCCAATATATAAAACTTCCACCTAAAGATGCTGCCAATAATGCAAAAATCCATTTCTCATCAAACGAATCTCCTGTTTTTGGTGTGCTCGCTGCATCCCTTGTTCCTGGTGATCTTTTATATTCAGAAGTATTGGATCGATCTGCTTTATTTCCCGTTGTCACTGTTGATTTCGATTCTTTTTTGATCTTCACTAAACGTACTGCACTAACTGGTTTGACAAAATCTGCTTTTCCTGTCGCTGTATTTTTTAATGTCTTTCCAGAAAGTGATGCTTCTTTTAGTTTTACCTGATACGATACTTTTATGGATTCATCATAAGATAAATTCTTTCCTGTCTCAATGACATACTTATTTTCTCCTGCAGTGATCGTGCACTGTCTGGTAATATCTGACCCATCTGGTGCATAAATCTTAATGCTGTTCTTGATCACTTTAGCTCCATTTCTTGAAAGCTGATCTTCGATCACAATATTTTTTGCGATCGCATCTTTGATCGTCTGCGTAACAACCAGCTGATACTCGCAGATATCACCAACTTTATATGTTGTTTTATCAACCTTCTTGGTGATCATCAATGCTGGCTGTACAGCTTCCATTACTACCACTTGATCATCTCTGACTTTATCCGCATCATCACTATAGCTTTCCGCAATGTTTTTGATATCTCCTGTGATCATCTTCTTAAATGCTGTCTGATATATTACCAGAAGTTCATCTTTGTCACTGACATCTTTTCCTGTGATGATCTTAAATTTTCTAAGATTCTCATCTATTATGATCTCACATTGCTTGGTGATATCTTCCCCATTGTATTTTACACGGATCTGTGAAATCTCCATTCCTTCTTGTTCAAAATGATCTTCTACGACTACCTGATGTGCTGTCATATTCTCATTTCTCTGTGTCACACGGATCTTGTATTCTCCGCTTTGTCCTTCTTTGTAAGACTTATGCGCAGTACTTTTTTCAATCTTTAACACAGGTGGTTTTACAACAACTGTATTTTCATCCTGATCATCTTCTGTATTATCACTTCCTGCAACTGCTGTATTCTTCACGGCTCCTTCAATCCTCTTTTCAAATACAACCTGATAAGCTACCGTCATCACATCATTTTCACCAAGATCTTTTCCTGTTTCAATCGTAAACTGATGGTCTTTCGCATCAATCTTGCAATCCGATGTAATATCTTTTTCATTAAGTTTTACTTCGATCTTCTGAACCTTCATACCTTCTTTTTCGAACTCATCCACGACTTTTACATTCTGTGCTGTCATGCCTTCTTTTCCTTGTGTGATATGAAGTTTATAATATCCAGTTTCTCCTACTGCATAAACCTTTTTATCCGATTGTTTTGTGATTTGCAGTTTTGGTGCTTTCACCTTGATCGTCTCATCTGCCATCCCGCTTCCTGACGGAATCTCTTTATCTTCCCGGATCCGATCTCCATTGCTGTTTTTTGTCGCAGCAACGTGCATAATATTCTTTACTTCCTGTCCTTCGAGTCCATCTTCTTCGATCACTGCCTGATAAGTGATCTCTATCTTATCCGTCATGCGAAGATTTTCATAAGATCCTGTTTTCTTTCCTTCTTCCGAACCCATTGCTGGAATCGTACCATTTTTCAGTGCAAGTGGTGTTATGATCTCATAACTTCTTCCACTTGGATCAAATGTGATCTTACACTCAGATGCAATGTTTTTCCCACCAGATATAACCGCTACGGTTCCTGGTATGATCTTGATCCCTTCTGCCTGAAGTTCATCCTGAATCTCCAAATTTCTCATAAAAGTTCCCGGATTTGGATTGGTAATCACTGCCTGATAAGTTACATGATCTCCTTTTTTATAAAGCTGTACTGGAGCTGATTTTATCACATTATTTTTTGGCGAGTTGATATACACCTGCCTTGATGCCTTTGTTTCTGGAATTCCTGCTGCCCATGCAGATACAGTATTATCGATCACTTTTCCATTTGTAAGGACTCCACTTTTTACTGTATATGTGATCTCGATCGTCTGTCCATATGGAAGGGCATAATCACCTTTTGACTTCAAAATAAATCCATTATTTTCTGTCTGTAATATGTAATCCTCCTTATCAAGACCATTGATTTTTATATCCTGTAACTTCATATCCATCACACTTGCAAAGGATGTATCCTGAATCGTAAAATAAGCTGTCTTTGCTTTTTCGTTTTGATTTTTCACTGTTACCTTATAGGCTGTCTCTTATACACATCTCCGAGCCCACGAGACGCGTAGTAATCT
>ENA-OXRK01000209-OXRK01000209.1-human-gut-metagenome-genome-assembly--contig:-NODE-209-length-31141-cov-84.2748_pt1 | contig 31141 bp, 21 predicted proteins | sample MGYA00249590_ERZ652579 | MGnify/ENA primary metagenome ERZ652579 (study PRJEB26925, sample SAMN05826952) | human gut metagenome | biome: ENVO:2100002; feature: ENVO:00000062; material: ENVO:00002003...
GCTCTCTGTATATTCATCTTTCAATAAGGAGAACATCTTTTTTCTAATTGCGGACTTTAATTTTTTCAAATCCTCAATGATTTTGTTTTGGGTGGCGATACGTTCATCGAGCAATGTCAGAAGATTTGAAATTTTATTTTGTTCATCCTTATTCTTGGGTATAAACACTCTTATCTTTTGGAGTTCATCGGATGTGATACCTTTGATAGATGTTCCCTGTACTTCTCTTGATTTTCGCTTCATTGTGCGAAGTAAATTATACGAAAGAAATACTGGATGACATTTTATGTCTATAATATTACAGAAATCTTGGCTAGTGCATAAAGATGTATGTGATAATGCTACTTTTCCAACACCTACTCTTGATACGATAAGAATGACTGGCGCAGGACAATATTTTGTAGCAGATTTTTCGATAGCATCTTCTGTAATATAACGGGATATAGATATATTATTAATATTATCCTCTTTAATATCAGATGATGAAATCCATGGAATTGAACCTGTCCAAAAGGATAAGTTTGAAGAAGATGGAGTACCTCCACCTATGAATTTACCTAATTCAACTAATTTAAAAGAATCCCACTCTCCACTAAACTCCGGAAATCTCAAATGGGGAACATTAAGGACTTTATTTTCATTATTATTTGCCATAACCATTATTCTTTATCGGGGTTGATATCAAACGGCAACAATTTGTCGCCATCATTAAACCGGTCGAAATCGGAGATAAACGAACGGTCTTGAATCACTTTATATTTTTCATACTCACAATACGCCTTCTCTCGTGCTTCTTCTTGAGAAACTTTACCGGCTGAATCTTGTACTTGATAGTCCATTGTTGCAAGAAACTGCTCAAGACGTTGCCTCCAGTCTGCCATCGTTGTAATGATATGGCGTTGGGCTCGCAGCTCTGCAAATTCAAGAAATGCGTTAGTTACGCCGTTAAGTTCGGAAACCTCTTTGTCTGACAAGTAGTTCTTTGCCACAATCGTATCGGATTTCTGGACTCTGCCATCGGGAGCTTTCTTCCAAGTGGTCAGTCCCATGTGTGGCATTTCCGAATCAGCACGTTCATATACTATTTCAGCAGCGGTACGATGAGTTACAGCCAAGTGCATCATGTTTTGCACCATCTTGAAGAACAATTTGGTACAATCCGACTTCGGGTCATAATCGGCACTGCATTCAGCATAGATGTCTGTTATCTTTTGGTAGTATCTGCGCTCTGAGGTACGTATCTCACGAATACGCTCCAGCAAATCATCAAAATAATCTTTGCCAAAGTGTTTTCCTTGCTTTAAGCGTTCATCATCAAGCGCATACCCTTTAATGATAAACTCCTTCAATACAGCCGTAGCCCAGATACGGAACTGGGTGGCTTGATAGCTATTGACACGATAACCTACTGCAATAATGGCATCCAAATTATAGAACAGCGGTGTACGTTCCACATCTCTTTCTCCCTCTGATTGAACTATCCCAATTTTTCGGATAGTTGCCTCTTTAGTAAGCTCGCCTGTTTCATAAATCTGACTAAGATGATAGTTGACAGTTCGTACATCCACCCCAAATAAATCGGCCATGCGCTTTTGTGACATCCAGAAGGTTTCACTATTTAATATCACTTCTATTCGCGCTTCTCCTTGCGCTGTTTTATACAGCAAAATGTTAGAACTCAACGAATTTTGCACCAATTCGTTTGTCGGTATTGTTTGAGTAAAGTAATCGCGAGCGTGTTGTACCAACACTTTTTTAGCATCGGCATTTTCGGCAACAATCATACACGCCATACGCGACAAGCGGAAGATATTGACCTTACGGAATGAGCCGCTTCCGATTCTAACCATATCAACCGCTTGGTTGAAATGGTCGTCCACTTTCATTCCTTTTTCACCTGCCACCTTGATAGCTTTGTCTATGACTCTTTGGAATTTCCAATAAGCCGAATAGCCCATAGCAGCGCACAGGTCGCGTGAACTCCAATATTCGTTTCCGCCCTCATCCTGACGGCGTAAATTGTCGAATGACGGACGCATTTCGGGTATGTTGTCTATCTCTGCCATTGTGTAATTATTCAACCAGTCCCAATTCTTTCAAATATACCTCTATCTCCTTATCCAGTTCGGCTCGCTTGGCTTCCAACTCCTTTATTTCAGCCATGACAGCTTTGATGTCGATAGGTTCTTCTTCCTCAAAAGTATCGACATAGCGAGGAATATTCAGATTATAGTCATTTTCGGCAACCTCCTGCAACGTAGCAAGATGACTATACTTTTCAACCTCCTTGCGGTCACGGTAAGTTTCTACAATCTTCTGGATATGCTGAGGACGGAGTTTGTTCTGGGTCTTAACTTTTTCAAACTCTTTGCTGGCATCAATGAACAGGATATTATCGTCTTCCTTACGGCATTTCTTCAATACGAGAATACAGGTCGGAATGCTTGTTCCATAGAATATATTGGCAGGTAAACCAATAATAGCATCAATATAGTTTTTCTTCTCTATCAGGAAACGACGTATAACGCCCTCCGCATTCCCTCGAAACAGAACTCCGTGCGGAGCAACGCAAGCCATCGTACCACCTTCATTGAGATGATGAACCATGTGCAGGATAAAAGCATAGTCGGCTGTTTTCTTAGGGGCAAGCCGTCCTGCTTTACTGAAACGGTCGTCGTTGTTAAATTTGTCGGCGGCACTCCATTCGGCAGAGAAAGGAGGATTTGCAACCACCGCATCAAACTGCATATCATCGAATGCGTCCCATTCAAGTGTATCGCCATTCTCTATTTTGAAGCTGCTGAAGCGGATGCCATGCAGCAACATATTCATTCGGGCAAGGTTGTAGGTTGTCGGATTCTTCTCCTGTCCGTAGATATATGCTGCCTTGCCAATACTTGCAGCACGGAGCAACAGTGAACCACTACCGCAGGTAGGGTCGTAAACATTACGCAAACGGTTATGTCCAAGAGTAACAATCTCCGCCAATATACGGCTGACCTCTTGCGGAGTATAGAACTCACCTGCTTTCTTGCCTGCACCGGCAGCAAACTGGCTAATCATATACTCATAAGCATCGCCCAAAATGTCAATCTCCTGCGATGCCTCCACACCAAACTTTATGTCATCGAGTGCAAGCAGAACATTGCTAACAAGCGTATTCTTGTCATCTGCTGTCTTTCCGAGCTTAGGGGAAGCAAGGTCAATATCCGAAAACAGACCACCGAAATCCTCTTCACTGTCACGTCCGAGCGTACTATCCTCAATGCGTTTCAATGAACGCTCCAGCATCGGAAGTATATTTTCTTTCCGCTTGATAGCTTCGATTACGGAAGAAAACAAGAATTTCGGTTCAATGAAGTAGCCTATATTTTCCAAGCACTGGTTCTTGACCTCTTCCTGCAATTCCGCAGCATCCGAATCGGGCATTTCCCATAATTTCTTGAATGTAACTTCATCATCCTCCAAAGCACTGTTAGCATACGTTTCTATCTTCTCCGACAGATATTTGTAGAAAATGAAGCCCAAGGTAAAATACATGAAATCGCTTGCCGACATATTGCCGCGCAAACGGTTTGCGACCTCCCAAAGCTGGTCACGGAGTTTCTGTTGCAGTTCTTCGCTCATATCTTTATTACTCTATATTATTCTGTATTACATCACTTTCCGGCAATGGTATATTGCTCTCTATTATACTTCTCAGGTCATCCAGCACTTTCCCTTTATATGAGAAATATTTTGCCCCTTGATATGCACCTGATGTATTCCGTTTCTCTTCTGGCATAAACGTACCGACAAAAGGGGACAATTTATAAATACGCCCTTCATATTCAACGGAATCATCGCTTGCCACCTTGACTTCTGTATTCGTAGGAATAAAGGTAACGCATTCGCCTATTTTAATACCGACCATGCTGAATTTGAAACGTCCTCGTTTTACGGTTCGTTTCTGCATTACAGACAACGATTCTTTTTCATTATGACAAACCGGTTTATTATCTACATAGACCGTGACAACCGCATCATCAATCATCTTGGCTATGTCATTGAATATATCCAAAGCTATTTGCGGCGGCACATTGAAAAACTCCCGATTCTGGCGAATACGCAAATCCGTCAACCGGTCGATGGTCTTGTGTACATGTTTTTCAACATCGTTATATTTGACAGTCTGAATGGTTGCATAAATCTCAAAAGGCAACGGAACTGCCGTATTATCAAGTTCCTTGGAACGTATATCAACAGGTCGCGCACTTTTACCGATCTTGACCCAATCCTCACGAAAACTTGGATTAGTCAAGATATACACATATCCTGGTTCATTTGTCTTTACCATATCTGTATTCCTTTTAATCCCAACTGAAAGTGCGTATGATATTACGCAATCTGTCTAAAATCCTTGTCAACGCCTTTCTCGTTTTTATCAGGCCGAGATGCTTCTCTTTCAATGCTTTTTGTATGATTTCTGGCTGCTCTTTTTGCAGGTAATCATATTCTTTAAGGAAGTGATTCAATACCGATGACGATATATCCTCTTCCTCAGCCAATGAGTTGACGGCATTTTCTCGCTCAACGGCAATATAGCGGTTCAACCGTTCTTCCAAATCGCTTGTACCGTCAACCTTGCCTCGCTGCATCATGAAGTTTTCCTTATCGTCATCCACATTCTTTTGAATGAAGCCATCGATAAGTTTGGCTTTGCTGCGCATTTCAGCGTCCTTAATCATCGTGTCAATGATATTCTGACGGCGTTCCGCATAATCGGCACTATATGGGTCAAGTTCTGCAATGAGTTCAAGGATATATGCCACATTGATAACGTCGCTATGCAAAAGCTCAAGGCAGAAATCCACATCGCCGAGGTCTCCATCATCCGAAGTATCTGTATTATCATCCGGTTTGGAAGACGGAGCTGGATCAACGAGTGCAAAAGTATCATGGATATCAAGATACTTACTCCTGAAATCCATAAACTGCTGTTCCGTCATGCCGAGATCATCAGCTTCTTCGCTATAATCCTCATATATTTGAATCTCTGCGTGTTTACGGATAATATCACGAAATGCCAAAACAAACTCTTTCTTAGCCGTTTCGCTCTGCAAAAGGTCTATGCAGTTTGTGTCCGGGTATTTCTTCAGAAAATCGGATGCAAGTTCCTTGTATTCCTGTTTGATTTCTTCAAACGGAGGTCGCACTATTTCTTCCGGATTGTTGCTGTTACTGAATAATTTGATAGCAGCATCCACATTGCTCTTCAAATCACGGAAACATACAATCTTTCCGAAGCGTTTCTTTTCGTTCAGCACACGGTTCGTCCGGCTAAATGCCTGCAACAAGCCGTGGTATTCCATGTTCTTATCTACATAGAGCGTATTAAGTTTCTTGCTGTCAAAACCGGTAAGGAACATTCCGACAACAAGGCAAAGATCAAGCGGCTTCATATCGGCTCGCTTCTTTTTCATGCGCAGGTTGATGTCATCGTAATATGCACGGAAGTTCTCAGTCGTAAACGATGTGCCGAACATTTCGTTATAGTCATCCATGATGGCTTGCAGCTCATCGACTTCGCCTGCACTGTCATTCAGATAAGAACCTGTACCCATTCCTGTCAGTTCATCATCCTGACTTCCATTGGCTGCATAGGTAAATACTGCACCTATACGAATCTTAGGATTCAGTTCCTTGAATATCTTGTAATAACGGATAAGCATCGGCACTGACTGCACGGCAAACAGCGCATCGAACTCTCCGTCAAATGTTGACTTATTGAAATTATTAAGGATGAATTGGGCTATTTCCGTCATGCGATTGGTACTGCCGTTCTGCACCTCCTCACTGCCATGATAGTATTCCACAAGAAAACCGAGAACATTCTCATCAGCAATGGCATCCTTAATCAGATAGCGATGCAGGCAGTTGCCGAACACCTCTTTGGTCGTATGACCATCAACTGCATTCTCTGTAAATATTGGAGTTCCGGTAAATCCGAATATCTGGGCATTATCGAAGAATTGCATAATCTTCTTATGACTCTCCCCGAAATGGCTACGATGGCACTCATCGAATATCATCACGATACGAGAATGGCGTATCGAATCTATTTTGCTGCTATACCATGTCTTGCTTACGGCTGCATTGAGTTTCTGAATAGTGGTAATGATAATCTTGGAGTTGCTATGCAGACGTTTTACCAACTCGTCCGTATTGTCCGTACCGTCAACGGCTCCCGGTTCAAAGGCTTCATATTCCGACTGTGTTTGTGTATCAAGGTCATGGCGGTCGACAACGAACATTACCTTATCTACATCATCTAACTCCGAAACGAGTTGCGCAGTTTTGAATGAAGTCAAAGTCTTTCCTGCCCCTGTTGTATGCCAAATATAACCGTTATCATTGGAGTTCTGCACTCGATCCAATATCTTTTCTACTGCATAGAACTGGTATGGGCGCAACACCATCAAGCATTTATCACCTTCATGTAATACGATGTACTTTCCGATAATCTTACCGAGCGTACACTTTTCCAAGAAAAACACAGCAAACTTATCCAGTTCATTGAATGGCAGGTTTGCCGCATCCGTCCAGTTGAATGTAAATTTATATCCGCCATTGGGATTATTGGCGAAATAACGAGTGTTCACACCATTGGAGATGACAAACAACTGAATATAATCGAACAACCCATGAAAGGATGTCTTATGATAGCGTTGAATCTGATTGTATGCCTGTTTGAGTTCTACTCCCCGACGTTTCAATTCAATCTGAACTAAAGGGAGACCATTGATAAGAATCGTCACATCATAGCGACACTTCTTTCGTCCCTCCACCGTAATTTGGCTCGAAACCTGAAATTCGTTCTGACACCATTGGGTACGATTAAGAAACTCTACCCAAATGCGCTGTCCGTTAGCCGTATCAAGAGGATATAGGTCGCGAAGCTTCTTTGCTTTTTCAAAGCGAGTACCACCTTCCAGATAGATTAATATCTTCTCGAACTCTTCATCCGTAAATGAGTTACGGCCAACTTCCGCCAGTTGTTTCTTGTTGTGAATTTCCAACTGCCGCTTGAAATTGGCATAAAGATTATCTTCTTCGGTAATCTGAACATACTCGTAGTCCATTTGCCGAAGTGTGGCTATCAGTCCGGCTTCCAACGCCGCTTCGCTCTGTATTGACATATTCTTGCGCCCTGTTATGGTGTTATTACTTATCTATTCCGGCTTGCAGTATTCTGATGCCTAATGCATTTTCTATCTTGCACAAGGTTTCTAATGACAGATTCTCGCGACCTTTCAACACCTTGGAGACATATTGCTGAGTGCAATTCATCTTCTCGGCCAACGCTCGTTGTGTCATACCAAGTTCCTCCATTCGGTTTGACATAGTTGCAGCGATAGCTTGCGAATGACACATCCACTTTTCGTCTTTATTCTCCTCCGTTCCTTCAACCAATCCTAAAACCGTGTCTATCTGTTTTTCAGCCATTGTATACATCAAAAAATACCTTTGCCTTACTCTGTAGGCAAAGGTAGTATAAATAATCGAGATGACACAACTTTCAGGTTGTTGATTGATTTTTTTTTGAGCAAAGAATATTCCTATTTAATTGCTGTTATCCTTAAATCATATCTACGGCTACCAGCATCAAGAGCAACATCATACTCTTTCAGTCCTTTTTCAACTGCAATCAGATGTAATTCATCCTTATCCTTTGGGATTATATCTGGACCATAATAAATTGCATTCAAACATCCGACATCTGGAATTGATGCATAATTATTCTCATCCTCTAAGTTATAATACAGCATTCTCCATTCATGTTCATGTTCGTATTCTTTTTGGTCCTTATAAAGATAAGATCGATACCAATATAATTGATTGACTGATATCATGGAAGACAAAAAGTTCAACCAATTTTTATCTCCAACTTGCTTAAAATACTCGTAAGTATGAATATTTCCCTCATCCAATGTAACGTCAGGTCTTAATTCAGTATAAATCACAGGAAAGAGATTTACATCCATTCCCAATGAGTTATATTTAAAAATACATTTTCTAAGATCGTATTCTAATGCAAATCCCTTATACCCATCAGCATATCTATCCCACATATATTTTGACTGTACACTTTCTGTAAAACATGCTATTTTTGCACTATTTCTCGGATTTCTAAAACGCGACTCTTGCTTTTTTATCGCAGACCCAATGTTGTTACAAAAATCCATATATTCATCTGTCAATATTTTATCTATAATTTGTTCATCCGTATATCCACACTCTCTGTAGTAACATATTTGCGTTGCCTTTTCTGCCCTTATATCAGAGGATTTCTGGGTTATATGCGACAATGTTATGCGCAATGCATCCTTTAATGCCTTTTTTAAATCTTCGCGAATTTTGTCTTGATCTATATATAAATATGAATCATACTTATCCGGAAACATTCCTGCATGGCATAATGAAATTGTTCCGGATTTTAATGATTCAATAGTATAACCTTTATCGTCTATTTTACGATATCTAAAAAGTTTTTCTGGAATATTAGGAAGTATCAATTTGTAAATATTACTCCATACATCTGAAGTTGCAGCTTTATCTATATTGAACGGAATATAGGATTGCTCTATAATTTCCTGAAATTGTTTTCTAAAATCTAGCATCTTTAAGTCGTGAATTGTTATATCCTTTTATTTCATTAACTCAATAACATCTTCTGGCAACATTGCATTCCCAGCATCATCTTTCGGAGCACTCTTAAGAAACAGCACCGGAACGATGGTGTAGTTCTTGATAAATAGTAACAAATTAGCTTTACGGAGAAGTTCGCCTGTCAGTTGTTTGCCATTCTCTTGGGTTGTCCATTTGCATTCGTCAACCAGCAGATACTTTTTATCGAGCGATTCTGCCATCACATCAAATTCAACTTGTTCCGGCTTCTTGTCCTCATTGAGACATGGGTAGCGCCTTGGTTATCGGCATTATGAAGTAACTCATACACAAAATGTGCTTTGTCTTTATAAAGATTCTGGGCGATTTCCAATGCTCCACGATACATAGGATTCTTGAAGATTGTCCAAGCCTCCCGACCTTGTTTACTGAGTACCTTGAAATATAATTCCTCCTCCTGATTCATAACTGCTCCTTGATTTTTCTGATGACGTCTTCCACCTCTTCGGTCATTATTGCACCATTTTCATGATCGCAAGTCGTGAAAAGATTTTCTCCGAGGGTATAACCTATTTCCTCGTAGAATTTTAGTTTACGCTCCCATGAAGCCTTGTATTCCGGAACGACAAGCATTCCCAGATGTTCCCAGATGATTCTATCACCCCATGGGGTTTCAAAGGAAAAGTCGGGAATGCATCGGTGGCCATTTTCTTCCAGTAGTTGCTCGTACTCAAATTCCACCCCAGCATTTACCAATTGGTTTACAATTACAACTTCTGACTTGCTACGCACAAACAGACCTTTCTTGGCTGTTCCATGAATCAGGCCCTCAACATAAGGAATATTAAGACGTTCGGCTCGAACGGAATAGTCAAATAGATTGGTATTTCGTCGTGCGAGCACTGAGGCTTGTGGTTTAGTAAATTCTCTCAACCAACCAATAGAATCTTGAACAAGCAGGACTACACGCTTCTTTGCTCTGGTAAGAGCTGTATATATCAACTCACGACTTAAAATGCGGCCGGTTTTGGGCAATACCACAAAAACCGTATCAAAATCGCTGCCCTGGCTTTTATGGATTGTAATAGCGTATGCAAGCTCAATAGCAGCATCCTGGTCTTCCCCTTTATCTCCCCTGAAGCCGAAGGTTTCATGAGGTATGCCAACATACATAACATTGATATGTCCTTTATTTATAGACTTAACAAAGCCTATCTGGCCATTGGAGAGAGGATATTTTTCTTTTGATGGATAGGATTCTCGTAATATATTTTGAAGTTGAATGACTTTATCATTCTTATATATCTTCTGGGTTCCGATTTCCTGATAATCCCCTTTGCGATTGATATTATTTCCAACCCATGACTGAAGATAGGAATTCAGTTGATATGTACCCCATGCGAGATTTATTACTGGAGCAAGAATCTGAAGATTTTCGAGCGCTGCCGGATCTGACTCAAGCGATTTTAAGTCGTCAATACCTATTTTTTGCTTCAAGGATTCTGGCAGTTCGACATCGGAACAAGCGAGTTCCTTGCAAATTGCATCCCTAAGGATTTGAGGCAGATCCTTTTCATCGTTCCAGTAATAAACTGAAAGATCGCCTTTGAGATTCTTGCTTTCGATTTTCCAAAATATTTCATCGGCAAATTTCTCCGGTTTGTTTCCACTGAACCAAGAGGCCAAAGTCAAGACATCTGAATCTCCACTGGCTATTGTGCGCACAACGGTGCGGAGATAGGTAATGGCAGATTTCAGATTGGCGTCCGCGTCATCACAATTAAGATAATGGCATAAATCCGAGAAAGCCCTGCCCGGACCTATCGGAGGTAGCTGATAGGGGTCTCCGATAAGTATTATTCGGTTTATGAACTTCAGGTCAAGCGACATAATAAGCGCATGAAACGTGTCGGTAGTTAGCATCGAACATTCATCAATGATTATATTCTTAGCACGTGAGTATTTGCGCGAGTCTTCAGTTAGACGCGGTTTCATGTTTTCAAAATCGAAGGCGCCGAGACTGGCAAGAAACTGAGCTACGGTTTTTGAACTCACATTTTCGGCCATATTACTGAGCCTTACTCTCGCCTTTCCAGTGGGAGCCAGCAGCAGAACGCCTTCTGCTTTTATCTTGTCAGAACAGAGAAAGGATCTCACTACGGTAGTCTTACCGGTACCTGCGCCTCCCGTGAGAACTGAAAGGCGCTTTTTGTCCATCATTTCAAGAGCTTTGGCCTGCTGCTCAGTAGCCTGTTGACTGCGCTCGTTTGTAGGATCATAATTCTTGTCTAACATAGCGAGGGATAGCCAGTCCTCACCGGTAGGCTTCTTAACATCTCTCTTTGCTCTTTCTCGTAGCACTTTCCGAAGAAACTCCTCCATTTGATAATATTCCTTGAGTTGGATAGCAGTAGGATTCTCATCAGGAACATAATCGAAGGATACTTCAAAAAACTGGCGATGTGTGAGAAGTATGTTTTTCGGGAGGCGAGCTTTGTCTTCTTCCGTCATTATGTCGCGCAGATAGTCCTCCATCTCTTTTATTGACACAAGGGTATCACCATCTGTTAGAACGGAATAAAGCCTTTCAACGACTAATGATCTAAGGCGTCGAGTATCCAAAATGGACTCCGCTGCGAACGGAGGCACTGGAACATTATCACCCTGAATTGTTGGGTCGGGGAAGGCTCCAAGATCAATTGTACGCGTTGAAACTTTCTCTATAAAATTCCGAGCGCACCATTCGCTGATGAGGTATGGATTGCTTAGTATATCAGACTCTACATCATCTATAAAATGCTCAATAACATCGGATTCAAGTTCAAATCTGGATAAAGTGATAAGACGCTCACGTACATTACTTGTTTGGCCCTCCCAACTTATTCGATACGTAGGAAGAGACGAGTTGTAAACAGCACTATCAACTTTGATTTCCTTATTTAGCAACTTTTCAAAATGCCCCCAGGGATTGTCTTTCGGTCCACATCCTTTTTTTCGCAGGTCGCTTTCAATCAGATTGCCATAATCTATTCCCAGCGCTTTAAGTGCTGAAGCGAATGAAGGGAAGGGAGTGATTTGTTTCTTGACATGCTCAATACGGGCATCAATCCACCTGAGTTGACATTGCCATCCCTCGATTGAGCCAGCCAAGCCATGTCGAATTACTGCCTCCAACGAACGCCGAGCAGCTTCAAGAATCAATAGCATTGAATGATTGCTTATAAAATCACAACCATATGATAGTTCATCAAATATCTTTCCGCTACTGTCAAATTTATCCAGCGATAATTTGATCTCATCAAGAGCCTGTATCTTTGACAGACCCTTCCCTTGGAATATATTCTCATCCAACTCCAGATATTCTTTATAGGGGAGAATGAAGCCGCGAGATTCTTTCAGGTCTGGGCGAATGGAATGAGAGAACATTATCTCCCATAAGGGATATGTATAATCGGCAGTTGTTTCGTAGTCTTGAACACCACAATTTTTTACTATATCCCCCATTCCCACAATCATTCGTAAACCTTCATCGTCAATCGGATTGCCTTTCTTACAATAAAAGACGCATATCGATTCCTCGGTTATCTCTGAGCTGAACCATTTAAGCACATCATACAATCGCTCAGGATTATAAACCCAAGCCGAACCGAAAGGTGCACTTTCGGCAGGGCGAAATTCAGGATGCTCCTTGCTAAGGTCTTTCTGTGCATCCATATTCAAGTAACGGAATGGTATTCCAAGAGCTGAATAAGCTGGTATCATTACTTTTGTAGGTAATAACTTAGAATGTGGATTGTCTGAATTCCAAGCATATATGTGAATAAATTCACGCTCATAAGCCTTGTAATTCATGAATCCCCCATTCTCTCCAGCACAAGCAGGACGTTCTTTTGTAGTTAATTTAGACCAGTCGATTCCACACGACAACTGCTCACAATCTACTTTTGAGTTGACAATATTAGGTAGTTGTTTACAGAATGTATTACAACGAGGATTTGCACATACATGCGAATTCCAACCATTGTCGTGCCAAGGTACTCGAACAGATATATGTTTCATTTTTTAATCTTTTTACAATGTTAAATTATTGTTATGCAAAATCATTATTACAATTATAAACTCATCTAACTGAAACTACTCCATCTTACATCGCTCATCCAACACTCCGGCAAACATATCCATCTCTCTCTTGGAAATCCCCAATCGTGTTGCCAATTCTCGCCATCCTTTTATAGCTTCAGTTACCTCAACAACAATCTTTTCTGCTGTTGTACGGTTTAGCATATAGTCTTCGCAAGCATCCAGCAAAATACCCAGTTCTGCCTTATTGGAGGTTGATGAGACAAGCAGACTCTGATACTCATTCAAAGTAGGGTTCATGTCATATGCAGGAGAAAGCGTCCAACCTTTTGCAGTCAAAAGAAAACCATGATTACGGAAATGATCATCGCTATTACCAATGCAGATATTGAAAGCCACACGGCGATAGAGTTCCTGCAGATTCTCTTCCACATTCGTGCAGTTCTGGATTATGAAATCGACTATATCCAGATAACCATGCCCTGTAGTTGCATTGTCACCGTCATTGAGTCCCAATAAAGTCATTGCAGAAGCAAAGTGAATCCGTTTCCCCTCTTGGGTTCTGTCGAAGCGTTGAGAAAGCAACGTGTGATATTTCTTTCCTGTTGCCAGCACTTTAGTCTTTGCGGCATTTATACCGGCTTTTGCAGCAAGAAGGTGACTGAAATGCTCCCAAAGTCCGGCATCATAATCATCCTTGCGAGAAGGGAACTTGGCTATATAAAGCGTTTTATCCGTGTCTATCACACTGGCTTTAGGTCTTGCACCTCCCAATGAAGAACCGGGCTGCACGAGTTGGGCAACCCATTTCCTGTCAGGCAGGACATTCCCCTCTTCACTTTTCTCAATTTCCGCACTGGCCGCAATCAACTCCCTTATATCCGCCAGAGGTGGGATTTTCAACAACTCACTTACATTTATAAATCCTCCGTCTTTTAACTCCTTGAAACGGAAAGCACCCATTCGGGAAAAGTCATCGATACCAGTCAAAAAATCGAAAGAAGATAGTCTCCGTACCGGTCGCCCCTCTTCCATCGCAGCAATCTGCTCACGTCGCAACAACAGCATTCGTCCCCAACGATCCGGCAAAGCATCCGAGAAACATCCGAATATATCTTTCTCCGGTTGCGTATATTGCTGTCCCGGATAATTATTGAGGTCATCACTCAGAAATAAATCTCCGTGTTTCTTCAGCCATTCATCGCTGAAGGTAAAGCAATAGCTGTCCGAGCCACGAAGAGATTCATAGCCTAACTCGCCAACGAGTTCTGTCTCGTTGAGCCAGTCAAAATCGGCATAAACATATAACATCTTCATCGTTTACTCCTTTTTTGAGGCACGTTCCCTTGTCTTCAAACTCAAATCCTGCAAGGCTTTTCCCAATTTATCTTCTTTGGCTAGCCACAGAATATCATCGTCCAGTTGCAGAGCATAGAGCACTCGCAAATAAATTCCGATTGCCACAGTCGGCGCACCTTTCTCTATTCGGGACACAGTCAACGGAGAACAGGTGGCACGTTCTGCCACCTGAGCTACGCTCAAATTCCTGCGCAAGCGAGCCAGTTTAATCTGCTCTCCCACAACTGACATTTTCTGCTCCAACTTTCGGGGCAACTTGGTTCCCATTGTATTTTTAGCCATAATCAACTTATCATATAATATGCAAAGATATTACTTTTTACCTATTTAATGATATATTGCGGACGCAAAAATCACAAATTCAAAAGATACGACTATTAAATACTGATTTTGCTACCAAAATAGAGATTTCAAAGAAGCAGACTTCTACCTTTATCTATGATTATAGTCAAGATAAAAGCCAGCTTCTTCAATTTAAGCATCACTCGATGGGTTTCACCAATTCTTCATCCTGCCATTCCGCAAGAGAAACAATCGCATTGTATTGCTCCAAAGTCAAATCCGATTCACTATCGTCTGAGCATTCGTATTCCCACGGCAGTTCGTAAACAGTACCTTCTTCCTGATAACCCATATAGTTATGGTACGTATTAGGAATTAACCGCACATAATCTTCTTCGCGCAGAATCCTCAAAAGTTTCTCGGCATCACGAATCAATAATGGCACTCCGACCTTATATAGAGCAGTGGCAACCTCAATGGCCAGCTCGACATTTGCCGAGTAGCTATTAGAAACAACTATCATCCAACCCTGCTGTGGCACCTTCGATGCAATGATGTTCAAGCGCGAAAACCCCAACTCGCCATAGTGGTCTGTTGCAAACCGTATAAAATCCTCCGGGCTGTCAATGTCATAGAGTTTATCTACATCTACGAATTTCACTCGTTTGTAATAGACTACATCTCGCAGTTCTTCCGGGATATTCGGTTGTTCTTCGTAGAGACGATTTCCAATACTTCGCTTCCGGTAGTATGCCTCATAAGCCTCGTTAGCGATACGATAATATGTGCAATATTGCCGAATGTTCATAGTCTTCAGATGAAGTGCGGATGTTCCTTCGCAGAATCCTCCAAAGCCTTTATCGCTGTTTCCCGATCTTCCACATTAATCTTAAAGCTCGGAGCTATCCTATTGAGTTCCTTTCGTGCAATCCGCCCAATCCGTTGCTGGCACGGCAGATTGTGCGCCACATAGTCGTTGAACCCATCAGGATTTGCAACAATAACATCAACCAGCCTCTGCAAATAGCAGAAAAGTCGGGCAAGGGAATCCTGATACCATCCGTTATCAGATTCTCCTTCGGCACAAGAGGAGCGATTCGTTATGACGAAATGCGTATGTTTTCGGTCTGTAATGCGAATCGACCGGAACTCTTCGTATCTATAAGAGGCGATATGAAACCACTGCGTTTCCGTTGGATTGAATGCGAGCCAGTCCGCAAGGAACGCATCTTTGCTTTGATACTCTCCCGAAGCAATCAGTTCCTCGACATCACCCCATTCCTCAGAAGTGGGGCGTGGCACCTCAATGTAGAAGCCACGGTACTCATCATCTCCCATTACGGCAAATCGCTCGAACTGATGCTGAATTTCAACTAGACGTTCCAGCATATTGCCGCTAACTGTGATTTCACAATGACGCATTTCACCCATTGCTTCTATATGCGAAGCGTTCAAGCCAACCTCATTTGCCAAATCAATAAAGAGTTTTCTATCTATTATTCTTTCATCCATTGCTTAATGCTCATTAAATTTCAACATGCTTTTTCGGATCAAACCCATTCACAATGTGCTCATTCGCAAAAATATATCCCATCTGATTACAGATTACTTTTGTACTACCAATCTCTGTGTCTATATTGGTATGTGAATGTCCATAAATCCAAATATCTATCCGACTGTTGGCAATCCAATCACCATATTCGCTAGCAAATGCACTATTCAGTACGGAGTTCTTGTGCTGTGGATCAATCACCTCCAAAGTAGGCAAATGATGAGTAACCACCACAATATGACCAGCCGTGCTCTCTTCGACACTTTTCCGGATAAAATCAATACAGGTCTCATGCATCCGATTGAATTCCTCTACCTGTAGCAATTTTCCGTCAAATTTGATTTGGCGAAAGTCATTCATACCTTTCCACACGAAATACTCGTCATTCGGGTTAATCCGTGACCATAGCGTACTCAGGACAAAATCGGTATCATCGATACGGATTACCTGATTCTGATAGAACCCTACATTCTCACGGAACATCCACTTCCATTGCAGCCCTCGTTCCATCACGTCCGAATAATTATAGTATTCGTGATTGCCGGGAACAATCAGAACCTGCCTGTAATTATCCGAAGCCCATTTCCAGAATTTCATCATAGGAGCTATCCTATCCCTAAGATAGAATATATCTCCAGCCAAAACCAGCACGTCACCGGTAACAGGTAATTCATTATGCTTTAAATATCTGCTGTTCTCCCTGAACTCCAGATGTAAATCGCTCATGTATTGTATCTTCATTGCTCTTTCATTTTTAATTGTTCAACTTGTTTTTCAATAATTATCTTCATCTGTGCAAATGAAACCGGCATAAAGTTGTTGTTATCAACACCTACGTCATATTGTGTAGGATAGAGATACTGAAGCCGGGCTGCATCAATTCCAGTGTTATTCTTCCTCGTATGCACATGGCCGAACAGTTGCCATACATCTTTATAGCCGCCATCAAAGCACAGAAACGGATAGTGATTCAAATATATCTTCTGTTTATCCACTTCTATATGCATCTGCATGGTCACATGCTCAAACCTATCGACATACCCCTGCCTCAAGTTCTTTAAATCATGGTTGCCGAGAATCAGATATATCTTACCATTCAATCTATCAAGAATTTTAGTCCATTCAGCTGAACCGCCCAGACAGAAATCACCCAAGTGAAAAACAGTATCATCCAAGCCAACTGTATTATTCCAATTGGAGATAATCGTTTCATTCATCATTTCCACATCCTCAAAAGGTCTGTTGCAGAAACGAATGATATTTCCGTGATAAAAGTGGGTATCAGATGTAAAATACTTTACTGCCATCAAATTTATAATTCATTTCTTCTCAATTTATGTGCATCACTGCACGTTAATAATCTGTTTGTCAATCACCCATCAGACGGAAATGACAGAAAAGCATCGTAAGATAACTGTCACAAATGGGTATAAAAACAAAATAGTTGGAAAGTTCGGTAAAGACTCTCCAACTATTCAGTTTATATTTTCAATCAGGGGTAGAATAAACTACACCATGCTATGTTCTTCGTTGGAAAGTATTTATAATACAAGGTTCAATGCCAAAGACATGAACACACAATACAGATTCAGGGCGTTTGTTACCCCAAATTGTGACCTTCGATAATATGTTCATTCTATTTCTTTGCATTGTTAGTTTTTATATCGTTTCAAACTCAGCGCAAAATTAGCAAATAAATTCCATATCACACATCGCTTTCTGAGAAAATCCACGTAACCTTTTGCCTATATGCCGCATAATAAAAACTGAACCTATGCAATTAATACACAGATTCAGTTCCTTATCATTTAGCTCACTCCATTGATTCCCGAATAATCCGCCGAGTCTCTTTCTTATACTCCTTGCGGTCATATTCGAATCCCCTGCACATCCAACAGCTACACGGAGTACCTGTTGTTTTGTAAACTTGTGCCCATTTCTCTTTTGCCAATTCAAACCAACGGGGATGCTCATAATAGCTTCCAACCTCACGAATGATGCAATGACCATAAGCGGCATAAAGAATCATGCGAGCCTTAAACACACGAGCCATTTGTTGGCGTCTCCAAAATTTGTTTCTTTTGTCCATCGTCTCTTTCTATTAAAGTTAGGATGAACGATGATGTTACTTTGGTGAGACTTAATATATCCATAGAATTATACCTTTGAATGTTATTCAGTTTGATGACGCAGAATCTCTTTATACCTTTCCGGGTATAAAGTTGGTACAAATATTCGATATTATATCAGATAAGGTATAATTTACAGAGATTTTGAGTTGTAAATTATGAAGGCTCAGACAAGCACAATATAACAGCTCTACACTTTTTCAAGCGAATAAATCGGATTCGTTACACTTTTTCCAACGAATCACTCCCATTATACGACATTTTTTCAAGCGAATCACAGCATAAATCACCGAAACCAACTTTACTTTATCTCCGTATTCATATATACGTGCATTAAAGTAAAGCTAACAAAGGGAGAAAAAGAAATGGCTTCGCCAAGACCAAGCCGAACCAGACCTACAGACTTTCTCTTTTGGCTGCAAAATATGAGTAACCTAAGTGTGTAGATTGAGCAAAATACAACTCAAAGCAAAACAAGATTCACTCCTTGCCAAGCCACAAAAGGCAATCCAAAAATCCGTGAATCCGTCTTTCATTTTGCAGCCCGAATCAGCGAATTTATCCCCGATATGCCTTATCTTTGCGAACCGGAGGTTTCGGGGCAAAAGAGGGTAATTTTCCCCATTTTCCCTCTGTTTTGAGATTGGCAACGAAGAAAAGTGTTAAATCTTCGATTTTTGACGAAAAAACAAGTAAATTTTTGAGCGGTCTATCTTTTAAGCTGTAAACTACTGATAATCAACCAATATAATATGCTGCATCGGCAAGTAAAATCACTTTATCATTAGCTATCATAAACTATCAAAGGCGCTCATTTAGAGCGCCTTTCGTGTTTTTGTGATAAAGTCAACTTATCACCAATCATACTTATTTTATCATTTTTTTCGGCGTTATTTCGGCGTCGATGTCAGATGTCATTTTGATAAATGCTCCCGTCTCCCAAATGATGCGGGTTTTGCAATGGTGTGAAATGGAGTGCAATGGAGTGCAATGAGCCGCATCTGACATAGGGCGAAAAGAATTGAACATTCTTCAAAACAAGTAGAATTTATCTCACCCAAAACATCGTCTGTATTTATTTCTCCCGAAATTTCGCTCAGATGTTCGGTGATGCAAATCTACAAAACATATCGCAAAAATGAGCAAAATAGTAGTAAAAAAAGTTTGTCAGTTTTGCGGCAAAGAATTTATCGCGCATAAACTGAACACAATGTATTGCTCTCACCAATGTTCGCAGCGGAGCTATAAGGTTCGCTTAAGAGAGCAAAAGTTAGAAAAAGTCCTGCAAAAGGAAAACCTTCCACCTGTCACTTCCACTACACTTAAAAAGGAGTATCTCTCGTGTGATGATGTTGCCGACTTAATGGGAGTCAGCAGCACCACCGTTTACAGATACTGCATAACGGGTAAGATTAAGTGTATTAAGATGAATAGGAAGATTTTTATACGCAAGGTGGATATTGACGCTTTGTTCCAAACTGATATGCCATATCAAGTAACGCGCATACAGGCAAAGCCGATTACGGAGTACTACACGATTGAAGAAATCGTAGAGAAGTACAATGTAAGCAGAGATACAATCTTTAAGTATGCATCCTCAAAAAATATTCCCCGGATCAAGCAGGGAAATAAGACGCTATTCAGTAAGAACCATATTGACCGAAGGTTCTCACTCTATAGTCCCGATCCCGATATATCCGAATGGTACTCTGTGGATGAGATATGTGAGAAATTTCAGATGTCTGTACAAGCTGTATATGGATGCGCTTCGAATCACATTATACCACGGATGAAAAGTAAGGGAAAATGCTATTACTCAAAGAAGCATATAGATGAGGTACTTGCAAGCAGAATGGCTTCATCAGAAATTACTGCATGGTACTCTATGGAGGATATCAATAAGATCTATGGTCTAGACCCTAGATATGTTTCGGGACTTATCTACAAGAATCCTATTCCAAAGATTAGACGAGGCAACAAGGGATACTACTCTAAAACACACTTCGATGAGTTGATGAGGAAGAAATTTCCGCAGCCTGAGTACTACACCGTGGAGGAGGTTACGGATAAGTATGGTATCACCAGAGATGCATTATATCAATATGTCAAGAGATATAACATCTCCACCATCAAGGAGGGTCGATACATCAAGATCCTCAAGCACGAGATAGATAATATTTTGTCAAACACACAAAAAGCATCATAATATGTCAATTTCAAAAGTTGCATTAAGAAGGAAGCCTCTCTCAAATGGGAAGAAGGAGTCACTAGTCCTTGAATTCACCCCGCCAATCCTGGATAAGGATACACTGTGCCGTGTCCACAAGAAGCATCTTGGTATTTACATATGGGCAAAGCCAAAGACTGAGGAGGAACGGGACTACAATGATGAGATGTTGAGTAAGGCGGAGGCCATTCGCTCACACTGGGTTCAATCAATTATCAATGAGGACTACGGGTTCTTGGATAAGACCAAGATGAAGGGAGATTTCCTCGAGTACTATCGGAACATAGCACTTGCTAAGAGAGAGAATAGCAAATGGTGGGGCTCCTATCAACATTTTGAGAAGTTTATACACGGACACTGTACTTTCGAGCAGATGGATGTATATATCGCAAAGCGATTTGCGGAGTACTTGATGACTGCCACATCAGTAAGGCGGCCAGGTGTACCGATGCACACTAACACTCGTGCGTCATACTTCTCAACTTTTAGAGCTGTGCTTAAAAGAGCATACCGTGATAGATTGCTTAAAGAGAACATCAACGACTACCTTGACAAGATCGAGTATGTCGAGACTAAAAGGGAGTATCTAACTTTGGAAGAACTTAAGCGTCTTGATGCTACTCCTTGCGATATCCCGGTACTACGCAGGGCGGCAATATTCTCTTGCTTCACCGGACTGCGTGTCAGTGATATTATGCAGTTGGAGTGGAAGCATATTGTAAAGGCACCTGATGGCGGCTGGTGTATGCGAATCCGTACCGAGAAAACTGAGACAGAGGCAACCCTGCCTATCAGCGAAGAGGCGCTCTCCTACTGCGGTAAGCGCAAAGAAGGTAAGGTGTTCGAAGATTTTGCTCGTGGAATGCTCACAACACCGCTAAAAAGATGGTTGAAGCAAGCAGGAATAACTAAGCATATAACTTTCCATTGTTTTAGACACACATTCGCTACGCTACAGTTAGCAATGGGTACTGACCTGTATACTGTAAGCAAGATGCTCACTCACAGATTCATTTCAACGACCCAGATATATGCTGATATTATGGACAATGAGAAGAGAAAATCGGCTAATGCAATCACCCTGAAATAAGCGTTTGAGGCCTCTATTGAATATAGAGGTCTCTTTTTTTTTACTCACTTTAACAACCAAAATTCTTATGGCGAACTATACTTTCATAAAAAAGATTATGGAACAGCGTAATATCACAAACGAGGATTTGTACGGCGTTATCACAACCCTCGTTCAGAAAGTAGAGTCGCTTGAGTGCAGCATTCAGGAGATTAAGAATACGCCAGACGATGAAAAACTAATGGATGCCGAGGAGTTAGCAGATTTCCTGGGTAAGTCAAAGGTTACTGTATATCGCTTGAAACACGAAAGAAAGATCCCTTATATCAAACAAGGGAACAGAATATACTTTTTCAGGAAAGATGTCCTGGAATGGTTAAATAACAACAAGCGCGCATCCAAGGCTACTACATTACGAGATGTTGAGAAAATGATGGCCGCAAAATCAACATCATTTTCCCGTAGTAGTAAAAGAATCTAGGGCTAAACGGTTAAATTGGGTAAATTCTATTATCTTTGCAGTTGAATTCTAAAACAATAGACACTATGAAGGAATTGGTAGCAAAAATCAATGAGGCATTCGAGGCATTCTCAAAGGATGCTGCGTTGCAGGTAGAGAAAGGTAACAAGGCTGCCGGAACTCGTGCTCGTAAGGCTTCATTGGAGCTTGAGAAGTTGATGAAGGAGTTTCGCAAGGTTTCTGTCGAGGCCGGCAAGAACTAATCTCTCCCTCATTCGTGTAGCTGGACTACACACCACATAGTTATAGAAGAAAGCGTTAGCTTTTGCTTTGCACCCCTAAATTCTGGTAAAATTTATGAACTCGCAAGGCGAACAGTTAATGCTCACGATTTGCGTGGGCTAATCTGTTTGCGAGTTTGGTTTACCAGAGCCATGGGTGCAGCAGGTTATGTCCCACGCTCTTCGTTTTTACAAATATCGTGCTCAAAGGGACATTGAGCCGCTAAATAACATCGGGGCAATGATATTAGATAAACTATTGGCAATACCTGCTGACGCTACCACTGCTACTGTTCAGGGTGTAGAGATGCAGATTATCTCGGCAGAGCAGGCAGACAAAATGCTTGGGGCCGACACAAAAGACGAGAAGACACACGAGTGCATCTTGAAAAATGGACGATTCCTATTTGAGTCAGAGAACGGAGAACTCAAATCACTATATAAAGTTTTATAGCAAAAGTGCGTCCCGAGAGACGCACTTTAACTTTACAGGAGGTTCTTACTTATTTAATACCTAATGCCTTAAAAGCGGCATCGACAGGATCAGAATAGACCTCCAAGCTAAATTTAGAAATTAAATCAGCTGGGACTTTGGAATATTGGATCATATCTGCCACAGGTATTAGAATTCTTTTTGCGCCTGCATCTTGCGCTATTTGTAACGCACCAGCCAAATCACTTGTTGGAATAATTGTCCCTCCAATACTCATCGAGCCCAAAACGCACATTTGGCTTTGAATACTGCGTTCTGTTATACCAGAAACTAACGATATAAACACTCCTAACTCAAGGCCTTCAAGCGTTCCGATACCGTTGATATCTGTTGCCTTCATATGAAGTTCACAATCTGAGAACTTTGCGCTTTGTGAAATCCTTGCAAGATTAGAACGGCAATAATTCACGGCCTCTTTAAGTTCATCGCTTATCTTGCTACCACTTCCAAATCCTGTATGAGTAAATTTACCATTGCCAGGCATTACCTGCAAATCAAGTCTCACTAGGCCTAGATTACCGTCTCCTGGTTGGTGCGCAATGCTATACAATGATCCAGGTTGGAGATCTCCTTCTGGGATAAGAGCAGAACCTCCATTTTCAGGGGTGTTGACATATCGCTCTTCTCCATCTTCCAGGTCAATGTAGCTGAAATGCACACCGTAAAATTCTAATCCACCAATTTTTTTTAGTTGCTCCTTAATGCGCCTTCTTCCGATAAGAGCATATTCTAAACAAAGACGAACATCTTCCTTGTCGAAGTTACCGTCTGGGAATAGGAGCTTAAGAAGGCCACTTACGGTTTTCTTGACTGCAATTACATCGCGTTGATTCAGGTCCTTACCCAATCTGAAGTATTTTTGAATAGCGTCACTAAAACTTCGTTTTCGCATCTCTCTAAGACACTCTGAAAAGTAGTCAGAAATAAAGCCATAGGCATCAGTGAAGAATTCAGGCTTCATCTTTGGTATTTCCCAACCTGGCAGATAGTGGTGAAAACGGTCAAAGAATGCCGTGTCGATCATATCCTTTGGGAATGGAGACAAGAGATGGCTTACTTTAACGAGATTCTCAATACTACCATTGATGTTTCCTACAAAAACCATTGATGCATTGGCATTGATACTCTCTTTCCCTCTACTAAAGGAACCATTAGCCATATAGCCTTTCATTATTTGGATACCATCTTTGTCTTTAAGGTTAATACCTGCAACCTCATCAAACGCTACGACATCCCAAGTTCCAACCAATCCTACTGTATGTCTACCCATATTGTAGAACAGATTGGCTACCGTAGTCTGACCGCCAGAAATCAAGATTGAGTAAGGAGATAATTCATCGTAAACATATGACTTTCCTGTGCCTCGTGGTCCTAACTCACAAATGTTATAATTGTTCTCCACGAAAGGTATCATACGAGCCACCAAGTGCCATCTGGTTTGTTCATCAAGATTTGATGGTTCCATACCGACACTCCTACATATAACCTCAATCCACTCTTCTAATGAGAAGTATTTCCTGTTATCAATATACTCAGCCAAGTCTGTTGCTGGCATCTGGATAGGTTTCAAACTGAGAATCTGGAAAGGACTTCCTTTCGTATTTTCATCATAGTTGTACTCCATATCAATGATGCACCAAATGCCTCCACAAAGAAGTTTTTCATACTTCTTTATGTAGCTATCATCAATGTGAAGACGACTAATGTTGATATTGAATATTTGACCCTCGTAGCAATCAGTATGCTCGTTCAATTTCGCTGAGACCTTATCAATGATTTTATAATGTCCTCTTTCGCGGATTTTGGATTTAATCTTTTCCGCTTCATCGGGTCGCACGAAGTTATCTGCTAAGACTTGCTTAACCATAGCTACGCCACGCTCTATATCCTCTTGATTGTCTGTTGCGCAATACATGCCCAACAAATACTCAAGTACATAACTTGGGACATTCGCACCTTCTTTGATGCTTTTGGTAAGATCCTTACGAACTACCTTACCTGCGTAATATTCATTAAGTTTTGAATCTAATGTATCCATAATTACCACTCAACTTCAAACATTACCTTCACTTTGTATACTTCTTCTCTATACGGAGCGTATTGGTCAGTGTTTTCAATTTGACGCTCCATTCTCAAAACAACCTCCTGGCCATTCAACTGCGAGATAGTATTCTTAAATCTAAATGTATGCTTTTGTTCACGCTGCAATGAATCGTTGCTTGAGCTATCAAAAGTCATCACAATAGAATCAGAGACAATTTCGCCTGCTGAATCGTAGAAACCAAGACGAAGCGTAACACCTTTTGTCTTTTCGCTTGCTATATCTACTTGATATAACTTTACTGAAAGACATGCGGTTGTTATATTTGCCTGCTTACCGAGTATATCTACATTTACCTGACCAACATCAGTATTCTTCTTAATGTTGATATGAAGAACAGGCACTACAATCTCCTGTGGCATACTGCCTCCGTGAATGAATCGACTTCCTGAGCCTTGCTTTCTGATACGGTTTATGCCCTTGCATACTTGTATATCAACGCCTGGTTTTAATCCGACCTCCTCGCTTCTCCAACTCTTTGCACCATTACCGTCCCACAATCCAGAACCGATTACAAATCTTCTATTCTCGATATAACATGTTCCTCCCTGAGCCTTGAAGTCTGTAAAATCAGTTTCGTCAAGAGTCTCATTCTGGTATATGTATCCGTGATCGGATGTTATAAGTATGTTATATCCATTGACATCTCGGATGTATTTTACGAGTCGAACAATCTTGTCCATCTCGTCCTCTGTGGCCTTAAATACATTCTTCTCGGTCGCCAAAGAGTCTCCGACTTTGTCAATAGTGTTACTATAGATGTATATCAGATCATAATCCTTAACCCAGGCTCTGCCATTAGTTATGGCTAGCAAGTCGTCTGCTTTAATAGCAATACTCCTCGCTACTGTAGCCTGAAGCACTTTGGTACGATTATCTGTTCCTCGAGTACTTCTGCCGTCAGCGAATACCTCATCATTTTCTTTCTCGAAAGATAGTTGCTTATGAGGCAACAGAGCAGCCATTCCTAATTGAGTGTACGATGGCTGTACACTCAACAGTGGAGCTCTCATATTACACTCCATTCTATTTTCGTGAGCGATACGCTGCTGCAACTCGACCATCGTCTCATATCTAAGAGCATCGCTAATTATCACGAACACACGCTTACCCTTGTTGATTAACGGAGCAACTTCGTATACATAGAATGAGCGTTGTGAGAAAATGCTGTCAATACTCCAAGTCTGCATATCATCAACCATTGGCTGCCATTTTTTTGCCAACTCAGATAGAAACGCATTGGTGTATAATTGCTCAACTTTGGGGGTTATATTCGCAAGCAGGCTATTACTTTCCGACATATTTGCCTCACGGAAGTAATGTCTATAATGTTGGTCGATTGTATATAGGTCATTTACATAGATATTGAAACCCTCTTTAATTGAGTTGATATGTAATCCACACATCTTTGTTTCAATCTCCTCAAACAATCTTCTCGCTTCGAGGAGCGCTAAGATTGAATGTTGGGCGATGTTAGAGAACAGCTTATTACGGCGGCTATCAACAATAGCCTCAACCTTTTCCGTTGTGATTGTACCATTACATACTTCTCTCTCCAAATGAAGAGCAATGATCTTATCAACGCAAGGGAATGTCTCGATTCTCACCAAGTTTTCGAGAGATTCGCCCTTAATTTGCTCCATCACATTGAGTTCAGTCTCCAACTGTTCTGCCCATTGCTTATATAGCTCGGCATATTGACGACTATCACGCCACTCGCGCATAAAGATTTGAGCCTCATTTGTGAGTCTACCGCGATTCAAGGCGCTATTCAGCTCTCCTTGGAACAACTCTATAAGCAGGCTCTTGATATCGTGTGCCTTATCATAGTCAATAGCATCTTTCACCATTGACCAATAATAACCATCAAGATTATATTTTTTCAGACGAGTGATAATGTCAGCTTTCTTATTTGCGCACTCCGTAGCCAAGATATAGGTAATCTGGGAGAATGAGGGAGTTGTGCACCCGGTTGCTACTGTTAGTAATACATCAATAATCTCCTTCTTACCCTTTCCTAAACGAATAAGCTTCACACACTTATTTCTGTTCTTAGCCTGCTTAAAGAACTCGTAGTGAGTCTCCACAACAGAGCTTTTTAATTCCATAGGGATATTGCACTCAGCAGCGTATATAGAAGCCATATCAGCAGCGAATATGACTCCTTCTTCCTGAAAATCGAGCAACCAATTATTCTCGTTTGTAGGCTTTGGACTTTTGCTATATATCACATACCCACGCTCAGGTTGATTCTCTCCACATAGAATGTGATGTTTGATGCTAAAGGGATTTCCTTCAAGCATCAACACCTCTACACCCTCAATGTTGAGATCGGTTGCGAACTCTTCCATAATTCCCTCCTCGTCATACCAAAAGATATAACGATGCTTATTGAAGAGATCGCTTAATATGCCTTGTATCTTTATGTTATTTGAATCGCTCATTATGTTTTGCGAATATTAGTTTAATCTCTTTTAGCGACACCTTCGGCTTTTAGCGTCTTTATCAATTTGTTAATCCAGTATACTATGCATCCCAACTCCGCATTATAATCTTCAAGTACAAGCGCGAACGAAGATTCGGCCCTTCTCAAATCAATTTTTGGAGATGATGAGTCTCTGAATCTTTCTGCAGAGAGCGCTACCATATCCATCAAACCTTTGATTGTTTCCACCTCATTTTGCAACTCCTCTTGGAGAAGAGTATTTATTTCAGCAGGCATATGATATCCACCGGTCATTGCACGCTCAGCCAATCGTATTGCTTCAATGTGAGTTTCTGAAATAATAGGAATTAATCCTTTAAACTGCATTTTACACACATTTATCGCAAGCTGGAATGCATTAGCCTGTTTATCAATATGTTTATCAGCAATCTTCTTGTCTACTCCGTCCTTATGCAATTCGACAAATTGGGTCATTTGCTTAAGATGACGCTTGTACTTCTCGTCCAGTTGGTCTAAAACGAGCCTGCTATTTGAGATTGTTTCTGCACAATTTTCGAGTAGCTCGCTCCAATATTCGACATCGCAAACATCATCGTCATCCATATCAGGCAGTTCAAACTCTGTCTGGTATGTGTCGATTATAGCATTTAACTCGTCAAGTGAATCCTTGTTGAGCAGATGAGTATTTGATATCGTAATTTTATAATGCTCCTCTTTTTTGTTTCTCTTAATATTGCGTTTTTTCAGCAGTTCCCAATATATTGTTTCATCATCAGGATTGCAATAAGCCAATATAACAGGAATACTTGACGACAGCCAGTAATCGTAATGGGTTTTATCAATGTAGTAGACAAAGTTTCCATTACGATCTATATGGATGTTTCCCTCTCCAGTTTTTAGTTGAACAGAAATATATTTAGCGGTAGGATTACCATCTATTACCTGTTCTATGGTTGCATCTATTCCTACGTCAGGTTGTGCCACCTCACGACAAATCCATCCTAACTCTTTTGGGATACAACGCTTTAGGACTGCAACACCAATATCATTGGTGGGTGTATATCTACTACCGTTACTCATCACTATTATCCAAACCCTTAATTGGCTCTACTAATGGGTAGAACTTCGGATAGTTTACTCTAACGCCGTCATCAAGGTCAATGCTCAGACGCTGGCTGGCCATCTGCACCAATACCTGCTCGAACTCTTTCAGCTCACGAATCTGGTCGGCATACTCCTCGGCACTCTTTCGTGCTCTGTTGCGCTGTGCCTGACTGAGGTCATCGCGCAATGACAAATCTTCTGCCTCGATATGCTGCTGCTCAATCTTTGAAATGTATGGCACTACATAGTCAGCGTGGAGTTTCGAAAGCGTATCGCTCTCTATACGGTGCATATATACCAAAGCCTTGAAGTACCCCTTCTTGCGCTTATCTCCCATCTTTGATGAGAACATCCAGTAGATAGGACGCTTCTGGTACATCTTTCCGTCAATGTGGTCGTTGAAGAAATCCTTAAATAGATACTCACGCAGTGGCTTACCCAACTTCTCGTCTATGTAGCGGAGGTTTGCTTGGAAATGCTCTTCGCCGAATATCAGCTTGATTGCCTGCTCAATACGCACAGTCATATCATCCGGGAAGTATTCACCTGCGAGGATTGGCACCATACCGTCATCGTCTATCTCAATTTTGCCTTCGGCACCATTCTCTACACCCTCTACCTTCACGCCGAGCGTTGTGAGATCCTGGTGTTGACTCGCAATAATAAGTCCTGGCTTGTCGATGCTGTATCGACCCATATAGCAACCTACAAGGTAGCTGATGAGTTGTTTGATGACAATATCCTCGTGCCACACAATCTCACCATCCTCGATGCTGATTTCACCCTTTTGAAGAATAGTAACCTCTTCTAATGGCACATCAGGTGTAAGTTCATCTTGCAAACCGTAAATTTCAATAAACTGGCGATTCAGTTCCTCTTCATTGGCGTGAAGTTGCTTGAACTTATCTTCCCATTCTGCCTGCAACACCATCATTACAGCCTCTATCGGATAGTTGTTTACACTAGTCTCCCGTCTATGTTTATTCACCAAGCGAATCAATTCATTCTCTTGGAAATCCCATGAGGTTTCGTGAGCGTCCCAGTCGAGCTTTGAGATATGTCGGTTAACTTGGGTAGTAGAACTAATCTTTTCATTGAAGATATCATTTTTGAGTGGCAAACCACCTATCTGCCACGCTTGAAAATTTACAGTTGGGTTAATTATACCAAGTATATAATTAACTAACTTAGAATTTAGAAATGCTGATATTGAATAAACATCTTCACTCTTATAAGGAAAAGCTGCAGAGCCTCCAGCATCAAATAATGCTCCAGATAATGTTATTCTTGTTGAGAAAGCACCGGAAGCGATAGCTGACCAATTTACATTAGTCTTAAAAATATATTCTTCATTAAATGCATGGGCAGGAACTTTACCTTTAGAGTCTTTTGTATTTCTTAAAAGCCAACCATTATTTTCAAAATTTACAACATATTCATAATTTCCATACCAACGTCTAAAAGAACCTCCCTTTTGATATGGGAACCATTTGCATTTTGATAGAACAGATTCTTCAATAGATTTGCAGCTACTAGACATCATTCGGTGATTAATTTCATGCCATAGTCTGATGAATTTATTGTTATTTCCAGTAATCATGCCTGCTCTAGGTACGGCAAAATCTGATAATGGTTTGTTCTTAAATACAGATAAGAATGAAGCACTAGCCCAATATCCAATCGGACTTCCCGGTATTTTATTAAAGTTTGATTGTGAAATACTATAAAAAACGTTTTCTTTTTTCAAGAAATCATTTTCTTTTTCGCTACAATTTTTTCCTTCTACTAAACGATAATATATCCCCCCGTTTAATAAAGGTCTATGGTTAGCAATAACAAAAGTTGCACATTGAACTACTTCTCCACCTATCTCATCAAAAGCATGTGGTCCAAGATGAAGCAAAGAGTCAATATTGTATTTTGTCAAGAATTCATATCGGAGATTTTCGTATGAAGACAAGAACATCCAAGATTGCATATTTATCATTGAAACTTTTCCAGTTGGTAAACAGAAATCTATACAACGTTCCATAAATGTAGCCATTGTATCTAATTTACTATTTGGATATTTCTCTTGTATGTATGCTCTTAATACATCACATGCTCCCTTTCCTAAATACGGAGGATTGGTAACCACACAGTGATACTTAGCAGAGAGGAACTCCGCCTGCGTTTTTAGCAGTTGTTGTGCTCTACCGAATAGACCTTCTTCAACCCTTATTCTTGCACACTCATCAGGCTTGATAAGCAGAAGTGATCCAATGGTATCAACATTTTCGAACTGCCACATATTGGACTTTGCACTCCAAGCCCCTGTGGACTCGATGACATTACGGTCAATGGCTTTAAGGGCGATAACATTCGGCAATACAGCTCTACGGAGGTAACGGCTATGATAAGCACGAGCCTTCATTGTAAGAGCAAAACTTGCCAATTGATAACAGCGGTGGTCAATATCAATACCGTAGATATTGTCTGTAAGAATGAGCGAAGGAATCTCACGAGTTTGATAGCCCTCCTCCTCGTACATCTTGCAGAAGAGGTCGAACGCATATACCAATACGTGACCACTGCCCATACAAGGGTCGATAAACTTTATATCTGTAACCGACTTAATATCCTCGGGTATGGTGTCTGTTTGTCCTTCAGGTGTTGGGATATAATATGGCATCTCCTTGATCAAAGCGCTATCCGGGTGAAGCGTCATCCAGATACGACCGAGAGAGTTCTCTACCATATAGCGGACAACCCAGTGAGGTGTAAACAATTGTGTAGCGGCAGCCTGCTCATCGCTCTTCAATCCACCTTTCTTCGATTTCTTTGTCTCAGCATCAGCTGGAAAATCCAGTGTAAGCTGCCCCCTAAAACCAAGCGATTCTGCCCCCTTGTGC
>ENA-OXRK01000224-OXRK01000224.1-human-gut-metagenome-genome-assembly--contig:-NODE-224-length-28940-cov-22.07_pt1 | contig 28940 bp, 22 predicted proteins | sample MGYA00249590_ERZ652579 | MGnify/ENA primary metagenome ERZ652579 (study PRJEB26925, sample SAMN05826952) | human gut metagenome | biome: ENVO:2100002; feature: ENVO:00000062; material: ENVO:00002003...
TCGCCCTGGCCGACTCGGAACAGACCGGAAGCAACCTGTACCGGGACATCCTCCTGGAACGCATCGAAATCAACGAGGGCATGCTCGCGGAGAACGTCGTCGCACAGCTTCTCCGGGCCAACGGGCACCGGCTGTTCTTCTACTCGCGCAGCGACCGCGACGACCCGTCGAACCGCATGGAGATCGACTTCCTCATCGTTGAACCGTACGAGAACGCGGCAATGAAGTACAAGGTCAGTCCCATCGAAGTCAAGTCATCGAAACACTACCGCACGGTCTCGTTGGACAAGTTCAAGACGAAATTCGACAAGAAGGTCGGCACCAGATACGTGCTGCATCCGAAACCGCTGGTCGTGGAAAATGACGTGGTCAAGCTGCCGATCTACATGGCGGGACTGCTGTAGAAGGCTTCATGCAGACAGCGCTTTTTTGTGCACTACCAGCGAATGACGCCCAACACTTGCGCACGCACATGTTGTCCACCTTGAACACATCTGTTTGCTGCTTGCTGCCCATCACCCAGTTAACCGTCCAGCTACCCTTCAGACATCTACTAGACACCCGTTCGTCCACAGCTGAACACTAGAATATATCCGGTTTAATTGTACAGAGCTCCTAATTATAAGGGGCTATCTTGTTGAAGGATGCGACGATGCCTATTTTTTCGCCTGACCGTCATGCTTGTGCACCTTCATACGTAAAACTTACTAAGCAGCCGATTACGGGCGGAGCGTATCGCCCTCTTGCGAATGACGAAGATAGCAACGCTTGCGCTCCATCCGCCCTTTCAGGTCACCATGGTTCAAAGCTGTATACGCAGAAATCAGCAATTCACGCCATCTCCGATAACGCAAGCGTTTTCATTCCCAACGTCGACGCGCCCCATCTGCCAAAAACAGCTGATGACAAGTCCGGCAACGGAGCATTTGGCGAAGCAGGGAACGACAGTACCCATTCAGTCCCCCCGTCTGCTGAAATTCAACTCGCGCAAGCTAACGAGCATCTTCTGATGCGGGCTGTTAAAGTCTGTAAGCAAGAAGCACACACCACAGCAAAAGCACTCTCCACCGCAGGACATGCAATTGCAAAAGCTGCCAAAACCACCGGTCGCGCCATCTATACCGCCGCCACAGCGGTAAAGACCTCATGGCAAACTTTCACCAATTTCAAAGCCGTTCAACTCATCATCAAATTCTTCAAAAAGGCGTATGGCCTGTGGAAGAAACGTCATCGCTTCTCATTCTCGTTCTACGCCATTGTTCTCGTATTAGTCACCGCTTTTGAGGTCGTTTTTCTTCAGTGGGGCATGTACAGCGAGCCGGAATATCCTGAAGGCTCGGAAATTGACGATACGACCAGAGTTTTGCAAAGTGTTATTGGGCGCACGACAAAATTCGTTAGCCAGATCTGGATTGACCATCAATACCAAGCATTACTGAATTTCATAGTTTTGGGTGTTATTTACCTTACTCTGGTGCTGATTCTCAATCGTTTCTGGGTTGCTTCAGCCATCTTTGGCACAGTTATGACAGTATTTGCTGTCGCCAATCACATCAAGATCGAGTCCCGCAACGAACCTGTTATTCCCGCCGATTTGAACTTCATCACAGGAGGCAATGCGGGAGAACTCACTTCCTTTATTCCAAATTCCAGTCAGGCTCTAGTTGACGGTGCGGTAGCTGGCGTTATTTGCTTTGTGGCCATCTGCATCGTCATGCAATTCCTTGATGGCAGAAATGCGGTCATTCCCTGCCACTGGCGACACCCGTTTGCCAGCGTTAAAAATTTTGCCGGCACGATTACGCGCATTTTGGCAGCCGCTCTCAGTACTGCACTCGTATTTTCCTTCGTGTGGGGACTCGGAGCAGACGATTCCTGGGCTACAAAATTTGCCCACAATCTTTCCGACCGCCCCCAGCCTTGGAATCCAATTACTGACGCTACCAGCAATGGTCCCGCCATCAATTTCCTCCAGCTTGCACATACCAAGATCATGGATAAGCCCGAAGATTATTCCGAAGAAACCATGACCAAGATTGCAAAGAAATACTCCAAGGAGGCTGATTCCATCAATCAGTCCAGAACAACCAATCTGACTGATAACACCGTAATCATGGTGCTTTCGGAAACCTTCTCGGATCCCACACGAGTACCGGGCGTAAGTTTCGCCGAAGATCCGATGCCAAATATTCGACAGATCAAGAGCGAAACAACATCCGGTCTTATGCTTTCCCCGGGCTATGGTGGCGGTACTGCCAACATCGAGTATCAAGCTCTCACGGGTCTTTCCATGGCGAATTACAGCGATACCCTATCTATCGCCTATCAGCAATTAGTTCCGGGACAAAAGTGGGATCAGTCCCTCAATCAGCTATGGAATGAAAAGAATGGCGAGGACTCTTCTGTAGCCTTTCACGCATACAACCGTGGAATGTATTTCCGCGATATCAACTATAAGAAGTTCGGATTCTCTAAATTCTACGCCACGGACGGAACACCCAAGCTCACAGATCTTCATCCTATAGATTCGGCTTGGTATTCTTCCGATGAATCGTTCTATAGCCAGGTGTTGAAACAGGTGCAGTCCTCTGACTCCAACAAGTTCTATCAGGTTGTGACTATACAGAATCACATGCCTTATGAGGAGGATTTATACACAGATAATCAGTTCAAAGAACTTGATACTTCCGAAAATCTTCAGGAGAATGAACGACTCAATATTGAGACTTACACTAAGGGTCTTAATTACACAGATCAATCAACGTTAGATTTCCTTAATCAGCTCAATGACATCAATCGTCCTATCACTGTTATTTTCTACGGGGACCACTTACCCGGCATCTATAGCACTGCCTACTCCGATTCAGACAATATTCTTGGTCTTCACGAAACCGATTACTTCATTTGGTCCAATAATGCGTCTTCTGCTGCTGGAACCAAACTTGATGACGCGTCCTCCGCATACACCTCATCCAACTATTTCTCCACTCAACTTGCTTCACATCTCAACGCAAAGGTGAGCCCTTATCTGGCATTCCTGACGGAAATGCATCAAGCCATATCTGCTATGTCTGTTCCTTCAGCAGCGGGAGGCAGCTCTGAAGAACCGGTATATCTCAACGCTGCTGGAGCTCGTATGAGTGAGAAGGATCTTTCCGAAGAGGCTAAAACACTACTCCATGATTACAAACTCATTCAATACGATATGAGTGCCGGTAAGAATTACCTTAAAGACACTAATTTCGTAGAGCTTCAGTAGATTCGTATTCCTCATCACCGCCAGTTTCTACAATAGTGATAGTTTGTCGAGAATAACGAAAGCCGGTAACTATGAAAATTGCAGTTGCAGGAACTGGATATGTAGGTCTTTCTGTCGCTTTGCTGCTTGCTCAGCATAATGAGGTTCATGCTTTGGACATTGTTCCGGAGAAAGTTGAGCTTCTAAACAACGGTAAGAGTCCGATTGTGGATGCTGTGATTACTGATTTTCTGGAGAAGAACACCTCCGGCGAGCGTCCTCTGGACTTCCATGCAACCGTTGACCCAGAAGAAGCATATTCCGATGCTGATTTCGCAGTGATTGCAACGCCTACGAACTATGACGAGAAAAAGAATTATTTTGATACTTCCAGCGTCGAAGCTGCGATTTCCGCAGTACGAAAGTATGCGCCGGAAGCGTGGATCATTATTAAATCTACGATTCCTGTCGGATACACGCAGCAGCTACGCGACCGTTTGAACGATGATCATATTCTGTTTTCTCCGGAATTCCTTCGTGAAGGTCACGCTCTGTTTGACAACTTGCACCCCAGCCGTATTGTTGTCGGTGCTCCGCAGGATGACGCACGTTCCGTAGAGGCCGCACGTACTTTTGTGGATCTTCTGGCTCAGGGAGCAGCCCCCGAAGAACGCTCTCGAGTCAATCATGATGGCAGTACAGGCATTCCAGAACTGGTGGTGGGCACTACCGAGGCCGAAGCCATCAAACTGTTTGCCAACACGTATCTTGCGTTGCGTGTGGCTTATTTCAATGAGCTTGACACTTATGCTGAAAGCCGCGGACTGAGCACTCGCGAAATCATTGACGGCGTTTGCCTTGATCCGCGCATCGGCGACGGTTACAACAATCCAAGCTTCGGATATGGCGGCTACTGCCTGCCAAAGGACACCAAACAGTTACTTGCCAACTACAATCAGGTGCCGCAAAACCTTATCGAAGCCATTGTGGACGCAAACCGTACACGCAAGGAATTCGTAGCTTCCGAAGTCATGGACCGTATCAAGGACATTCAGGATCCTGTTGTCGGCATCTACAGACTGACTATGAAGTCCGGTTCCGATAATTTCCGCCAGTCCGCCATTCAGGACGTGATGAAACAGTTCAAGGCCAATGGCATCCCCGTGCTCATCTATGAACCCACGTTGGACAAGCCCAACTTCCAAGGCAGCGAAGTCACCCATAACCTTGCCGGTTTCAAGACCCGTGCATCCGTGATCGTCGCCAACCGTTGGAACAGCGACCTCGCTGACGTGGATACCAAGGTCTACACCCGAGATCTGTTCCGCAGAGACTAACTTTCCAGTAATACGTATGGGGGCTGGTTGGATAGGCTCATCCAACCAGCCCCCATATTGTCATCGCTTGCCTTGCACCTTACGTGCCATCACCTTCATCAGCTCGCGTTGTTTGGAGCCAGTCGGAGCAAACACGTCCACATACTTGCGAATGGGACTGTCCTCGGCGATCGCACGCTCATGGTGTTCCGGTGGAGCAGGACGCTCCATACCGCTCATCGCGGCAACCATCTGTGCCACGAACGGCGTCTCCTGCGCGTAACTCCAGTACAGCGGAGCGAAATCGCACCATGGATTCTTCCATGGCTTGTCGAAGCCTGCGTAATGCACGATCTTCGGTGTCTTACGCGACGTCATATATGCCTGGTACATGTCGGCAGGCGCGAAATCGAACACGCCATTGACTCGACCTGCGCAATTGTGCATCACATTCCAAGAATAATCCAAATACGAAACCAAGCCTTCGCATTCCACGTTGAGAATATCCTGATCATTGTAGATGTACCCCGGCTTGGACGCGATTTCCAGCCACTCGTGCACCGTATGGATTTCGCGCATGCGGTCGAGGTTCATCACCAGCACGCCGGCTTGGAAGTAGCCATACGCATCACGCATGTGCAGTTGCTTGTTCACGTATTCCGCACGTTCGCCGTTCTTCATATTGAGATTGCCAATGAAATCGATATCCGGTACGGCGGCGATCGCGTTGTCTCCGAGTTCAGTATCGTACAGTTCGGCGATATCGCCATTGACCACCAGATCGCAATCCAAGTACAGCAGCTTCGAATAGAACGGCAACGCCTCTTGAATGATGAAACGGTAATACGTTTCGACGCTGATATGCGCGTTGCTGGTGGTGAGACTGAAACCGGCCAGATAGCGGCTCACGTCGAAGAAGCGGATTGCGGCGTTCGGGAACTGCGCGAAGAACCGTTCCATATACCGCTTGTTTTCGCCGGTAATATCCCGTTCCAGCACAATCACGTCATACGAGCGATTCATGGAAGCATTCTTCAGCATCGAATAGATGGTAGTGGCAAGCATCGGCACATAGTTGTTGTCCGCGGCGAACACCACCGGCACAACACGTCCGTATTCCGTACCGAGCGGTTCAAGCGTAGTCATTGGATCCGGACGCAGGAAGTGCACGCATTGCATCCGCTTAATCTTCCAATGTGCGCCAGTACGCTGCTTATGCGCGATGAAAATGTTGAGCAACCGTTCCGAAAGATGTCCCACAGTACGCGTGGTTTGCACATCCATCTTGCTGAAATCGGTAGCATCGGCGAATTCGTCGAGCAGCGGGAACAGCCATTCGTTGTATTCGAAGAAGATTTCCTTCCTCATGATGAACATGTTGCAGAACGCGGCGGTACGACCGTTAAGCACGGCGTCGGCGTCCACCTTGTAATCGGGATGGCGTGTACACAGGATGTCGTACATGTGGCGCAGATCCTTCAATCGAAGATGCTCGTCGGCGTCCCAATGCTGCTTGAGATTCGAGAATCCGCCGATACTGCGAACATCGTTCAACGGCGTGGTGATGACATCCCATCCATCCACCGCACGTGCGATCGCCTCATCGTTGATGCCGTATTCAGCAAGCGCGTGGTCATCGATGTACGAATCGATAATCTCGCCGTAATCGTTTTCCTTATGCGGAGTGTCAGTAAAGTCGAAGTACCGGCGGTAATGACAGAAACCGTAATAGTCAGCGTCTTCGTTCTTCCAAGCCCAATACTGCGCGGTCAGTTCGCAGTAACGCGGGTTTTTCGCGGAAATGTTCTCACCTTCGTCGTCATGCAAGGTGTTTGCAAACCGGATTGCTGCGTTCGCCGCGCCCACCTGCACCGGAAGGATGCTTTTCCCTTCGGGTAACGTGGCCTGCTTATGCGCCGACACGAAAATCTTGATATTCGGATGATGCTGTTCCGCTGTGAGAACCATGTGAGATATTCCGCCTTACTAAGACAAACGTCCTTTCCTCAATAGAATATATGAGAGTACTGCCGAAGAAGGGCGCGTCACCTGCATCGTCACTTGCATTTTGCGTCCGGATGCTTCGCACTAGTAAGATGGGATGCTTGTGAAAGACTTTTTTGAGAGCCTCAAGAAGAGGTACCACTACGCGATGGTGGTGTTCAAGGAACTGGTGAAGACCGATTTCCAGCTGCGCTACCAAGGTTCGTTCCTAGGTATGGTGTGGTCCGTATTGAAGCCGTTGATGCTGTTCGCGGTGATGTACGTGGTGTTCGTGAAATTCCTGAAGTTCTCCGACGGCACCCCGACCTTCCCGATTTCGCTGCTGTGCGGTACCTGTTTGTGGAGCTTCTTCTCCGAGTCCACCAGCATGGGCATGCAATCCATCGTGGGACGCGGTGATTTGCTACGCAAAGTGCATTTCCCGAATTACATCATCGTGGCCTCCACCACGATGGGTTCTATGATTTCATTAGGTATTAACTTGTGCGTGGTGATTTTGTTCGGTTTCTTCGCCCATGCACACTACACTTGGCGCGTGCTGCTCGTACCGTTCAGCATAATCCAGTTGTACTGTCTAGGGCTGGGCGTGGCATTGCTGCTCGCCTCGCTGTTCGTATACTTCCGTGATGTGGCGCATATTTGGGAAGTCGTGCTGCAAGCCATGTTCTATGCCACACCTATCATCTATCCGATTTCGATGGTGGCTAACAACCCAGATTTCTCTTGGGCGGCTAAATTGCTTATGCTGAATCCTTCCACTCAGGTAATCATGGATATTCGCCATAACCTGCTTTCCCCAGAATATGTGCCGACCGTGTGGAGCATGGTCGATAACAAACTGCTATGCCTTCTGCCGTACGTGCTGTCCGCGTTCATTCTGTGGCTGGGCATTCATGTGTTCCGTAAATACAGCTCCAAGTTCGCGGAGGTGCTCTGATCATGGCTGAAATTGCATTGATTGAAAAGACACAGGAAGAAGCCAAGGACGAGCGCCCGGTGGTACTCAAGGTCGACCATGTGGCCAAAATGTTCCGTCTGCCCACTGAGCAGGCGACCGGCCTGAAGATGGCGTTCTTAAACTGGACGAAGGGCATCAAAGGCTACACCGAGCAGCATGTGCTCCGCGATATCAATTTCGAGGTGCGTCAGGGTGACTTCTTCGGTATTGTTGGCCGTAACGGTTCCGGCAAGTCCACATTGCTGAAGATCATCTCCCAGATCTATACCCCAGAGCAGGGCTCGGTCACCGTCAAGGGCAAGCTGGTGCCATTCATCGAACTCGGCGTTGGCTTCAACCCGGAACTGACCGGCCGTGAGAATGTGTACTTGAACGGCGCTCTGCTTGGATTCACTCGTACGCAGATTGACGCGATGTATGATGACATCGTGGAGTTCGCTGAGCTTGAGGACTTCATGGACCAGAAGCTCAAGAACTATTCCTCCGGTATGCAGGTTCGTCTTGCTTTCTCTGTAGCGATTAAAGCCCAAGGCGACATTTTGGTGCTTGACGAGGTGCTTGCCGTCGGCGATGAGGCGTTCCAGCGCAAGTGCGACAACTTCTTCGCGGAAATCAAGAAAGATCCGACCAAGACTGTCATCCTTGTCACTCATTCCATGGACGCGGTGAAGAAATACTGCAACAAGGCTATTCTCATCAAGGATGGCGAGATCATCGCTAGTGGCGACAAGAATGATGTTGCAGATCGTTACACTCTTGAAAATCTCAAGCAGACTGATTCCCCGGATACCGATAAGGCCGAAAAGCAAGATAATGAGGCATGGCTTAAGGTTCTTGCGGCTTCCAAGCCGGTTTGCAGCAAAGATGATGTTTTCGAATTCGACATCGAGTACTTCTTTGATCAGGATGTCGATTTCTATTTCACCATGACCTTAATTGATAAGAAACGAGGAGGTCTGACCTTCGACCCTGGCCCCAATCTGTATAAGTTCCATAATCCAGGCCACCACAAGGTACGATTCGCGCTGCCTGTCAACATCTTCAACAATGGTGATTTCCAGATTGTGGCGTCATTGCGTGTCGATGATCCCGACAATCCGAAGAAGCCTAAAGCCATCGCCTTCGCGAATGGAGATGACGCCTGCATCTTCGCGATTCGCGATTCCAGGAATGGAGATTACGCACTGCTCAACAACGATGTTCTTTCGATCAAATGCGAAGGCGTAGTCGGCTGAAATTATCCATTGCATTCTTAATCTATGGGGCGTGGAATGTAATTGTTGCCTTCCACGCCCATACCAGTACAGCATGGAGAAGAAAATGACGAATAAACAATCGGCAGAAAATTCTTCGAGTCCTTTTTTCTCAATCATCATCCCTTCCTACAACAATGGTGGTTATCTTCGAAAGTGCATTCAGTCTTTGCAAAAACAATCTTTTGAGGGTTGGGAAGCAATTATCGTCATCGACGCGAGTCCAGATGACGCATTTCATATTGCCAGTCAGCTGTCCGAAGAAGACGACCGAATCATAATCATCAACAAAAGCCAAAATGAGGGAACCCATCTCGCGAGAAAAAGCGGCGTGGAATGTGCGCGGGGAAAATACGCCCTTTTCCTAGATGCGGATGATGAGCTCGCAAATAACGCATTGCCCTCTTTAAGGACGTTCGCTTCGCAACAATCATTCGATGTTCTCCATTTCGGTACCGAACTTTTCGGAGAGGATATGCCTGAATCAGCATGCTCCGATATTCTTCGGCTCAGCAATCGAGATTTACCCACACTGCATGGTCCGGAAATCGCCTTCTCTTCTTTCACCGATTCCGAAGATCACCGTCAAGATTGGCGTATCCTGCAACGTCTGTATCGGACCGAACTTCTCAAAGAAGCTTTCAGCCGTATGTCCAGCTCTCGTCTCGGCAGAGGACAGGATAGCTACGAATGGCTCGTTATTGCCAGCCTCGCGAATACGGAAACCTTCCATAATGAGCTAATCGGCTATCGCTATTACCTAGGCCGAGGTATCACCACTTTCAAACCAATGTCCAAGCAGAAATTCATTTCGCTCTCTTCGAATTATGGAACTCTGATAAGCACAGCTTCTGAATACGCAAACGGCTTCACCGATTTCGATCTTCTTCCTTGTGCCGCGGAACTCCGCCGACGATTGTTGGAGATGCTGTTTGGCGACTGGTATGTACGGCTATCCGACGAAGATAAATTGTCTGTTCTTCCCGCGATGCAGGCAAACTTCACTCACATGGAGATCGCAACGGAATTGATGCGTCTCACACGAGATGACGCTTATTCCCATTGGGATGCGGGAGACGCCTTTGATAAAAAATCCCGATACGTGCAGTGGAAGGAGACTGCAGAAACAATCGCCGGCAACGATTCATCTCCTCAGTACAACGAGTACCGGGAACAAGCGCTCAGACACTTTGCAGATTTGCAGACACGTCTTCCCGTACCGAAGGAGACGTCGCATTCTACGAAAATCATCCATCTCCTATCGCAAATCAAATCTCTTTTCCCCACTATCCGAAGGAAGAAATAATAGATGTCCGGTCATAATCCTTTTTTCAGTATCATCATTCCTTGCTATAACTGCGCGGAATACCTGTCAGAGTGTCTGAGCAGCCTGCTCGCCCAAGATTACACTCAATGGGAAGCCATTGTGGTCAATGATGCAAGTACAGACAATTCTCACGACGTGGCCTCTCGCTTCGCTTCACAGGATAGTAGAATCCGTCTTCTCGATAAAGAGAACAACGAGGGACTCCATCTCGCCAGGAAAAGTGGAACCGCTCTGAGCACAGGAGAATACATCCTCTTCCTGGATTCCGATGATGCTTTCGCGGAGGGGACACTCGATAAAATTCAGTCGGAAATCCAAAAATATACGCCTGATATTTTGCGCTTCGGTCTGCTTTGCAAAGAACAGAATGGCATGAGCAGCCATGCCGCTCGTGATTTTGAGACTTGGGCAAATGCAAATTCGTCTGCCTCCAATCAGAAACAATTGCTTTCCGAAGTTTTCATTTCAACAAATGAATATGGAAGAGACTGGCATGTGACCCATAAGGCCTTCCGAGGCAGCATATGTCGTAAGGCCTTCGATGCAATGACGGGTTCACGTCTTGAACGAGCGGAAGACAGCTATGAGTTTCTTGTGCTTGCCAGCATGTCCAACTTGGAAGTGACCAATACCGACATTCGAGGATATGTGTACAACATCGGCCGAGGCGTGACCACGGACAACATGCTCTCCCCTGATAAATTCCTCATGTCGGCGAGCCAGATCAAGTCTTGCTGGGAAGAAGCCAAGCATTTTGCTGACTCCACAGAGTCGGTATTGGTGAAGGAATCAGCTACTCGACTGAAGGAACGACTTACCTTCACATTGATGAATGAATGGAAAGACCGAGTATCTGATAATGACAAAATCGAAGCGGCAAAATCCGTCGCCCCGATTATCGGAGAGGTGGAAACCGCAACTGCGTTAATGAGATTTGCGCGAGATGGCGCATACGCTTCAATCGAATATCTCAATCCATCAACGTCGGCTTTTCTGGATTGGGCCGCTCTGGCAGAAGAATTAACCCAGGATGTTCATGTGCTACCGGTTTCCTATACTCAGATGAAAGATGCCGCATCGCGTCATATCCAGGAATTCAAGGAAACCCAAGATTTGCATAAGCGTCAAAAGAAGCAGACCGTTAAAATCTTCGTTTCCGCGCATAAGCTGGTTTCGACCTTTTCCAGTGACATTTTCCAGCCCGTTCATGTTGGATCGGCAAAAAACCCCACCCGTTTCCCCTATTATTGGAGCGATGCCGACGGAGAGAACATCTCCGATCGCAATCCACGCTATTGCGAACTGACCACGCAATACTGGGCTTGGAAGAACGTTGATGCCGACTACTACGGATTCTGCCATTATCGCCGCTATTTCGATTTTTCCGAAACCGTGCATGAAGAAAACGCGTTCGGCGAAATCATGGATGATTATATCGACACCAAGGCTGAGAAGGAGTACGGTCTGGACGATGAGAACATCGCCCGCGTGGTTAAACAGTATGACGTCATCACCACACCGTTCGGCAATCTGGACGAAATCATCAACAAGTATGGAAGCCCACGCGCTCTGTGGGAGGCCTCTCCCCTGCTGCACGATGACGATTTGAAGCGCTGTTATCAGATTCTGTGCGCCATGTATCCTGATTATAAGGAGGATGCGCAGGATTTCTTCAATGGCAACAAGGCGTGCTTCTGCAATATGTTCATCATGAAGAAGGAAATCTTCTTCGATTATTGTGAATGGATGTTCCCGATTCTTGAGGAATTCGACAAGGAAGCCGATTATGGCACGTACAGCAAGGAAGCACTGCGTACGCCGGGACATCTTTCCGAACGCCTGCTGAATATCTATCTCATGCATCACAAGCGCATCGGATCCAATTGGAAATTCAAGGAGCTGCAGTGCGTGCACTTCACCAATCCGGAACCAGCCGAGCAGCTCAAACCGCTTGACGTCACTGATAAGCCGATCATTCCAGTGGTGTTCGCAGCGGATGACAATTACGTGCCGCAGCTGACCACTACCGTGTACTCAGCCATGAAGAACGCTGATCCGAGCTATTTCTACGATGTCACCGTACTGCAGCGCAACATCGCTTGGGATAAGCAGGAACGTATGCGCGTGTTCTTCAAGCGGTTCCCGAACATGAATCTGCGATTCACCAACGTGGACCGAGAACTTGCCGGCTATGACCTTTCCACCAACAACGCGCATATCAGCGTGGAAACATACTATCGTTTCCTGATTCAGAAAGTCCTGCCGTTCTATGACAAGGTGCTGTACCTTGATTCCGACATCATCATCAACGGTGATATCGCAAAGCTCTACAACATCGATTTGCAGGGCAAGCTACTTGGCGCAGTGCGCGATATCGATTTCCTTGGCAATTTGAACGTAAAGCATGGTAAGCGTATGAATTATGCGAAGACCGTGCTGAAGATGCAGAACCCCTACGATTACTTCCAGGCTGGCGTGCTGGTGCTCAATACCAAGGCGATGCGTGAGCATTACACCATCGAGCAATGGCTCGCTTACGCATCGAATGACGAGTTCATCTACAACGACCAGGATGTGCTCAACGCGCACTGCGAAGGGAACGTGCTGTATCTGCCATGGGAATGGAATGTGGTTCACGATTGCGGCGGACGTGTCGGCAACCTCTTCGTGCAGGCGCCGAACGACATCTATGATGCGTACATGAAGTCGCGTAACAATCCGAAGATCATCCATTACGCTGGTTTTCAAAAGCCATGGACCGATCCAGATTGCGATTTCGCCTCCATCTATTGGAAATACGCACGTGAAACCCCGTTCTATGAGCGTCTGCTCAAGCGCGTGGTGAAGGCGAACGAACCGAAAATCCCTGAAGAGGCGCTTCGTCCAAAGCACGAACGCGCCGTTGGAGAGGATAACCCGATTCGCAAGATTGTCGATCCACTCATGCCAATAGGTTCCCGCCGTCGTGCCATGGCGAAGGCCATCGGTCGCGCGGTTCGAGGAAGGGAATAATCGCATTGAAACAGACCACAAAAAGTTTTAGAATTACCGAACATAACTTTGCTTATCTCCTCCCCATTCTTCTGGGTACGTTGTTTGGCATGTGTTCTTTTATTGGCCAGCATGAGGGCAAAATCGACACTCGAAATGCGCTGCTTTATGTGAACACTCTCTTTTATATTGCCCTGTTCACATTACTGTTTTTCGCTGCGACAAAAATAGTTCCGCGCATAAATCACCATAACGAATCACTGAGTAAACCGTTTGAAGCGTTCCGCAAACTCACAATGGACTGGTCTCCTCGATCCATTATCACGTTATGGTGTCTCGTAACGGCATTCTGGATTCCGTATTTTGTAGCTTATTTCCCGGGCGTCTACTGGTACGATACTTCCTGGCAGCTGATGGAATATTATGACCCTTCAGTGCCGTTCACCGATCATCATCCCTTCATGATGACGTATTTGTATGTCGGATTCGCACATATTGGCAAAGCATTGTTCAATAACGCTATCTATGGATTGTACCTGCTAGTGCTCGTGCAGTCGCTACTGTCCACATTGGCCATCGCTTGTACAGTCTGCTATACAGGCAAATACAACATACCTTGGAAATGCCGTTTCTTTATCGCTGCATTTCTTACCTTTTTCCCCATCATCCCCATGATGTCGATGTCTCTTGCGAAAGATACTTTCAATACGCCATTTTTCGTATTCTTCTCTATCGCATTCTGTGAACTTTGGAGAACACAAGGGGAAATTTTAAAATCCGTTTCATTTAATGTTTTCTTTATCTTAGATGTATTGGCCGTATCCTTAACAAAAAAAACAGGCATGTATATCATTGTTCTGGCTCTACTTCTTTTGGCATGCTTCGTTGTCAAACATTGGTCCTGTAAAATAGCTACTATTGTTTTAGGTAGCGTTCCTTATTTGGTTGTTGGTGTAATCGTGCCAACTTTTATTTTGCCAGCATTGCACATTGCCCCAGGGGAAAGTAACGAGATTCTTGCTGTGCCCATGCAACAAGTCGCCAATGTGGTGCATAACCATAAGGATGATTTGAGTGTAGCCGAAATCGACGAAATCCAACAAATTTACCATACGGATATTGGTCAACTCCAAGATGCTTACTGTTGGTATAAAGCTGATCCGATAAAAGGACAGGAATTATCTTCTGAAGATGTCCATGCCTTAATCACGACATGGATGAAACAACTGGTTAGACATCCCGGCGACATGATAGCAGGATGGGGTGGACTCTCCGTCGCATGGTTCTCATTCAATGTCGCATCAGGAGAAGAACAAGATCTCAGCATGATGCTTCCAATCAACAATTCCAAACATCATTATCAAAACATCGAACAATATATTCCTTGGACAGATAACACTAAAGCTGGTAATGCGATTGGACGATTCTACGCAGACACATTATCAGCGACGCCTATATTCAATATCATATGGCAAAAAGCCTTTTGGGCTACAATACTTCCTTTTGCCATCATGTTTCTCATACTGAGATCCAAGAAGAACAAACTTAATCTGTTGATGCTTAATCTGCCAATGTTCATCACAATGCTTGTTCTATTTGCTGGACCGATTTCCACGCACACGGAGGCAACACGCTATGTGTTGCCTATGCTGTATATCATTCCACTGTTTCTATCACTTACGCTGAAGCATTTGCCTGAAGAATCCTAAATCGTCTCTCCGGACGTGAGTCCTACGCTGACTCACTTCGATAGTAGGGCTCGTTTCACCTTTGAGATGCACCACTTGCCGACATATACGGCAATGCCAGTAAGCAGATAGACCGCAATGGCCTTAATGAATGGGTGGTATTGCCCAAACGTCAGGATGCGCTCGAAAGGCCCACCAAGCGTAAGGTTCACCAGCAGTAGGTGGAACATATATACACCGAGCGAGACGCTGGACACTTTGCGAATTATCGACTTCAGTCTGTCAGATCCACGCTGAAGGGATGGCTCCAGCGCTTTGCAGAGCATGAACAGTGATACCGCGGATATCACACATAACGGAGAGGAAATGCCGACAAGATAATTCTGGTATTCCACCCCCATCGAATTCTGGAAGAAACCGTTCCAACATAAACCGCCGAGGAACATCAACGTCACAGATCCTAGGAAAGTTGCGGCCCATGCAAGCGCATTCCAATGCAACGGCAAGCCGTAGTTTTCCAAATAATATCCCAGCAGGAAATACAGCAGGGCACTGGAAGCAAATAGCGGCCAGCTCAACAATGGGCTGAAATATTCCTCGTTGATTCCAATGGCTTTTGCTGCAGGAATCAGAATTGAACAGAACAGCGTCAGTGCAATAGCATATTCCAACAAACGACGGTCATGGACGATTTTTGAAAGCAATGGAGTCAATAAGTACAAATAGATGATGGTATACAGGAACCAGTAAATATCGATAATGGAGTTGGTAAGGAATCTCTTGCAAAAATCGACAGGACCGAAACCATCGGCGATTGATTGCGCTCCATAAAACAGGCCGGGGAGCAAACCGAACAATAAATAGCAAGCGATGCTGCCCAGAATCAACGCACGTCCCACTCGTACGAATCGTTTTTTGAAAAACACTTTCGTAGAATATTTCTTCCGGTAATCCAAAAGATTCATTCCGCTGACCATGAAGAAAATAGGCACGGCGAAAATAAACATCGCCTGCATGAGCTCTTGGAATGTCCATAGAAAAGTATGTTGCAGAGAGAACACACCTAAAGACGTATGCAGACATACCACGGCAAAGCAGGAAACAATGTTCAGCACGTCCACAAATACATAGTGAGTACCGTGACAGCTGCTTTCCCGCCTGTCGACAGAGCCTTGCCACATATCTGTTTGTCTCGCCGTCACTGATCGTCCTTTCCTTCTCCAACTTGCACGCCCTTAGCATATCAACGCTAAAGTATCTCCGACAGAAGCGGAAACTCATCCGCAGGCGTCCGCTCTCATATCTAATCTGGAAAACACAGCATCTTTATCTACGAATCAGAAGTCCGAGACATGAAAAACAAGTTTGGAAACCGCTATACTCGCGCCATAGCAACGTTCCACTTTCATAAATTTGTTCAGATGTTTAGAAGAACTTTCTCATTGACACTGTCATTCATTCTGTTTTCCTGCGTACGCTCAGGAAAGCAAGAAAACACCACAAGAAAACGGAAACACCGCCCTTCCTTTACCGAGCTGTGTAATGGACAGCATGGTTCTGCAACAGAACAAAACCACCACCTTAAGCGGCTCAGCTCAGAAATCCTCATCGGGGAAAACAATTTCCGTTACTTTGCGAGAAGGAAAACATAAATACGCCAGTTCTTCAACAATCGATAAAGCAGGAAAATTTTCAATCAAGTTGCCTAGAATCAAAGGGTCACTTGCCCAATGCACCATGGAATTTGCCATAGCTACCACCGTGATGAAAACACGGTACATGATGTATGCGTGGGCGAACTTTTTATAGCCGCTGGCCAATCGAACATGGAGATCAACTATAACGATTATTTCAAAAGCGATTCGGCATTCAAGACGAACACTTCGTCACGCTACACTCGTGATAATTAATGTGAATCGATAAATCCATTTGCTTCAAGTATGCAACATCACCTATAATCCATTCCCCATGCAGACCAGTACAAGGGATATAGTGGAGCATATGCCTGAGAATTCGAACGTTTCCGTTGCAGTACTTCTTCCTTGCTATAACGAGGAAGTCACCATCGGCAAGGTCATTCGTGATTTCAAAACGTCTTTGCCGCAAGCAGACATCTACGTATACGATAACAACTCCACTGACCGCACTGCAGAAATCGCCGCGTCAGAAGGCGCTATCGTACGTAAGGAGCCACGTCAGGGCAAGGGCAATGTCATCCGAGCCATGTTCGAAGATATCGACGCTGACGTGTACATCATGTCTGATGGCGACGATACGTACCCGGCTGACGCGGCACCAGCCATGGTCGACAAGATTCTTGAAGGCTACGACATGGTGATTGGAGACCGCTTGAGCTCCACGTACTTCCAGGAGAACAAGCGCCCATTCCACAACTTCGGCAATAGGCTCGTACGTGGATCCATCAATGGACTGTTCGGAGCTCACGTAACCGATATCATGACTGGCTACCGAGCGTTCTCCTTCACTTTTGTAAAGACCTACCCAGTGCTGTCCCGTGGTTTTGAGGTCGAAACCGAAATGACTATTCATTCGCTGAACAACAATCTCCGTCTTTATGAGATGCCGATTCAGTACCGTGATCGCCCTGAAGGTTCCGTCAGCAAACTTGATACCGTCGGAGACGGCATCAAGGTAATGAGCACCATCTTCCGTATGATCCGTGAGTACAAACCACTACCTTTCTTTGGTGGGCTTGGTCTGGTCATTGGCGTTATTGGTCTGATTCTTTGCGGCAGCGTAGGCATCGACTTCATGCACACCGGCATGGTCGCACGCTTCCCCACACTCATCGGTGCGGTAATGCTTGTCATTGCAGGCTTGCTCTTGATTGTCACAGGAATTATCCTCGACGTCATAGCCAAAAACGATCGCAAAGCCTTCATCGTTGAGGCCAATCGTTTTGCGTTGATGAAGCGTCGGGGAAAGTGATCTCTCAATGTCATTAAGAAGGCTTGATTCCAGCAGAATATGCGGAACCAAGCCTTCGTTTTATTCTGCTACTTCACCCACTTTTGGGCCTTTGTTCCGTTGGAAGTATACAACTGCACGTTAGTGCCGTTCGCGCTGGAACCACAATTCACATCCAAAACCGCATTTTCTGCGAGCGCTGACTGGAGCGTATACGAGCCATCGGAATTCTTGACTGCTATCCACTTTTGAGCGTATGTTCCATTGGAATCGTACTGTTGCACGTTGGTTCCGTTGGCAGATACGCCGCCATCCACATCCAACACTTTGCCGGAGTTCACACTGGTCAGGGTCACATACCCGTTGGAATCATGCGTTACTTTCCACTTCTGCGCATTGGTTCCATTACCTGCCCAAATCTGCACGTTTCCATAATTTGAACGAGAAGCGCCGCTTACATCCATCTTCATAGACGTATTAAGCTTCGATCCAAAAGTGTAGGTGCCATCCGGCAGATCTTGCCTATGCTTGGTTGCGGTTTCGTTCAAACGTTCGCGCAACGTTAACGGCGCCTTTGCAACCAGCCATTGCTGAGCAACAGTGCCATTCGGCGAATAAAGCTGCAGCTGAGCCTGCTGCACAGCATTACCACCTGGAATATCGACAGCTTTGTTGGCGTTCACCGACACCAACGCAATCTTGCCACTGCCGTAATTCCGCACCGTCCACTGCTGAGCAACAGTATTGTTACTCGTATATTGCTGCAACGCCGCTCCATTAGCAGTGGATCCGCCAGCCACATCCAGCACCTTGCCGGAATTAGCATTGATAATCTTATAAGTTCCATTGCCAATTGATTCAAATCGATATTTCTGGGCGTTCGTATTATTACTTGAATAAAGCTGAACTCGTGCCCCGTTCGCCGTTGACGCACTCGTCACATCCGTGACAAGTTTTTTATTCGCAACCGAAGTGATAATCATCGATACTCCAGTAGCTATGTTGACATCGCTTGACGAAACAACAAACAGCTGTGAAGCAGTGCCGTTGGGCGTATACAGCCGAATCGCAGCACCATTCGCAGTATTTCCACCGCTCAAATCCAGAACCCAATTACCGAGAGCGGACTGCAAATAATATCCCGCTCCGGAATCACGAATAAACCATCGTTGAGCTTGAGAATTATTTCGAGAATACTGTTGCACTATAGCGTTATTCTCAGCAACACCATTACGCACGTCCAAAGCCTTGCCGGAATTCACATTGACGATCTCGTAGCTCCCATCAGACTGCCCAGTAAAAGTGAACTGTTGAGCCTTGGAACTGTTACCGGAATACAACTGAATGGCGGTGGAATCTGCAGCACTTCCACCAGGAATATCAACACTAGACGCAACTTTGGAACGAACATTGATGTAATAATTGCCATTCGGAATGGTAACTGCAGTCATTTTGCGTACATCAATGGCCGCTTGTAAAGCATTGCTACTCCCGCCATTCACAAACTCCTTATTCCCAAACGCATTCATGTCCACGTTGCCGCTGATGCCGTCCACCTTGCCGGTGCTGGTGTATTGCCATCCGCGACTGTTGGTCGGGAATGAGTCGAATCCCATGCGAGCGCCGTACTGCGCCACCCACGTGGTTTTGGCGTAAATGTCGGCATGTTTCAGCGGTCCTTGCAGGTAGCTGGTGTACGAGTAGACGCCCAGGTTCTTGTATCCGGCGGACTGTAGTGCGCTGTACCAATTGTTGACGATATTGTTGTACACGTTCGGGTCGGTGGGCGGCTGATGCCCTTCCCACGTCCACTTTTCCAGGTCGTAATACACGGGGTACGCCAGATCGCTCGGATTCACGCCAAACTGCTTGAGTTTGGCGACCACGTCGGCACCTTCTTCTTTGGCGAGCGCCGGAGTGTCCGCGTAGGAATACCAGTAGATGCCGAACGGGATGCCAAGTCTCTTGCATTCGGAAATGTTACGTTGCGCTTTCTTGTCGGCATTGTTGCCTTCGCCGTAGCCGAGGCGGATGATCGCGCCTTCCACGCCGTCGGCTTTCGCTTTGGCCCAATCGATGTCGCCTTGCCATTCGGAAACGTCAATCACGCCTTTGGCTTGCTGCACGAACAGGTTGTTCTGGTAGTCGAAGAAAGCTTTCGAATTGTTGTAGGTGCCCCAGTGCGCGCCGTATTCATTGCTTTCGAATTTGGAGAGCTGTACGTTCGCGTCGGCTACAGCATTTTTGACATCTTCCGCACTCACCGGAATGAAGGATTCGCCGTTGGTTTTGGCGAGCGGATCCGGCTGCTGATCCTTCGTGCCGACCAATGTTGGATCGGTCACGATTTCGCCAGTTTCGATGTTCTTGACCTCACCTTCGGGGGTGACAGCCAGGTCTTCCGAAACCACGGTGGCATCGTCGGAAATCTCGTCACTGACGTTATCCGGAAGTTTCGCATTCGGATTGTCGGGCATGCTGTCTTGCGATTGCTGGTCGCCCGTCTGATCATCCGACTGATCGTCAGACTGCATAACAACGCCATTATCTGCAGTAACGGAACCGCTTTGCGCAACAGCATCCTCAATCGCAATATCCTGCAATGCGTAAGCCGGCGCAACCGCAACGGAAGCCGCCAACGCAACCGCAGACAGCGCAGTCGCAATCTTCACAACATGATGTGGCGAAACCATTCGTCAGCCTCTCTTGAATACAGTCATCAACCCCAAATATTCGGCGCAAACGCCCTAATCGTCAACTCTAACCGCACCCCGCAACCCCGTCCATCCCCAACTCCAAAATCATCCCAATCCCCACATCTCACGCATTACACACTGATAAGAATCGACTAGCTCGTTAGGGGCACCGATATGGCATCATCCATTTCCATATCTCCTTTCCAGCATTCTCGCTGACCTTCCCATCACGCTTCGTAGAGGGACCATTTCCAGGAGGGGAGTACGTGGATCGTGCCAGTGGAATCGGGAAGTTCAATGGTTTCTCCCTCGTTAAGCGTGAGAATCAGGCCGGAATCAACGTTGGTACGTTGCATAACCGCTTGCAGAGAGCCGATTTCTCGCGCCCTGGTTTTCTCATTTCCCATATTGGCACACACTTGAATAAGCCCATACGGTTCCGTAGCAAGAGCATCGCCGATAAGAAAGTCAACTTTCTCCTGTTTGGACGTCGGCATAGTGTACGAAGTGATTGTTTCCGTACGCCTACCGGAAGTTCGTCTCTGCAGTTCGCAGAAAATCGCAGTTTCCAGTCGTTTTCCAATATCTTGCTGGTTGGCGCGTGACACCGCGTAAACCATACCCTGATCGACGGCATACATTTTCGGCACCGCAGTACTACCCGGCTTGAGCATGGTGGAATACTCCTCAAGCTGATACACCAGAAATGCCTGCCTGAACAGATCGAGTAACGTATTCGCCTTATCCCAATAGATTTTCCAGCCGACCGCTCGCAACGTTTCCACAAGACCATTGGTAGACAGCTCGCAAGCCGTATTGCGCAGCAAAAACAGCGCTATCTGCGTGGCGAGAGTAATGTTTTCACGACCAAGACGCTCGGCAACGTCACGCGCAACCACGTCCCGCACGTAACCTTGGAGCGTTTCAATACGATCAGCTTCAACCATACGTTGCACTGCAGGGAAGCCGCCAATAGTTAGGTAATCGTTGTAGGCAGCTTCAAACCGGGTGACCTCTCGCGGCGAAAACACGGCATCGGCAAGAGTGCTGCCCGCTGTAGGCGTTTCGATTCCCCGAAAGTCGCAGAATTCACGGAAAGACAGTGGCGCCATGGCATGCGGATGCGATCTTCCTCGGAAATTCGTTGCGATTTCTTCGCTGGACAGTTTCGAAGACGATCCAGTAATGACTAGCGTCACAGCTTCATGTTCGGCTATGCGCTGGCAGAATCCCTGCCAATTGGCGCATTCTTGCACTTCGTCAAGGAAGAGGTAGCAGCCATGGTCACGAGAGTCGGGATATTGCCGCCAGTATTCCGTAACAATATCGTTGAGCACGGTGTCTTGCATTGGTTGCAGACGATCGTCAGCGAAGTTGAAATAGAAAATATCATTACGCGAGACGCCGTTTTGTAACAAATCATGAATTTTCTGGAAAAGATAGAACGTTTTGCCGCAACGTCGGATGCCAGTGATGATGTGCACAGCATTGAACACTGCCGGCTGCGGCAGCTCGCGTATGATTTCGATGCGGCGTGACGGCGTAGGAATGTCAAACTGCATGGACTCACGAACCAGCATGGCATACGATTCACATGGATTATCCGGCACCATAAGTTCTTCCTTTCGCCGTCCGTTGCGAAACACCCAACAATCCCAGCATAACACTTCTCAAAAATTTTAAGAAGTTTCCACCAACACTTCTAAAAATTTTTAAGAAGTTACCACAGACGAATAAAACTCCAGAGAATACCTGAATGCATTAACGACTACAACACGAGTGTGGGAAATCGGGGAAGGACGGGTATCGTACGCTGTATATTGGCATTTCAGGTGGACTCTCGGAACGTGATTCAATTGCCCTGAATCGGGAGCTGTCACCGGGGAATACAGAATAGTAGGCAGATTCTGGAGGGGTTATGGCACGGCACGGCAAGAAGCCAAGCGAGGAAAGTACCTCGTCACACACACCGAGAACTCTTGCCGGAAGCGCAACGACCTGCACTTCTGCCGACAGTAGTGACGCCGCTGCCAGCGGTATCGCAGTCAACAGCTCGACCGTCAGCAGCGCATTTGCCAGCGATGCCGATGGCAATACCGGGAATACGCTTGTCGGCAACGCTTCCAACGAAGTCGAAGCAACCGAAGTCGAAACCAACGCAACCAGTACCAACGCAACCGGAGAGCGCACAATCAGCAGCAGCAACACGGCTGAAACCAGCAACCGGCAATCACACGAATCCAGCGAATCCCGCCAGCCGCAAGACCTATTCGACGCGGCCATAGCGCAAGGCATCAGCGACGGCGACGCTTGGACGGACCAGCGCGTAAAGCACATCTACCGCCAGATCATCATCGCCGTAGTCGTCGTAGTCGTTGTTCTGGGCGCGGTCTTCGGATTCACAGGCGTGCGCGCATCGCAGCAAATGCGCGACCTGGCCGCACTCAACGACTGCAAGGAAGCCGTCACGGCCATGAACACCTCCTATTCCAAGGCGTTCCAGCTGAAGGCGAAGATCTCCGAAGCGTTCACCAGCTTCGACGGGTCCTACGATCTCGACAAGCTTGCCGAACTGCACCAGACGGAAGTTACCGCGCCGAAAACGCTGAGCTGCGCCGCCGACACTTCCGCTACCATCAGCAAAGCCAACGCCGCAAAAGCCGAGTACGACAAGCAGGCCAAGCAGTTCAAGCAGGCTTTGCAGAAGAGCGACGAATCCGCGGCCACCGATGGCGGTGACGGAACCGACAATAGCGCTGACGGAACGGCCGGCGACGACGGAACGGACGGAGCCACAGACACGGAGGGCGATGCTGGAGTTGCCGGCGACGCGGGCGCCACGGACGGCACCGTCGACCAATCCGGCGCAGCCGACGCGACCGACGCAACGCTGGACGATCAATTCCTCCAGTAAATCAACCGATCGCAACGCTGCCAACCAACCAGCCGATCAAGCCGGCCAATCAAGCCAACCAGGCCTGTCAACCAAGCCGGTCATTAGCCTCACCGTCTTTACGTTTCTCCCAACTCTTCCATACCCCTTTTCCGCATACCCAACGTTTCTTTTGATTTTAGAATCAAAAGAAAAGCAAAAGAGAGTCACATGGCAGGCAAAAGAAGAAACGTTGAAATTCCGCCATTTTCAAGACTTCACGGCTATAAAATGCAGTAACAAGTCAAAAGAAAAGTGCAAGACTAGGGAAAGACCAAACGAACGGAAAGGAGGCTCTCATGAGCTGGACAGCGGCAAATGGGCGAGAGATCACCGATGAGATGATCGATCGTTGGCGCAACTCCTACGAACAAGGCGAATTTCCTGAAGACGAACGAACAGTGGGTGGCGTGATTATGAGACGTCCACCGCTCTCGACCGATAAAAGTCCGGCCCATGGGACGCCATCATGGAGAGATGACAGAAATGGGCAGAGCCTGACGGATGACCATATTTGTGCGCATCGCAGCAAGATTGACTAGGCTTTAATGTGCTTGCTCCGTTAAACAAACGCTGCAAGCGTTGCATTGCGGACGCAGAAGGGGAACCATCTTGAAGAAGAAACGACTGGCACGCGTGATCATTGCCGCGGTAGTGACCGCGGCAATTCTGGTGGCGATCATTGTTGGTTGTGGACCGAAATGGGGCGACGGTTCAGCAAACGTCAACGGCAGTAATTCCAATAGCAGCAACAGCGCATCAGATAATGTCTCCAGCAACGACAACGCCGCGCAATCCAACAACAATTATGCGACCCGCATCACCGTGAAACTCCCCTCCTACTATTTGGAGAACATGGTTTTCCAACGTGGGAAAACACTGATAGTCAAAGGAACGGCCACCACTTCACAACGCGGAAAAGTTGTTGACCCAACGCAACTGATTACAACGATTTCCCAAGGAAAGAAATCAGCATCAGCACAAGCTAAAATTTCCAAAAATGGCGATTTCACCTGCACCTTACCTAAACAAAAGCAAGTCTTAAACCATATTCATTAACGATTTTATACAACGAAACCACTTTGTTGACTCTGAAAAACGTGTATGTTGGCAACGTATTTATTACTGCCGGACAGTCGAATATGGAATTGAATTATTCGCAATATTATGAGGGTTCAGGCAACTCCTACAATTTCGGCAGAGGTCTGATAACGACCGACGATCTGCCGAAGCAGCTTTCCGACAACAACGTACACTTCGTTGCGAGCGCCAATTCCTCAAAAGGTACGGATTTTCCGTTACGCGACGTGAATGAGCAGGCTGGCACCTGGCTTGAGGCGACCGCCGATAATTCGCAGCATTTCAGTTATCTGGCGCAGCAGTTTGCCATGCAGCTTCGTGCCGCGCATCCGAACGTGCCGATCGGCATTATTCAAACCGCATGGGGTGGCACGCCGATTCGACGTCACGTGCAAGGCGGTGATATTTATGCGAACCATATTGCGCCTTTGGAAGGGTTTCATGTGGCGGGCGTGCTGTGGTATCAGGGATGCAATGATTCCACGAACGAGGCGACCGCGCTGGCGTACGAGTCGCAGATGACGCTGCTGATCAACCAATATCGTGAAGTGTTCGATCAGGATGATCTGCCGTTCCTGTATGTGCAATTGGCACGCTGGCCTGGCTACCAGTACACGCAAAACGTGCGATTCGCGCAGTTGAACACGTTGAGCAATGCCGGATTACGCAATGCTTCCAACGTTGCAATGACGGTGTCGCTGGATACGGACAAGGGCACTTCAACGTTGATACATCCGCTTGGCAAAGATATTCTCGGCGCGCGCATGGCAGCGCAATATCTGGCGATGTCGGAAGGCAAGACCATTCCCAACGGGCCGCTTATCGCACATGCGAAGCATGCTTCCGATAGCACGATTGTATTGTCGTTCCAGAACGGCACCGCAACCGGTTTGCAGGCGGAAAAGCCCAATTATTCGAAGACTGCGAGCGCGACCGTACCCGATTATGATGCGAATCCGGACGCGACTCCTTTGAATGGTATTTCCAACGTTGCAACGCCGACTTCCACGCCATTGCAAGGTTTTGAAATTGCCGACGATTCCGGAAAGTGGGTTTCGGCAACGGCAACGATTAAGGGTGATCAGATTGTGCTGAGCGCCGCCGATGGAAGCTCGAATTGCAACGCGGTAACTCAAGTGCGTTACTGGTGGAGTGGAAATCCGGTTATTTCCAGTCTGCTGTATAACGATCTCGGATTGCCTGCAAGTCCGTTTATTGCTGTTGTTGAGTAATACGGCAGATTGATAATCGGGCATTATCCGGCTGCGACGACTAATCGATAAAGCGGACTGTAATTAGGTTAGAATCAGGCCTGTTTCATCGAACTTAAGTCGAAAGCAATGTCGACGGTCAAAATCGACGATCAATCGACGTAGTGCGGGGCGCTAGACGCTATGCGGGGCGTTATGGAGCCGCTATTGCCGTTGCCGTCGGTACTACCGTCTGCATCGAAATCTTGCGATTTACGAAGCGAGCCGGCAGCCAGCGAACGTATGGATCGAACGGAACGGCCAATCTGCGCCTGTTTTTCCTGAGCATCCGACTGCATTGCGGGAATCGTGCCCGTCACAGGGCGAATGCGGCCGGTCGCAGTGGGAATGAAGCTTGGCGGCAACACCTGCGTGGTAACGGCACCCGGCGATGACACATGGTAGTGGGCCATCGAAGCCAGGGAATCGCGGGTATCGAGTTCACGCTGCATATCTAGCTCATCGTCGAACTCAGCCATCGCTGCCCTCCCTCTCTTCAAGCAATCTCTGCCGGTAATCTCTCCACTGGCAACGGTCATCGTTCCGAGCGTAACGCAAGGTAGCATACCGTTACGAACGAAATCAGCGATATGCGCAACTCCCCCACTGTTTCGCAACTTTTCCGTTGCACGTGCCGCAGCGAGCCACGCCAGCGAGCTATTGAAAACCCGCCGTTTTGGCATAAAAAAAGGCTTCCGAAATCATCCGGAAGCCCTACTGGCGGAGAATACGAGATTCGAACTCGTGAGGCTGTTACACCAACACGCTTTCCAAGCGTGCGCCATAGACCACTAGGCGAATTCTCCAATTATGCAACGTCTCACAGTGTCTATCCGCGAAACGCAACTTGATTAGAATACAACAGTTTCTTTCAAACCCCAAATCGGCGTGTCGCAACGTCCCAGATCGCCCACTCACTGGAGGAATCAGCCCGCTGCCAAGACTCTCACAGTCCGAATTCCTCCAGTGGCTGGAACAATCAGTACGCCCATAGGCCTTCTACAGTCCGAAAACCTCCACCCACTGGAGGAAAACACCCGCGCACCGGCCTCCAAACGTCCTGAAACCTCCACCCACTGGAGGAATTGATACGTTGGCATGCTTCCCAGCATCCGGATTCTCCCACCCACTGGAGGAATCTGCCCGCACATACACCCCCGAATTGTCCAGATTCTTCCAGCGAGTGGGGGGGGGGATCCGGACACGAGTTCACGTACCGTGAGCACAGCAGCTATCGTTTGGACGCGAAGGCACGCAGGTTGGCGAGCATGGCAGTGAACATCGGGCGGACCGAACCGAACTTATCAAGCAGCGATCCCGAAACCGGAGCACTAGCCGCTCCCAGCAACGCGCCAGGCAGCAACACCACGCCTGCGGCAAGCACAGACGCGCCGAATCCCAGTTGCGAAGCGTTCGGAATCATATAGCCGTAACCGATCGTCACAAACTGCAGCAGCACATACGCAAGCAAATGCCAACGGAATTTCACGCTCCGCAACACGGTCAGACGAACCAGCGGCGAGAACGCACGATGCGACACCCAAGCGAACACTAGCAAAGCGGCCATGGCAATCAGCAGCAGAACCACTGCAATCACCATTGCGTAGTCGCGGAAGTATCCCCATTACTCACTGCGGTAACGGCGGATCCGCCACGGTCGAGCGCAAACACGAAACAGACGAATCCGACTGCTAGGCAAAGCACATGCAGCGGATTGATATGCGCCTCTTCGGTAGGGGTGACCTGATGAATCGTTTTAAGGCCGCACACCAGCGAAACAAACAGGAACGGCAGCAGAATCACGAAAATCCAACGCCACGGCATGAACGTGCCGACAAGACCGCCCACAAGTCGGTCCGAGTGCCGGCGCCACGGCCACCACCATGCCTCCAACGCCCATCAGCATGCCGATTTTGCTTTTCGGAGACTGTTCAAGAATGATATTGAACATCAGCGGAAGCGCGATTCCCGTGCCCGCTCCCTGTAGTATTCGCGCGGTCATCAGCATAGGAAAGTTCAACGTGCAAGCTGCCATCAGGCAGCCGGTGATGCAGAGCACGATTGCGGTAAGGAAGATGGTACGCAACTTCAGTTTGCGCTTGAAATAGCTTGAGAGCGGCGTGACAAGCGCTACCGTAAGCAGATAGCCGGTCTCAGCCATTGAACAGTGGACGTGTCGACGTGGAATTCCGCCATTAATCCAGGGAAAAGCACGTTGGTGAGGGTTTCCGTAAGGACGCCAATGAAGGCCATGATTCCAGTTGACAGAATGGCAAGAATAAGATTGATGGAGATGTTCTCGTCATCTTGCGTTGCCGTGTTATTGTTTCGCGCAATGGACTGTGACATGGATTTGCGGCCGTTCCCGGCCTTCCCTTTCTTGGCCCGGCTTTGCTGAGCCACCATTCCGTTATGCCGGGCAGTTTGCTGGAATGGCGATTATTTGCCCAGAAATACAAAAAGATCCTTGGGAGCGGAGCGCTCTACCAAGGATCTTCATATTATTAAGTTGAATGTTGTGGATTGGGAGCCTCCCGCGCGTCGCGGGAAACACGAACCAAAAGACAAACAAGAAAAGGGGGTTCCCGGAGCGTCACGCTCGACGGGAACCCCGACGTTGAATGCGGCGGCGTGCTACTCTCCCACACCCTCTCGAGTGCAGTACCATCGCCGCGACCAGGCCTTAGCTTCCGGGTTCGGAAAGGGACCGGGCGTCTCACCTGGGCCATGACCACCGCAAAACCAATATAACGGCCAACCCCCAACCGGGATCGGCCGGCAACGGAACCAGCCACACGACCGATTCCGGTCGTGGCGGTCCGGGAACCGGACAACGGACGCGAACAAAAACGCTTCACCGGTATCGTTTCCGTGACCACAAGAAAACAATGCTCCTTGCCATCCAACGAAAGAAACCACCACAGGACGAGACCCGACCCAACAAGCGGGTCGGAAAGTGTGCCGCGTTCGCCCGTTAGTACCGGTCGGCTCCACCCCTCGCGGGGCTTCCACCTCCGGCCTATCGAACACGTGTTCAACATGCGGGCTACAGGCGCTCCGAAAAGCGTCAAGGAATCCTAATCTTGGAGCAGGCTTCCCGCTTAGATGCTTTCAGCGGTTATCCCTCCCGAACGTAGCCAACCGGCCATGCCGCTGGCGCGACAACCGGCATACCAGAGGTCCGTCCACCCAGGTCCTCTCGTACTATGGGCAGGCCTCCTCAGGATTCCAACGAGCGCAGAGGATAGAGACCAAACTGTCTCACGACGTTCTGAACCC
>ENA-OXRK01000240-OXRK01000240.1-human-gut-metagenome-genome-assembly--contig:-NODE-240-length-27471-cov-7.20918_pt1 | contig 27471 bp, 22 predicted proteins | sample MGYA00249590_ERZ652579 | MGnify/ENA primary metagenome ERZ652579 (study PRJEB26925, sample SAMN05826952) | human gut metagenome | biome: ENVO:2100002; feature: ENVO:00000062; material: ENVO:00002003...
CTGCTGCTCCGGCTGAGGAAGAGAAGGACGAGTTCGACGTCATCCTCTCCGCCGTCGGCGACAAGAAGATCCAGGTCATCAAGGCTGTCCGCGCCATCACCAACCTCGGCCTGGCCGAGGCCAAGGCTCTTGTCGACGGCGCTCCGAAGGCCGTCCTCGAGAAGGCCAAGAAGGAAGATGCCGAGAAGGCCAAGGCTCAGCTGGAAGAGGCTGGCGCCAGCGTCGAGCTCAAGTGATTTGTGCGGCATAAGCCGCAATCACAGCTTTTCGAGGAACCCCGCACCTGTGTTTCAGGCTGCGGGGTTTCCGCATACTGAGTAGACTAGTTGACGAGGACGAGGCGGAGAACGCGATCCGGCGTGGAAACACAAAGCTGGCAATGAGCGAAAGTTGTCAATTCTGTGCCCAGTAATCCGCCAAAAGCCGGTAAAAGATGACACAATGGCACGTAGTGTGGTCAAATAGTGTGTCCAGGAAGGCGGTCACGGTGAGCGAGTGGACGGTGAAGATCAACGGTGTCGACCGGATCAGCGTCAAGCCGGGGGAGTGCGTGGAAATCGGCCGTAAGCCGTTACGCCCCCTTGCCGATGATGGCAACACCCGCCTTGACGTCGCCGATCAAACCAAATCGATGTCCAAACGGCACGCCATGTTCACGGTAAAAAGCAATGGCACGGCCTCGGTCCGTGATCTTGGATCGACCAATGGATCGTATGTGGTGCGGGAAAATGGCGATTTGTTGCGCTTGCCGGCCAATGCCGAGTTCCTGTTGCCGACGTCTCCCATGCGCATGCAGTTCGGCGATGTGCCTGCGGACTTCATTCGTATCGACGATCCAGTGGCAAAGCCGCTCGACCTCAAGGTGCCTGATTTGTTTGGCTATGCGGTTCACGAAGCACCGCAGGAGCCGGATGCGGCGGATATGTCCGTCGACGATATTCTTGATTTGCGGGCCGGCGAGCCGACCGCCATCTTCAGCGCGGATAATGTTCGACGCAAGGTCGACGAGCTTGAACTTGGCTCGCTGAATATCACGCAGCCAGTGACGAAAAACGATGAGCCGGCCATACCCCGTGATCTGTTCGCGGATGCGTTGGCCCAGCATGCCGAGCAGGAGACCGAACGCAAAAACCAGCAGGCCATGAACTCCGTGGCACTGCCGAAGCAGCAGACCGAACCTGAGTCGACGATTGTAACGCCTGCATCCAAGCACAGCAGGATCTCCGGTATTGTCCCGGTAGATGCCATCGCCCATGCCGTTGTTAAGCACGCTCCCAGCACAAGCGAGCCGGCAGTGGCGTCGGCGGTTGTTGAATCCGATGTGATGGCTGGCGCAAGCAAGTCAGCCGAAAACGTTCAGTCCGCTCCGAATACCAGGAATGCCGGCGATTCTCAGCCGGCGGACACTGTCGCACAGCATGCTGAAGTTGCCCAGCCTGAAGCCGCCCGGGAAGCCGAAGCCGCTCAGTCTGAAAACACCCAGCCTGAGACCGCTCAGCCGGCAGCCGCCCAGTCTGAAACCGACCAGCCGGCAGCCGCCCAGTCTGAAACCGACCAGCCGGCAGCTGACGTACCGGACGATCAGCAGCGGACCGCAGCCGAAGCATATCAAGAAGCCACCGCAGCAGGCGTAGCAGACCAGCAGTCGGCTGCCGAAACCGCCCAGCAGTCGGTATCCGAAGCATATGATATCGACTCCACGGGCGTACACACTCCGGTCTTCGAGCTCGGCTCGGTGTTCGAGCGTGTGGCCAAGGGCGAGCTGAAAGCACAGGAGCCGGCAGTCGAAGTCGATGGCCTGACCTCTGACGAGGCAAAAACCACGCAAGATTTCAATGTTCAATTCGAAGTCGCCCGTCATCCCGAATTGCTGGCGTTCCTCGCCATGAATCCGTACCTGTACGACGACATGTATTCTTGGCTCGCCGCCCGTGGCGAGGCCGATATTGACGAAGCCCTGTCTCACAACAAGGGCTATCAGGAATACCGCGAAGCGGTTGGAAAGTGAGTCGAGAGATGACCCAGAGCCAGACTCAGAACCAGAATCTCACGGAAGGTCTGAATCGCATCCGTCGCTGGCGTGACCAGTACCGCAGCATGCAGCCGCCATCGCCGCTCGAGGATGTGAATCAACTGGCCGCGAAGCTGGAGATGACCCATGCCCATCCCTCCGGCATCGCCCAGCTGTTCGCTTCCGGCCATGTCCGGTTGGATTCGTTGTTCCGCGACACGGGTGTGCTTAAGGCCGCCGAACGCCATATTGGGCGCGTGCTGGATGACCAGGCCGCCAAACGCAGGATTTCCGGCGTGGCGGAGTTGTCGCTCGTGGTCGGCGTGGCCACATGGAAGGGCAACGCGCTGCCGGTGCTGTTGTACCCGGTGAGCGTCACGATCGAGGATGATGGCTTGTCGACCACCATTCGATTCACCGGTCGCGTGACCCTGAACGTCGCGTTCGTCAATACATTGCGTGAGCAGGGGGTGTTCCTGGATGAGGATTCCCTGTTTGACGGTGCCAGCTATGACAGTGGCACTCCCGAAACTTCCGCGATGTTCGCCCGTATTTCGTCCGAAGCGTCGGAGCGTATCTCCGACTTCGCCATCGAGCGCCAGATTGTGCTCGGATGCTTCATGGACCCCTCGTCGCAGATGATCAGCGAAAGCCGACAGTTCATCGACCAGCTGGAGAACGGCCCCACCGGCAATGTGCTGTTGGACGCGCTTGCCGGCGACGAATCCGCCCGCACCGCGCTCAAAGATGCCAATATTCCGCAATACAGTCCTTTCGACGTAGACCCGCATGCTGAGTACGAAGTCGGCGATGTGGACAATACGGTGCGATATGCCGCGTCACTTGCCGCCAATGGCCATAGCATCGTGGTCGACGGCACCTTCCCGAAGGGCACCGCGGAGCAGGCTGTGGCCATCGCATCGCGCTGCCTGATGAATGGTCGTTCCGTGCTGTACGTGCCCGGCGTGGCCGAGCAGAAGCGTCTGTTCATCCAGACGGCCTCCGCCAATGAGATGAAGGCGCAGGTACTGGATGTATCCGATGAACACGCCAACGCCGCGCTTGATAAGCAGCTGATTGCCGCAGTCGGATTCCAACCGGGAGTCGCCACCCAGCGATTCGACCAGTTGGCCGACGAACTCGTGGGCGTGCGTTCGCGCTTGACCCGCTACTTGGGCGACCTGCACGGGGGCAATGATAAGTGGAATGTGTCCGCATACGAGACCATTCAGAATCTGGCCCGTATCTCCGTGCTCCCGACGCACCCTGCCACCCACGTTCGACTTGACGAGTCAAGTGCCCTGAGCATCGCCAACGATATTGACACATGGATCGGCAAGATGGAACGCGCCGGCGAGCTCGGCGAATACACCATCGGCCCGGAAGACACCGCATGGTACAAGGCGTCCATCACCACTGAAGAACAGGCAGTAACCGCCTACCAGCGCGTGGACGATTTGCTGCGTCGCTTCCTGCCCGCCACCCGTGAGCAGGTGGCACGCACCGTGCAGACCTGCGGATTCCCGGTTCCTCCCACCACCCGCGAGTGGGAGCGTCAGGTTACGGTTTTGAAGAATCTGCGACGAGTGCTTGACGTGTTCCAGCCGGAGATTTTCGAGCGAGACATCAGCTCCATGATCGAGGCCACCAAGCCGAAGAGCCAGCGCAAGGCCGAGGGCACGTCGATGGGATTCTGGGAGCGCCGCCGCCACATCAAGGAAGCCAAGGATCTGCTGCGCGTCGGCGCGCAGGTCGAGGACTTGCACGAAGCGTTGAAGGTAGTCGCCAAGCAAGGGGAGCAGTGGCATCAGTTCGTGCCTCACGGCGGTTGGCCGGTGCTGCCCAGCAAGCTCGACGAGATCATCTCCACCCAAGAGGCGCTGGTCAGCAATATGACCGCGCTGGATACCGTGCTTTCCACCACACCCGCTGGTGGCAATCTGGAAACCGCCGATTTCGAGAAGGTGGAAGCACGCCTGAAAGCACTGCTGGATGATCGCAAGGCACTGGACACCTTGCCGGAGCGTTGCCTGCTGGAGCAGGAATTCGCCTCTGCCGGACTGAACGAACTGGTCGCCGATCTCAACGCTCGCCGAGTGAGCGTGGAGCAGGTGCGCGGCGAAGTGCAGCTGGCCTGGTGGACCACCGTGTTTGAGGACATTGTGCGTTCGTCCGCCATCATCTCCAACCAGGATGGTGCCGCGCTGCAGGCCGCATCCGACCGCTTTGCGCAGGTCGATGTGGAGCACGTGCGCTCCATCGGACCGATGGTGTCGCAGGAATCCATGCGCCGCCTGTGCGACATGCTGTTCTCCCGCACTCAGGAAGCCAACCAGATGCACACCGTGCTGGCAGGGCGCGCCAGTGTGTCGCTGAGCAGGATTCGCCGTGATCATCCGGAGATTCTGGCCGCGGCCAAGCCGATTCTGGTGGCCGCGCCGGGTACGCTCGCCGCACTCACCGAGCCGGGTGTGCTGGCTGATGTGGCGATTCTCGATGCGTGCGCGCACATTCCCGCTATCGAGTTGCTGTCCATCATCGGCCGCGTGCAGCAGGTGGTGGTGATCGCCCACTGCGCGACGGTAACCAGCGAAAGCGTCAAGCAGCTGATCGACACGTTGCCTCATATCGAGGTGGATGCTGCCCCGTCTCGCCGTGCGCCGCGCCTGTCCGCATTCCTTGAATCCGAGGGATATGGTCCTGTTCGCTATGATGTGGCCACCGAGCCGGCTGCCGGTGAGGTGCGATTCCACCGTGTGGAAGCGAGCGGTGTGCCGGTTATGTCTTCTGGTCTGGTGGAATCCAGCCAGCCGGAGATTGATGAAGTGGTGCGTCTGATTACGCAACGTGCCGCCGGTTTTGCCGTGGTTCCTTCCAGCTATCGACTTGTGGTCGTGATGTTGACCGACGCATTCCGCACACGCTTGGGTGCCGAATTGAAGTCGTTGGCAGGCAAATCCAAGGCGATGGGCCGATTCCTGCGCCATGTGCGGTTGGTTTCCTTGCGTGACGTGGCCGGAGGTCGTGCCACTGACGTGATTCTGTCGATGTGCTATGCGAAAACCACGCACGGACGTCTGCTTCAGCAGTTCGGTCCGCTCGAAAGCACAGGCGGTCGCGGACTGTTGCTGGATGCCCTGGCATTGGCGGACCACAGCTTGGATATTGTGTCGGCCTTTGGTTCCGAAGATTTGGATGAAGAACGACTGCACCAATCCGGTCCTCGGTTCCTGAAGACCATGTTGACGTGGGCCGAACAGCTTGACGACCGTCCGGTGCTTCCGTTGCGTGATGCGGCAGGCGGCAACGTGCTGTTCGACGATATCGCCGACAGGTTGCGCGCGCGAGGACTGAACGCTGCTGTTGATTATGGATTCGACAAGGGCGTGAAGATTCCGCTCGTGGTGGGATTGAAGGACAAGCCGTTTGCCTTGGCCGTGCAGACCGATGACGCGAACTTTATGTCCGTGCAATCCACGCGTAGGCGTCATCGTTTGTCGGCACAGGATCTCATTTCCTTGGGCTGGAATGTGATGACCGTCTGGAGTGTCGCCGCCTTCGTGAACCCCGATAAGGAAGTCGACCGTATCGTCAGCCGTATCGGTGAGATCTATCGCGAGGTTGAATAACCATGGCGGAATACTCGGCTACACGGCGCACACCGCGCAAGCACAAGCGCGTGGTGATGAAGGGCACTGAGCAGTTTGACGCTGACGGTGTCAAACTCGAGCCCGGAGACATGCAGACCGACCAACAACGGCAATCCGACGACGACAAACGCATCCTCGGCGAACTGCCGCCGCATTGGGCCGTTTTTAACGAGCGCGAGTAGGAGTTGGGGCGCACTCTGTGCGCCCCAACACTGTGTTTTCCGCAGCCTGTCGGCTGCGGAAAACACAGTATCGGCCGAAGGCCGATTCCGCTTCCTACCGCACAACGGCCATAATCGCTCCGGCCTGTTGCAGCTCCATAACCTTGGCCGCGGCCTCCGGCGGCATTGCGAACGACACCAGTCGGTCGTTGCCTCCCAATGCACCAATCGCATCCGGTTTGCCGACATTCATCACCGTGGCGTTCTCGGCCAGCGTGCAATCAGCGCCTTCGCAACCGACGGCGGAAACCAGTCTCACCTGATCGCCGGCCAATACATCGTCGACGCTACTGGCCAAGCGGACTTCAATCACCGTAGTGCCGGTCGGTGCTACGGGCGCATCTCTGGCCATATGCGTGGAAATGGGATCGGCTGCTTCGATATCGATTTGCGCTACCTTGCCCACCACATCCTCAATATTGCCTGTCCAAGACGGGCCTGCCGCAGATACCGGCATATCAGCCAACTGAACGTCGGCGGCCAGAATAATGTCACCCCGTCGAATCGAACGGGCGGCCACCACCATCGGCTCGGTCTCCACCACGGCCAATACGGCTTCAATCCCAAACAGCACTGCGAGTCCCACGCACAACGCAGCAGTGAGTCGGCGCAAGGCATCCGCCATGCGCCGTCGCCGCAATGAGCCGCGCGCAGGCGGCTTAATAAACGAAAAGGTCACCATGCAACCATGGTGACCTGAAGTTTTTCGTAAGCGCAAGCCAAATCGACCTATGTGGTTCTAGCTTGCCAAGTTATCCACAACGCTTCAAACCCGTGCAACAGACAGTGCCCGTAGTGCCAATATCCGCGGCATACCGCCGTCGACACCGTCGTTTACAGAGGAAAAGCGGGTGTACAGACCTTACTTGCCGGATTTGTCGGTGCGGTAGAAGCCGTGACCCTTGAACTCAATCGGCACGGCGGAATACACCTTGCGCACCTGCTCCTGCGAGCACTTGGGGCACACGGTAATCGGGTCGTCATTGAACGACTGCTGTTCGGTGAAGTCATAGCCGCAGTTCTTGCAACGGTAATGATAGGTAGGCAACGGATTCCTCCAACAAAGTCATATTTCTCGCGGATGGCCCAAACGCCATGCCACGCAACCGTTCATATCCTAGTCGCCGCCCTGACACATTGGCGTTACGGTCTTACTAGCCAGCTTGCTGTTGCCACTCTGGTTCCATCGGCCAGTGTGCGTGGCTGGTTGGTCAGTCTGGCTTGCGCCGAGTATCTTGGCCGGCCGGCCAGCTCAACAGGCCCGATGAGCTAAGCCGCCGGTATCCCTCCGGCGTCAGCACTCCGTCGGCCGGCACATCATGTGGTTCGGCCGGCAAATCAATGTCCAACACCTCCCACGGCCAGCACACCGCAATCAGGGGACATGCGGGCTTGCGGCGAGCCAAGGCCCGGTCATACCAGCCGGCTCCACGCCCCAGACGATTGCCCTGCGGGTCCACTGCCAAAGCCGGAGCGATGACCAGATCGGCCTTCTCCAACGCTTCGGGCGGTAGAACTGCGCCAGTTGGCTCATCGGGTCTGTGATGGACGGTGCTGGGAGAGCTGCAGCTACCGGCATTGTTCGCGCCACCCACTGCATCCATCGAGCGCAATGATTCCAATGAATCCAGCACACTCCAGCCAATTTCCAACCCAGACCCCAACCTTGGCACCAACACGTGGCAGCCATGAGCCCGCAGCCATCGCAACAGTGGCCGGGTTTCGATTTCCGAACCCATCGACACATATGCCGCCACTGTGGGACCATCCTGAATCATGTGTGCTGGGAACCGTCGCACCAGCAATTCACCGGCCGCTCCGCGTTCTTCCGCTGGAACGCGCTTGCGCCGAGACAGTATATGGTGGCGCAGCGTCGCTTTATCCGTCTTCTCTGTTTTCTCTGTGCCGCTGTAGTCGCTGCCGATATTCATGCCACTGCCCACTTCGCTCATACCGCACAATCTAGTGTTTCCATCGTAAAACGAAAGTGGCCACGGTAGCGGCGCAAGACCTTCATATGGCTACAATAAAGGCCGTGTCAGTTTTCCAGTCGATTAAAGAGGCGTTCAAGCTGGACCACCAGATCCGCCCGCCACGTCTCACCCATCCCGGTTTTCCGATAGTCCTGCGCCCCCTGACCATGGATGATGAGGACGGCTGGAACGAAGTGCGCTGGCGCAACAACGACTGGCTGGCACCTTGGGAATCCGGTGACCCGATGCATGGCGGCTCCATCACATTCAATCAATGGGTGCAGCGGCAGCGCCGTAACGAGCAGCATGGCGTCGGCGTGATCTTCGCCATCGAATACCAGATGCGTATCGTCGGCCAGATTTCGTTGGGAGCCATCGTGTATGGTGCCATGCGTACCGGCGTGGTTGGTTATTGGGTCGATCAACGGTGCGCCGGCCGCGGATTCGCGCCAATGGCACTGGCCATGCTTGCCGATTGGGCGCTCGGAGACCCATTCGGGCCCGCGTTGCATCGGCTGGAAATCGCCATTCTGCCGGATAATGCGCGTTCTTTGGCTGTGGTGCGTAAGGTCGGAGCCCATCATGAGGGACTGCGCGAGCGGTATATGTATGTCAATGGCCAGTGGCGTGACCACGTAACGTTTGCGCTGTTGGCTGAAGATATGGGGCAAGGGTTCGCCGCTAGACTCGCCGCCGCCGGTTCCAGATAAGCGTCGACCGGAAGAATTCCGCTCCGACACGCCCGGACGGAAAGCCCCAGTTCGTCGGCACGTCTCCTATCCTTGACTCTATGGGTTATGAGTCACTGAGCACTGTCGTCGTGCTGGTGATTGTGGCGATTATTATCGTTGTATGGCTGCCCGTACGTACGGCCAACGGCATGAAACGTGTGGACGAGCACCGGCAGGATCGTTATTCGCCTTCCCTGCATATCGTTGATGCAGAGAACGGCAGACGATTCGGAGACATCAAGCCGCATAAGGCGAAAGGGGCAGCAATGCCAGCATCAACACCGTCAGCGAGGCTGACATCTGAGCACATCGCCCATGTGCGGGAACTGCGCCGCGCGGCCATCCGCCGCCGGCAGATTCTCGCCGTATGCCTGCTTGCCATAACCGTGTTGGTGTTTGCCGTATCGTTCCCCCTGCATTTCAGTCCGCTGCTTGCTCTTATTCCGTTCGTGCTGTTGCTGCTGGTGCTGGTGCTGGGAGCCAATGCCTCACGCCAGGCCCGGCAATGGGAGCGCAAGGTGGTCCGCTACGAGCGGACTCATAGCGGTACGGGCTGGTCCAAGAAACCGTCTGCCGAGTCCAAGGACAGCAAGCGTGTGAACAAGGCCGAACCGGTTGCGGCCGTAACTGCGCCTGCCAAGGAGCTTTCCGAGCATGTTGAGGATGCTGCCACCGAGGTCATGGAACAGCGGCAGATTCGCCGCGCGTTACGCGATGCCGAGATTGAGCAGGCCAAGGCCAAGGCGTTGCGTCAGTCCGCCGCCGCATATCAGGCCGCGGCGGAGCACGCCAAACAGTCTGAGAAGTCTGATACTGCACAGTCCGCCGCCGATAAGCCTGCCGCCGAACCGTCTGCTATGGTCGATGAATCCGCTGACCGTAAGTCCGCTGCCGAAACCAGTGAATCTTCCGCCGCGCCCGATGCCTCCGCTCGCACGGATAAGTCGACTAAGTCGGATAAGTCCGTCGCCCCTCGAGTTGAACCATCGCTTACGGTGCGTGACGAGCGTGATGAGCGCGACGATGCCGCTGCCGACGCTACGTCGGAACTGTCCAGCGTACGCCCTGCCCGAGCACTGGATGTCTTCGATATGGCCACCTCGCAGGATCTCATCTCCTTCACTTTGGGCGGGGAACATAACGCCGACAACGCTCCGGAAAGCTTGGAGATCAAGTCAACCCGTCAGGTGTCCAAGGCGGAACCTGTCGAACCCGCAGTGGCGGAAAAGTTGATTGACGAGGCCCGAGCCGTCAAGGCCGCGGACGATGCCAAGGCCGCCGATGCGGGCAAGGCTGTCAGTGCCGGAAACGCTGTAGACACTGAGTCGGAGCAGCGCGATGATGCCGATACGAACGCCGCTACGGACGCCGATGACGAGGCTGCAAACGCCGCCCAGCGAGCCGCATTCCACGAATCCGAGGAGCGTGCCGACGTCGAAGCGCCAGCGGCGACCACCGATTCGTTGGGCGCAGGCTTGGACTCCATTCTTGCCCGCCGCGGCAACTGAGCGTTGCGATTCGCCGATTTTCTCTCACAGCGTTAGCACTCGAGTTGGCAGAGTGCTAATAATCGCGCTACGATGTGTCCTAGCGCAAAGGGACAACGCAAGTGATCGTCAGCCTCTTGAGGCGTTCTGGCGCGGCATTATCGAACTACAAGTAGATACGAGGTGACCCACAGTGTCGATTAAGCTCACACCGTTGGAAGACAAGATCATCGTCAAGCAGGCCGAGGCCCAGACCCAGACCGCTTCCGGTCTGTATATTCCGGACAACGCCAAGGAGAAGCCGCAGCAGGGTGAAGTCCTGGCCGTTGGCCCGGGCCGTCGTGACGACAAGGGCGAGCGCATCCCGATGGATGTCAAGGTCGGCGACAAGGTGCTGTACTCCAAGTACGGCGGCACCGAAGTCCACTACGAGGGTGAGGACTACCTCATCGTCGGCGCGCGCGACATTCTCGCCATCCTCGGCTGATTAGTCGCCTAGCGAACTTCAACAACCCCGACTGTTCCCACGAACAGTCGGGGTTTTCTCTTGTCAGGCGGAAAGGGGCTCCCCTCAGAGAGGGGAGCCGAAAACCGCTCCCGCCAAACGCCCAGCCATGCCTGCTATGCATAAAGGTGCATGCGCGCAACGTAGTTGAGTTCGGCGTTGCACCGCATCTACACTGGGTAACGGATTGGGGTTCCTATGGAAGAGGCTCAGTCGGCGACTTGGTCGAGCGGCTTAAGACATTTTGCACAAGACGGCAGTAGGTCGACGGTATGTTGTTTTTTCCGTGTCGCAGGTTCGTGGTGTCGTCGCTGTGCCAATGGTTGTCTCTCTACCGACGCTGAGTGCCGTGGCATGAGGCCAGCGTCGGCAGGGGGCCACGAAATGGCGATGTGCCGATGCTGAGCCGCGTTGGCGTCGTTATAGGGCCAGTTTTTGGACCATTGCCGACGGCAAATCGGCGTTTTGTGTCGGCGACGGTCCAAAAACTGGCGGTCTGCCGACGATAAGTGCCGTCATCGTCGGCAGACCGCCAGGTATTGTCCCTGTGCCGACGTAAAAAGCCCTGCCATCGTCGTCACCGAGCCATCTTGTGACTCACTGACGGCGGCAGCAGGGCGGAAGAGGCCGAAATCATGCGCGCGGTGCGGTCTCACACCTCGAATCCGGCCTCCACCAGCGCGTGATCGATGTCGCGAATCAAATCGTCCGTATCCTCCAGACCCACGGCCAGACGGAAGAAGCCGCGGTAGAACTCAGGCGGGTACAGGTACTGGCGCTCGTCATCCTCACCGAGGAACACGATCAGCGATTAGTCATGGCCGAGCGAGACGGCAGACGTAATCACATTGAGCTTGGAAACGAATCGGTTGTGCCCGTCGTGGTCGGTGTCGAGGCCGAACGACAGCACGCCGCCGAACCCGGAGTCCGGGCGGGCCAGCTGGCTGGCCGCCACCTCGTGGTGCAGGTGCGATTCCAGACCGGGGTGCGCCACGAAACGCACCACATCCAGCGATTCGAGATGCTTGGCAATCGCCAAGGCCGAGGCGTCGTAGGGCAGCGCGTAGGTGTTCGCCAGCGTGATGGGGCGACGGATCGCGCCGGTTTCGGCGTCGACCCCGTTGCCGAGGTGAATGGCCAGCGTGCCGAATCCGAGCGGCTGGTCGTCGAATGATTGTCCGTGATGTACAAGATCAGAAGCCATGCGCCCAGCATGCCGGCATGCGCTGTGCCGCCGCAAGCAGGCGACGCCACTCGAAAACCGCGCCATTGCAAGGTTCTGGAACACCATATAAGAAAAATGATTGGTAGAAGTGCGGGGTGCAGCCTTGGTCGGGGCTGTTTGCAGGGCCGAAGCGGACCCTGAAACCACGCTGTGAGACACGCCGATAAAACCGCAGAATTCCGCGGTAAAACAAGGTTCGCGTAGAGGTCGATTTGCGTACTTGGAAAATATGTGGTTATATAGCCAAGTTGCCTGTTGAGGTCAAACACCGCGGCGGGAAACAGACTGGCGGATTTCCCAAGCGGTCAAAGGGAGCTGACTGTAAATCAGCCGCTTCGTGCTTCAGTGGTTCGAATCCACTATCCGCCACGCCCCGATAGCTCAGTGGTAGAGCACTTCCTTGGTAAGGAAGAGGTCGTGAGTCCAATTCTCACTCGGGGCTCTCTGGCGGGGTAGCTCAGCTGGCTAGAGCGTACGACTCATAATCGTAAGGTCAAGAGTTCGAGCCTCTTCCTCGCTACAAATTGCGCCCGCTAACCGGTGGGCGCGCACTATACCTAAGAACACAGAGGTGAATGACAATGGCTAAGAGCGCCGACATCCGTCCGGGCATCACGCTGGCCTGCACCGAGTGCAAGGAGCGTAACTACATTACGACTAAGAACCGTCGTAATACGCCCGACCGTCTTGAGCTCAAGAAGTTCTGCCCGCGCTGCGGCAAGCAGACCGTGCACCGCGAGACTCGTTGATCGCAAGCATCACAGCTTTACAAAACCCGGCCCATTCGGCCGGGTTTTTGCGTATTGACTCCAGAGCCGAGTGGTAGGGTGCGGAATCAGTATCCGCATCGCGTGAGAAACGGCAGAAATCCCGCGTCTGAACGAACCCCTCGCGGGCGTTCTGCCGTTTCAGCCGATGATTGCCTCGATATCGCACCTGCGCCACTAAGATAGGAAGTCATGACAAGCTTTGCAGACATCACCACCATGGGCGTGGGCGGCCCCATCGCCCATTTCATCGAGCCGACCACGCGCGTGGGGCTCATCGAAGCCGTGGAGGATGCCGATTCCAAAGGCCTGCCCTTGGTCGTTATCGGTGGCGGCTCCAACCTGCTTGTTTCCGATAAGCCTTTTGACGGCGTGGTGGTTCGAGACGCCCGACGCCTCATCACTGTGCCGGACGAGGCTGCACCGGTAGAGGGCGAGGATCGCACCGTGCATGTCAATGCCGAGGCCGGTGCCAATTGGGATGATTTCGTGGCCTTCACCGTAGAGCTCGGGCTCGAGGGCGTCGAGGGACTGTCCGGCATTCCCGGCACAGTCGGCGCTTCCGTGGTGCAGAACATCGGTGCCTACGGACAGGAAGTCGCCACTTCGGTCGAATCGGTGGAAGTCTGGGATCGAGACACCAAAACAACGCGCGACCTCACACCCGCCGATCTTCGATTCGGCTATCGATACTCCGCACTGAAGGCCAGCATGTACGCCGGTCCCGGCCAGCCGGCCGACCGATTCTTCCCGACGCCACGTTACGTGGTGCTCTCCGTCACCTTTGCCCTGACCCACTCGGCCGAAGGCACGGTAGGTTACGGACAGCTTGCCAAAGCGCTTGGCGTCGAAGTGGGCGACCGTATGGCCACCGCCGACATCCGCAAAGCCGTGCTCGCAGTACGTGCCGCCAAGGGCATGCTTGAGGATCCCACTCGCTACGCCTTGCCCGACATGGCCACCGCCAAGCGCGAGGCCAATATCCTGACCGATCTGGAGCGTCTGGCCTCCCTCAATGAGGCCGCCGGCGTTCCCGTTGGCGATGACGGCCTGCCTGCTCCCGACTACAATCGCCACAGCTGCGGCTCGTTCTTTATGAATCCGATTCTGACCGCCGGCCAAGCGGCGGCCCTGCCCGAAGATGCGCCGAAGTTCGACGCGACTCTGCCTGACGGCACTCCCGGCACCAAGACGTCCGCCGCCTGGCTCATCGACCATGCCGGCTGCCATAAGGGATATAAGGTCGATGCGTACGCGCCGGCCAGTCTATCCACGCAGCACACGCTGGCCTTGACCAATCGTGGGGGAGCGAGCGCGGCCGATATCGCAGCTTTGGCGCGTGCGGTTCAGCAGGCGGTCAAGAGCGCGTTCGGAGTGGACTTGGTGCCCGAACCGGTCTGCGTCGGCGTGCTGTAATCGCGCTATTGATTGATGGAGTGGGTTATTAATCCCATATATTGCGGACTCTAAGTCTTATTAATAGACAAGACACGCGGGCTCTTCTATACTCGATTGTCGGTATTGTGCGCATTCGGTGCGCAAACAACAGAGAAAAAGAAGAGCACTATGCAACTGTTCCGTACGAAATCCGTCGAACAGACCATTGCCGAAACGGGTGAAGAGGGCCGCAAGCTCAAGCGCAACCTGACCTGGTGGGATCTGTCAATCATGGGCGTGGCCGTAGCCGTGGGCGCCGGCATCTTCTCGGTGGGCGCGCAGGCCGCCGCCTTCCACGCCGGCCCGGCCGTGATCATCAGCTTCCTGATCGCCGGCATCGTGTGCGGCGCAGCCGTGATGTGCTACGCCGAATTCGCTTCGATGATTCCGGTGGCCGGCTCCGCCTACACCTTCACCTACACCACGGTCGGCGAGATCATGGCCTGGATCATCGGCTGGGATCTGATTCTGGAAATGCTGATGGCCGGCTCCGTGATTTCCAAATATTGGGGCGTATACCTCAACGATTTCATGCGCCTGATGGGCTGGAACGCCAACACCAACCTGGCGTTCGGCTCCTTCCATATCGATATCGCCCCGATCATCATCGTGGCGTTCTTTACCACGCTGCTCGTATTCGGCACCAAGATCGGCGCCCGCGTGGACGGTGCTATGACCGTGCTCAAGATCGCCATCGTGTTCTTTGTGGTGATCGTCGGCTTCTTCTACGTCAAGGCCTCCAACTTCACCCCGTTCATTCCGCCGAGCCAGCCGGCCTCCACCGTGGAAGGCTCCTCCGCCGTCACCGGCGTGATGACCCAGCCGCTGTGGCAGTTCGCCACCGGCATGACCCCATCCGTGTACGGCGTTCCCGGCATCCTTTCGGGCGCGGCGCTCGTGTTCTTCGCGTTCATCGGCTTCGACGTGGTGGCCACCGCCTCCGAGGAGACCAAGAACCCGCACAAGAACGTGCCGCTCGGCATCGGCGTGGGCATGCTGCTCATCATCGTCATGTACATGCTCGTGGCCGTGGTGACCACCGGCATGGTCTCCTATGCCGATCTCGCCAAGCAAGACAGCCCCTCGCTGGCCACCGCCTTCGAACTGGTGGGTGCCGACTGGGCCGCCAAGATCATCAGCTTCGGCATCGTGCTGGGCCTGGCCACCGTGGTCATGGTGCTGTTGCTCGGCCTGACCCGTATCGTCTTCGCCATGAGCCGCGATGGTCTGCTGCCGCGCGGCCTGTCCAAGACCGGCAAGCATGGCACCCCGGCCGCTCTGCAGATCGTCGTCGGCGCGGTGGTGGCGCTCGTGGCCGCCTTCTTCGACATCGGCGTGCTCTCCGACATGGTCAACATCGGCACCCTGTCCGCCTTCACGCTGGTGGCCATCTCCATCCCGATTATGCGCAAGAAGCGCCCCGACCTGCCGCGCGCCTTCAAGATGCCCGGCAACCCGTGGATTCCGATCCTCATCGCCGTGGCCAACTTCTGGTTGATGCTCAACCTGTCCGTGCTCACCTGGATTCGTTTCGTGGTGTGGCTCGTGGTCGGCGTCGCCATCTACTTCGGCTACGGCTACTGGCATGCGCGCCTCGGCAAGGGCGACCTGACCGAAACGCTGTCCGCCGAAACCGATAAGGCCGTTAACGGCTGAGAGCGAGGAGCGTCCCAACGGGCGCGTACCCTTGTATCAGTATTTGTTAAGGAGGATTCCATGCCATATGTGATCGCTCAGCCTTGCGTGGATGTCAAGGACAAGGCCTGCGTGGACGAGTGCCCCGTCGACTGCATTTACGAGGGTTCCCGCTCGCTGTACATCAACCCCAACGAGTGCGTCGATTGCGGTGCATGCGAACCGGTGTGCCCCACCGAGGCCATCTTCTATGAGGATGATCTGCCGGACGAGTGGGCTTGGTACAAGGATGCCGCTGTCAACTTCTTCGCTGAAGTCGGCGATTTGGGCGGCGCTTCCGCCAATGGCCCAATCGGCAAAGACCCGGAACAGGTCGCCGCGCTGCCGCCGCAGAACCAGTAAGCTGATTTGCGGATAAGCGCTGCACACAGCGCATAGTTCGGATTGAACCCTCGGTCTATCACGGCCGAGGGTTCGTCGTATCTTAGGAACATACCGTCCAAGAAAGGGGTTCTCATGGGCTTCCACGCATATTCGTCGCCATACGACTGGTCTCGTATCGCCGGCTTCAAAGCCACCGCCAAAACCGTGCCGGGTGGCATGATCGACCTGTCCGTAGGCTCGCCCGTGGACCCGGTGCCGAGCAGTGTCCAGCAGGCGCTGGTTGCCGGCGCAGACGCCCCCAACGCCCATGGATACCCGGTCACCGCCGGCAGCGCCGACCTTAAGGCCGCTATCGATACATGGTTCCGCGAACTGCGCGGTGTGGATCTGAAGTCCATCAACGCTGCCGCCGTACCCACCGTGGGTTCCAAGGAGGCCGTGGCACTGATGGCCAGCCTGCTGCACCTTGGCGAAGGCGATGTGGTCGTCCAACCGGCCGTCTCCTACCCGACTTACGAAATCGGTACCCAACTTGCCGGCGCCACCGTGGTCAAAGTCGATGATGTGACCGACGTCGATTCCTGGGTGAATATTCCGAACGTCAAGGCCATCTGGATCAACTCGCCGTGTAATCCCTCCGGCGAGGTCATCTCCGCTGACTGGCTGACCGACATCGTGGCTGCTGCCCGTCGCATCGGTGCCGTGGTGCTCTCCGACGAATGCTATGCGTTGATGGACTGGCGTTCGGTGCGCCGCAATACAGCCTCGTCCTCTGCGCCTGCCGCGTCTGCATCTGCTGCGTCTGTGCCTGCCGCACCGGTGGCCGAATCCAACGAGCCCGCCTCCGATACCGCGTTCAGTCTCTCCGCCACGCCATGTGCCCTGAATTCACATGTGTGTGAAGGTTCGGCAGCTGGCATCCTGGTGCTCTACTCGCTGTCCAAGCAGTCCAACATGGCCGGCTACCGTACGGCTCTGATTGCCGGCGATTACCGGCTGGTCAAGGAAATGGCCGAATACCGCAAGCAGATCGGCCAGATTATCCCTGGCCCAGTGCAGGCCGCCATGGCTGCGGGTCTGAAGGACACAGCCGCCGTGCACGAGCAATGGGGTCGTTACCGTCGCCGTCTATCCGCGCTGGTTGACGCGCTGAAGGCGTATGGCTATTCGGCGCAAATGCCCTCCGGCGCGCTGTACGTATGGGTCAAGGCCAAGTCCGGCGACTGCTGGGCCGATATGGCCGAGCTCGCCAAAATCGGCATCATCCCCAGCCCCGGCGAATTCTACGGCGCTCCCGCCTACCTGCGTTTCTCCGCCACCGCCACCGACGAGGCCATCCGCTCCGCCTGCGAACGTCTCACGGCGTAATGAGATCGTAAGTGGCGTTGAGCCGTTCACGCCCCAAACTGGGCGGCCTTGCAGCCGAATTTGCGGCGTACGGCATCCAGCGCGGCCTCGGCATCATGCAAGCGTGCCTGTGAGGTCTGGCCGCGAGCATTGTAGGCCTCTTCGAGCATGTCATCCAGTGAAGGCTGCACGGCCGTAGCCGCCGCCTCACTGAGCGAAGACGTGCTCATACCGGCCAAGCGAATAGTTTTGGGCAGGGGAGTGGCAGACTCCGCCGAGGCTGGCAGCCCCAACATGACTTTCAGCTGCCGCACGCATTCGGGGTACAGCACGCCGGCCGTATCGGTCGGCCGCTCCATCGTAAAAGACCGGGTCTGATAGCTCAGGTCAGCAAAACGCAGCTTCACCGTCAGCGTGCGCGCCACCAGTCCCTTGCGTCGCAGCGTGCTGGCCACATCGTCGCAGGCCGAACGCAGCAGACCGCATACCACGCGCATATCGCGCGTATCCTCGGCCAAGGTTTCCTCGGATCCAATGGATTTCTCCTCACGCACCGTGGTGATTTCACGGGAATCCAACCCGTGCGAGGCCGCCCATAATCCACGTGCCGCAGCCGGGGAGCCAGTGGCACGAGTCAATGCAGCCTCATCCAGCTGAGCCAATTCAGCCACCGAATGCACGCCCCAAGCATTAAGCCGCTTCTCCAAAGACGGCCCGATTCCCGGAATACCACGCAATGGCATCATCTGCACGAATTCGGCCGAGCGGGCCGCGGGAATCAGCAGCATGCCGTCCGGCTTGGCATTGGTCGAGGCCATTTTGGACACCAGTTTGTTACAGGCGATACCCACTGAACACGTCACGTGGAAGCGCTCGGCCACCTGAGCGCGAATCCACGCGCCGATCGCGCTCGGCCGCCCCCACTCCAGCAGTGCGGCGGACACATCCATATAGCCCTCGTCCACCGAAACCTGCTCGAACCGGTCGGTGACGGTCAAAAACACCTCATGCATGATTCGGTGCGACATCATGCGGTAATACGCCATATCCACTGGCAGAAAAATGCCGTTCGGGCACAACCGATGGGCGCGCGCGGCCGGCATCGCCGAATTGATGCCGTATTTCCGGGCTTCGTAGCTCGCGGCGGACACCACCGCGCGCGGCCCGGTGCCGATGATTACCGGCTTGCCTTTGAGCCCGGGGTTGCGCGCCACCTCCAATGAGGCATAGAAGGCATCCATGTCGATATGCAGCACGGTGCATCCGGTCTCGTCATGGCCCCAATCGCGTTTGGCGGCCTCAAGTCTCGGTGCGGTGCTCATGCCACCATTGTAGGAATGCCGAACGAGGTCATGCTCACTATGTGGCGCGCATGACGCGGCGCTCATTGTCATAATGCCGAATATCGCCGGAATTCCAAGGGTTTACGCACTGTGCGGCTGTTTCGCATGGTGGGTGCGATTCCACGGAATCGTCCACATTGCGTCACTGTCCGTAACGCCTTCCAAGTCAATGCGCGCTGTCCCGGCTCTCCGAGTAGCGTAAACCTCATGAAGAAGGCAGTGGTCGGTATCCTCAACCGTGTTCCCGTGGTTCTTATCGTGATTGGTGAGGCACTGGTGATTTATTTGGCTACGGCCGTCGCCAAACTTGCGTTCACCCAGCTCGATCCGCTGTACTCGGTGTGGTATCGCGTGGGATTTATGGCGGTGCTGTTGCTGCTGTGGCGCAGGCCCTGGAACAAGGCGAAGCGAGCGCAACTGTTTCACCGCGACGCCCGCAGCTGGGGGCTGGTCGTACTGCTCGGCTGCTCGCTGGTGCTGATGAATACCCTGTTTTATGTGGCCATCAGCAATATGGATATGGGCATTGCCGTGTCTATCGAATTTTTGGGACCGCTTTCGGTGGCGGTGATTACCGGCAAAAGCTGGCGCGAGCGGGTCGGTATCGGTATCGCGGCGGTCGGTGTGGTGCTGTTAGCTGGCATATCATTGGCCAATCCGTCCGGCAATGGCACGTTTTTGTATGGTCTGATTGCGATTTTGATCGGCGGGTCGATGTGGGGCATGTATATCATCACCGGCCGGCGCGTGGCGGCTGGCGGCAATTCGCTGGATAATCTGTGCATCGCCGTGACCATCGGCTGGCTGGTCCAGTCCCTGTTCCTTGGCGTGCCGGCTGTGGCTCATGTGGTTCACCCCAAGGCCGATGCCACGTGGGCGCTTGAGCCCGGCGGCTCGCTGAAGCTGCTGGCTCTGCTGTTTGTGATTTCCCTGATGGCCTCGTTCATTCCCTATGTGGTGGAGCAGATCACGCTGCGACGCACCACATCCGGCGCATTTTCGGTAATGCAATCCATCAATCCCGCCATGGCGGTGGCCGTGGGACTGGCGTTCGGCGAGATTCCCAGCGTTGGTGAAATCGTCGGTGTGGCGTTGGTGATTTGCGCGGTTATCGTTACGTTCTCCGGCGACGCCGCACCCGCGGACGTTCAATAATGTGTCGTTCGGCACGCCGTATCCGCAGGACGTGGTACAGTAATTTGCTGTTGCGCATTATTGCGTAACGTGGAGTCATGCCTGAGTGGCCGATAGGGGCACCCTGCTAAGGTGTTAGTCGTGTAAACGGCTCGAGGGTTCGAATCCCTCTGACTCCGCCGATTAAGGTTCCGGGTGAAAGCTCGGAACTTTTTTGTTTTCCGGAAACTCCGGGTTAAGTAACTCCTGAAATAACCGAGGACGGGCGGTCTCCGCTTGTGGTAAGCGGAGTCGGAGGTACGCCATTGTCCGTCCGCCTCCAAACCGCCATTTTAGTGGGCGAACGAGTGCGGCACGTCGGGAAAAGTCCGAGCGACGAAAGAAAAATGTCCACTAAGTGAGACTTTTGCGTGGTGTTCGTGAATGGTGATTGAAGATTAACCGGTTTATATATTGCTTGTCCAATCGCTTGCTCATCGCCTCCCTCCCCGCAGTACTTGACCGAGATGGGCGGTACCCTAGAGAGAGAAGAAGAGTTCCGAAGGGCGGGCAAAGATGAGCCATATCGCTGGGCAGGGGCAACATCGCTCCAACTCGACACGAACCAACCGTGCGGCGCTGATTATCGTGTTCGTGATCGTGCTCACCGTTGCGCTGGGCATCGGCGCATGGTTCGCAACCCATCGCACGGACGGCAATGGCCCCGCACACGCCGGAGTGTCGGACGTCGCGTTGAATAAAGCGAAGAACACGCCCAAACCGGTGACCGAACATCACGGCAATTCACCGGATTGCCCGGATACGGACTGCATCGCCATGCTGGTCAACGGCGATTTGTTGTTCCATGAGGGATTGTGGAGCCATTTCCAAGGCCCGAACCCCAACGCCACGGATGGCACCGCCTTCAACTTCGACCCGCTGTTCGCGCCGATGAAGCAGTACATTCAGGCTTCGGACATCGCCGTGTGCGAATTCGAAACCCCGATCGCCCAGCGCGGCGGCCCATATGCCGCGTACCCGATCTTCAACATTCCGCCGGAAGTGGCGGATGCCGCCCGCAACGTGGGATACAACGCCTGCACACACGCCACCAACCATTCCTGGGATCAGGGGGCGGATGGCATCGCCCGTCTGTGGGACACGCTTGAGGCCGATGGCATCGCCCAGACCGGCTCCTATAAAACCGAAGCCGACTCCACCAAACCGTTGGTCATCGATTCCCCGACCGGCGGCGGCAAGCTGGGTCTGGTCACCGGCACGGTCTCCCTCAACGGCATGACCGCCGACGAGGACTGGCAGGTGGATCGTCTGCGCGAAGACGGCGACCCGAATCACGACAGCGACATCCAGCGCGCGGTAGACAAGGCCAACAAGGCCCGCGAGCAAGGTGCCGATGTGGTGGCCATCGCCATGCACTCGGTGCAGGAATACCTTGATTACGCCGATTCCTGGCAGATTTCGGAAGCCCATGAGCTTGCCGACACTGGTGCCTTCGACGTTATTTACGGTGCCGGTTGCCATTGTGCGCAGCCCATCGAGAACTATAACGGCACGTGGATTATCTACGGTTTGGGCAACGCCGTCACCGAGTCGGCGAACACGCCGGAAACCTTGGTCAACAATCAGGGTGTGACCGCACGCATCCAGTTCGCCGGCAAGAAGGGCGTCAAGGGGTCGTGGCGCGTCAACCGCATCGATTGGGCGCCCACCGCCAACGTGCATCAAGGCAACTACCAATGGTGCCCGATATCCAGCGACCATCCCATAGGCACATGTTGGGACGAAGCCTACGACGCTCAGATACGCCAACGCATCTGGGATGTCATCTATTCGATGGGCGCGGACCAGAACGTCGTCAAGGAATGGAACATCACGCAGGAGCAGGCGGCAAAGCAATAGTTGCTCGGCTTGGTCTCAAGGAGGGGAAGCCGCAAGGTGACGCTTTTCCCGCCGGCCTCCTAATGTGGAGCCCATGACCGAGATTTACGAAACCCAAAGCGAACGCACCGATCTGCCCCTCGTCGTGATGCCGTCCGTGCTTGACTCGATGATCGAGCCCATCAAGGCCCAGTTCCCCGCGCTCCACGACGTTGCCCGCGTGCGTATGTTCGAGGAATTCACGTCCGACGAGGCGACCATAGCCGAGCGTCTGAAGGATGCCGACGCCCTGCTGGTGGGCGGCTACCACATTTCGGACGATCTGCTGCGCACCATCAGCGAGCAGGGGCACGTCAAGTGCATCGTGTTCTGCGGTACCGGCGTCGCCAGCTACCTCAATCTCGATAAGGCGCGCGAGCTGAAGATCCGCGTCTGCAACGCCGAACATTATGGCGATCACGCCGTGGCCGAGCACACCTTCGCCCTTCTGTTCGAGCTCATCCGCCGCGTTGGCCAACTCGATAAGGACGTCAAGGCCGGCAACTGGGCGTGGGCCAGCGGCGATGGACTGCAACTCGCCGGCCGTCGCATGGGCATCATCGGACTGGGCGGCATCGGCTCCACCGTGGCCGGCATCGCCCGCGCCCTCGGCATGGAGGTCGCCGCATGGAATTCGCATGTGCCGCCCGAGCATTTCGAACGCTCCGGTGCCACTCCGGTCGACGATCTCAACAAGCTCATCGAAACCAGCGACGTCATCTCCGTCCATCTGCCGCTGAACAACGCCACGCGCGGCATCGTCACCGCCGAGAACCTTGCGCATGTGAAGCCCGGCACCCTGTTCATCAACACCGCCCGCTCCGAAGTCATCGAATCCGGTGCGCTGCTTGCCCGACTGCAAAAGGGCGATGTTCCCGCCGCACTCGACGTGTTCGACCATGAGCCGCTGACCGCCGACGACGCCATCTGCCATGTGCCCGGCATCGTCCTGACCCCGCACGTCGGCTGGCGTGCCGACGGCGCGTTCAAGGAGCTCACCCGCCAGATGATCGCCTGCCTGACCGCCTACTTCGCCGGCGAAGACTATAACGTCGTCGTCTCCGAACGCTGATAGCCCTGCCTAGCCTCGCGCTCAATCGAACACCCAGCCAGTCGACCACCGGAACACTCTCATGCAGACGATTCTCAACACGCCCGACGATCCTGCCCACGATTCGCTCGTCGAAAAAAAGTCCGAATTTATCGGCGACGCCGCCCATGTCGATACGCTCGACGAGGCGCTCGCGTTCGTGGCTGCGATCCGTGAGCAGCATCCGAAAGCCCGACACGTGGCGTATGCCGCCGTGTGCGGAGGCGCGGATGGGCGACTGTCCGAACGCATGAGCGATGACGGCGAGCCGTCCGGTACCGCCGGCAAGCCGATTCTCGACGTACTCAAGCAGTCGGGCACCACCGATTGCGTGGTTGCCGTCACCAGATATTTCGGTGGTATTCTGCTGGGCTCCGGTGGGCTGGTCCGCGCGTACTCATCCGCCGCATCATTGGCGATGAAAGCCGCCCGCGCCGCCCGCATCATGACCGCCAAGCGATACCGGGTTCGCCTCGAATACCCGCAGTTGGCCCGATTCCAGCAGATCCTGGCGCAGCTTGGTGGCAGTCAGGAGGATGAATCGTATGCGGTGAACGTCGAGTTGACCGCGGTGGTGCCGCAGGATGATTGCGCGCGATTCGAGGAGCGTGTGCGGGAAGCGTTCAATGCCGCTGTGGTGCCGGCTCCGATTGACATGGTCAACATTCCGGTTCCGCTCGCGTGACGCCTGTATGACTAAGCTGGGCATCATGACCGACGAGAACACCACCAGCCAGCAGACCCAGCCCACCGAGGCCGCAACCGAGGCCGCGGCCGAGACTGCAACCGACACGGACGCCCAGCAGCAGGACCAAGGCGCGCAGTCCGCAGCCGAGTCCGCCGCTCCGGTGGATTTCGAACCGCTGACCGCTACATACGAGCGTCTGCGCCATTCCACCGACCCGGCCGAACTGTCCGAATTCGCCCGTCGGCCGTTGCCTGACCGTGCCGATCAGGCGGCGTTCTCCCGCGCCACCGCACTTTTGGAGGCTGTGGCCGGCAACCCGCACACCCCGGTGGCCGATCGTGTGTTCCTCGCCGACACCATGCCGTTCCCGAACGTATTGGTCAAACTCTCCGAAGACCCCGAACCGTCCGTGCGTCAAGCCGTGGCCGCCAACGGGGACGACAAGAATTGGCTGGTCGGCCGTCTGACCAAGGACCCGGTGCCTGCGGTCCGGGATACGGCGTTGAAAAACAAGCGCACCAGCTGGAAGATGCGGCTTGAGGGTGCGCAGGACCCCACTGCGGATGCGGAGACATTGGATTTCTTGGGCGTACTTGGCACCGAATCCGAAGAGGGAGCACCGGCGGTGCTTTCTTCGATGGTCCGCCGTGCCGTGGCACTGAACCCCAATACGTCCGAAGCGATGCTTGCCAAATTGGCCAACGACCCCTCGGCCGAGGTGCGGCACGCCGTGGAAAGCCGCCGCTAAGCACACTATTGCTGTGTTTTGCCGCGCAAATTTGGCCGGCAATCACCCCCTGTCCACCATTGTGAGCGCTCACATCTCACTATGTGAGGGTAAAAAGTACATAATTTGGCGGAATCATGGCATTTTTCTTACGGTGTGGCGCAATCAAACGGCGTTAGACTGGGGCTATGAGTGAGATTACCGAGAGTGAAGAGCGTCTGGCCCGTCCGTTGATTCGACTGGCCAAGTTGGTCGGTGTCGGCACGAGTTATTTGGGCATGAGCCATGACTACCACGAGATAGACGATGACGTCCTGATCGAGGTGCTGGCAGCGCTGGGCATCGACGCCTCCAGCGAGAGCGCCCAACTCATCGCCATCCGACGCATTCTGAACGAGCGTTACGCCCGATTGGTGGCACCCACCGTGCTGCATATCGCCGGTAGCGAGGACCGGGTGCTGGTGAACACCGGTATTCTGGACGTGCCTTCGGCGAGCATCACGCTGGAGAATGGCGAGCCATATCAAGGCACCATTGAAGTTGGTCCTGGAGATGGATCCCAGGCCTACGACTTGGATGGTACGTTCATTTCGAATGCGGCTGTGGTCATTCCCGCCGATCTGCCGATTGGTTACCATACGCTGCACGTCAAGGTCGCCGACCGTGTGCAAGACGCCACTTTGATCAGTGCACCTGATCGCGTCGATCTGCTTGACCCGATGAAGGGCGGCAGTCTGTGGGGCTGGATGGCCCAGCTGTACTCGATTCGCTCCTCCAACTCCTGGGGCGTGGGCGATTACGAGGATCTGAAGACCATGCTGGTGGACGCCAAGCAGAAGACTGGTGCCGACTTCGTGCTCATCAATCCGGTGCATGCCGCCGAGCCGGTGTCCCCGCTCACCCCGTCGCCGTATCTGCCGGTAAGCCGTCGCCTGATCAACTTCACGTACATCCGTCCTGAGGCGATCGCCGAATATGCCACGCTCAGCGAGGGCGACAAGAATGCCGTCGACGGACTGCATGCCGACACCGAACCGCTGAACGGTGATTCCCAGCTCATCGACCGTGACGCCATGTGGCGCAGCAAGATGCACGCCCTGTGGATTATCTTCAAGGCCGGCCGTACCGCCGAACGCCAAAGCGTATTCGACCAATTCAAGGCGGACTGTGGTTCCGACTTGGAGGCGTATGCCACGTGGTGCCTGTGCTACGACAAGTGGGGGGCGCCCAACGGCGAGGAGGGCAACTGGGAGCGCAAGTTCAATCGCAACTCCCCGGAAATCGCCAATCTGCGCAAGCAGTACCCGGACACTTTGGACTTCTACCGCTGGCTGGAATGGATTGCCGCCGAGCAGCTGTCCTCCGCCCAACAGGCAGCCAAGGACGCCGGCATGCATATCGGCATCATGTCCGATATGGCCGTCGGCGTGCACCCCTCCGGCGCTGACGTGTGGTGGAATCCCGAGCGCTTCGCCAAGGGAGCCACGGTCGGCGCACCGCCGGACATGTTCAACCAGCAAGGCCAGAACTGGAGCCAGCCGCCGCTGAGCCCGATCAATCTGGAGACCACCGGCTACGAGGCCTACCGCAATATGGTGCATGGCATGTTCGCCCGTGCCGGTGCGGTGCGCATCGATCACATCCTTGGTCTGTTCCGCCTGTGGTGGATTCCCGAGAACCGTTCGGCTATGGATGGCGCTTACGTGTACTACGACTCAGACATCATGCTGGGCGTTCTGGCCATCGAGGCCTCTCGTGCCGGCGGCGTGGTCGTAGGTGAGGACCTCGGCGTGGTGCCGGACCATGTGGCCGATTCCCTGTCGAGCCACGGTATTCTCGGTTGCGCCGTTGAATGGTTCGAGCAGTGCGACGGCGTGTTCCGCGCCCCCTCCCAGTGGCGTCCGTATGCATTGGCCTCCGTGAATACGCACGATTTGCCGCCGGCCGCCGGTTACCTGGAATACGAGCACGTCAAGATTCGTGAGCGTCTGGGCTTGCTGACCGGCCCGGCCGAGGAATTCGAAGCCTCCGCCAAGGCCGAGCAGGATGCGATGCTGGCCATGCTGGTCGAGCAGGGTTATCTTGATGCCGACTTTGCCGAACATCGTGAGGATCACGAGGCGGATATCGTCGACGCGCTGTACCGCGCACTGAAGGGTTCGCCGTGCAAGCTGCTCGCCGCCTCGATCACCGACGCGGTGGGGGAGAAGCGTGCGCAGAACCAGCCGGGCACCAACAACGAATACCCGAACTGGCGCATCCCACTGGCCGACGCCAAGGGCAACGTGGTACCGCTCGAAACCCTCTTCGACACCCCCGGTGCCCAACGCTTCGCCCAAATCTTCAATTCCTGACCCGCTTTACCTCCCTCTGACGAGCCGAGTCGTTAAGCGGACAGTCCAGTGGACTGTCCGTAGACGAGGCCTGAAAGAAGCGATAGCTGAGAGAAGGCAGGGAATTGCCTCACCGTAGGTGAGTCGGTTAGCCGAAGTGGGTGGGAGAGAAACCATAAATAGGGGAAGAGAAGCCATAAACCCAATGGAGTGTCCCCAGTTGCCCTATGTCAAGCCCGGCGATATACTAGTGGATTGTTGTGTTTCCCTAAGGGGTCCTTCAAAGCGCTATCCCACTCGCCATCGAGGACTTTCAGGGAGCCCACGGATAATGAGGTTCGACGCCTCTTGGATGCGGCCCTGACCAAGCCACACCAAGCAGCTGAGACCCGGAACACAATATAGAAAAGGTAATCCAGTGAAAACTTTCACTCCGAAGCCAGCTGATCTGACTCATGACTGGTACGTCATCGACGCCACCGACGTGGTGCTCGGCCGTCTCGCCACCCAGGCTGCAATCCTGCTGCGCGGCAAGAACAAGCCGACCTACGCTCCGCACGCCGATTCCGGCAACCACGTGATCATCATCAATGCCGACAAGATTGCTCTGACTGGCAACAAGATGGGCAAGGAGCTCTACTCGCACTCCGGCCGTCCCGGTGGTCTGCGTCGTGACTCCTACGCCGAGCTGCTCGAGAAGAACCCCGAGCGCATCATCAAGAACGCTGTCAAGGGCATGCTGCCGAAGAACCGTCTGGCCAAGGTGCAGCTCGACCGCCTGCGTATCTTCCGTGGCGCCGAGCACCCGCACACCCCGCAGAAGCCCCAGGTCTTCGAGATCGCCCAGGTCTCGCAGCAGGCCAAGT
>ENA-OXRK01000266-OXRK01000266.1-human-gut-metagenome-genome-assembly--contig:-NODE-266-length-25194-cov-7.81065_pt1 | contig 25194 bp, 16 predicted proteins | sample MGYA00249590_ERZ652579 | MGnify/ENA primary metagenome ERZ652579 (study PRJEB26925, sample SAMN05826952) | human gut metagenome | biome: ENVO:2100002; feature: ENVO:00000062; material: ENVO:00002003...
GTGTATAAGAGACAGGTCCAAGACCGTGAAGCTCGACGCCGAAGGCAAGGCCACGGTGACTCTCCCGGTCACCATCTCTGGCACTGTTGCGGTCGCCTACGACGGCTACACCGATGGCTTGGTAAACCCCTCCTCGACCGAGGTGGCCGGCATCGAGCAGGACAAGGTCGATTTGGCTGAGCTCAACAAGCAGATCGCCGCTGCCGAAGCGCTCAAGGAATCCGATTACACGGCTGATTCCTGGGCTGCGCTCGCCAAGGCACTGCAGGCCGCCAAGGCTGCGCTCGCTTCCTCCGACCAGGCTGTGGTTGACAAGGCCGCCGCTGATCTGAGCGCCGCCATCGCAGCATTGCAGAAGGCGGAAACGCCCATCAAGCCGGATACCGGCGATGGTGACAACAAGGGCGATAACGCAGGCGACAAGACCGACAACAAGACCGATGACACCAAGTCTGACGGCAAGTTGCCGGCCACCGGTGCCTCCGTATATGGCGTGAGCGGTGCCATGGTGCTGCTCGCCGCTGCCGGCACTGCGCTGTCCATCTGGCGCAAGCGCCGCGCATAACTGAGTAGCTGCTCACTGCAACGCACAGAAAATCGCACAGTATATGTGTGATTTTCTGTGCGTTTTAATGTATAACAGCACATGCGTCATTTTTTTTTTGGCTATTCGCTGTTTGTGGTGGGTGGTGGTCAAGTGGTGGTGACGGCTTTGAGGTCGAGTCTGCCGCAGGTCAGGTAGATCATGGTGGCGAAGTAGTCCATGTTGCGGAAGCCTCTCGCCCGTCGTTTGACGTTCTGGATGACGCTGTCGGCGCCCTCGAGCACGGCGTTGGTGTACGGGTGCTCGAAGTAGGCGACGATCTCGGCGAAGTGGCGTCGGATCATGCGGGCGAAGTCCTTCATGGGCTCGAGCCTCGAGTGCATCATCCACGAGCACAGGCGATGCAGGCGCACCCATGCCTCGGACGGGGTGCGGCTGTTCGTGTAGATGTCCTGCAGGACCCCGCGCATCCGGCAGGCGCGGCCGGTCTTCAACCGTTGCCTCGTCAGGTTGCGCTTGGTCTCCACCTGCAGTTCGGTCAGGCTTTCCTCGTTCCTGAGCCACAGGTACTTGGTCCGTTTGAGCAGCGGGTTGGAGCGGCCTTCCGTCTTCCCGGCCTTGTCGACGGCCTCGTTGGCGTGCCTGGCCACGTGGAACTTGTCGACGATCCGCCGCGCATGGGGCAGATGCTCACGGATGCCCTTCCGGAAGCCCGGGCTCATGTCGCAGGCGACCAGACGCACATATTCCGGGACCCCGTTGTGGTCCATGAAATCACGCGCGAACCGTTCGACCGTGGCCGGGTCCTCGCCCGGCGTCACGTTGATGACATCGTGCTCGACGAGATCGGCGACCACGGTGATGCAATTGTGGCCCCTGCGGCTGGTCCCGTCGATGCCGATGGCCTCCACACCCATGTAGTCCTCCAGCCTCCTCGCCTCGTCGACGTAATGGGCGACGGACCGCCACAAACGGGTGTCGGTCTCGTCCAATTGCTCGGCGAGCGTGCTGACGGGCAGGTGGCGGGCCATCTCCACGGCCCACGCCTCGAACAGGAGCGTGAACCCGCTGCCGGGCCTGGCCCACGGGGCGGGCACCGTCCTCACCCCGTGCTCGGGGCACGTGACGCGGGGCATGGCGGCGTGGATGAACGCCTTGTACTGGAAGAAGTTCAGGTGCCGCCACACACGCTCCCGCCTGTCATGCACCGGGCAGGCGTCTTCCCGGCAGCCTGTCTCGGGACAATGGAAGCGGGCGCCGGGCTCGAAGCCGATCATGATGTGCAGCTCCTGCCGGCCGCCGTCGGCGTCACGGAAGTCCACGGACCCCACCTTCCAAGGTGACTGCAACTGAAGCGCGGCGGTGAACAGGTGAGAGGTATCCATGCCTCCAACCTACCCGACCGGCATCACCCCGCACCCAAACCACCCACCACAAACAGCGAAAGGCCAAAAATTAGTGACGAAACACGAAACACCGACTTGACTAAAAACACCGCCCGCCGGGGCATGGGTCAGGCTATACCGCCTGTGCTCGTGGATGATACACTCGAGGCTCGAACCCGTGAAGGAACCCGCCCGTCTGATCCGCCGCCGCTTCGCCGAGGTCGTCGCGTACTTCGAGCACCCGTACGCCAACGCCGTCCTCGAGGGCGCCGACAGCGTCGTCCGGAACGTGAAGAGACGGGCTCGCGGCTTCCGTGACATGGACTACTTCGCCACCATGGTCTACCTGACCTGCGGCAAGCTCGACCTCAAAGCTGTCACCACCTCCCCCTCAGTGAGAGTTTTTTGCAAATTGGCCCGTACCCGCACCTCGTCACAGCTTGTATAATCACGATTATACTAATCGTGATACAATAAATCGTGATGCGATAGAAATACGCCGGCGTATGGCATAAAGGAGGCGGGCAGCATGGCATTCATCGGACGAGACGATGACCTCAAGCAACTGCAGGAATGTTTCACTGAGCGTAGGGCACAGCTTGTGTTCGTCTACGGCCGCAGGCGCGTGGGAAAAACAGAGACGCTTATTCAACTCGCAAAAGACAGGGAAACCTTATTCTTCGCGGCGCAGAATGCCACTAAAGATGAACAGCTGGCATCGTTCTCCCGTCTCATGTTCGAGGCGGGTGCCCCGGGCAAGGATTATCTGAGTCAATATCCTTCTTGGGAAAGGGCGTTAACCGAGTTAACCCGGCTGCCAGAGCCGAGCGATGGCGGCCGCAGGCTTGTGATATTCGATGAGTTTCCTTATCTGGTCAAATCTGATCCGTCATTGCCGTCAGTGCTACAGAATCTTTGGGACCACACGTTGCGTCATGCAAATCTGATGATTGTGATTTGCGGCAGTGCCATGAGCTTCATCGAAAAGGAGCTGTTGGGAGAAAAATCGCCGCTATATGGTCGTGCGACCGGCATCCTGAAGATGCTGCCGATGCCATATTGGGATGCAGCGCAATTCTTCCCCAACTATAGTAGCGAGGATAAGGCGCTGGCCTACGCAATACTGGGCGGTATCCCGCGTTACCTAGAGGAATTTGACCCAGATGAGACCATAGACGCAAATGTCAAGCGGCATATTCTGAGACGCATTGCTCCGCTATACAGCGAGGTTGAATTTTTGTTGCACGAAGAACTGCGGGAAACTGCGAAATATAACAGCGTGATACGGGCGATCGCGCTCGGCGCAACTTCGCTGAATGAGATCGCGACACACACGATGATGGCAAACGCAACAGTATCGTCGTATCTCGCCAATCTTATGGAACTGGGGATTGTGGAACGTGAGTTCCCAGTCACGGCGAAGCCTAAGGAGCGGGCGAAAGGTTCGCGTGGGCTGTATCAGCTGAGCGACAATTTCTTCCGATTCTGGTATTCGTTTGTCTTTCCGTATCGTTCGGAATTGGAGCGGGGCGATGTGGAAGGCGTATACGAGCGTCATATCAAGCCGGTATTACATGATTTTGCCGGCAAACCGTTCGAGGGTCTGTGCCGTGAATGGATGTGGCGTGAGAGTGCTGCTGGACGGTTGCCCTTCCGTGCGCGTGCGGTTGGCCGTTGGTGGGATCGTCAGGATGAGATAGACGTGATGGCCGTTGACAATGCGTCTGATGCTGCCATTGTGGGCGAGTGCAAATTCCGCAATGCGCCGGTGGACCGTTCCGTGCTGAATCTACTGCGAGACCGTGCTGCACGAACCGGTATCGGCCAGCGAACATACCTGCTGTTTTCGCTCGGCGGTTTCGATCAATCACTGGTCGACGATGCTGCGGCGTCTCAATCCGACGTTCAGCTCGTCGGCATCGATGAGCTGTTTCATGAATAAATCCCATTTGCGAATAGCTCTCACTGAGTGCTCATCAGTGAGAGCTATTCGCAAATGGAGCCTTACTTCTTCGCCTGAGTGAGCTGGTAGGCGGCGAAGAGGATGGCCAGCCAGATCACGCCGGCGATGACGGCGATGCGGTAGCTGGTGGAGAAGCACATCAGCACCACGACCAGCGCTAGGAACGCCAGCACCACCCACGGGGTCACCTTGGCAAACGGCAGTTTGAAGTGAATCGCGTCCAGTGCCTCCTGGCCGCTCAGACCGGCCAGCTCGGAATCCTCGGGAGCGCCGCCCGCGGCGACCACCTTACGGAACTTCATTTCGGTGAGCATGATCATCGTCCAGTTGATGATGCCGGCAATGGTGGCAATCGACATCAGGTAGTTGAACGCGAACTCAGGCCACACGAACACCACGACCACGGCGATGGCGGTGATCGCGGCGGACGTCAGCACGCCGGCCACTGGCACGCCGCGCGAGTTGAGCTTGCCCAAGTAAGCGGGCGCATTGCCCTGCTTGGCCAGCGAGTACAACATGCGGGAGTTGGCGTACAGGCCGGAGTTGTAGACGCTCATCACAGCGGTCAGGCACACGAAGTTCAAAATACCGGCAGCCGCGTGAATGCCCACGGAATCGAAGATCTGCACGAACGGGCTGGACTTGCCATCGATGGTGTTCCACGGCACTACGGCCATGATCACACCCAGAGCGCCGATGTAGAACACGAGGATTCGCCAAATAATATCATTGGTGGCGCGCGGAATCGTGGTCTTCGGATCCTCGGTTTCGCCGGCGGTGATGCCGATGAGCTCGGTGCCGCCGAAGCTGAACATCACCACAACCAGTGCCATCAGCAGGCCGGTCCAGGAACCGTCGGAATTCTGCCCCATCAGGCCGTTCGGGAAGAAGCCGTTACCCACGGTGAACCAGTTCGCGAAGCTTGCGCGCACGCCGGATGCGGTGGGCAGGACAAAGATGATGACGGCCAGGCCGCCGATAATCATGGCGATCACGGCCACAATCTTGATGATGGCGAACCAGAACTCGAACTCACCGAATTTAGAGACGCCCAGCAGGTTGGCGGCGCAGATGATCACCAAGAACACGGCCGCCGACACCCATGTCGGAATCGCCGGGAACCAGTAGTTCACAAACGAACCCACCACTGATAGCTCCACCATCGAGACGAGGATGTAGTTGAACCAGTAGTTCCAGCCGGAAATAAAGCCGGCGCGCTTGGACCAGTAGCGGGTGGCATAGTAGCTGAACGCGCCCGCCTTCGGATCCTCAACGGACATTTCAGACAGTGCACGCACAATCGCGAAAATCGCGAGGCCGCCAACCAAGTAGGCGAGCAGAATCGAGGGTCCGGCCAGCGCGATGGATTCACTGGAACCATAGAACAGGCCGGTTCCGATAGCGCCGCCCAGTGCAATCAGCTGGATGTGGCGGTTTTTCAATGACTTGCGCAGCGTGGCCGGCACCGGCACGTCGTCGGTTTCGCGCGGCTTCTTAGGCGCATCAGTAGTACTCATTGTGCTTTTCTCTCACATTTCTTGGGTTTGGCGCACGCGGGGCTTGCCGTGATGCGCAACGTTCGTTATTCTATGCCGCCGTATCGTCTCAGAAATGGTCAATCGTCTATTTGTGCGCTATTGCAAGCGCGGGCGTGGGCGCGGCCGGTGAACAGGCGAAGCTATAGCGAGCGATGCTTATGAAACCGCACGCTTCACTGAGTTCACTGAGTTCACTGAATTCACTGTGCTCACTGCGTGGCAGGCATACACATGGTGAAGATGGTGTGGGACACCGATTCGGGAGAGGCCGCGAGATCGGTGGCGAGCCAATATTGCAAAAGCCCAATGCTGCCGGACACGGCGAATCGCATACGCATCTGCGCCTCGGCTGGGTAACCCGCCGAAGATTGCAACTGTTCGCCTACACCGCGCTGGCTGTAAATCAATCCCAGCAGCTGCTGCTGGAAACCGATATCCGCTTTCGGGCTCATCAGCACTTGGAGATGATTGCGATTGTCGGCAATGTACTGGCAGATGCGCTCAATAACATGCTCGATGCCGGCAGGATCTGGCTGGGCGAGTAGCTGTTCGAGTGCGGTGGTGACCCAGGCCATGGTTTCGTCTTCAATGTCGTGCAGCAGTTCCTCGATGCTCGCATAATGCGCGTAAAACGTGGAACGATTCACATCGGCCCGCTCGCACAACGCTTTAACGGTGATGGAGCCGAGCGGCTGATCGCGCAGCAACTCGATAAGCGCGTCCTGCATGGCACGTCTCGTGTAGCGGGTGCGGCGGCTTTCCGTCAATTCTTTGGCCATGGCCTTCTCCCCAAGTTCCGACAACCCACAATCCAACTGTTGGTTGCAGAACCGACACAGTGTTGTTTTACTTGAGTATAGCAGGAAGTTCTGGCGGGGCCTATGGGGCTAGGTGGCTGCCACGAGCGCGTTGGAGGTGTGCGATGGCGTATATCGAATTCGACCATGTGGTCAAGGAATATCCTTCTGGCAGCAGTGTGATTCGCGCGCTCGACGAGGCCAGCTTCACCGCCGAACAAGGCGAATTAAGCGTGATTCTGGGGCAGTCCGGTGCCGGCAAAACCACGGCATTGAACATTCTGGGCGGCATGGATACCGCCACAACCGGCCGCGTAGTGGTCGGCGGACGCGATATTACGGGTCTGCGGAAAAAGGAACTGGTGACCTACCGGCGCAACGATATCGGCTTCGTCTTCCAGTTCTACAATCTGGTGCCTAACCTTACCGCGCTCGAAAACGTGGAGCTCGCCTCGCAAATCTGCCCTGACCATTTCGATCCAGGGGAAACGCTGCGCAAAGTCGGACTGGGGGAGAGGATGGACAACTTCCCCGCGCAACTGTCCGGCGGCGAACAACAGCGTGTATCCATCGCCCGCGCGATTGCCAAAAAGCCGAAGCTGTTGTTGTGCGATGAGCCGACCGGTGCGCTCGATTACGAGACCGGCAAGGAAGTGCTGCAGTTGCTGCAGGATATTTGCCAAACACAAGGCATGACCGTAATGATCATCACGCATAATTCCGCGCTTGCACCGATGGCTCACAAAGTGATTCGCTTCCGCTCCGGCAAGGTGACCAGCGAGGAGGTCAACGCAACGCCGCGGCCCATCGCCGATATCGAATGGTAGGTGATTGGCGATGCTCACTGCAAGACACTCTGTGAAACACCCCGTGAAACAAGCGAGGCGATTCGTGAAACAACCTGTGAAACATTTTGTGAAACGGCGGAACCTCGACGATAGCGGCGGTCGAGGAGCGGGCGTTTCTGCGGTATTTGCCAAAGACACGTTGCGGTGCTGGCTGCGCAGCTGGAAGCGGTTCGTCTCGATCGCCGTCATTACGCTGCTTGGCGTGGCTGTGCTGACCGGTATCTACGCCGGATGCCGCGATGCTTTTCTGGCGGCCGGTCGTTTTTACGATCAGCAGGGACTGCATGACCTGCAGGTGCTATCCACATACGGCCTGACCGATGATGATGCGGCGGCACTGCGCCGAATCGACGGTGTGCAAACCGTGCAGCCCGAACGTTCTCAGACGGTGACCACGTTGGTGGACGGCACCAAGAAAACCGTGACCATGCAGGAAATCGGTACCGAAGGGCTTGATCAGCCGTACCTGCAACAAGGCAAACTGCCGAACAAGGCCGGCGAAGTGGCGGTGACTCAGCAGTTCCTGAACGATAGCGGACTCAAGATTGGCGGCACCATTACTGTAACGCCACAAGACACCTCTTCATCCGTCATATCGGTAGCTGCCACGGAGACTGACGATTCCAATAATGCCGATACGGTAGGTGTCGCCGCCAATGCCTCGGCATCCGATGCGAAGTCCGACGCCAATACGGACGCCGACGCCGAGCAATCCCCGCAGTTCCCCACGAAACTCACCATCACCGGCGTCGTGCTCGACCCGCGCGACCTCAACAATCCAGACGGCTATTCGGGCATGACCTCCTTCCGGTCCACCTCATCCGAGGACTATACGTTCTTTGCACCCAGCGACGGCGTGACCGGCGATATATACACTGCGATATCGATTGCCGTCACCGGCGCATCCGATTTCGACACGTTCTCCGATGCCTATGATGAAGCCGTCAAAACCGTGGCCGACCGTATCGAACATCAGATACAGACCACACGCCAGAAAGCCCGCCGCCAACAGATCGTCTCCAGCGCGCAGCGCAAACTGGACGATGCCAAAGACGAGGCCAACGAGCAGCTGGACGAAGCCCGGAAACAGATCGACGACAACCGGGCCGAGCTGGAAGCCAACGAAACGACATTGCAAAACAGCCGTACCGAATTGGAGAACAACAAGACAACCATTACCGATGGCGAACGGCAGCTCGCCGATGGGCGCGCGCAGATTGCCTCGGCCCGTCAACAGATCGCGCAAGGTCGCCAACAGATAGCCGAAGCGCGCACCCAGCTCGAATCGGGCAAAGCGCAGCTCACCTCGGCTCGCAAACAGCTCGATGCGGCGCAAACGGAACTGACCGCCAACCGCACGAAAATCGAACAGGGCATTACCCAAATCGACCAAGGCGTGGCGCAAATTGATCAGATGCTGTCCATGATCCAACAGGCCGACAATCTACTGGCGCAACTTGACCCGAATATCGACCTCAACTCACCCACATGGCAGGCCATCAAGCAACTGCTTGCACGCCTTGGCATTACCGTGCCTGAGGTGCCGTCAATCAGTGATTTGCGGCAACAGCTGACCGCCAAGCAAACGGAACTGCAAGCGCAGCGAGACAGTCTGACCCAGCAGAAAGCCGATTTGCAGCGCACATTAAACGAAACCATTGCCCCCGCACAATCCACCTTGGACCAGCAGAACGCGCAGCTGACCGCCAAGGAACAGGAAGCGGCTGCAGGAGAGGTACAGCTCAATACCAAATCCGCGGAACTCGAAGCGAATGCCGCAACCCTCGAAACCCAGTCGGCGCAACTTGAAGCGCAGGCCGCCCAACTGGCCAGCGGCAAACAGCAGCTCGAAAAAGGCGAGCGGCAGCTGAAAGAAGGCGAACAACAGCTCGCGGACGGCAAGGCGAAACTGGATGATGCGCAGTCTGAACTCGATGCCAAGCGAAGCGAAGCGGAAAGCGAATTCGCCAAGCAGCAGCGGCGCATCGACGATGTGGCCAACGCACGTTGGTATGTGCAGACGCGCGCTTCGATCGACGGATTCAGTTCGCTCAAATCAGACGTCAGTTCCATCGAATCCATCGGCCGCGCATTCCCGATTGTGTTCCTGCTGGTCGCCGTGCTCATGAGCCTGACCACCATGACCCGCATGGTCGAGGAAGACCGCGGACTTATCGGCACCTACCTTGGACTCGGCTATGGCGGACTCGCCGTGTCCAGCCGGTATCTGCTGTTCGCGTTGCTCGCCTGCTTGGTCGGCGGCGGCATCGGTCTGCTGGTCGGATTCCTTGGCATCCCGGCATTCCTGCTGGTGGTGATTGAGGGACTGTATATATTGCCCGGTGTGCGACTCGAATACGACTGGCTGTACGGTTCGGCCGGCATCGTGCTGTTCGTGGTCGGCGTGGGCGTGGCCACCGCGCTCGCCTGTCGCGAGGAGATACGGCACACGCCCGCCGCGCTGATGCGGCCGAAGGCACCGAAAGCGGGCGCTCGCATATTGCTGGAGCGGATTCGCCCGGTATGGAGCCGGCTGAACTTCCTCGGCAAAGTCACCGCGCGCAATATCTTCCGATTCAAGTCGCGCTTGATTATGACCGTGGGCGGCGTGGCCGGTTGCACAGCGTTGATTATCTGCGGATTTGCGATTAATGACACCGTCGACACGATTGGTGTCAAACAATACGAGCAGATCTACCAGTACGACCTGATGGTCGTGGCCAATGACGATGACGCCACCGCGATGCGCAAGCAGGTGGCACAAGATGGCCAAACCACCGAAACGCTGAATCTGCGCGTGGATAGTGGCGAGATGAGCAATGCGGCGCAGGAAAGCGAAACCGTGCAGCTGATGACCGTGCCCAACGATTCGCTGAATATCTTGAACGATATGGTCACGCTGGAACAAGCTGGCGATGATGGATGGTTTGGGCTGCCCAATATCTTCGGCAAAGCGGGTGGCGGCACTGTAGCGCTGGACGATAGTGGCGTGATTGTATCGCAGTCCGCCGCCAACTCGCTGAATATTCATGCCGGCGACACCGTCACGCTGGGCAATGGCGGTAGCAGCCGGGCCAAGGTGCAGGTCACGGCCGTGACGCGCAATCTTATTGGCTCTGATGTGTACATCAGTGAGCGACTGTACGACCAGAAGTTTGCGGCCGGCGGTGTGACGTCTTCGGCTTCGGGAGATGGCACTGCCTCGACCTTGACGTGGAACGCGATGCTCGCCAAGCTGAAAGGTTCCGAGACCGAACAGGCCGAATATGCGGATCGGTTGGGCGAGGAATCGTCGGTGCTCAAGGCCGTGAGCTGTGCGCATCTGGCCGCCACGTTTAAGTTCGATTTGATGGGTGCCGTGGTGGCGCTGATTGTGGGGCTCGCCGGCGGCCTGGCGCTGGTGGTGCTGTTTACGTTGGCCAATACGAACGTGTCCGAACGCATCCGCGAGATGGCCACACTGAAGGTGCTGGGCTTCTATGACCGCGAGGTGCACAACTACGTGAACCGCGAGATGATGATATTGACCGGTATGGGTGTGGTGGTTGGTCTGCCGCTTGGCAGGTGGATAGGCGGATTACTGACTGCTGCGTTGAATATGCCGTCGCTGTATTTCGAAGTGGAAGTGCACTGGTACAGCTATGCGATTGCCGTGGTGGCGACGCTGGCGTTCGCGCTGCTGGTGCAGCTGTTCACCAACCCAGTGCTCGATCGCGTAGACCCGGTCAGCTCGCTCAAGTCCGTGGAATAGAGGTAGAAGTTCAATTAGGTGTTGGTGAATTGAACTTTTTGGCTGAATATTTACAGTATCATTGCATGTGTTCTTGAGCTGAGCGGTTTTCGTGACATATTTCGGTGATACAGTCTGAACTTGTCTTGAACGAGTATCGCGTCCGGTGCGTAACAATCGGGCGGCAGAGAAGAGAAATGAAATTAGTATGGCCGATACGAATGTGAATGGTGGTACACAGCAGGCTACGGGCAAACTCAAGTCTGTCGAAAGCCTGGACCAGGCCAACGAGATGGAGCGTGGCCTGAGCAATCGCCACGTGCAGTTCATCGCCATTGGCGGCACCATCGGCACCGGCTTGTTCCTGGGTTCGGGCAAGTCGCTGGCACTGACCGGCCCCTCGATCGTCTTCGTGTATATCCTGGTCGGCGTCATCATGTTCTTCCTGATGCGCGCCATCGGCGAGATGATGTACCGCGACCCCAGCCAGCACACCTTCATCAATTTCATCACCCGTTACCTTGGCAACGGGTGGGGGCATTTCGCCGGCTGGACGTATTGGGCCGCGCTCGTGCTGCTGGGCATGACCGAGATCACGGCCGTCTCCACGTACTTCATCACCTTCTTCGACACGTTCGGCATCGACCTGACCCATTGGAAATGGCTGATTGAACTGTGCTTCCTGGTGTCGCTGGTGTCCGTCAACCTGATCGCCGTCAAGGTGTTCGGCGAGGTGGAATTCTGGTTCTCGATGATCAAGATCACGCTGATTTGCGCGATGATCGTCACCGCCGTGGTCATGATCGTGATCGGCTACCATTACCCGGCCGCGCGGATTCATGGCGTGGATCATGTGAGTCCGGCGGGCCACGCCGGACTCGACAACCTGTTCGCCGGCTTCTCGTTCGCCCCGAACGGCTGGATGGCCTTCCTCATGAGCTTCCAGATGGTGTTCTTCGCCTATGAGCTGCTCGAGTTCGTGGGCGTCACCGTCTCCGAGACCAAGAATCCTCGTGAGGTGCTGCCCAAAGCCGTCAACGAGATCATCGTGCGTGTGCTCATCTTCTACGTGGGCGCGCTCGTGGCCATCATGTGCATCGTGCCGTGGACCTCGTTCAAGCCGAACGAGGACGGCTCCTTTGCCTCCCCGTTCATTATGGTGTTCCAGTACGCCGGGCTGAATTGGGCGTCCGCGCTGGTGTTCTTCGTGGTGATCACCGCCGCATCTTCCGCGCTGAACTCGCTGCTGTACTCGGCTGGCCGCCACCTGTACCAGCTGTCCGAGGTGTCGCCGAACCCGATGCTGAACAAGCTCGGCAAGGTGTCCGATCGCAAGGTGCCGGCCCGCGCCATCCTGGTGTCCGCGGCGCTGATACTGCTGTCGCCGATCGTCAACGCCATCCCCGGTGTGTCCGGAGCGTTCGTGCTGTTCTCGTCCGCCAGCTCCGCGGTGTTCCTGTTCATCTACATCCTGACGCTGATGGCACACCGCAAGTACCGTCGCTCCGCTGATTTCATTCCGGACGGGTTCGTCATGCCCGCTTGGAAGGTGCTCAATACGGTGGCAATCGTGTTCTTCGTGTTCATCTACCTGACGTTGTTCCTTGCGGACGATACGCGCAATTCCGCGATTGCCGGCCTGGTGTGGCTTGTGGGCTTCGGTGGATTCTCTATGCTGCGCGAACGCTACCGTAGCCGCGATTTGAAGGCCGCACTGGAACACAAGGAGTGATTGGACGGGCTGATTGGCTGGCGGCTATTAGTTGGGTGGCTGTTGGCTGTTGGCGGCTGACTGGCTAGCGGCCGATAGCCAATGACTGGGCTGATCGTCAGCCAATCGGCTGCCTATAGGTCTCATTGATACATTCGGTCATCCGATTAGTGCATTTGCGCGGACAATTAGTGCATTCGATCATCGGATTAGTGCATCAGTGTGCAGTTATTAGTACAATTAGCCGCCTAATTAGTACATTAGGACATAAAACAATGTCCTAATGTACTAATTAGATGCTAAAATACGATAAGTGCCATGTCCTAATGTATGAATTATCGCTATGAAGGGCGGAATGCGATGACGCAGGATGAACTTATGCAAGTGCTGCAGGCCGGTGAATCATCTATGGTCGAGTTCAAGCGCTGCAGCGAATTGCCTCATACGGATACTTTTGAGACTGTATGCTCATTCGCCAATCGTTCTGGTGGCAGCATTTATCTTGGCGTTGACGATGACGGTCAAGTGCTCGGCGTCGATTCTAAGCGCGTTAGTGAGATAGAGCGCAACGTTGTCAACGTAGTGTCTAATCGTAAGATGTTCGAACCGGCTCCAATGGTGGAAACGGAACATATCGAGTACGACGAACGGATTATTGTTCGTATTTGGGTAGCTCCGAGTTCTTCGGTTGTGCGGTTCAAGGGCGCAGTGTTTGATCGCATTGCTGATGTGGATACACACATCGAAAGCGATATCCAGATTAGTCAAATGTATATTCGCAAGCAGAACTACTATTCCGAACGGCGAATTTTCCGTTACGTGACTCCGTTTGATTTGCGTCCTGAGCTGATTGCGCGAATGCGGCAGCTGGCGGTCGCTCAGCGAGCTGGGCACCCTTGGGGAACTATGTCTGACGAAGAACTGTTCCGCAGCGCCAAGCTATACGATCGTGATTACACGACCGGCGAAGAGGGCTTTAATCTTGCTGCAGTGCTGCTCTTGGGCAAGGATGAAGTCATTTCCGCGGTTTGCCCAGCGTATATTACTGATGCCGTGGTTCGGCGAGACAATATTGACCGATACGATGACCGACTTATGGTGCGGACCAACTTGTTCGATTCGTACGAGCAACTCCGTGAATTTACTGAGCGGAATCTGCCTGACCGCTTTGTGTTAAAGGGCGATAAGCGAGTGAGCCCGCGTACGATGATCGCCCGTGAATTGGTGGCAAACAGCCTCATGCATCGGGAGTATTCCAGTCCGGTGGTGGCGCGTGTCACCATTGATAATGAATCCATCCGGACGGTTAATGCTTCGCGCTCATTCTTTGAAGGTCGAATGAAGCTGGGCGAGTTCACGCCAATGCCAAAGAATCCGATTATCGCTAATGTGTTTGTGCAGACCGGCATAGCCGAGCAGCTGGGTAGCGGACTGCGGAATCTGATAAGAGCGTCCCGGCAATATACTGAGCGAGAGCCTGAGTTCCGCGATGGTGACATATTCGAGGCGACGATTCCTATTGTTCCTGCGCTGAAGACCGTGGATGGTTCTGGTTTTGCTAGCGTGAGATCTGTAGTTGAGAAAGATGCCGAAGAGGGTGCGAGGCTCATTGGCGGGGAACGTGTGGATGGTAAGAAAGCAGATGCAACCGCATCGGGTGAAATTGATTCGCGGGCAGCGATGCTGTCGGCGATGAATCGACGCTTGACAGAGGTTGACTATGTGACTGTACCTGAACTCGCCAAGATAACAGAGCTCGATAACAGAACAGTCCGCAAATTCCTAAACGGTTTAGTTGCGCAAGGAAAGCTGATTGCTGAAGGCAACACGCGTGGTCGGCGTTATCGGAAGGGATAGCGGGCGCGATATCTCGATGCAGTGGGATTCACTTAAGGGCTACGGCAAATATGATTCGTAGCGATTGGGCCAGCGCAATTCGAATGGCTATGGTATGCCAACAGTTTCGATGGCTGGGGCACCTCGCTGGCTTGGTTCGCCAACGCCACCGGCAGCCTCGGCGAGGAATCGGCCATCACCACCAATCTCGGCGATGACGCTTCCAAGGCTAAGGCTGTGGAATACGGCAAACAGCTGCGCGAACAGTTCTACCAGTCCATCTTCGGTGATGAAGGACTGGACCTGAACATGGCCCGCTACAACGTGGGCGGCGGCAATGCCTCCGATGTTGCCTACGGCTACCCATTCATGCGCCAAGGCGCTGCCGTGCCTGGCACGTGGAAAGATGACGCCACCGGCTCCGGCACGTATGGCAATGGCGTAACCACCAAGCAGGCCGACAAAGACAAGCTGGCTGCGGCATTCGACCCGACTGACGACAACCAGTATGACTTCTCCAAGTCCGCCGCCCAAGACTGGTGGATTGAGCGCGGTGCCACCGGCGATAACCCTGACATCACCGACGTAGAGGCCTTCGCCAACTCCGCTCCGTGGTTCCTGACCAACAGCGGTTACGCCACTGGTGGACGCAACTCCGGTAGCAATAATCTTGCAAACCCTGAGAAATTCGCTCAGTACATGGCCAAGAACGTCGAGCACCTCGAAAGCCTTGGCGCAAACGTTGACACGGTCGAGCCGTTCAACGAGTCCGAGACCAGTTACTGGGGCACTCCGGGCGGCATGGCTTCGAAGTACACCGATGAGAGCGATGACAACACCAAGCTCATTAACAACTACTGGGATAAGTATTACTCCGACAAAGATAAGTCCGTCACTCCCATACTCCAACGCGCTGAAGAAGCCGCAGGAGGGTATGCATGTCAGCAACGCCCAGCAGCAGCAGACGATTACCGCACTCGCTGAGGCGCTCAAGGACAATGATGACATCATCATCGCAGCCACCGATGCCACGAACTCCGCCGACTTCGTCAAGTCGTACAACCAGTACCCGCAGGCGATCAAGGACCTTATCGGCCAGTACAACGTTCACGCCTACTCCGACAGCAACCAGATGCAGTCGCGCGATATCGCTCAGGCAGACGGCAAGAAGCTGTCGATGAGCGAGGTGGACGGCTCCTGGCAGTCTGGCTCCTACAACCCGTACGGTTTCGACAACGCGCTGGGCATGATGAGCAAGATCAGCTCCAACGTCACCCGCCTGCAGTCCAAGGACTTCACCTTCTGGCAGGTGGTCGAGGACCTCTACAACATGCAGATGGGCTCGAATGTGAATCCGGCCGGTGAGAACACCAACTGGGGCACCGTGCTCATCGACTTCGACTGCACCGTGGCTGGCATGGACGGCAAGCTCTACTCCGAGCGCCGCGTGAACAACAACGGCGGTACCACCGATGGACTTGAACCGTGCACGGTTATTGCAAACGCCAAGTACAACGGCGTCAAGGCCATCACCCACTTCATCCACGCGGGCGACAAGGTCATCGCCAACAACGATGAAGACAACAACATGACTGCCACCTCCGACGATGGCAAGACACAGACCGTCATCCACCGCAACTCCGGCACCTCTGACCAGACCTTCGTCATCGACCTGTCGAAGTACGGCGAGATTGCCGACAACGCTTACGGTGAGCTCTGCCTGACCACCGAAACCTCTGCCGAAGACAAGAACGCGGGTGTCGATTCCGCCACTCCGGAAGTCTTCGCCAAGACCAGCAACGTCAAGCAAGCTGAAGGCTCTGTGATGATTGACAAGGCTGCCAAGACCGCTACGGTCACTGTGCCCGCCCGTTCTATCGCCTCCATCCAGCTCACTGGCGTGACCGGCTACGCTAAGGATGCTGCCGTCGAGACCGGCGACACTTACCAGCTCGTTGGTAAGCAGTCCGGCAAGGCCGTGGCTGATACCACTTCTGGTGATTCCGCGCTGTCCCTGGCCAACGTCGCTTCCGATGCCGAGAACGCCAAGAAGCAGACTTGGACCTTTACCCAGATCGAGCAGCCCGCCGACTCCGAGCGCCCTGATCTCAAGGCTTATGTGATTACTAACGCCGAAGGCAAGGTGCTGGTGTCCAAGGATGGCACGAACGCGCTTTCCAACGAAACGGTTGAGACCGCTAAGTCCGACCCGGCTGCCAAGTGGATTCTCAACACTTCCGATGGTTCGACCTACCAGCTGCTCAATGCCGCGACTAAGACGAACCTCGATGTGGATAACTCTGGTACCACAGTCGGCACGAAGGTTGGCTTGTGGCAGTCACCGAGCGGCACTTCGCCGTCCGCCAACCAGACATGGACTCTACGCAATGTAACGCCGACCAGCCAGAAGACCGTGAACGTGCAGACCGCCGTTAACGAGAAGGCCGCGCTGCCGACCGAAGTCACGCTCTACTACACCTGGGGCGAAGGCAAGGCCACGGTTGCCAACTGGGATACTTCCAAGGTCGATGTGGCCAAGGAAGGCACCTACGAAGCCACCGCTACCGCCACCGATGTGTACGGCAACGAGTTCAATGTCGCCGCTACGGTCTACGTTGGCGCGCTCACCGTTTCCGATCCGGTATCGGCTACAGTGCTGGCCGGCACCAGTGCGAGCGAGGCGAAGGCCGCGCTTGAGGCTGCGCCGGTGTATCTGCACGTCAAGGCATCGCCTGCATTCGAGGGCGATGCGGCTAAGGTTACGTGGAACTTCGATGGGCTTGATACCAAGCTCGCCGATGCCAAGGCTGGCGACAACATTGCCGTGACCGGTACTTACCAGCTGGACGACGCGACCACGATTGCGCTGAAGGGCGTGATCTATGTCACCGCCGCCACGCCTGAGAATGTGGCCGACACTGCTTCCAGCCTGACCGTGACCAACCAGCAGACGGAATACAGCAAGGGCGATCAGTGGAAGAAGCTCACCGATGGTGACACGTCAGCTGAAGCCTGGGTGACGTGGAACTCTGCTGGTGACTATTCCGCCAGCCCGACCGCCACGATTGACTTCGGCTCTGAGTGTGAGCTTAGCAGCGTGACCATTACGTATGGTGACAAGGCTCCGGCTTCCGCCAAGGCCGAGTACACCACTGATGGCGAGACGTGGATGCAATTCGGTAGCGATGTTAAGCCTGCCGCAGGCCAGACGGTGACGTTCAAGGCCGATAAGGGCACAGTGAATGCCACGAAGGTGCGCATTGTGAACACCGTGAACAACGACTACATGAACGCCACCGAAATTCAGGCATTCGTGACGCCGGTTCAGGGTGCTGCGAAGAACATCGCCGCGGCCTCTGGCACGAACTTCTCGGTGAACTTCCAGGAGGGTGCCTCCGCTTCCAAGGCCATCGATGGTGACACTACGTCAAAGGGTTGGTCCACTTGGGCTTCCACCGCCTCGACGGTGGACCCGGTCGCCACGTTCACCTTCGACGAAGCTCAGACCATCACCGAAGTGAAGACCTTCTTCTACTACGATGGTCGTGCGTCTTGGCCGAAGAGCCAGACGCTGGAATACCAGGATGAGGCTGGCGAATGGCATGAAGTCGGTACCAAGGATGGCTGGAAGATACAGGCCGGCGATGCCGGCTCTGGCTCCGACGGCATCACCGCCGCCGACACCCCGACCGTTGACTTCGTGCTCGACACCCCGGTAAAGGCCAAGGCCGTCCGCCTGACCAACACGTTGCAGGACACCAAGGTGTACATCAACGTGGCTGAGATCCAGGTGTTCGCACAAGACAGCACGGTACTCACCCCGCAGCCAGCATCCGATGCCACGCTGGGCGACCTGCGTCTTGACGGCGAAACCGTTGAAGGCTTCGACCCGGCCAAGACCGACTACACGGTTGATCTGCCGGTCGACGCCGAGGCAAACCCGGTGCTGCAGGCCTTCGCCACCGACAATGCCGCCGCCGTCAAGGTGACTGGCGACGCGGTTGAGAACGGCAAGCTTGGCGGCAAGGCCGCCATTACGGTGACCTCAGCCGACGAGTCTGAGACGAAGACCTACACGGTGACCTTCAAAGCCTTCACTTTGGCTTCGCTCAAGGTGACCGGACCCACGAAGACCGAGTACGCCATCGGCGACAAGCTCGATACCGCCGGTCTGAAGGTTACTGCCGTCTATCAGAGTGGCGACAAGACCAAGGAAGTGCCGGTCGCTCTTGACGACCCGCAGCTTGCGATTGGCTCGTTCGACTCCACCACCGCAGGCAAGAAGGCGATTACCGTCTCCTACCGTGGTGTGACCGCGACCTTCAACGTCACGGTCAAGGCCAACGCAGTCGCCCCTGGCCCTGAAGAACAGAAGCCCGGCAGCACCAACAAGCCCGGTGCCACCGGCAACGGCAACAAGAACACGGTGGCCAACACCGGTTCCAATGTTGCCGCCATCGCTGGCGCTGTCGCTCTGCTGGCCGCTGCCGCGGGTGCATTGTTCATGCTGCGCAAGCGTGCATAGCACCCTCGCACAGTAATGGGGGAAGGAACAAGCCGGCAATATTGACTATTGCCGGCCGGTTCCTCCGCTCTTTGAGCATAATTGGTCCGACAAGTTGAATACTGAGTTTTCAGTATCGGTATATTGATTTGTCGGCCCTTTTCTGACTTCGCGGATAGCGACATAACTGTTTGTTCAAAAAACCGTTATCACCAATCAAGGAATCAAATCAATGAAGTTAAACAATAAGGGCAAGAGCGCTCTTATCGCGGCAATTACCGCCGCGGCAACGCTATTGTCATGCGGACTGGCCGCTTCAAGTGCCAGTGCGGCAGGTGTGGATTATCTGCCCACCATTGACCAAGTGCCGGCATACACCAAGTTCCAGCCCACAGCCGATCCGGGCAAGAACGCTAGCGATTACTTCCAGCCATATTGGTATGCCAAGAATGCCAATGATAATGGCGGCACACACATCCAAGCGCATGGTGGCCAAGTGGTCAAGGTTGGCGACGCCTACTACTGGTATGGCGAAGACCGTTCTAACGGTTACGACAACAGCCCCGGTGTTCATGCTTATATGTCGACAGATCTATACAACTGGACCGACCTTGGTGTGGCGCTGCGTGCGGTGACCAGCAAATCTCAGTTGACGGATAAGAGCAATGCCGATTACGCCTACTTCGACAAGGCCTACAACCTGACCAAGTCCGACGGCAGTGTGGACACTGCCAAGGCCGACGCAATCTTCCCGTACCTCAACACCAACCCCGATCAGGATGGTGATGGCGCGGTTGATTCCGTACAGGGCATTTTCGAGCGTCCGAAGATCATCTACAACAAGAAGAACAAGCAATACGTGCTGTGGTGGCATTCCGATGGAAGCACCACGCCGGGCGGTTCCAACTATGCACGTGCACTTGCGGGCGTGGCTGTTTCCGACAATCCGGCGGGCCCATTCACTATGGTGGGTGCCTATCGTTTGCCTAACCAGAACAATTGGAAAGAAGCCGCAGGTAACCCCAGCTGGGGTGAGAACGGTGACAGCCGCGATATGACTGTGTTCGTGGACCCGAAGGACGACAGTGCCTATGTACTGTATTCTTCCGAAGCCAATGCCACGCTGTATATCGCCAAGCTTAACGATGATTACACCAATGTAGTCAAGACCACGAATGTGGACCAGTCCGAGGGACAAAAGCAGTACTCTGCTGACGGGCAGTACCCATACATTCTTGCAGACGGTACTACGGATGCCCCGGTGCGTGGCGAAGATTTCCAAATCGTCAAACAAAATGGTTCGCTGGAAGCTCCTGCCGTATTCCAATATGACGGGCGTTACAACATCATCGCATCTGGTGCAACCGGCTGGGACCCGAACAAGCAGACCTACTACACCGCCGACTCCATGCTGGGAAGCTGGACCCGTGGCGTGGAAAAGGACGATGCCAACGAGAACACGTGGTACAACAACATGTCGGAAGGCGCGGATGGTCTGTTGTCCGTGGGCGATACCCGCGGCACCACATTCGGTTCGCAGTCGGCTAGTGTGCTCGCAGTAGACCAGGAGAAAGGTCACTTCATCTACCTTGGTGACCGTTGGGATTCCGGTAAAGCCGATTCCACCTATGTTTGGCTGCCGCTGACCATCGGTGAGAACGGCACCATCGAAATGCATAATCCTGCTCAAGAAGGCGAGCCCGACGGCTGGGATCTGAACTATTGGGACAACCATGGTAGCGCCAAGGGCAAGCTGGTCAACTGGACTGTGGAAACCGGCGATGATCTCCCGAAGACCGTGAACACGGGCGGAACCGTTACTCTGCCGGACACCGTCAACGTCAAGGAAGGCGACGATACCATTGCTACCAAGGTGACATGGAATGTGGAAGGCGGTACGGCAGTCAGCAAGTCGACCAAGGCTGCCGGCAGCACCTACGCATTCAATGTGCCGGGAACCTACACCATTACAGGCACTCTTGCCGAGAGCAGCAACTTCAACCCGGGCCGCACATTCCGCAGAACCATCGACGTTTCCTGCTCCAACCCGATTTCCGGAAGTTGGAAGGAAGCCCATTGGAAGGGCGGCAGCGCGTGCCAGGTCGCCGCATCCGGCGGTACCTATGACTTCACCGTTACGGACAACGCCAATCGTGGCGTCTGGACGGATCGCAACGAGGGCAGTGCGGTGTACCAGCCTGATGCTCTGGACGTGAACGAAACGCTGGAAACCACGGTCAAGCCGCTCGACTTGGGCGGTAATGGCGATCCGCGCGCCGGTCTGGTGGTCCGTAACGGTCTTACTGGCGCTAACGGCGGCAAGGGATATGCCACGTTACTTGCCAGCCCAAGCGGCGTTTACATGCAGTACGATTCCAATGCCGATGGCTACATCGATAAGGAAACATCGCATGTTGGTACCGGCTTCGGCGACCAAGTGCAGCTCAAGCTGGAGCGCACCTCAACCGATACTCTGAAAGGCTACTGGCGTGCTTCCGCGAACGATGAATGGCAGGATGTCGCTACGGTAACGCTGACCGGTGCGGACGTAACCGGGCTCGATGCCGGTGCTTTCGCCACGTCGAACAGCAATGCCGGCGCATTCACCGTGGCCTTCAACGGCACTGCGTTCGGTTCGCAGACTGCTGCTGTGGAGTCCATCGCGGCTAAGGACCCTGAAGCCACTATCGCCAAGGGGCAGATGCTCGCGCTTCGGGACGTGACGGTTACCGCCACGCTCACCAATGGCAAAACGCGTGTGCTGGAGCCAAGCGAATACACGCTGGAAGGCTTCGACACCACCAAATTGGGCGAGCAAACCGTGACGGTGCGTCTTGTCGCTGATTCTTCAGTAACCGCCACGTTCACCGTGACTGTGGAAAGCAACCTTGCCCGGTTGTTCTGCTCGTCCGCTGCGGCCTCGAAGTATGAGCCGGCCAGTAGCTGGGCCTCCGCTTCTACGGCCGACCTGACTTGCGACAACAACCTGAGCACCAACTGGTCGAACTGGGGCACCGGCGACACCTCGCCGTGGCTCAGCTACACCTTCGATAAGGCATATCAGCTGGGCAAGCTCAGCGTTGCGGTGGATAAGGCCAAGGGCGAGGCCGCTCCGAAGAGCTTCACTGTATCGTACCTAGCTGAAGACAGCGCCACGTGGACTGATGCCACGCTGCCGGCAGTCACTGTGAATGGTGCTGCTGGAGCCGTGACGGAAGCCGATGTGAGCGCTCTGCCCGCCACCAAGGGCATTCGCCTCAACTTCACCTACGCCGATGGCAATGACTATGCCAAGATCGCTGAAGTACGCATCGCCGAAGGTGAAGCGACACCAGAGCCGCAGCCGTCTAGTAACGCCAATCTTGCTGATCTGACTGTGGATGGCAAGACGGTTGACGGATTCTCCGCGGATACCACTAAATATGCCGGTGCGCTGGCTGGAGATGCTGCTTCCTACCCGACGGTGGAGGCGACTGCTGCTGACGCAAAGGCTACGGTGCAAGTGGAGCAGGCTTCGGCCGAGAACAACGGCGTGGCCACGGTGACTGTAACTGCTGAGGATGGCACGGCGAAAACCTACACAGTGACATTCGGCGAACTGCCTCAGTTGGCTGAGCTTGCTGTGGAAGTGACCAAGGATTCCTATCAGGTAGGCGATAAGTTCAACGCTGCCGATGTGAAGGTATCCGCCATTTACAAAGTCGGCGATACTGAAACGCTGCGCAAGCTGATTGATCCAACTGATGGTGATCTGAAGTTCACTGGCTTTGATTCTGCCACCGCAGGCACGAGGACCATCACCGTCTCTTATCGTGGCGTGAACGCGACGTTCGAAGTCACGGTCACGGCCACGGAGGTCACTCCCGGCCCTGGAGAGCAGAAGCCCGGCGATACCAACAATCCTGGCAACACTGCTAAGCCCGGTAGCACTGCCACGAATAAGCCGGCTGCTAATGGCGCTGCGCCCCTTTCGAATACGGGTGCTGCCGTGGCTGCCATTGCGGTCGTGGTTGTGGTGCTGGCAGCTGCGGCTGGTGCCTTGCTCGTCATCCGCAAACGCCGCGCATAACCATGGCAACTGCTGAGTAGCGTGGATTGCGTTGCTATTGAGCAATCTGCGATTCACGCCACTCAGCGAGTGCACCCGAGTGCGCCCGAGCTTGCGCAATGCAGGCGCAATACAGTGCAAACAGTACAAAGCAACAATAATGGCCGGTCTGAGCCAGCTGCTCCATGCGAGGGCAGTTGGCTCAGACCGGCCATTGTGTCTGCAAGTACATGCAATTAGAGCATGAACATGTGGAAGCCGTTGAGCGTTACTGGTTGTTTTGCTTTGTTGTTGCGCTCAGCAGTGCGACGGACGTCCGCCCGCAGTGTAGTGCAGCGCTCCGTGAACCAGCGCCGATGTGAAATGCATGTTGCACATGCCCGCTTCTTCTGCTTCGTGCGTGCAGCCGGCGATGCTGCATAGGTTCATACCCCGAATCATGGTCATACCCCCTCTTTGGGATGGCATCCGTGCCGCCATCTGCCTTCAGAGCATAGCGGACAATTGTTGCATTGCCTAGGCGGTACAACGCTTTCTGTGGCCTGTATCACATCCTTGCCGGCGTTCTGCGGCGTGGTTGGGCGTGTACTGTGCTCTTGTACGGTTTTATTGTGTGTGATTTGGGTATACGGATAGAGTTTCTTCTCTGCAGTGGCAAGGGCCTCTCGGCCGGCGAGCCGGCTGATTTCTCCCATGCGTTGCTCAATGATTTCCGTTTTGCGAGTCTGAAGGGCAAAATAGCTCTGGAGAAGTGCCACTTCTTCTTTCTTTGGATCACCGTTTTGAGCAATGAGATAGCAGGCGTATCGGGTGAGCTTGACGTCCGCGATGGAGCGGGTGGCACCGCTGCCGAGAGTCACGTCTCGCGTAGTGTCACGGAAATGGGATTCAACGGATACGCCGGAATTGTCGCAAGCTTGCTTGGCTCGTGTAATAGCTTTGCTGAAGTTTTCCCATCTGTCGTACCCCATATAGGTCATTAGCTCGCGTGCATACCAATACTCAACTTTGGAGTCCTCGGTGGTGTGTGCGATAGTGCTGAGTTCGCTGGTTTTGCGTGTGATTTCGTCGCGGTTCATGGGTGTGTCCTTATGTTTTTCATGACCATTTTCGTGACTCCACGAAAATGGTCAAAGCCAATAATTGCAATGGTTTTGAGGTATGGGCGCGCTCCGCCCAACTGGTCTGTCTTCGTCCGCCTTTTCGACCAGATACCTCATGGAGCACAATGCCAACGTCGCTACCGTTGGCCCAGCAAATATTCTTAGACGACGCCCCGAAGTGAATATCTATGCGGCTTTCAGAATATCAAAGAGCGTGGAGTGTGTGCATTATGCGTTCCAAAAATAGTTTCTAGTAATGAATTGTTTACGGTGTGAGATATTCTTGGGGTGTTTGCGGCGCTCTGCCGTGTGGCGAATGGGAATGGATGGTGCTCTTATGGGATTTGAGCAGGAAGCAGTTAGTGAACTGTATGCCAGCGTGTGGGGCAATCGTTCGACAATGCAGAGGGAATTCACTCGTGGAGCCCATGGTGAGCAGTTCGTGCTCCGGGAGCTGTCCATGAAGGGGACGCAAACGCCATCGCAATTGGCATCGGCGCTGCAGGCCAGTTCCGGCCGCATCTCCACTGTGCTGTCGTCTCTGGAGAAAAAAGGCTGGGTCACGCGTGACATTGATTCCAAGGATCGGCGCATTATTCGCGTGAATCTCACTGATTCCGGGCGCGAGCAGTCTCATCGGATGATAGAGGAAATGCGTTCCGCAATTTGCTGGATTTTCTCGCAAATGGGGGAGCGGCGCACGCGCGAATTCGTTGACCTGGTGTCTGAGTTCACCACATATATGTCGATTTGCCATCCGGGGCGGCCTCGGCCGACGGCTGAACAAGTGCGTGAGGCATTCGTGGAGCGGGACAAGCGCGTGGCTGAACACATGGCAGCTAAGCGCGCGGAGGCTGAGCGAGACTAGCTTCCTCCCGCTGGCGGGTCTCTCCCTCCGTCACTGCTGCGCGGTGACACCTCCCTCGTCAGAGGGAGGTAAAGGTAATTGAGGACGCTCACAGCGAACATACAGAAGTGCGTATAATATCTCACAGTGTAAGTAATCAAACAATGGAAACTATTAAGACATCGTGAACCGATAATCACCGATAACCCAGCCAACTTAAGAACCAATCGCCAATAACCAATAACCAACCCAACCAACACAAGGGGAAACCAATGTTTCGCATCATGAAATACCTCTCCAAAGCGGAGATCGGTCAGATGCTCATCGCCCTGGTGACCAT
>ENA-OXRK01000269-OXRK01000269.1-human-gut-metagenome-genome-assembly--contig:-NODE-269-length-24878-cov-6.83274_pt1 | contig 24878 bp, 18 predicted proteins | sample MGYA00249590_ERZ652579 | MGnify/ENA primary metagenome ERZ652579 (study PRJEB26925, sample SAMN05826952) | human gut metagenome | biome: ENVO:2100002; feature: ENVO:00000062; material: ENVO:00002003...
CCATCAACGTGTTCTCCTGGGCGCTGATCCAGCCGGACGAGAGCCGCTACGACTTCGCCATGCTCGACCGCATCGTCGACCTGCTGGTCGCGCACGACTTCGGCTTCGTCCTGGCCACGTCCACCGGCGCGCTACCCGCATGGATCGCGCAACGCTACCCCGACGCCACGCGCACCGACTACGAAGGCCGTCGCCACCGCTTCGGCGTGCGGCACAACGCCTGCCCGAATTCGCCGAACTTCCTGCGCCTGGCCGGCGCGCTGGCCGGCAAGCTCGCCGAACGCTACGGCGCCAACGACCATCTGATCGCCTGGCACATCTCCAACGAGCTCGGCGGCCGCTGCTACTGCGACAACTGCGCCGCCGCCTTCCGCGTCTGGCTCGAACGCAAGTACGGTTCGATCGAGGCGTTGAACCGCGCGTGGAACGCGAACTTCTGGAGCCACACCTACGCCGATTTCGCCCAGATCCTACCGCCGAACGCGATCAGCGACGGACTGGACGGCGAGCGCGCCACTCTGTCCGCCTGCAGCATCGACTACAAGCGGTTCCAGTCCGACTCGCTGCTGGGCACCTACGTCACCGAGCGCGACGCGATCCGCGCGTTCGACGCGATGCATCCGATCACCACGAACCTCATGGACACCTACGAGGGTGCCGATTATTTCCGTTGGGGGCGCGAGATGGACGTGATCAGCTGGGACGATTATCCGTTCCCGCACACCACGCCTTCCGACAATGCGTTCAAGCACGATCTGATGCGCGGCGTGGGCGACGGCAGGCCGTTCATGCTCATGGAGTCGACGCCGAACCAGACGAACTGGCAGGAGTGCAACGTACTGCGCGCGCCCGGGCGGATGCGTGCGGAAAGCTATCAGGCGGTCGCGCATGGCGCGGATACCGTGCAGTATTTCCAGCTCAAGCAGTCGCGCGGCGGGTTCGAGAAGTACCATGGCGCGGTGATCTCGCACGGCGGGCGCGAGGACGAGCGCGTGTACGGCGAGGTGCGTGCGCTCGGCGGCGAGCTGGCGGCGCACGGCGCGCGGTTCGTGGGCGGTCTGACCGAGGCGCCGGTCGCGCTGATGTTCGACTGGGATTCGTATTGGTCGACCGAGAACATCTCGTTGCTGCCGAAGGGCTTCGACTATCCGGATCAGGTGCGGCGCTGGTATGCGCCGTTCCACCACCGCAACATCGCGGTGGATGTGGTGCCGGAAGACATTGACGCCGGGCGGCTGGCGGGCTATCGCGTGCTGGTCGCGCCGGCGCTCATGATGGCCAAGCCGGGCGTTCGTGAACTGGTCGAGGGGTTCGTGCGCGCCGGCGGCACGTTCCTGGCGACGGTGATGGCAGGCATGCACGACGAGCATGACAACGTGATCCTCGGCGGATACCCGGGCGCGTTCCGTGAGGTGTGCGGCATGCGCATGGAGGAGATGGACATGATCCCGGACGGCCGCGACGTGCGTGTCGTGTTCGGTTCGGGCGAGGGCGAGGACACGGACACGGACGGGTCCCGGATCTCGCTGGTTGCCGGGCTGATCAAGCTCGACGGCGGGGCGCGCCCGCTGGCGGTCTACGCCGGCGACGTGTTCTACCGGGGTACGCCGGCAGTGACGGTGAACGATTTCGGCGCGGGCACGGCGTATTTCGCCGGTGCGGTGCTGGACGAGGCCGGCATGGACGCCGTGGTCGGCGACGTGGTGCGCCGGGCCGGCGTTACCGGCATCGTCTCGCCGGAGCCGGTGGAGGTGGTTACGCGGCGGTACCCGTCACGCGGGGAGTCGTTGACGTTCGTGATCAACCATGCGGATACGGCCACGGCGTGGCAGGATACGCCGTTCGCCGGATGCGAGTCGGTGCTTGACGGCACGGTACTGGGCAGGGATCTGGTGCTGGAGCCGTACGGCGTGACGGTGGTGCGCACCGCGGCATGACGGATTCGACCGCCGGCCGGTCGCGGACCATATCCCAAGTCAGCAACCGGCCGAACCATATCTCGCGGCTTCAGTCATCCTTCATCATCAGTATTCGGTAGCGGCCCTAAATCAGCTCCGCCATCCGGCTCATAATCACTCGCCAACCACGGGTGGAAGTAGCTCCCGACTATCCACAGTGGGACATTGGTCAGCCAATCCTGCTCCTTGTAATTCCGCATCGACGTACGGTAACCGCAAATCCCGTATTTGTCGCACAGCCACTTCAAGCTACGCTTATGACGCTCGGTACCAGCTTTGGCCTCCAACGGAATGATTGCGCCATTGCCTGCAAAGACAAAATCAACTTCTCCCGTACTGTTCGCATTCGACCAGTACATCGGTGTGATGCCGGCGGCCACTAATTGCTGGCAAACATACTGTTCCGTTAACGCACCACGGAATTCGGTCAGCCCGTCATCACCAAGGACCACGCTTGCGGGAGTCAGATCCAGGGCCGCTGCCAGCAGCCCAACATCATGGAGATACAGTTTGAACGCGGAATCATCACGGTATGACGGCAATGGTGCCGCAGGTTTTTCGACGCGATACACCCGCAACGCAAGACCAGAATCGACAATCTGCTGAATCGCGGATTCATATTGCGCCGCCCGAGCGCCACGAGCGATGTGGCCAAAAATAAATTTATGATTCTCACGCGCCAGATGGGACGGAATCGAGGAAAACACCAAACGCATTTTCTCACTATCCACACCGGTTCTGGGATGTTTGGAAAAGTCCATGTCGTAATTGGATAACAATTCTTTCTGCACGGCACGCGCATGCTGATAGCCATCTTCTATAAATGTCTCAACGACTTCGGGCATGCCGCCAACAAAACAGTACTGACGAACCCTTCGCTCTAAACGTTCCGCAAATCCCCCAAGTGTCTCAATACGCTGGTTCCGGATGCGTTCGGCTATCACTCCATCACCGACCGCTTCCAAGAACTCCACAAACGTCATCGGATACATATCGATGGAGGTGACACTGCCAACCGGGAATGACAGGTCTTCGTGCTGAGCCATGCCCAGATAGGAGCCCGCTACAGCGACATGGAGATCCGGCATTTCCTCATGGAGCGCTTTCAACAGAGTCAGTAAATCAGGGATTTCCTGTATCTCGTCGATGCACAGCAGCGTCTTGCCGGGCCGAACGCGAACCCCATTAAACGCCTCCATGGAATCAAGCAACATGTGCACCGAATCCACACCTGTCAACGCAGCCTTTGCACCGCCATCGAACAAGTTGACATAAGAAAATGACTCGAACTTGTCCCGACCCAGCACCTTAAGCACATGAGTCTTGCCTACCTGTCTCGCGCCGCACAGCACTATCGGCTTGTGCTCCGTCGCTTCAGCCCATGCCGACAACCTGGTATATATATCTCGCCTGAACTCCGCCATGCCGCCCTCCCTATCGCATAGGACCGTACATCACAAATCACTGTCCTGTCGCTCCATCATACCGCAATACACACTTTTCCTAGGGTTGCAATTCGCGTATTCTACATTTTTCCTAGGGTTGCGATTGTCCAAAATTACATTTTTCCTAGGGTTAATAATGCAGAATACTGCACTTTTCCCAGGGTTAGTACCCTGACCTTCCCTAATCACACGGTGTTGTAAAGGCGAGCGGGGAAGGCGTCGCGGTATTGGCCGGGGGTGAGTCCGGGGCGGCGCTTAAAGACGCGCATGAAGTATTTTGGGTCGGCGTAGCCCACGTCGTGCGCGAGAGCGTGCGGGATTTTTATACGGATTGTGTTCTTTCTGATCAACCGGCAAAGCAAGCGATGGCGCGCGAAATGCTTGGCGTAATTTGCAATCCTCTAACTTCGACGCTGTGGTGCGGGTTAGGGCAACGAAACATTACAGTAGCAGCAGATGGCAAATGGTTCGTAGCGGATTCATGCACGTCGCTGTCATCAAGTATCCAAGGTTTCGCACTGCCACTCATCGCGCAGACCGTCACGGGCTCACCGGCACAGGCGACGCTGCTGGATTCAATCATGACCCTGATATCGTCGGTATTGCGGCTGCCAAGTGGCGTGGTACAAGATAAGTACGACCGCGAAAACTTATGATTGCATTCGGCCTGATTGGTTTCGTACTGTTCGGCATATGCGCGGCCCTAGGATGGGCGGGATTACTCATATACCCGGTGCTGATGGTACTTGCGATATGCCTCGGCATGGGCATGATTGAGACGATTGCGCCCCCGGCGATCACATTTCTGTCCGGCATCGCCATGCAACACTGGGGCTACTCAGTCACGTCCGTGGCTTTGGGCTTGTGCATCGTGGCGGCCGCGATCCCTGCCGTGACAATGAGGGAACTGGTCACACTGCCTAAGCCGGATGGCTGGGAGGACCATATCCGCAAATCCGGGCTCACCAAGTTCTGACAACAAGTAAGGGCGACTATCTCCCGGATTTGTGACGCTCGGCAACCGTCAGCGTCACAAATCCGGGAAGAGGAAGGTGGATACGGTTTCAGCCGCGCGGGCAGCAAGGTGGACAAATCGTTGCCGGGGTGGAATCGCGGCAAGTATGCAAAAGCCTCCCGTTCGCGCGACGCATAAGCGCGCGCAAACGGGAGGCTTCCCAACCGCAGCATCATATGCAGAAATAAGGAGAGTAAGGCATATGCTGCCGCGGTCACACCCCGCCGGGAACCTGCCGCAGGCCGCGTCCGGCATCGAAAGCCCTGCAGTCGATGCGTGCGGCCGGCCGTTCCCGGCGCGGTGGCCATGTCAGACGTCAGTCAGACGTCATCACTTCTGCCAGCCGATGTCCTGCGGCAGGTTGCCGGCGAAGCCGGACGGGCCGTAGTTGGCCAGACCCTTCTTCGCACCGAGGTACGAAGCCGGGTTGGAGACCGGGATGGTGCCATACAGCTTGAGGGCTTCCTTCTCGGCGGCGTTCACGGCCTTGGTCTGCTCGTCATAGTCGGAGAGGTCGCCAGCCTTCTTGACGAGCTCGTCGATCTTCTTGCTGCCCACGTAGGAGTAGTTGGACGAGCCGTCGGAGGTGTACAGCTGCGGGGCGGACGACACGAAGGTCATGGCGCTCGGAGCCTGCCAAGCCATCGGCAGCACCTGGTAGTTGCCGGAAGACACGGTGTCGGAGAACTTGGACTCGGCCACGTTCACGACCTTGACCTTGATGCCGGCCTTCTTCATCATCGCCTGGTAGGCGTTGGCGAGGGCCTGCTGGGTGGCGTCGTCACCGAAGAAAGTGAAGGAGATCTCAAGGGTCTTGCCGTCCTTGGCGTAGTAGCCGTCCTTGCCCATCTTGTAGCCGTCGGCCTCAAGGGTTTTCTTGGCGTTGTCCACGTTGTACTTGGCCTCGGCGGGCAGGTTGTTCTCGTAGCCCTTCTGGAACGGCAGCAGCAGCTCGGAGCCCGGCTGCTCGGCCTTCCAGTTCAGGCCCTGGAACTGCACGTTGTTGTAGGTGTTCACGTCGAAGGCCTGAGTGATGGCCTTACGCACCTGCAGGTCGTCGAGCGGCTTGGACTTGCCGTTGTACTCCAGCACGCGGGTCTTGGTGCTGTAGCCGATGCGCAGCTGGGCGTCCTTGACGGAACGGATGGCCTTGATGTCGTCCTTGGTGAAGGCCTCCACGGCGTCGATCTCGCCGTTCTGGAAGGCGTTGAGGGAGGCGGTGTCGGCCATCTGCTTGTAGACGATCTTGTCCAGCTTCGGCTTGTTGCCCCACCACTTCTCGTTCGGCACGAAGGTGACCTGGGAGTCGGAGAAGGAGTCGACCTTGTACGGACCGGCGGCCCACTCGTTGTGCGGGTTCTTCACCCAGCCCTGGGTGAAGGTCTTCGGGTCGGCGGCCTTCGGGTTCACCAGAGTGCCGAAGACTGCCTGCCACGGGTAGTACGGGGTCTTGTAGGTCACCTTGACCTGCTTCGGGCTGTCGCCCTGCTCAACGCTGGCGATACGGTCGAAGCCGTCGGTGCTCGGCGGGTTGTAGTCCGGGTTGGAGCCGTTGTTGGCTTCCCACGTGGCCTTGAAGGCGGTCCAGTCGATGTCAGAGCCGTCGTTCCACTTGGCCTTCGGGTTGATGTCGTACTGCACGACCATCGGGTCCTTGCTCACGAGCTTCATGTCGGTCAGGAAGTCCGGGTTCACCTTAATCGGGGAGCCATTGACCTGGTCGGTCATGAGCAGGCTGGGCTGGTACCAGCTCCACAGCTCGGACATGTAGCCGGTGTTGCCGTCAGAAGACAGGTAGTTCCAGTTCGGGCCGACTTCGGTGATGGACAGGGTCAGCGTGCCGCCGTCCTTGACGTTGTCACGGCTCTGGTGGTTGTCGTAACGCTCGGTGACCTTCGGCATGGGCAGGTCGCCGGTGTACGACGAATCGATGCCGGCCGGCGGTTCGGTGGCGCTCGAGGTGTTGCTGGAACCGTTGCCATTGCCCGCGCCGCAGCCGGCAAGCAGCATGGCAAGCGCCGCAGTGGCCGCGGCGAGCGCGGTCAGCTTACGTGTCTTGTTCATTGTTATTTCCTCCTCTATATGGTTCCGACCGTCATGCGAAATGGCATGCAACCTGATGGCCGCTCGGTCGGGAAGTGTCATACGGCCGCAGCGCCGGGCGTTCGCCGCGGCAGCGGGCCTGTTGTTCGGCGCTCAGCTTGGGCATGAGCGGGCAGCGGCCCATGAACGGGCAGCCTTCGAACGTCTCGGTGGGGCTGGGCACCTCGCCCTGCAGCACGATGCGCTGGCGGGTGCGTTCCGCCTTCGGGTCCGGCACCGGCACGGCGCTGATGAGCGCCTGGGTGTACGGGTGCAACGGGTGCTCGAACACGTCTTCGGTGTCGCCGGATTCCACGATGCGGCCCAGGTACATCACCGCCACGCGGCTGGAGATATGGCGCACCACCGACAGGTTATGGGCCACGAACAGGTAGGCCACGCCCAGCTTGTTCTGCAGGTCCTCAAGCAGGTTGATCACGCCGGCCTGGATGGACACGTCCAGTGCGGAGACCGGCTCGTCGAGCAGCACGAGCTTCGGGTTGACCGACAGCGCACGCGCGATGGCGATGCGCTGGCGCTGACCGCCGGAGAACTGCGTGGGGGAAACGGTCCACCTGGTCGGGGTTCAGCTCCACCAGACGCATGAGTTCGCCAATGCGTTCGCGGATCTGCTCCTTGGAGTAGTGCTGGACCTTCATCGGCTCGGCCAGGATGTCGTAGATCGGCAGGCGCGGGTCGAGCGAACTCATCGGGTCCTGGAAGACATACTGCACGGCCGAACGCAGCTCGCGGCGCTTCTCGCGCGGAATCTTGTGTTCGAGCTTGGTGCCGAACATCTCGATCTCGCCGTCCTGCGGCTGCTTGAACGCCATGATCTCCATGAGTGTGGTGGACTTGCCCGAGCCGGACTCGCCCACGAGCGCCACGGTCTCGCCTTCGCGCACGTCCAGCGTCACGTCGTCCACGGCCTTGACCTCGCCGATCTTGCGACGCAGGAAGCCGCCGGCGGTCAGCGGGAAGGTCTTGCGCATGTGCTTGACGTCGAGCACCATCTTGCGTTCGTCGCGCGGGATGCCGGCGAACTTCGACTTGGCGGCCTCGGCCACCGTGTACACGTCGTGGAAGGTCAGGCCCTTGCTCACGATCTCCTGGGTGCGGTGGCAGGCCACGAACTGGCCCGGGCGGCCCGGCACCGGCTCCATGGCCGGCTCGGTGGTGTGGCATATGTCGGTGGCCAGCGGGCAGCGCGGCGCGAACGGGCAGCCCTTGGGCATGTTGACCAGGTTCATCGGGGAGCCAGGAATCGGCACCAGACGGCTGTTGCGTTCGCGGTCGGAACGCGGCACGGCACCCAGCAGGCCCATGGTGTACGGCATGGCCGGGTGGTCGAAGATGGAGTCGACGTCCGCCTTCTCGACCGGGCGGCCGGCGTACATGACGACGATGTCGTCGGCCACGCCGGCGATCACGCCCAGATCGTGGGTGATGAAGATGACGGCCGCGCCGGTTTCACGCTGGGCCTTGCGCAGCACTTCGAGCACCTGGGCCTGGATCGTCACGTCCAGTGCGGTGGTCGGTTCGTCGGCGATGATCACGTCCGGGTCGTTGGCAATGGCCATGGCGATCATCACGCGCTGGCGCATGCCGCCGGAGAACTCGTGCGGGAAGGACTTCAGGCGGTCCTCCGGGTCCGGGATGCCGACCAGGTTCATGAGCTCGATGGAGCGGTCGTGAATCTGCTGTTCGGTCATCTTCGGATTGTGGGTGACCAGCGCTTCCTTGATCTGGTCGCCGATGGAGAACACCGGGGTCAGAGCGGAGAGCGGGTCCTGGAAGACCATGGCGATGCCCTTGCCACGAATCTCGCTCATCTCAAGATCGGACTTGCTGAGCAATTCCTCGCCGTGGTAGGTGATGGAGCCCTTGACGCTGGCGTTCTTGTCCAGCAGGCCCATGATGGCCATGGAGGTCACGGACTTGCCGGAGCCGGACTCGCCCACGATGCCGAGGGTCTTGCCGGGGTACAGGTCGAAGTTCATGCCGCGCACCGCGCGCACGGTGCCGGCTTCGGAAGCGAAGCTGACGGTGAGGTCGCGTACTGAAATCACCGGTTCGGATGCCATGCCTTGCGCTCCTGTGGTGTCGGGGTTGGTGTTGGTTGTTACGTTGCTTGCGTTGCGTTCGTCGCTCATGATGCCCGTCTCCCCTCTCACTCGGCCTTGCCGCCGGAGCGGGAGTACGGGTCGATGGCGTCGCGCAGGCCGTCGCCGATCAGCTGCACGGAGAAGGTCAGGACGATCAGCACCACGGACGGGAAGACCAGCACCCACGGCGAGGTCTGCACCACGGACTGGCCGGCGTTGAGCAGCGTACCGAGCGAGGTGTCGGGCGCCTTGATGCCCAGGCCCAGGAAGCTCAGCGAGGTCTCGCTGTTGACCGCGCCAATCACGCCGAGCACGGTGTTGATGACCAGCACCGAACCCAGGTTCGGCACCAGGTGGCGCACGATGATGGTGAAGGACGGCACGCCCATGAACTTCGCCGCGCGGATGTATTCGCGGTCGCGCAGGCTCAGGGTCAGCGTGCGCAGCGTACGCGCATAGCCGACCCAGCCGAACGCGGTCAGGCCGATGGCCAGCCACAGCCAGTCGCTGCCGCCGGCCGCCATGCCGACGATCAGGGCGATGAGCAGGAAGGACGGCACGACGAGCAGCATATCCAGCAGCCACATGCCGACCTTCTCGAACCAGCCTTCGAAGAACGCCACGGCCGTGCCCACCAGGGCGGCGATGATCGTGGTGCCGAACGAGCTGAAGATACCGATGGTCAGCGAGCGGCCGAGGCCACGGATAATCATCGCGTACATATCCGAGCCACCGACCGTGGTGCCCAGCCAGTGCTGGGCGGACGGCGGCGAGGCGAGGGCGGCGAAATCAGGCTCGTCGTAGCTCCACTGGGAGAATTTCGAGCCGAAAATCGCCAAGAGAATCAGCAGGATCAGCACCACCAGACCTACCACGGCCGAGGGGCGGCGCATGAAGCGGCGCACGTACAGCTGCATGCGGCCGGTGCGGTGGAAGTCGTCGTTGCTGGAAGCCTCCTGGGCGTTCTTGGCGTCGGCGGACTGCGGTTCGCTGCCCTGCGGATCGGTGAGTTCCATATCCTGGGCGACGGCGTCGGAGACCATGTTCTCGTTGTCGTTCATCATGTTTGATCGTCCTTTGCGCGGGGCTCAGCTCAGTCGGATGCGCGGGTCAAGCCAGGCGGAGAAGATATCCGCCAGCAGCGCGCCGGTCAGCGTGCACACGCCACCGAACGCGGCCACGGCCACGGCACCGTTGATGTCGTTGTTGGCGATGGTCTGGGTGAAGTACATGCCCAAGCCGTTGATAGCGAACACGTTTTCGGTGATCACCGCGCCGGTGAACACACCGGCGATGGAGAAGGCCACATCCACGGCGGTCGGAATCAGCGAGGTGCGCAGCGCGTGGCGGCGAATGGCCGCGTTGAGCGTCAGGCCCTTGGCGCGGGCGGTGCGCACGTAGTCGGCGTTCATGGTGTCGAGCAGGTACGTGCGCTGGGTGAGGTGGTAGCCCACCATGCCCGGAATCGTCATCACGATGGTGGGCAGGATCAGGTGCTGCAGGTAGTCAAACACCCAGAGCACCGGGTTGGAGCCTTGGTAGGAGTGCAGGCCGGTCACGTAGAACGCGCGGCTGCCCACGATGTTGTTGAAGTTGATGGCCAGCAGCACCACCATCAGGCCCATGACGGCGGCCGGGACCACCAGGAAGAACGTTGCGGTGGTGTTGAGCACGCGGTCCTGCCACTTGTACTGGCGGATGGCCGTGTACACGCCGATGCTCACGCCGAAGAGGATGGAGAGCACGGTGGCGAGCGTCACCAGCTGCAGCGAAGCGGAGATACGGGAGGCGATGGCCGGCGCCACCGGCGACTAGTCCGGGCTCAGGCCCCAGTTCCATTGGGTGAGGATGCCCTTGAGCCAGCGGAAGTAACGGATGACGACCGGCGTCTGATCGTTGATGTTGGCCAGATCGAGCGACCGGTTGATCGACTCGATCGGCGGATGCGGATTGCGCGACATGTAGTTCGAACGCGGATCCATGAATGCGCTGGCCAGGAAATACGTCATCGATACTGCCACGAACAGCATGATCACGTAGTTCACAATGCGCTTGATGATGTACTTGAACACCCAACCACCTCCCAGATAACTGGGGAAGTGATACCTCCCCCGCTCAAAACCACAAATTAAGTTCAATATATGGAATATGGGTATTGACTTTTCCGACTTTTTCCTGTATGGAAAACTGCGAAAACACTTACTGCATATTGGGCAAACATCCGTTTGTTAATTTTGTATTTCCTGAGCCTTTGCTGGACATGCCTTATACTTTCGTGTCAGCAGTCCGCCGGCCCGGATGGTGACAGTCCCCGCCGCCGGCAACGGATTATCCATCAGCATCAGACAGGGGCATCATGACGACAGACGCCAGCGCACGGGCCATCAAACCCGAACTTCTGCGTACGTACACCGAGGATTTCAACAAGGACCGCGCCAACCTGATCGCGGCGGACGCGGCGGTTTCGGCCGGCGTGCTCAAGGCGGCCACCGACTATCGCGGCGTGCGTGCGCTGCCGCGCGACTTCTCCATCGAACTCAAGCAGGGTTCGATCACCAATCAGGAGCGTTCCGGCCGTTGCTGGATGTTCGCCTCCCTGAACACGCTGCGTTACGAACTCATGCATCGCTGGAATCTTGAGGATTTCGAGTTCTCCGAGACCTACCTGTTCTTCTGGGACGCGATGGAGAAGTCGAACACTTATCTGGAGAACGTGCTGCGCACGCTCGACGAAGCGACCGATTCGCGTCTGTTCGAAGCCATCAACTGGGGCCCGTCCGACGACGGCGGCTGGTGGCAGATGTTCGCCGCGCTGGTGAACAAGTACGGTCTGGTGCCCAAGAGCGCCTACCCGGAGTCTGAGAACTCCCGTAATTCCGATGATTTCAAGCAGTACCTCAACTCCAAGCTGCGCGAGTTCGCAGCCGAGCTGCGCCGCCGTTCGGCTGCGGGCGCTGGCGAGGACGAGCTGCGCACGCTGAAGGACGAGTACATGGGCACCGTGTACCGCATCTGCGCCGTGTCGCTTGGCGAGCCGCCGGAGAAGTTCGACTTCTTCGCGCGCACCAAGGATGACGCCGAGGACGATAAGAAGTGCGTCGGCAAGGCCTGCAAGTGCAAGGCCGATGCCGACGGCAAGGACGAATCCTGCAAGTGCGAGGACGAGTCCGACGCCAAGGCGTGCAAGTGCGATAAGGACAAGGACAAGACCGGCAAGGACGAGCGCCCGCAGATCCGCGAGATCGGCATCACCCCGCTTGAGTTCTACAAGAAGTACGTGCCGGTGGACGTCAACGATTTCGCGACGCTGGCCAACGCCCCACTCAAGAACCGCCCGTTCAACCGGCGCTACCGCATCCGCTTCAGCGCGAACGTGGTCGAGGCTGGCGATATGGAGTTCGTCAACGTGCCGCTGGACGTGTTCAAGAAGGCCGCGCTTGACCAGCTCACCGCCGGCCACCCGATCTGGTTCGCCTGCGACTGCACGCAGTTCGCCCTGCGCAAGGACGGTTTCTTCGACCAGTCCGTGGTGCGCGTCGACCAGCTGTTCGGCACCGAATTCACCGGCGACAAGGCCCACGGCCTCGAATACGGCGACAGCCCGAGCAACCACGCCATGACCTTCACCGGCGTGAACCTCGGCGAGGACGGCAAGCCGAACCGCTGGAAGGTGGAGAACAGCTGGGGCAAGGACTCCGGCAAGGACGGCTACTACGTCATGTCCGACGCCTGGTTCGACCGCTACGTCACCGAGCTCATCATCCGCAAGGAATACCTCGACGACGCCACCCGCGCCCTGCTCACCACCGAACCGGTCGAGCTCGACCCCTGGCAGCCACTGACCCGCCGCTGCCGCTGACGTTCCGCTGGCGGGAGCATATATTATGCCTCTTCTCTCTGTTCAGAGAGAAGAGGCATTACGTTATGCGAGTACGCCCGGCCGCACCTATTCGAGACTATCGCGGCTGAGCTGAGCAAAAGTGCCGTCATCATCGGCCAATTGCCGGTAGGTTCCGGCCTCGCTAATTGTTCCGAACTAGTTATCCACAGAGTTATCCACATCTCCCGCAAGCTAGAGCCACATACCCCGGTTTTCATAGCGAGCATGTGACCGCTGCGCTACGGTGGCGTCATGAACGACATATTGCCCACTCCACCGCCCGGCGTATTCGACGACGAACCGTCCGGCTGGACCCGGCCCCACACACCGGGCGTTGCGTCTGCGCGCACCATCAATCCTGAGCTACGTTCATCACCACGTATGGCGAGTTCCGCGCCAACTGTGATTACAGGCCCTGTGTCGCCAGCAATGAGCGAAACCCTCACCCAACGTAAGCGGGAAATGCTTAAACGATGCACGGACGCCGCGCAACAGCTCAGGCAACCGGTGCTCTTCGGCATGGCCACATCGCTGATACTGCAATCCGTGCCGCTTCCCAAGGATTGCGATATCGACCCCGCCGAGCTCCATACCGTCTCCGACTCACACCGCACACGAATACGTGCCATCGTGCCGCCAACGACACCACACATCTGGAAGCCGCTGAGCGATGCGCACAATGTGCGTATCAACAAACATGTGTACGCACTGGATCTGATACACACTTGGGCACAACTCGCCGCTCATATATCGCTCGAATCGCTGGTCATACTTGGCGACGCAATCCTTACGGCAATCGCCCGCAAGCCGGGTCTGGCGAACGGCCGCACTGCTGACGGCATTTATCAGGACTTCGTGCGGCAAGTCACTGGACTCCCGAAATTCAACGCAAAATCCAAGTGCATGATCGCTCTTGCATTCATTACGCCCCGCGTGGACTCTCCGATGGAATCAAAGACCCGCATCGCGACGACGAAATACGGGCTTCCGCCAGCCGTGACAAATTACACGGTGCCCGGCGCGACATTCAGCAACGGTGCGCCGATAACGCTCGATCTCGCTTGGCCCGAATTTCGCGTCGCCATCGAATATGACGGCGATCATCATCGCACAGACAAGGCCCAGTGGCGGCGAGACAACGACAAGCGCGAACTGCTGCGACATCATCATTGGATCGTCATCATCGCCACTGCCGCGAACATGGCCGATGAGCCATCCCAAGCCGAACTCGCCTACCGGGTCGGGCGGCAGTTGGCATTGCGAGGTGCCGTATTCGATTTCACTTTGACGGCAACGCCACTCGATGAGCTCGCCCGGCGGAGGCGACGAAGAATATAACGTTTATCGCGAAAGTCGTACAGTATCCATGTTGCGCCGACGCTGCGCGACTCGGTGTCCGTGTCCGATGTCCCGGTAGCGATGTCAATCGATTTATGTGTGGACCGGGCCAGATTTCGCTGTCCCGGTTCTCCATTTCGCCCCTTTTTGAGCAACCAAGACAAAATTTCATTCACCTATCACCCCACCGTGCAATATTCGCCATCGTACATCGGCGGAATTCCGGGGTTTTGGGATTACGGATAATGGGCGTTTACAAGGGGGCTGTCCCGGTTCCCAATAAGAAGCCGAAATCACGAACTGGGACAGCGAAATCTGTCCCGGTAATCGCGTCAATCGGTTGCCGTCATCACCGGAACATCAACTGCGCATAGGTCGAACGCTTCAATGCGCAACAGGCATGCGACCATATCACGATAGCGATATTCCGACGGAAGTATGGGACTCACCACGCGACCAATATTATTTGCCGAGCTTTGGAGCCTCGTGCTTGGCGTGGCGGATCACGGCATCGGGGAAACCGGCGTGGATGTAGTCGGACAGCATCCGCAATAGCCTCTCGTCAAAGGTGTGCCGCTCATCGCTGCTGGCATCGATCAGGATGAAATCCCATGAGTATTCGGTGTCACCGTCGTTGATGATGAGTCCGCGGCCAGTGATTTTTGCGGCCAGCAACGCAGCAATCTGCATGGAGCCCCGCTTGATAAGGGCTGATTCCGCTTGGGTCAGGTTGCCCGGAAATGTGACGGTATACACCATTAGTTCACCCCCTTCTTTGTTATTTTCTAGAACAGCAATGCCTTATTGTAAACAGAAAACACTCTGTTATAATCCCTTTTTCAATATGCGCCCCTGGCATTCCCAGCATCAAAAAAGAAACCCGACGGAGGGGGCCGCCGGGTGAGAGAGAAGAGAGAAGAAGGGTTCAGTTATGGGGTTCGAAGAACCTCGCCACCGGTATGAACTTCATTCCGTTGACATCTTCTATATAACCGCTCCATGCTTGGCGAATTGATGTGCTTGTCTGGGAAAAGTCTTGGCGGAGTGTGACGAATTTGTGACGCCCGCCGACAACCGGCCTCGCATTGTCGGGGCTTGACCGCACATACGGCAACGGGCCACCTCGCAACACTTCATGTGCGAGGTGGCCCGTCAGCTACGAGCTAGCAATGCCGAATCACTCGGCGGCGAGTTTGGCCTTCTCGGCGGCCAGACGCTCGGCCTCGGCGGCACGGCGAGCAGCCAACGCTTCATCGAAGCGAGCCAGCTCCTCTTCCACGGCCTCGGTCGGAATCTTGGCGAAGATCGGCGCGGGCTTAGGCACCACGGCGCCGACCTCGATTGCCTCGCTCTTCCACGGGTGCACGTTCACACCGAGCTCGTAATCGCCGGTGATGATCGGGTACGTGAAGCCGGGCTTGTCGAGATCCTCGACTTCCTTGAGCTCGGGCAGCGGCGAGAATGTACCGGTGCCGCCGAGCGCCTCCCACACTTTCTGTGCGGAATGCGGCAGGAACGGTGCGAGCAGGTGGTTCGCGTCAGACACGGCCTGGGCGGCCACGTGCAGCACGGTGCCGAGACGGGCCTGGTCGTCCTTGATCTTCCACGGTTCGGTGGCAGAAATGTACTTGTTGATGTCGCCGACCACACGCATCGCCTCGGACAGGGCGTGCTTCTGGTGGTGGGTTTCGATGGAGGAGCCGACCACGTCGAACGCGGCGGAAGCCTCTTCCAGAAGGCCACGGTCTTCGTTGGTCATCGAATCCTCGTCCAGCGGCGGAATCTCGCCGAAGTTCTTGTTGATGAGGTTGGCCACGCGGTTCACCAGGTTGCCCCACGAGGAGGCGAGCTCCTCGTTGTTGTGGCGCACGAACTCGGCCCACGTGAAGTCGGAATCCGAGGATTCGGGGCCAGCCACGGAAATGTAGTAGCGCACGGCGTCCACGGGGTAGCGGGCGAGGATGTCCTTGACGTAGATCACGATGCCGCGGGAGGAACTGAACTTCTTGCCTTCCATGGTCATGAACTCGCTGGCCACCACCTGCTCAGGCAGGTTGAGCGGACCCATCGGGCCGGTTTCGCCGCCCTTGGAGCCCTTGCCGTTGTACGCCAGCATTTCGGACGGCCAGATCTGGGAGTGGAAGGTGATGTTGTCCTTGCCCATGAAGTAGTAGGCCGGGCACTTCGGGTCGTTCCACCATTCGCGCCACTTCTCCGGGTCGCCCTGGCGGCGGGCCCATTCGATGGAGGCCGACAGGTAGCCGATCACGGCGTCGAACCACACGTACAGCTTCTTGTTCGGGTTGTCGATCCAGCCCTTCACCGGCACCGGGATACCCCAGTCGATGTCACGGGTGATGGCGCGCGGCTTAACTTCCTTGAACAGGCCAAGCGAGAAGTTGATGACGTTGGTACGCCAGCCCTTGCGGGTCTCCAGCCACGCCTTGTTGGCTTCGGCGAGCGCCGGCAGGTCGAGGAAGTAGTGCTCGGTCTGCTCGAAGCGCGGGGTTTCGCCGTTAATCTTGGAGACCGGGTTGATGAGCTCGTCCGGGTCAAGCTCGTTGCCGCAGGCGTCGCACTGGTCGCCACGCGCACCTTCGGCATGGCAAATCGGGCACTCGCCCTCGATGTAGCGGTCGGGCAGGGTACGGCCGGTGGACGGGCTAATCGCCACCTGCTGGGTGCCCTTGTAGATGTAGCCGTTCTCCAAGCACTGCTTGAACATCTCCTGCACCACGTGCTCGTGGTTACCGGTGGTGGTGCGGGTGAACAGGTCGTAGCTCAGGCCGAGGTCGCACAGATCCTTGGCGATCACGCGGTTGTAACGGTTGGCCAGTTCCTGGGCAGTGAGACCTTCCTTCTCCGCCTCGACGAGAATCGGGGTGCCGTGCTCGTCGGTGCCGGACACCATGAGCACATCATTGCCCTTCATGCGCTCGTAGCGCGCGTAGACGTCGGAAGGCACACCAAATCCCGCAACGTGACCGATATGACGGGGGCCGTTTGCATACGGCCAAGCAACATTCACCAAAACATGACTCATAAGGCTTGATTATCCGGCGCGGCGGGGACACGCCCGGATAGCTGCCGCGCCGCCATCCTCATCCCACTCACCTATCCGCCCGCAACTTCCCCACATACTTATCCGTACACCTCTTGCGCGCTTATCCACATACGCATTCGCACACGTATCCGTACGTACATCCGTACACACGTCCACGCACATCCGCACGCATGTCCACGCACATCCGCACGCACGTCCACCTGTCGATATCCACCGAGTTATCCACATCATTCGCGCACCTAGTGAAGTTATGCACTTATCCACCGTTTTCGCCTATCCGGTGGCGCGCAAGTCGCATTTCTGCATATTGTTCGGTCATGGATATCACAGCAGGTCCGATGACGAACATCACAACAGTCGCCTCGCCGGCAACCGCGCAGCCCGCGGTGCCGCCGATACTGTTTACCAAGGATCTGCCGGGACCGCTCAGCCTTAACCGTCTGGCCGCCTTCGGCGCGTTACGTAAGCTCGACGATTCCGCCGGCTACTGGATCGAGCATTCGGGCACACTGTATGGTCGCGCAAAAATCGTCGCGGAGGTCGCCCCGTTTGGCACTGTGGTGTGTTCGATGACCGCCGCTTGGGTATGGCTGGGAGGCCCCGACTTTCCGAGCACCATAGACGTGATCTCCACATCGCACTTCCGCTCGGCATCCGTCAGCCGCCGCATCCGCGTATTCAAAAGATTGACGTTGCCGGAGCAAATCATCAAGCTCGGCGGGCTGCCTGTCACCACGCCAGCCCGTACGGCTTGCGACCTGGTGATGAGTCCTGAAGACATCCCCGATCCTTCCACCATCAACGCGCTGGTGTGCCGACTGATGTCCGCGTACCAGTTTCGGCCAAACGACTGTCTGCAAATCGTCAAGGAGCATCGGCATCACAAGTATGCCGGACGCGCACGCATGTTTTTTGAATCGGTGCAGAAGGAGATTGACGAACCGGCTTTGGAGCAATGCGCATGACGAGGGGATTCATCGCCAAAGGACATCGCAGAGGCCGCCATGCCGCTCACCGTTTACGGCATTTGCGGCAGGCGCAACGGTTGCCTCGCCACGCGGCGGCGGCACACTCATCCGAATCCGCATCGCGCGCAATCTCGGATATGACCGCGCCGCCTGAACCACCCATCAGACTTACGCCCGCGGTGGCATGTTCGCCCGATACGGATGTTGCCGTGCTCTGGCACATCGCATATCACGTGCCCGAACTGCGTAAATGGCTGGTTGCCAATCCCAAAGCCGACGCGCCTTTGCTGGAATTGGTCTCGCAGCGTGGTGGGCCCGGGGTCCGGCAGGCGTTGGAAATATTGTTCGAGTCGATGGAAGCGTAACGGGGAGATAATCGCCGGCTGCTGCGCTATCCCTTGATTTTCAGCACAGCCGCATACACCTGCTTGCGATTGGCCAACGATCCGTCAGCCAGTGGATGCTCCTGCACCACTTGCGCGATGGCGTCCTTGATACGCAGGCCGTCCTCCAAAGCACGGTCGATGGAGAGCACGGCCATGTCATCCACGCTCAACGTACTGGGCGCGGCCGCTTCGGCCTCCTCGTTGGACGCGCCGCCGATGACCAGCACCATCTCGCCACGGGGCGGATCATCAATCACACTTTGGCGAATCTCGCCAATCGGGCCGCGACGAATCTGCTCATAATCCTTGGTGAGTTCGCGGCACAGGGCCATCGGGCGATTCGGGCCGAACGCGTCCAGCAGATCGTCCATCGAATCGGCAATGCGATGAGGCGTCTCGTAGAACACGATGGTGCGGCGTTCGGGCAACAGCGTGCGCAGATACTGCACGCGCTCGGAATGCTTTCGCGGCAGGAAGCCTTCGTAGCAGAAGCGGTCGGTGGGCAGGCCGGAGAGGGCGAGCGCGTCGAGCACAGCGGAGGGGCCGGGCGCGCAGGTGACGGGCAGACCGCGTTCAATGGCACGGCGCACGATGGCCAAGCCGGGGTCGTTGATGGTGGGCATGCCGGCGTCGGATACGACGAGCACGGTGGCGCCGGTTTCGACCTGGTCGAGCAGGCCGTCGGCCTTGTCGCGCTCGTTGTGGTCGTGATAGGCGATGACGCGACCGTTCACATAGACGCCGAGGCGACGGGCGAGATCGTAGAGGCGGCGCGTGTCTTCGGCGGCCACGATATCGGCCCGTTCCAAGAGGGCCACCAGACGGGCTGAAGCGTCGCCGACATTGCCGATCGGGGTGGCGGCGAGCACCACGGTGCCGGCGGGGATGGTCACGGCCGATTCGCGGGATTGGGCGACGGCGGATTCGCCGGCATGAACTTCATCATTGCGTTCAGGCACTTGCGTCACGCTACCGTCAGCGTCATACTGCTCATTCAACTCATCTGCGCTTGTCATACTCCCAGTATTGCCCATGCCACAGAGCAATCCACGACAATCCATGGCGAAATCGAGGCATTCTCCCTTTGCAGGGGCTGATTTCACATGTTCCGGAGGTCTACTTCCGTTTCAAGGGGCTCCTCATCCGGTGAAGCACCGATACAAACGGCTTTGACGCAACGCTATTCCGCCATTTTGGCGGCGTATCTACTTGACCATCAGCCCCTCGAAACGCAAGTAGACCTCCGGCAAACCCCAAATCAGCCCCTTGAAACGCGAGATGGCAGAATTTCAACGAAAACAAATGAAAAGACCCTCTGCGGTGGAATGAATGCAGAGGGTCTCGTGGAGCTGACGGTAGTCGAAACCGCGACCTCTTCGATGCGAACGAAGCGCTCTACCAACTGAGCTACAGCCCCTTGGATGTTACTTTGCTCCGCAAAGCAACTCGCAACAATATAGTACGGAGTGCGGTCAAACGCAATTTGACGCCGAAGTGTCGCACGCGTGTCGACACGGTAACGTTTCGGTGTCGCAGACGGGGCAAGTCACCCACACCGCTCCGCATGGATACCGCGGCGGCACCCGGCAACGTCATCACGTCGCCAGCACGCCCAGCACCTTCTTTTCGTTGTAGAACGCGAACACGATGCCGCCCAAGCCGCACAGCACGGCCGCGCACACGGCGGCGATGCGGTAGCCCGCGCCGGACGCCATGCCGATGGTGGAGACGCCGGTGAACAGCAGCATGGCCACGGACTGGCCCATCTTCATCGCAAAGGTGCGGGCCGCGTAGAACATGCCCTGACGGTCCTGGCCGGTGGTCTTGGAACTGGCGTCGGCGATATTCGCCACGATGGCCTGCGGCAGGATGCCGAACGCGGCCATCGGAATCGCGCCGACCACCGAGAGCACCAAACCCTGGGCCATCGCCGGAATGAAGCCGAGCACGGCCGAACCAAGGGCGCCGGCAAATGCGAACGCACAGGTGAAGATCACGAAGGCAACCAGCAGCAGCCTCTTCTTGCCGACCTTATTGGCCAGAATATTGACCGGCAGATAGAACAGCACAGAGACGCCGGTCATGAGCACGAAGTAGATGGTCGTGGTGGTTTCCGGCAGCTTGAGCAGGCTGGTCACGAAGAACGGCAGACCGGTCTGGAAGGTGGTGATGGCCACCCAGTAGACCACGTCAGAACACACGAACTTGCGGAATTCGCCGTCGCCGAACGTCTGCTTCAGGGATTCGATGGCCGATTCGGAGGTGGGCTGGGAGTTGACGTAGTCCTTCTCGCGGATGGCCAGCGGCGGCACCAGCATGCACACGAACGCCACGGCGGCCATGATGGTGAAGGTCACGCGGATGGCGGTGATACGGCCCATCATCGGCACGAACGCGCCCCAAATCACCGGCGCCACGTACGCGATGGCCGTGCCGGCCACCCAAGTGAAGGAGATGGCGGTGGAGATGGTGAGTTGCTGCTTGGAGTCGTGGCCGAGTTCGGCGATGAGCGCGTTGTACGGCGTGCAGTAGAACGTGAGGACGATGTAGTAGCCGATCACGGTGACGAACAGGAACGCCGCGTTCACCCAGCCGGTGCCGTTGATCGGACTCCAGAACACGAGTACGGTGACCACCGCGAGCGGCAGGGCGGCGAATTTCAGGAACGGCATACGGCGGCCGGATTTGGCGTCGCAACGGTCGGAGAGGGACGCCACGGCCGGGTCCACGAACGCGTCGAAGAATCGGGCGAAGGCGGTGATGCCGCCCACCACGGTCACGATGCCGAGAACGACCAGGCCCTGCGGCACGAATACGGTCTGACCTTGGGAGATGGTCTCCTGGTCAGGTTGGTAGAAATACACGAGCCAGTTGGAGATGATGCCGGAAAGCAGCGCCCACCCGAACTGGCCGACCGCAAACGCCCACACTTTGGCGATGGGGAGATCTTTGATGGCTGATTTCGCCGGTGCAACTTGCGCGCCCGTTACACTTGCTGTAGTCGTATTGCCCATTCCCCATAACCTCCGAATCAACATTGACACAGTGTCAAAATCCAGTATACACCGGCACACCATGCGCTCTACGATAGTGGGCATGACAAGTCTGACCGAGCAACTGCCATACGTATACGCTTTTCCTGATGCGTTGGGGACCGGATTACTGGTGCACACCGAGAGCGTATTGGACGATGAGATACGCGATCGTATTGGCTCGTTCATCCATGAATATGAGGTTGTATTATCTCGATTCCGCGATGATTCCATCGTCGGCCGGATGCGCACGGCCGCACATGGCGGCACGTTCGATTTTCCCGACTGGGCATCGGGTCTGTTTGGCCTGTACGACCGCCTGTTTGCGGCAACCGATGGGGCGACCGACCCGTGCGTGGGCGAGGATTTGATTCGGCTTGGCTACGACGAGTCGTATTCGTTTGCGGCTACGCCCGATGCCGCCGAACATGCAGGCGCGATCCACGGACGAGCCGTTTGGTCAGCCGATGTTGAGCGGCACGGCACCACACTTATCGCCCACAGCCCAGTCGCGCTCGATTTTGGTGCGTGCGGTAAGGGGTATTTGGTGGATTTGCTTGCGGGGATGTTGGGCGATGGCGCGGGCCACCCTCAACCCATTCAATACGTCATCGACGCCGGGGGTGATTTGCTAGTGCATACGGACGAACCAATCACCATCGCCCTTGAAGATCCTGCCGATCCGGCCAACGCCGTAGGTACGGTCGAAATCAGCCACGGCGCATTCTGCGCGAGCTCCCCCAGCCGCCGCCACTGGTCTGACGCCGCAGGTCACCAACTTCACCATCTGCTCAACGCCATCGACGGACTACCGGTTGACGATGTAGCCGCCACATGGGTGGCCGTCACGCCGCCATCGAGCGCCATAACCACGAAGACATCGACGCATGGCAGCAATGCCTCGACAACGGCAAACCGCGATACCGACGATTCGTCGAACACCGTTGCGGCACACGTCCCTGTCACACTGGCCGACGGCCTCGCCACCGCCCTGTTCACCACCCCGGCCACCCAGCTGCGCGCTCACTTCCCCTTCGAATGCGCCATTCTCAACGCCAACCGCACCGCCGCCCAATCCCCCAATTTTCCCGGCGGCTTTTTCACACACTAATGTACGAAATCATCAGTATCACATCCCTCGGGTGGACCGATGGGTTGCTCCCCCCAGTCAGCTACGCTGACAGCTCCCCTCGGAGAGGGGAGCCGAGTATAGCTAATCCGCTAATCCGCTAACGCAGGAAACAATCCGTCAGTCAGCGAGTGCGAACTGGCTGTTGTAGAGGTCGGCGTAAAAACCGTCCGCCGCCAGCAGCTCGTCGTGCGTGCCGCGCTCGATCACGTCGCCGTGGTTCATGACGAGAATCATGTCGGCGTCGCGAATCGTGGAGAGGCGGTGCGCGATCACAAAGCTCGTACGCCCCACGGTCAGCGCGTCCATGGCCTTCTGGATCAGCTCTTCGGTGCGGGTATCGACCGAGGAGGTGGCCTCGTCGAGAATCAGAATCGGCGCGTCCTGCACCATCGCACGGGCGATGGTCAGCAGCTGCTTCTGGCCCTGGGAGAGCGACGACTTGTCGTCGAGCACGGTGTCATAGCCGTCCGGCAGCGAGCGGATGAAGTGGTCGAGGCCCACGGCCTTGCACGCATCCTCGATCTGCTTGTTGGTCACGCCGGGCTTGGAGTAGGCGATGTTCTCGCGCACAGTGCCGCGGAACACCCACGTATCCTGCAGCACCATGGAGAACTGGTCGTGCACGTTCCAGCGCGGCACGGACTTGGTGTCCACGCCGTCAATCGCAATCGAGCCGCCGGAAATCTCATAGAAGCGCATGAGCAGGTTGACCATGGTGGTCTTGCCGGCACCGGTCGGGCCGACGATGGCGACCTTCTGCCCGGCCTTGACGGAGGCGGAGAAGTCGTGGATGATCGGCTTGCCCGGTTCGTAACCGAACTGTACGTGGCTGAATTCCACGTCGCCCTTCACTTCGTGGCCGTTGGTCCCAAGCAAAGCGGACTTGCCGGATTCGTCCTCCATCTCCGGCTCCTCAAGGAAGCCGAACACGCGTTCGGCGGCCGCCGCGCAACGCTGCAGGTTCTGGAAGGCCTGGGCGAACTGCGCCAACGGCTGGGTGAACAGGCGGACATACATCATGAACGCCACGATCACGCCGAACTCGATCTGCCCGTCGAGCGCGAGCGCCGCGCCCACCACGCACACCACCACGTAGCCGAAGTTGCCCACGAAATTCATGAGCGGCATCATCAGGCCGGAGAGGAACTGCGACTTCCAGCCGGACTCGTAGAGGTCCGAGTTGTACTTCTCGAAGCGACGAATCGAATCGGCCTCGCCGTTGTATGCCTTGACGATGAGGTGACCGGCGTACATCTCCTCCACGTGGCCGTTGACGTCACCCAGCGCCATCTGCTGCCGGGCGAAGTACTTCTGGGAGGACTTCATGATGGCCATCATGATGATCAGGCCGATGAGGCTGGCACCGATGGCGCACAGGGTCATGATCACGTTGTTGTAGAACATCATCACCAGCGCGCCCACGAACAGCGTCACCGAGGTAATCAGCGAGCCGAGCGACTGGCCCAGCGTCTGGCCGATGGCGTCCACATCGTTGGTGATGCGCGACAGCACGTCGCCGTAGCTAACCTTGTCGAAGTATTTGAGCGGCAGTTTGTTGATTTTGACCGAGATGGACTCGCGCAGTCGCTGGGCGGTGCGCTGGGTGACGTTGGCCATCATCCAGCTTTGCACGTAGCCGAGCACGGCGTAGCCCACGTACAGGGCCACCAAAGTCCAGGCGATGTGGCCCACCGTGCCGAAATCTACCGAGTTCATCACCGGTCTGCCGTTAACGATGGCGGGCAGACCTTTGACGATCTCGTTGGTCATGTCCTTGAGCTTGTCCGGGCCGACGATCTGGCAGACGGTGCCGGCCGCGCCCAGGATGAGCGCGATGATGATGACGGGAAGATAGTTGCGGCAGTAGTTCACGAGTTTGCCCATGACTTTGCCGAAATCATGGGGCTTTTCGACGGCACGCCTGCCGCCCATTGGTCCTCTTGGCATTTGTTTTACTCCTTAAAAGTCCGTATTGACCTCCCTCTGATGAGGGAGGTGGCGCGAAGCGCCGGAGGGAGAGAAGCCGTACGCGACTACCCCTCAGTCAGCTGTGCTGTTTTATTCGCTCGCTTATCAGCTCGTCTTCGCCTGGGAACAGCCCACTGGGCTGTTCCCTTTACGGCTCAGCCCCTGACATGGGGAGCTACCGCTGCCGCCCCCCCTACGCCGTAAGCTCCGACTGGCTGAGCTGGGATTCGGCGATCTGGCGGTATACGTCGCAGTTGTCGAGCAGTTCCTTGTGCGTGCCCTGACCCACGACCTTGCCGTCGTCGAGCACGACGATGCGGTCGGCGTTCATGATGGTGCCGATGCGCTGGGCCACGATGAGCTTGGTGGAATCCTTGGCCTCGCGGGCGAGCGCGTCGCGCACCTCGCGGTCGGTCTTGAAGTCGAGCGCGGAGAACGAGTCGTCGAAAATCAGGATTTCCGGGTGACGGTACACCTGTCTCTTATACACATCTGACGCTGCCGA
>ENA-OXRK01000304-OXRK01000304.1-human-gut-metagenome-genome-assembly--contig:-NODE-304-length-22060-cov-7.4259_pt1 | contig 22060 bp, 19 predicted proteins | sample MGYA00249590_ERZ652579 | MGnify/ENA primary metagenome ERZ652579 (study PRJEB26925, sample SAMN05826952) | human gut metagenome | biome: ENVO:2100002; feature: ENVO:00000062; material: ENVO:00002003...
CCTTCGGGTTGTCCTGCAGGCACGGGTACTCGCAGTAGTTGATGAAGCCGCCGGAAGCGTAGTACGGGAAGTCCTTCTCGTAGCTGAGCTTCTCCATCGGAGTGGGCTGCAACCACACCGGGTAGTGGAAGGAGTTGGTGTAGAAGTCGTGATCAGTCACGCCTTCGATACGGCCGAACTTTTCACGGTCCATGCGGTTGAAGCGGTCGGTCAGGGATTCAGCCGGAGTGGAGTACACGGAATAGTGGTAACCCTCCGCTTTGCTCCACTGCTTGCACAGCTCGTTCATGCGCTTGACGATGGACAGCGCGAACTCCTTGCCTTCCGGATCCCAGCCGTGGTCGCGAATCCAGTTCTTGCCATAGAAGACCGCAGTGGTCTCGGCAAGGCCGATGTAGCCGAGCGACACGGTGGCACGCTCGTTCTTGAACAGCTGGTCCACGTTGTCGTTGGCACCAAGACGACCAAACGCACCAAAGCGAAACAGGGTCGGGGCGTTGACCGGGGTGGCTTCCTTGCAGCGCATGATGCGGAACTGGAGGGCCTGATGGGCGACTTCCATACGCTCGTCGAACAGCTTCCAGAAGCGAGCCTTGTCACCGTGGGATTCGATGGCGATACGCGGCACGTTGACGGTGACCACGCCGAGGTTCATACGGCCGTCTTCTTCATCCTTGCCGGTCTCCGGGTTGATCCAACCCTGCAGGAAGGAGCGGCAACCCATCGGAGCCTTGAAGGAGCCTGTGATCTTGACGATGTTCTCGTAGAACACCACATCCGGGTACATGCGCTTGGTGGCGGACTCGAGGGCAAGCTGCTTCAGATCGTAGTTCGGGTCACCCGGGTCGGCGTTCACGCCGTGCTTCACAGTAAAGACGAGCTTCGGGAAGATGGCGGTGTGGTGTTCCTTGCCGAGGCCGCGAATACGGTTCAGCAGGATTGCGCGCTGCACTTCACGAGAGAACCAGTCGGTGCCGAGACCAAAGCCGACAGTCACGAACGGGGTCTGGCCGTTGGACACACGGTTGGAGTTGATCTGGTATTCCATGGTCTGCATGGCATCATAGATGGCCTTGCGGGTACGAATCTTGGCGAGGATTTCACGCTCTTGCTCAAGTTCGTCAACGTCGGTGTGGAACGGGGTGTCCATCGGCAGCGGTTCACGGGAACCGAAATGCAGCTTGGCGGGCTCGTTCTTCTTGGCGCTCTCGACCTGACGACGGGCGAATTCAACCGGCATGCCGTCGGGGATGGTCTCACGAGCTTCCTCAAGGAACTTCTCGTAATCCTTCTTGGCATACTGGGCAAGATGCTCGTCGGCACGGTTGGCGGTCTGGCCACCATACTGGCTGGAGGCCACGTCCTTCATGATCTGGGTAATCTGGGTGGCCGCAATGGCGATGGACTTCGGGGAAGCCATCGGAGCGTTGCCAAGAGTGAAGCCATTGGCCAACATGTCCCAGAAGTTCGGCAAGGAGCAGTTGGACTGGGCAGTGAACGGCGAATAGTCGGCATCGTGGAAGTGAATGTCGCCCTTCATGTGGGCGTTGGACACCGCCGGCGGCAGCATGTTGAACGCGGCGGCCTTGGACACGGCACCGGCCAGCAGATCACGCTGGGTGGAGTAGACGTTGGAATCCTTGTTCGCGTTCTCGTGAATCAGGGTCGGGTCATGATTAATGAAGCGAGCAACGGCCTCGTTGACATCAGTGGCCTTGGCACGCTGAATGTCTTTGTCGAGACGGTAATTGGTGTAGGCGCGAGCCACATCGTACAGGTGGGCGTCAATGAGGGCGTGCTCCACGAGATTCTGGATGTCCTCGATTTTGGCGGGGCCGGTGTAACGCCCCTTGATTTCGCCTTCGACTTGGTTGGCGAAACCACGGATCATGGCATCTTCTTCGGGGCCGACTTCCTTGTTCAGGTCGCCGAAAGCAGACTTGACCGCAGAGATGATGTTGATGGGGTCGAAGTCGACCACACGACCATCACGCTTCTCAACGAGCACGGTGGAGGCCTTGGCGGCCACCTTGGTCTCGTTATCGGTGACGGTTTCCTCCAGCACCTGTGCGCCCATCGGGCACCCCTTTCCTATAAGGCGAACACTCTCCTGAGTTCCGCATTTTGGCCGCACTCGACGTGGGCCACACGAAATTACATTGATATCGTTTTCTTGAACCTCTAGAAGAATACGGCATCCCCACCCCTATATCTAGTGCTCAACAGTGGTGTGTCGAACTATTTATAGGGTTTTTCGGCTATTTTTCGCCAAAACTACAAGTGTGTGATTAGCGTAACTGTTTTCTGCTCGCGTGTCGCACAGCGAGCTCACTGACGACTCTCAATCGTCAGTGCAACGCATATCTCACTCCTCTTCATAGCACCCGTTTCTTCGCCATAATGACTCCTTTCTTCTGATGCACCAGACCATCTCCATCATCGGCTGATACATCGCTTCGTACGGTTCTTGCATTCATCATCACACCGTTTTCAGGCGACGGTAAATTTTTACCGTCATCAACCAACGCACTTATAGTGGAGTGCATGACTACTGCAATGGGCTACTCATCTACCGGCCGTCCACCGACCGCCGCTTCACTGGCCTCGTCTGGCTTTGAGCCGGGTCAAGGCACTTTCGCGCCCGATCGGGGCGCCATCAATCTGCCGAATGAGCCTCGCCCTATCGATCAGCTGCCTGCACGCGCCGCTGAAACCACCGCGCAAAATCCGTGGCCGGTAAGCGTGCTGAGCCAGAAGTTCTACGGTGCCGTGGAACGATGGCCGTCCGCGTGGGTCACCGGCCAGATCACGCAGATCAATACCCGTCGCGCCGGCTCGGCCTACATCACGCTGCGCGACGACTTCGAGGATATCGCCATGGAAGTCAATGGCTTCGGCAGGTTCGCGGCCGCGGCCAGCCAGTTCGTTCAGGGCGACCGCGTGGTGATTCACGGCAAACCGAACCTGTGGATGAAGCGCACTTCGCTGTCGTTGCGCGGGGACACGATTCTCAAGGTCGGAGCCGGTGGCAGCCTCAAGGCCATGATCGACGAATTGCGCAAGCAGCTTAAGGGCGAGGGCCTGTTCGACGCCGATCACAAACTGCCTCTCCCGGAGTTTCCGAAGACTATTGGCCTGATTTGCGCACCTCAGGCACGTGCGGAAGGCGATGTGATCACCAATGTGAACCTTCGTTGGCCTTCCGTAACCTTCAAGGTGGTCCATGTGCATGTTCAGGGCGAGCAATGCCCGGCCGAGGTGGTTCAGGCCATTGCACAACTCGATGCCGACCCGAGCGTGGATGTGATCATCGTGGCCCGTGGCGGCGGCTCGTTTGAGGATCTCATCGGTTTCTCGGATGAGCGTGTGGTTCGTGCGGCGTATGCCTGCACTACACCATTAATCTCCTCCATCGGGCATGAGGATGACTGGACATTGCTGGATCTGGTCGCCGATCTGCGCGCCTCCACCCCTACCGATGCGGCCAAGCGCGTGGTGCCGGATGTGCGTGAGCAGTCGCAGCTCATCGAAGGTGCCATCGACCGTATGCGACTGCGGGTCCGTTCGCGCGTGGAGAACGAGATTCGACTTATCGAGGGATATGCGAACCGCCCGAGCCTGACACAGCCGCACACCATGCTTGAGCCTCATCAGCGCTTAATTGACGACTCGTTGCAACGGCTCGATATCGGGCTGCGACGCATCGTGGACGATGCCCAGCTCACCGTCGAGCGAGCTCACGCCTCACTGACCGCACTCAGCCCGCAATCCACGTTGAACCGAGGCTATGCGGTGGTGCAGTCCGCCGATGGCCACGTACTAGACGATGCTTCGCAGGTAAGCCCTGGGGATGGCATCACCGTCACCTTGAAGAAGGGTGTCATTACCGCAACCACCACATCCGCAACCGCGTGACACGCCATACGCAGCCACGCATATATACCGTATATATAAGGAGAACATCATGACCGAAAACGCCACATCCACCGACAAGAACACCCCCGCCACGTCCCTGACGGACAAGGAACGCGAGCTCATCGCCCAGATGCCATATGAGGAGGCGCGCGACAAGCTGATTCAGGCTGTCCAGGCACTGGAAACCGGCGGCCTCAATCTTGACCAGTCGATGCGTCAATGGGAGATCGGCGAGGCCTTGGCCAAGCGCGCCCAGGGTCTGCTCAACGACGTCCGTGCCAAGCTCGACCAAGCACAAGCCGAGCAAGCCGCCAACGAAGCCACCGCAGGCACGCAGTCCAACCTCGACTGAGTTGCCTCCCGGCGCGGCATCCCGCGGCTCGCACCCGAGTCCGGACTGGACTGAGTTCTGCTTCCCGGCATACGATAGTGGTGATTAGGCCACATTGGTAGCAGTTATAGAAGGGAAATCCCATGTCAACGCTGATTCTTGTATTCCATCCGCACCTGAAGGACGGCTCGCGAGTGAACGCCCGTCTGCTTGCCGAACTCGCCGCACAAGGCGAGGACGACATCATCGTGCGCGACGAATACGCCGAATATCCGAACTTCTCCGTCAACGCCGACAAGGAGCACGAGCTACTGGAGGCCGCCGACCGCGTAATCCTCCAGTTCCCGTTCTACTGGTACTCCTCCCCCGCGCTGCTCAAGGAATGGGAAGACGAGGTCATCACCGCAGGCTGGGCCTACGGTGGAGGCCACGCACTCAAGGGCAAGGAGCTCAAGCTGGTGGTCACCACTGGTTCCGACGCCGCCAAGTACCGCAAGGATGGCGAGTACAGCCACACCATGGAGGAGCTGCTGAGCCCGTTTGAGGTCGTGGCGTACAAGATCGGCATGAACTATGCTGAGCCGTTCCTGGTGCAGGGCACCGCCACCATCGGCGATGCGGAGCTGGATCAGGCCGCCGCCGATTATGTTTCGGCGATTTTGGACTGAATAAGCTGAGGCCGGGTGCAAGTCGCACCCGGCCTTGTTGTTTCGCGGGCTAGCCGCGGTCTCTCCCAGTCAGCCTGCGGCTGACAGTTCCCTCGTCAGAGAGAGCTTATTTTTTGGATCAGAGGGAGTTGATAGCTACTTCTTCAGCGGCACGTAGATCACGTCGTCAATGAGCTCGCGATAGTGCTCAACGATTTGCGCGCGACGGGTCTTCAGGCTCGGGGTCAGCATGCCGTTGGCCTCGGTGAATTCGTCTGGCAGAATCTCGAACTTACGAATCGACTCGGCGCGGGAAACGCCCTCGTTGGCGGCGTTCACCGCACGCTCCACCTCGGCATGAACGATGGCGTTCTTGGCCAGCGAGGCCAGATCGGGTTCCGGCTTGGCGCCCTGGGATTCCAGCCATTTGTTGGCATCCGCCAGATCCAGCGTGACCAGAGCGGCCACGAACGGCTTCTTATCGCCAATAACCAAGCACTGGTTGACCACAGGCGAGGTCATTACGGAAGCCTCCAGCAGACCCGGCGACACGTTCTTGCCACCAGCGGTGATGATGAGGTCTTTCTTACGGCCGGTGATGGAGATGAAGCCGTCTTCGGAGATATCGCCCAAATCGCCGGTGTGCAGCCAGCCATCGGTGATCTGCTGGGTGGTGACCTCAGGGTTGTTGTGGTAGCCCCTGCACACCAGCGGTCCCTTGACCACCAGCTCGCCGTCCTCGGCAATGCCGGCGGTGATACCGCACATCGGCATGCCGATGGTGCCGATGCGGTTGTCCTCTGGCAAGCTCACACACACCGGGCCGCAGGTTTCGGTCATGCCATAGCCCTCAAGCACCGGCATGCCGATGCCGTTGAAGAAGTGGGAAAGCTCAGAGTCCATCGGGGCACCGCCGGTAATGGCGAAGTCGGCGTTCGGACCGAAAATCGTGCGAATCTTCTTGTACACCACCTGCTCATAGAAGGCGTGGGCGATACGTCCGGCAATCGGCAGCTGTTCGCCCTTCTGCTCGGCCTTGGACCATTCGCGCGCGTTTTCGGCGGCGCGCATGAACATCTTGCCAGCGAATCCGGTGCCGGCGCGCTGGGAGGCGGCGTTGTAGACCTTCTCGTACACACGCGGCACGGCGAGCAGCAGCGTGGGACCGAAGGTCTCGAAGTCCTTGACCATCGTCTTCATATTGGAGCTCAGGGCCAGCGAAATCGTGCCGCCGAAGCTGAAGAATTCCATGAATCGGGCGAACACGTGGCTCAACGGCAGGAACAGCAGCAGGCGGCGGTTGGGCCATGCGCCGGCGCGCGGCATGTACTGCAATGCGGAGAGTACCAGGAAAGCGAAGTTGCGGTGGGTCAGTTCCACGCCCTTCGGGGTGCCAGTGGAGCCGGACGTGTAGACGATGGTGGCGCGGTCGTCGCCGTGGGAGGCTTCCTTGTATTCCCAGAATTCGGCATCGGTGACGCTTTCGCCATAGGTCTTGATGGCGTTCAGGCCGCCGGCCTCGATTACGAACACGTTGCGCAGGGTGGGTACCTCGCTGCGCACGGATTCGATCTTGTCGCGCTGTCCGCCATCTTCGGCGATGGCGAGCGTGACTTTGGAATCGTTGAAAATCCAGCTGACCTGGCTGGCGGAGTTGGTCTCATACACCGGCACAGTGAGCGCGCCGATGGACATAATCGCCATATCCAGCGCGGTCCATTCCCAGCGGGTGTGCGAGACGATGGCGACTGAATCGCCCTTATTGACGCCAAGTCCGATCAGGCCCTTGGCCAGATCGATGACCATGTCACGGAATACTTGGGCGCTGTACGGGTGCCAAGTGCCATCATCGCCCTTGTATTCGATCATGGCACCTTCGGGATCGCGCTTGGCGCGGTTATCGAGCAGATCGAACAGGTTGATGTCGCTGTCAATCGGCTCCTTGACGGGATTGGTGAACTGCTTGACGATACGAGTATCGTTTATGGCCTTATCAGCGATGTTTTCAGTCATACTCCCCATGTAACTCCACGGATGCTACAAAACACGCCGCGAAACAATGGATTGTCCAGACCAAATGGCCCCGGCAATCCGTTATTTCGGGCAAACCAGGTAAATCTGTCGCACCGTACATTCAGCAGATTACTCGGCGGAGTCATTGGCCTTTTTCAGCTCGTCGCGAATCTCCTGCAACGTGGCGAGAGTCTGCTCTTCAACGCTAGGCCCCTGTTCTTCAGCGTCAGCCTCATCCTGGGCAGCAGTGAGATCACGAAGCTTATTAATCGGCAGAATCACGCAGAAATACACCGCCACGCCAACAAGCAGGAAGTTAATCAGCGCATTAAGAATCGCACCAAACGAAACGGTCGAGTTGTTGAACGTGATGGTCAGTAGTCCGGAAAGATCCGGTACGCCGCCGATCATGCCGATTAATGGGCTGATGAGATTGTCTACGATGGAATTGACCACAGCGGTAACGGCAGAGCCCATCACCACACCTACCGCCATATCAATCATTGATCCGCGCGACAGGAATTTCTTAAAGCCATTCAACGGACCTTTATCGGTCAAAGCAACAACTTTGCGAGCGGTTCCTCCCGTGGCCTTGGCAAAGTCGGCGGCAATATTCATGGGATTGTGGCTATTCATAACGGCACTCCTTACAAAATTCGGACACTTCACTTGTATCCGACTGGTTTCCCACGACTCCATTATGCCGCTTGTTGGAATACCCCTATACCACTGCGGCGTTCCCGTACATGACTATGTACGAGAACGCCGCCAACCCTGCTTGCAGAGAACCTGTTAGAGCTGTTTAGAACTGAATGTAATCGACTTCCGTATGTTCGCCGGTTTCCAAGTATTTCGCCACATCATCAGGACCGGCGAAAACCAGTTCGACCGCTTGCGCAATCATCAGATTGACACGATCCATTGGTGTAAGGTTCTCGAAATAGCCGTACACCGGAATTCCCAGCGCATGTGCATATCCGATTTCGAACATCGTGCCCGGGTCCTCGTCCATAAGATTGGCGACCACGGCTTTAGCAGCATTAACGCCACGGATATCGTCCGCAAAGCATCCTTCAGGGCCTGCTTCTTCGATCTGGCTGACAAACCGCGGCTTGAACAGTACCTTGCCATGGTCTTCCAGTATCTTTTCCAAACGTTCCATACTTGCCGTTTGTTCAGGATCGAAGAACGGACCGGCCACATAGAAGTCATACTGCTTGTCTTCACTCATGGTCTCTAGTCATAGCGCAGCAACGTCGAACGTCAGCCGTTATTTTCACTGTATGGACAAGGGGTCGTATTGTGAACATTGCTACGGGATAACCGTCAACGACTACGTACGTTGCCCCCGATCAGCACACTCCGCCACTTTCGCCCCCTCCCGTATCGTCGAGCACGCGAACCAAGCCGACCAAATGGCCGCCATCCCATGCGCTGATCACCGTATCCGAATGCTGCAATGCCTTGAACAACCGTTCCGGCCACTGCGCCGATTCCCAACCTACCGACTTGAACAGCGCCTCAACCTGCTCAACAGTAAACCGCTTCTCTTCCGTGTATTCGATAGCCATGGACCCTCACGACAACCGTGAAGCCCCACATGTCTTTGCATAGTTTCACACGACGGGATGATGGATAGTGGAACCTATACGTTTACACATGCCTAATGCCCATGGCTCATCACCGATGAATAGAGGCTGAGATACCGTCATGTTTCCGAAGCCAAGTGCCCGAGATCGGATTCGAACCGACGACACCCGCTTTAGGAGAGCGGTGCTCTATCCACTGAGCTACTCGGGCAACGACGTTTCATTGTACACGGCCACACGCCCAGTCGCATCATGTTCGCGTGGCAGCTTGCGCAAGCCATCCGGCAACCTGAGCAAGCCACATGGAGGAACCCGACATCAGGTCATGGCCCGGTCTTTCGTGCCAGTTTGGTGCGAACTGCTCTTGCGCACGGCGAAAAGACACTGAAAGACAAGCCGTACACGGTACAGTGGCAAATCGCACGAAAAGCAAAGTAACAGTAAACAAGCCGGAGGAAAGGGCAGCATGGCAAAGGCACGGAGTACTACCACAGGCGCAAGCGTACGAGCTCGCGCCGCTGCCAAGCCACGCTCTGCCAGAGCCACGGCACGCCCAGTATCCAAGTCTGCCGTGAAGCCACACAAACGGCATCGTCTGCTTGGTTTTCTCGCCACGATGTTCGCGCTTCTTGCCCTTGCCGGCGCTGCCGCCCGCGCGCTGCCTGCCGATTTACAGGAACTGCCATTTGCGCCGATTGTGGTATCGGCAACGCCATGGTTCACGTTGCTTGGCTTGATTGCCCTGCTGTTGGCCATCGTGTCGCGGCGTATCCTTGCCGCACTAATCGCCATCGCCGCAATCGCATGCAATGGCTATTGGCAATATCCGTTCTTCTACTCGACCGATCCACTCCCCCAAGCCGCGCAGAACGCCGTGGCCGCAGCCTCCCCCAACACCAGCGATGCCTACGCGCGCGTCATGACCTTCAATGTGTATAAGGGGCAGGCCGACCCGCAAGCCATCGTCGAGCTGGTTCGCGATCAGCGCGTCGAAGTGCTTGCTTTGCAGGAGACCACCGAGGATTTCGTCAAAATACTCAATGAGGCTGGTATTGAGCATTATCTGCCGTATGCGCAGGTCTCATCGTCTGACGGCGTATTCGGTAACGGCCTCTGGTCGGCCACGCCACTTGCCGATCCGACCGACGATGACGTGAATTCCAGCGCCTCATTCATGCCCGGCGGCACGGTGGATATGGGTGGCCAGCAGATTCGATTCGTATCCGTGCACACCACCGCTCCCGTACCCGGCTACTGGCGGCAGTGGAAGCGATCGCTGGATGAGTTGGGTCTGATGCGCGAGCATACGGATACACGGTATATTTTCATGGGCGATTTCAACGCCACTTACGATCACACGCCATTCCGTGATTTTCTTGGCGACCGGTTCGTGGATGCCGCACGTGAATCCGGACATGGGTTTACGTTCTCATGGCCCACGAACCGTGCGGCTGTGCCAATGTTCGCCGGTATTGACCACGTGGTGCTTGATCAGGGCATGAAGGCCGGACAATGCAAGGTGGTCAAAGTCGAGGGCTCTGATCATGCGGCATTGTTGGCTACCGTGGCGGTTGGGTGATTCCCCTCAATAGGACTAGAAACCGAGGCGGGTGCGGCCGAATTGGTCGAGCCAGCGCAAAATCGCGCCTTCACGCAGCGCCCACGGGCAGATCTCGACTTCCTGAATATTCAGGGCCTTCATGATCTCGTCGGCCACCACGCCGCCGCCCACAATCTGCATCGTGCGTTCAGGCGTGATGCCGGGCAAAGCCACGCGCTGCTCAGGCGCGATCGCCGCCAAACGAGGAATCCAGTCTTCCAACTGCTCACGAGTCATAATCCATGAATCTTCGCGGCCCGGCGCACGCATCACCGCACCGCACAGGCGAGCCAGCGAGCGGAAGGTCTTGGAGGTGCCAACTGCATGATTCGGGTGCTTGGATTGCGGGAAAACCTTGACCATCGGCTCCAGAATCTTGCGCACGTTCTTACGCACGTCTTCCAACTCGTCGGGCGTGGCCATGCCGGAAGGCAGAAATTCAGTGGTGACGCGGCCCGCGCCAGCCGGGGCGGAAAGCGCTACGGTCGGCTCTTCGTCGGAGCCCATCGCCACTTCGAGCGAACCGCCGCCGATGTCCAGCACCAGCAGTCGGCCGGCATCCCAACCATACCAACGGCGGGCGGCCAGGAAGGTCAGGCGAGCCTCATCCGTGCCAGACAGCACAGTGACGCCCTGACCAATCAGTTCCTCGATCTTGTGAATCACTTTGTTGCCGTTCGGCGCCTCGCGCAGGGCGGAGGTGGCCATAACCAGCAGCTGGGTGATTTCGTATTCCTCGGCCAGCCGCATGCACTGGGACACGGCTTCCAGAATCGCCTCGATGCCGGACTTCTTGATTGAGCCGTCGTCCTTTAAATACTTCATCAGGCGCACTGTGGATTTGGTGCTGGCCTCGGGGTCAGGGCGAGCGCCGGGGGCGGCGTCGACGATAAGCATGTGGATAGTGTTCGAACCGATATCAAGCACACCAAGTCGCGTGGTATGCGAACGCAGATTGACCATGATTCCTATTCCTGACCTTACCTAACCCGTGATGGCCGAACAACGGGCCGACCATCGCAATCAGCCAGCCGTGCGCCACCATGGCGAGTCGTTCGGCCGGCAACCAACACCGCGAGGCCAGCCGAACATCACACAAACTCGACTACTGTACAACAATCACACCGGCTGCCGCGCCGTTTCACAACGATTCGACGAACGTTCCGAGACGTTCCAGCCCCTCGGTCAGGGCCTCACGTGAGGCGGCATAGCTCAGGCGCACATGCGTATCCGCTGTGGCCGCACCGAAGTCGCGGCCAGGAGTCAGAGCCACATGGGCTTCATCCAGCGCGCGTTCGCAGAACGTCCAGGCATCCAGACCAGTACGGGAGATGTTGAAGTAGGCGTAGAACGCGCCATTCGGCTCCACCTCAACCGGCAAACCGATGCGTTTGAGCCCGTCAATCACAATGCGGCGACGGGCAAGCAATTCCTGACGACGAGCTTCACATTCGGCCAAACTCTCCGGCGTGAAGCAGGCGAGCGCCGCATGTTGCGTGGGCGTGTGGGCGCACAGGTAGTAGTTGGTGGCCAGATCGTCAACCGCTTCCAGCACAGTGGGCTCGTCCGGCAGAATCGCCCAGCCGAGGCGCCAGCCGGTCATGCCGAAGAACTTGGAGAAGCTGTTGCATACGATGGCATCGGGGTCGCAGGCCAGCACGGATTTGACTTCGGTACCGTCCGGCTCCCGGTCAGCCAAGTCGAGGTAGGTTTCGTCCACGATGCGCCATGCGCCGCGGCTGGCGGCCAACTTGCACACCTCGTCCAATACGTTGAAGTCGATGGTGGTGCCGGTGGGGTTGGACGGCGACGTGATCATTACGGCCTTGGTCTTGCTCGTCCAGTACTGGCTGCACAGGTCGGCGGTCAGGTGGAAGCGGATGGCGGCCGAGGTCGGCACATCGATGACCCGGCCTTCAAACGACCGCACAAGTTCGCGGTTGCATGGGTAGGAGGGGTCGGCCACAATCACATCGTCACCGGGGTCCACGGTCAGCGCGGTGGCCAACAGCAGAGCGGCCGAACCGCCGGCGGTCACGCAGATACGCTTGGGGTCGATGTCAAGGTCATGACGCTCGCGGTAGAAGTCGGCGATGGCCTGACGCAGTTCAGGTAGGCCCATGGCGGCGGTGTACGGCAGGGCCCGGCCGTCGTACTGTTCGCGCATGGCGTCGCGTACGGCGGGCGGCGCGCCGAAATCGGGCTCGCCAAGGCTTAATTTGATGACGCTGGTACCTTGGGCGATCATCTTGTCTGCTTGTTCGCCGAATACCATGGCACGGAAGGGATTGGCCTCACGCGCTCGGCGGGACATGACTGGAGACGCGGCCGGAGATTGGGGCTGCTGCGCTGCTTCGTTTTCCATATTTCGGTTCTATCCGCCTCACGGGACAAGGTTTCTTCTTCTATAATCACTGTAGGTCGATTGAGTGCACCAACCCGCATTCAAGGAGGAATAATGAGTCGATTCAATGGCAAGCGCGCCGAGTTCGAGGCCAGCGGCGAAAAAATCAACGTCGCGATTCTGGGTGCGGGCCGCATAGCTCACACCATGGCCGGCACCCTGACCCAGATGGCTGAAGATTCACTGTATTCCTCATGGATTCACCCGTATGCGGTAGCGGCCCGTGATATTACGCGCGCGCAGGCTTTTGCCGACCAATGGCATTTTGACAAGGCTTATGGATCGTATGAGGAGTTGGTGGCGGACCCGGATGTGGATCTGGTGTATATCGCCACCCCGCACAGTCTGCACGCCGAACAGGCGATCCTGTGTATGAAAGCCGGCAAGAACGTGCTGGTGGAGAAGTCGTTCACCGCGAACGCCGGGCAGGCACGTGAGGCGCTGGCCGTGGCCGAGGAAACCGGCATGCTGTGCACGGAGGCCATCTGGACGCGCTACATGCCCAGCCGCAAGCTCATCAACGAAGTTATCGAGTCCGGCGAGATCGGCGAGGTGAAAGCGGCGAGCGCCAACCTGTGCTATCCGGTGTCCGGCAAGGCACGTATGACCGATCCGGCCTGTGCCGGTGGCGCGCTGCTCGATGTGGGCGTGTATCCGCTGAACTTCCTGGATATGGCGGTCGGCGCCGACCATGGCCGTACACTTGATCATTTCGATACGTCGATGGTGCCCGCCGAAACCGGTGTGGATGCGCAGAATTCCACCACGTTGTATTACAGCGACGACACGATGGCCGTGTCCACCAGTTCGATGCTGGTTTCCTCCGACCGCGGCGGCTATGTGTGGGGCACCGAGGGTTATCTGGTGGTCACCAATATCAACAATCCCGAGTCCATCGACATCTATGACAACGCCCACAAGCCCGTGCGCAGCATTGCGGTGCCGCCGCAGTTGACCGGTTATGAGTATGAGGTGGCCGATGCGGCCAACGCGCTGCTGGACGGCAAGCTCGAATGCGAGGCGATGCCGCACGCCGACACCATCCGCATCATGGAGCTGATGGATGCGATTCGCGACCGTTGGGGCCTGAAGTTCCCGTTTGAGGTCTGATTTCAGCTCCCCTCCAGAGGGGAGCTGAAATTATTCCGCTGAATCTGCATCTCCTTCAACAATCTGCTCATACAGCCGTGCGAGGCGTTCGTCGCGCACGGCTTTCGTTAATTCGCACTCCCATACGGTAATTACACGCCAGCCAGCGGCCTCCAGTTCGGCTCGCTGCGCGATGTCTCGATTGTGATTGCGTAGTAGTTTCGCCTGCCAGAATTCCACGTTCGATTTCGGCATCGAATGTTTGGAACATCCTTCATGCATGTGCCAGAAACAGCCGTTGACAAACACGATGGCGTGGTATTTCGGCAGTACTACATCCGGGTGTCCGGGGTAACGCTTGTCGTTCTTGCGGAATCGCAACCCCTTGCGAAACAGGTAGCTGCGTACCAGTACCTCAATTTTGGTGTCTTTGCCACGAATATGCGACATCGTGTACGAACGGGTACCCCGCTCATACTTCTCCACTGGCTGTTTCTTGCGATTCACGCACTCCAGACTACCGTGACGTTGCGGCGAGAATGAGACCCTGAACGAACGATCACCCATCTTGCCCATCCGTGTCTCTTATCGCGGGCAATGATCATCTGCCGGTCGAGACTGCCCGATTAGACTGAGTTCAATGGATGACATGACGATTCGTAGGGCCACGGCGGCCGATATTCCCCAAATCGACGAACTGCTGCGGCAGGTGCTCGAAGTGCATCATGCCGGCCGACCGGATCTGTTCAAAGGCGGTGTCAAGAAATACACGGACGAGGAATTGAAGGCGATTCTGACCAACGATCAGACCCCTGTGTTCGTGGCGGTTGCGCCATCTGCCAATGACGGCACTGACGCCGAACATAACGCCGACTCCCCCGCCACCGACCAAGTGCTTGGCTACGCATTCTGCGTGTTCCAGCAGCACCTCAACAGCAATATCCTGACCGATATCAAAACCCTGTACATCGATGATCTATGCGTTGACGAGCGGTCCCGCGGCCACCATGTAGGCTCCACCTTGTATCGCTACGTGCTCGGCTTCGCCCGTCAATCCGGCTGCCACAACGTAACGCTCAACGTCTGGGCCTGCAACCCCAAAGCCCAAGCCTTCTACGAACGCATGGGACTCACTCCATATCACATCGGCATGGAGCAGGTGCTGTAGCGCCGCCGTGCACAGCAAAGTCGCCTGAACGGCGAGCAGAATCGCCCATTCCCAGAACATGGACGGTTCTTTAAGCAACGTGGTCTCCGGAAACATAGACACCACCTCATTGATAAACCACGGCGCCACAACAATCTCCACATATGCGAGCCCAATACAACACACGACAAGCACCACGGCAATGGCATAGCGCCAAGCGACGTCTGTTTTGCGAGATTTACGAGAAATGAATGCGATACCAGCGTTCATGGCTATGCTCCTTAATCCAATATCAATATCAATGGATGAACCTGCACTGCACCGTATGCCACCATCATAATATATCGAATATCGATACAAAAATATCGAAAAACACTTTCACCATTCACCCACACGCATCGCGACGTGATCAACCGTTCTTGCCTTGCTCGCAGCATCCACGACCAACACGGGAAAGTCACTTTAAAAAAGCACCTTATCAATGTGGATAACTCGGAAGCTAGAACCACATACCCCCGTTCAGCTTGCCAATCAGAGACCTCATCCCATACCGTCAAATGCACCCGCACGCAACGACGCGTCAGACAACAGAAAGAAGGACCAATGAACATCTCTACGTTTACCCACAACTCCCACCCGGCAATTCGACATACGCATTTTGTCTAGTGCGGGATTGAGAGTTATGATGACACGAAGAAAACTCATCATCAAGAAACTTCGGCAAGCGGCAAAGCAGCGAGGGCTCGATTTCTATTTGTTACGGCAAGGCAGCAGACATGAGGTTTACTGCCTGGACGGGTTGAGGATACCCATCCCCCGCCATAATGAAGTCTCAGAACGAACCACGCTGGATATCATCAACGAGAGCGAGCAGAAACTCGGAAAGGGGTGGTGGCAATGAGCAACTATGACGTGCTTGTGCAACCCGATGACCGATATTGGTACGTTCAGGTACCAGCTATCGAACGGTCGACCCAGGCCAAAGGACTTGACGATATCGAGCCAATGGCTAAAGATCTCATCACTGTCACGAACGACGACGACAATCCGGAGCTCAAGGTGACGTTTGTGTTGCCGAAACAAGCCAAACAACACGTAACAGAAATGTTCCGGCAGCGCGAAATAGCAAAAAAAGCCAACGCACAAGCGGCTGCCGAATCCCGACTCGCCGCACGGGCCCTACGCAACGAGGGACTCACGTATCGACAAATCGGAGCTTTATTGGGGGTCTCCTACCAACGAGCATTTCAATTGGTCAACGGCAAAACAAAGCACAAAACGACAGCGTCCGAATCGCCTCAGCCAACAACTGAATCACGCTCCCCACGCACGCACCATGCCACACCGCTATCGACTCCGGTCTCGGCTTAGCGAACGGGTCCACAAAGCCCAGACTGTTTCCATCCCCAAGCTCAAGAGCACCGAGCAGGATCTTCTCATCCCAGCAGATTGAGGAGATCGTCCTTGGTGAGGGTGGCGATGGAGGCGGGGGCTTCGGTGAGGGCGCTGGCGCCGGTGCCGGCTTCGTCGGCAAGCAAGGAAGCGTCGGTGAACTGGCGGGCGAGCTCGCTCTTAGTATGCTGAAGCTCCAAGATACGTTCTTCGATGGTGTCCTTGGCCACCACCTGATACACGTTGACGTCTTCGGTCTGGCCGATACGATGTGCTCGGTCGGTGGCCTGATCCTGTGCGGCGGCGTTCCACCATGGGTCGGCGTGGATGACCACGCTGGCACCGGTCAGGTTCAGTCCGGTGTTGCCGGCCTTCAGGGAAATCAGGAAGGCAGGCGTATCGTCCGCATTGAACTGGTCGACGAGTTCGAGACGCTTCTTCTTGGGCGTGGAGCCGGTGATGGTGTAGTAGCGCAGGCCTTGCGCGTCGAAACGTTCGGCGATCAGATCAAGGAAGCTGGTGAACTGGGAGAAGATCAGCGCCTTCTTGCCTTCGTTCACACAGGTTTCCACCAGTTCGGTGATGGCGGCAAGCTTGGCCGATTGATCCTTGGCATCGGCGTACAGCAGCCTCGGGTCGCAGCAGATCTGGCGCAACTTGGTCAACTCGGCGAGAATGCGAATCTTCGACGTGTTGAAATCGGCTTCTTCGCTGTGTTCGAGCTGCATTCTGAGCCGCTGCTCGTGAGCCGCATACAGTTTGCGCTGTTCGCCGGCAAGCCGCACGGTCAGCGTGGTCTCTAGCTTGTCCGGCAAATCGGTCAACACCTGGGACTTCAGCCTGCGCTTGATGAACACGCCCACCAACGACTGCAATTGGCGAGATACCCGAGCGGCCTCAGGATTGACTTGTGCGGCGGCCCGACCTTCAGCCGTGCTGCCATCCGCGGCCCGGGCATTGGAGATGGGCAACTCATAACGCTCATGGAATCGCTTATATGAGCCGAGCAGCCCCGGCATCAGGAAGTCGAAAATGCTCCAAAGTTCGGAGAGTCGGTTTTCGATCGGCGTGCCGGTCAAGGCGAAACGATGGTCGGCGGCCACGGCCTTGACCGCTTTGGCTATTTTCGTGGTGTGATTCTTGATGTACTGGGCTTCATCCAATGCCATGACATTGAAACGTTGCTCATTGGCGGTGTAATCATCGACATCTCGGCGCAGCAGGTCGTATGAGGTGATGAGCACGGTGGGTTCATCCGCCCGGAACGCACGGCCGATGGCGGTACGGCGCTCGGCTTTGGTACCGGCCACCACCACGGCATTGAAGCTCGGGGCGAACTTGGTGAATTCGGCACCCCAGTTGTACACCAAGGACGCCGGGCACACGATCAGCGATGGGCCAAGGCTGCCGTTGCCCATCTCGCCGGTATTCCGCTGATATCGAGACAGGAGCAACGCGATAAGCTGCACGGATTTACCCAAGCCCATCTCATCGGCCAGAATGCCGCCAAAACCCTTGTCACACAACGTGTTCAGCCATTGAAAGCCTTCGACCTGATAAGGGCGCAGAATATGCTTGAGACTATCCGGCACTTCATACGACTTAGGGTCGATGATCTTGAGATCGTCGATGTATTCGGTGAACGAAGCGTCCTTGACTACATCGGAGCCGTCATCCGGCAGCTCACCATCCAGTAGGAATGCTCGACCGCCCGGCAACTCGATCAGTCCGGAGTTGAGCTGCTGCTCGCTCAGATCGAGGTCGCTGGCCAATCGGTCCAACGTGCTGAGATTCGCGCCGCTGAGTTTGACAAGCGTGCCGTCCTTCAACTGATGGAATCGTTGACGCCGACGGTACGAAGATAGCAAGGCACCCACTTCGTCCGGCGGCACTTCATCAGCGAGGGGTGATATCTCCACCAAGTTGCCTTTGATGGACAATCCGACTTTGACGCTTGGTGGCTTGGGCGCGATCAGCCGGTCAAAAGCCGGTGTGGTGAAGACCTCCCCCACTTCCTTTAGTGCCGACAATCCCTCGTCAAAGAGACGAACGATCTGCGTGGTGTCATCGCGATCGATAGTGGCCGCATCAGACACGAATTTTTTGGTGGCCTTTCGCGCGGCCGGCGTTCGGAACCCATTCACCGTCTGATGAGTGGCGGCCGCAACGCGCTTGCGCTGGTCAGGCATGGTAAAGAATTCACGCACTACATCAATCGCAAGATGCTCAGCGTCGAAATCACGCCCAATCACGCCCCGAGACAAGGGGATGGAACGCTCGCCCTCAGCATGCACCGTCGGGCCATCGGGTAGCAACGGGACAATGGCATCGCCGTAGCGTGCCTTGACCTCGCATTGCACACCATGCTCATCACGATCCAGATAAAACTGGAGGCTGCATTCCGTAGGACTTAATTCAGCCAGCTCGCGAGGAATCTCACTGGCCTCCAACAGTCCGGCACCAACCAGCTGAGGCAATAGCGTGCGTGCGAATAGGGCGATGTCATCGCCGGCAATGACCTGTCCCTCGCCATCGGGTTCAAACAGGTCTCCCAATAGTCCTCGCAACGGAATCAATCGTTTCGGGCAACGGACGAATCGGCATCCTGCTGCGCTTTTACGCTGAGAGCCCGCCACCATGGCGGATACCGCACCGGCCGGATTAGTGGAGGCGAGCAACAGCCATACATTCTTGCCGCCGTCAATCACGGTTTCCACCGCTGGCACTCCGGTAAGCAGGTATCCGGCATCCGGACCATACGTATTGAAATCACGCCGCGCAATGCGCATGAGAAAATCTGGCTCGCCACCATCAACTGGCACCGATGCAGGCTGCCCGGAGAACCATGTGTTCAGCACGAGCTGTACGCCTCTGCCCTCACGTACGGACAGCAACCGGGCCACTTCCGGTGCTGAAAGCGTCAGATGACGGTCGATGGCGATATGCCCGTAATACCTGTCCTGCTGCTCGGCCGCACGACGCACGGCCATCGCATCATCAAGGACGTCCAGCAGGGGGCGCGAATCATCATCGAGCATATCCGGCGTATGAATAAAGGCAAGCTTCTGCCCATAATCCGCATAGTCGCCGTTCGCCATGGCAAGCACAAATTGCGGAATCGATTTCAGCACATAGCTGGACCCATTGGAAGCCGAGCCGATCTTGAACTCCACGCTCCACACGCCGTCGATGAAACTCAATATCGGGACAAGCTGCACCTGCCCCAAGCCCACAGTCTCGCTGTCACCCTGATACCCGCCGCCTCGGGTGCCGGCACGAGAGCCGTATCCGCTTTTTGTACGCCGAGCATTTGCACCGTTTTTCCCTTGCGTGGCATCAAACCGACGCATAACCGCATTGCGACGACGAATTTTGGCTTGAGCGTCTTGCCTATCGGCGTGCTCCATATAGTCAATCAGCGTCCGAGACGGTCGTGCGGCCCCGGCACGGTAGCCTTCAAAACGCTGCGGATCATCGCAGAATATGAAGGCGAGCGCAATCATGTGCTTGCACATGCCATAGCCACGGCCGTAAGCCGGGCATGAGCACTTGCCACCGACGGCTTCTCCCGTATCGAGGTCGAATTGCACGCTGGTACGATACCTACTCGATGGGCTGGTGGTGCCACGTAGAATACCGTCAAGCTCGGCATACCCGGTTCGATGATTTTCGCTGTATACCGGATTGATAACCATGGTGGCCGCTTTGCGCGCAATGCTACGGGCACGAGCGAGCACGGCATTCGACGATGACGATTCCACATCGTTGCGTAACGCAAGGATAGGGACGGCATGGGCTTCGGCACGCTTCGCAGACCCGGCGAAATGGCCTTCGTCCTCATCGTCGAACCATACGGAACGTCCTTGCCTGAAACGATAGGGCATCACCGCATCGGCGGCGGACAAACTGTCCGTTCCACCAAACGTTACGTCTCTGCTGCCGGCCGCGCCTGAGCTACCAAGTATTCCACCCGTCTCACCAGAAATGCCGCCTACTCCGCCGCTTTTACCGGCATAGATGCCCCTGCCCCCATTAGTGTCATCAGTGTCATCTATGTCATACCGACCGTCGTCGTAATCGGCATCTTCGTCGTCTCCTCTTTTCCAAGGATTGCGACGACGCAACGCATGGCCCCAGGAAACGCCGGAATCATCATCCTCATAAGGCAGGAGGCCATCGTCATCCGCATTATCGGGAACATGGCCAAACACACCATACCCTTTGCTCATGGGCGAGCCTCCTTTCCAGCGAATGTATTTCAACCCAACGTTTCCATCCTAGACGAAGCGCGCGGTAGCCTTAATGTATGGATGCAGACAAGCCGGCGCAACGCAAATCCTATGCAGGGAACACCACCCTCGAAATCTTCGAGGTGCTGTGGCGTCACAGTTACTTTGGGCATGGCCTGACCGTGCGGCAAATACTCGATGAGCTTGCCCGTAAACACCAGCTGGAAGATCCAAGCGAGCTGCCGACCGAGAAGACCATACGAAACCAGCTCAAAAAGCTGACCTCCACGGAATTTCTCGGCAGACATATCGGGCATCTCACCGAAAGCGACCTTGCCGGCATCGAATGCAAGAATCCACAACCCGGCTGGTATCTTGATGCATTCCTGTCCACTGCCGAAATGCGACTGCTACTAGACAGTCTTACCCTATCTCGCATCAGCCTCGACACCATGGACGACCTCATCGGTAAAATCCGCGAGCTCGCAGGCGCCGCCGGGCAGGCAGTAGGCTACCTGGACCATGTGGCCACCTACACGCATATCAACGGTGAGTTCCTATCCACTATCGACCAGCTGAATCAAGCCATCGAAGAAGGCCACGGCGTAACCTTCCAATACCGTGATTACGGACCGGATGGCACCTTGATACCGCATAAAAGCCGTACGGGTGCAGGCCGAATTACCTACACCGCCGACCCTTACCAGATGGTGTACAAGAACGGACGCTATTACCTCATCTGCCACCTGCATGGCGAAGACAACCTCCGCATTTTCGTGGTCAACCGAATCGCCAACGTCAGCGCCAAAGGCAGGAACGGCACAGTGCCACTGGAAAAACCAGCACCAGCTGATTTTGACGCAGTGAACTTCATGCGCCACCGTCCATACCCCGTAGCCGATGCCCCGATTCGCATCCGCATGGCCGTACGAGACGAATCCATGCTCAACAACGTGTTCGAATGGTTCGACGACCCTCAAATCAAACATTCACCGGACGGCACACAGTTCGAAGTCATCGTCGATGCTCCCGAACGCGCTGTGTTCTGGTGGGCATTGCAGTATTCCTGGGATGGCCGCGTAGTGATTCTTGAGCCCGATTCGCTCAAGCGCAAACTCTATGATGCCGGGCGTCGCATGGCCACAGCCTATGCTCCCGAATGATGCAACATCACATCGCACACCTCCTTGTCGAGTTGTTCACCAGCGAATTTCACCGGAGAACCTATCATCCCATCGCCAATCACACTCGGTAATTTTTTACCGGGAAATACGATTTCAAGCCATTTCGCGGGCATCGTCCCTCACCTAGGCGCACATAAGGCTAAGGTGGGAATCATTAATCGCATCGCGCGTCCACAAGCGTGCACTAGCGCGTACAACAATAAGGAGCAACTATGAGCGAAGAGCGTACCGCATGGGGCTGGGGTCTGGCCAGCGTAGACGCCGCCGGCACCACCCTGGACGTCTGGTACCCCGAACTGAATCTCGGTGAGGCACCGGCCGAGTCCGATCGCCCGAACCACAATTTCGGTACTTTGGCTCACGATGAGGCCGACGCCCGTGGCATTCGCCGCGTGCCGGTATTCGTCGTCAGCCAGTTGGACGAGCCGATCAGTAATGCCGCGGACGCTTACCTGAAGCTCCATTTGATGAGCATGCGCATGGCCAAGCCGAACACCTGTCTCTTATACACATCTGACGC